>Ga0315275_10001251_pt1 | contig 22195 bp, 21 predicted proteins | sample YL17G03_0_MG_FD_205557 | JGI IMG/M metagenome (GOLD analysis project Ga0315275, IMG submission 205557) | Sediment microbial communities from Yellowstone Lake, YNP, Wyoming, USA - YL17G03_0 | ecosystem: Environmental > Aquatic > Freshwater > Lake > Sediment | place: USA: Wyoming | collected...
AAGCGTGAGCCAACTTCATCTTCGACCGCCAGAATCTTAGCAGCCTCTTGCATTATTTTTTCTTCTCCCTGGATATACCCTCCACAAGCTCTATCAACTTCTCCATATGAAAAGGCTTATAGATGCAGGTATAAGCGCCCTCGCTTACCGCTTTCCTTACCAAATCCTCTTCCGTATAGCCAGTCATCATAATCACTGTTACTTCGGGGTCTATCCCTTTAACACGCTCAAAGGTCTCAACGCCATCCATGCCAGGAAGTACCACATCCAAAAAGATGATATCATAGTGCTTGCTCTTGACCATCTCAACGGCCTCCGTGCCATCCTTTGCCGTGGCTACCCTGTATCCCTTGTCCTCGAGTATTGTTTTCAGCGTCTCCCTGTCGCTAAACTTGTCATCCACCACCAGGATGAGAGTTTTCTCATGAAGAACTTCTTCAATGATGGCTATGATTTTATCAACATCAAAAGGCTTATAGACAGTCGCATAGGCTCCTTCCTCCAACGCTTCTTTCAACAAATCCTCCACTGAATAGGCAGTCATCATAATCACGACCGCTTTGCGATCTATTTTCTTTATTTCTCTGAAGGTTTGAACTCCGTTTATCCCGGGCATCTTTATATCAATAAAAATGACATCAAAGAGGGTTTTCTTCACTGCCTCGATAGCTTGATAACCGTTCTCCACCGTAACTACATGATGCCCTTTGTCTTCCAGGATACCTCCCAAAGTCACGCGCATACTCCGAATGTCATCGACCACTAAAATGTTTGTCTTACTCATGAGTTACCTCCCTATCACTGTTTGATTGGCTTTCAAGGGTAGCTTTACGGTAAATGTGGCTCCTTCTCCCACCTTGCTCTCAACTTCAATAGCTCCCTTATGTCTCTCGATGATTGACTTGCATACCGCCAGTCCGAAGCCAATCCCCTTAGCTCGAGTGGTAAAGAGCGGGTCAAAGATTTTTCCTATCGCATCCTCGGAAATTCCATCACCGGTATCAGAGATTGCAACTTCCAGGAATTTGTCTCCCTTCCTGGCATCTATCGTTAGCTTGCCTCCTTCAGGCATAGCCTGTATAGCATTTGTAGCTATATTGACAAATACTTGGCGGACTTGGTCAGCGTCAATCTCAACCTCAGGCAGATTGGCATCCAGCTTATTGATGACTTCTATATTCTCGGGGACGGTTAAGTAAGAGAGGGCGTCCTCCATGACCTTCCGTATCTTAGCGGGAGAGACGGCAAGCTTGCCAACACGCGAAAAATTTAAAAGATCATTGATGATTTTGTTAGAAGAGCTTATCTCATCGTCCACGATACCGAGAAATTCTATAATTCTCGGCTCTGTCTTGGCCAATTCACTATTTATTAGCTTCCCTTTTATATAATAGACTGCGTTCTTAATGGCTCCGAGGGGGTTTCTGAGCTCATGTCCGACTCCTCCAGCCAACTTGCCTATAGCTGCCAGCTTTTCGGAGCGAATGAGCTGCTCTTGCGCTTCTCTTAGCTCTTCATTGGCTGTCTGCAGTTCTTCGTTACTTGCCCTTATCTCTTCCTCAGTAGCCCTGAGCTCCTCGTTGGACGCCCTGAGCTCTTCCTCACTGAGCTGAAGCCTTTCATTAGCTATCTGGAGTTCAGCCGCATAGCGACGGAGGCGATCGAGAGACCGAGTCAACCGACTCGAAGCAAACCAGCTCATGAAAGTAATCAGATAAAAGAATACAATCTGAACACCGACAGTCAGGGAAGGGAGAATATCTCCAGCAGCTCCGGGCTTGATGAACTGAGGAAGCCAACCGGCACGTTCTACGCCTACCATGGCCAAATAAAGCAAAGTGGAGAGGGTAGCCACAAAGAAGCAGGCATTGACACTGATGACTATACCGGAAGCAATAATAACGAAGAAATAACTGACGGCAAATGGACCGGTGAAACCACCAAATAAAGGTGTAATGATAGCGCATAGTAAAAGAAAGAAGACAATTAGAAAGTATCCGGCAACTCGAACTTTGTCAGTTCGGACAAGCCAATAAGTTATCGAGCTGATGAGCATCCCTGCCACAACCATTAAAGTAACCGGGATAATCATAAACTTAGGATTAAATAGCCAAATGATGATAACGACGATCTCCGCTAGTCCCATCGCAGCAAGCACGCCCAGAGAAATAAGTCTAGTTGCTTCTTTCTTTAGCGCTAAATCATCCTCAGGGATAAGCGATTGATGTGTCATCCTATTTAACCCTCCTTAGTTTATAAGTTACTAAGCCGGGCGGAATATAGTTGACCCCGGATGTCTTTGTCGCCCGGCTAGTACTCGGGGAGCAGTAAGGATTATGTAACATATTTACTGCTCCCCGTAGTAATTCCGACCTTTGTTATATATTTTCGCCTTTCTATCTAAACACACCAGCTTCTCATGGAGATTGTTAGACGGTGTCTCTGACTCTCCGAGGATAAGGTAGCCTCGGGAGTTGAGGGAATGGTAGAGCATATCAAGCACTCTTTCCTGGAGCTGCTTCTGCAAATATATCAGGATATTGCAACAGAAAATTAAATCGAGATTCATAAAAGGCGGCCGAGCTATTGAGGTCAGGTCAAAATAAGAGAAATCGAGCATTTGTTTAATATCAGCCTTCACCTCGTAGTGCCCATCGGAATGGTTGAAATAATTTTCAAGGATCGTGTCAGAAAGGCCCTCGACATCTTTCGGAGAGTATATCCCTGCCCTGGCTTCTTTTAAAGCCTGGCGGCTGATATCAGTCGTATAGATTGAGATATTAAAGCCCTGCCGCTCGCGTCCTAAAAATTCGGCAAATAGGATAGCAATAGAGTATGGTTCCTCGCCTCGGGCGCAGGCCGTGCTCCACACCCTCAGGCTCTGGACTTGTCGCTTTTTCTTTTCTGATACCAGATCAGGAAGCACCATTCGAGCAACCTGCTGAAAAGCATATGAGTTTCTGAAGAAGCCACTTACTTTTATGGTGAGGCACTCAACAAATTTTTCATACTCTTCAGGATGGGTGTCCAGAAATTGCATATAGTTTCGGTATGTTCTTGTCTCAGTGGCGTGAAGTCTCTTCTCCAGGCGTCGAATGACGGTTCCATGCCTGTAATCCCGAAAATCGTATCCTCCCTCTCGGTATACCTTCTCTAAAAGTAAATCAAGCTCTTTAATGTCATCTTCAGCACTCATTCTCTTTTCCAAAGCCTCAATTTCGAGATCTTTCTCTATTATATCAAATAAGTTAAGAAAATTATAGCTCTATGCCTCCTCTCGCCTGTCAATTATTATTTGAGCCTTTTTGGGCAAAAAATCGAGAAAGACTTTAAAATCCATATATATATTGACGAGTGGTATGAAAAATGCTAACGTTAATTAAACAGGAAATGCCGTCACGTTATATGGTTGATAAACTCGGCAGATATCACTAATTACTACGGGGAGCAGTAAATATGTTACATAATCCTAACTGCTCCTTGAGTATTAGCCGGGCGACAAAGATATCCGAGGTCAATTATATTCCGCCCGGCTTAGTAAAATGCAACAATTGGTTCAAGCCTGAAAATAAATTCATTAAATCTTCATAACATTCAGCTAAGTTATCTTAGGTGAAGGAATATATGGATACGAAAGCTAAAATTTTAGTTGTGGACGATGAGGATCGGAATCTGCGTTTGATGGAGCTTCTTTTGACCTCCTTCGGCTACGATGTAATCACGGCCAGTAACGGGGAAGAAGCTCTTGAAAAGGTGCATGATATTCCCCCAGACGTGATTTTACTTGACGCCATGATGCCTAAAATAGACGGTTTTGAAGTAGCTAAGCGGTTGAAAAGAGAAGAAGAAACCAAAATCATTCCCATTGTGATGGTGACAGCCCTTAATGAAATAGAAGATAGAGTAAAGGCCTTGGAAGCGGGGGCCGATGATTTCCTGAACAAGCCTGTTGATAAGACTGAACTTAGAGCAAGAGTACAATCCCTGGTCAAGGTTAAAGCCTTCAACAATTACATGCGGAATTACCAGAAGGATCTGGAGACAGAGGTTGCCAAAAGAACAATACAACTGAGGAAGGCCTTAAAGAAACTCAAGGAGGTCTCTCTCGAAAGCATCCGCCACCTCTGTCGGGCGGCTGAGTATAGGGATGAGAATACAGGTGACCATATTAAAAGGATGAGCCTCTACACATGTGCCGTTGCCCGCAAGATGGGCTTGAATAAACAGACTGTGGAGAATCTTCTCTATACAGCCCCCATGCACGATGTGGGCAAGATTGGAATTCCAGATTATATCTTGCTGAAGCTCGCTGAGCTGAATGATAAAGAATGGGAAATCATGAAACAACATACCATCATCGGGGCAAAAATCTTGGCGGGTTCGGATGCCAAATTCATCAAATTAGCCCAGACTATTGCTCTCACCCATCACGAAAAGTGGGATGGCAGCGGCTATCCTAAAGGACTTAAAGGCTCAAAAATACCCTTGGTCGGACGTATCGCAGCCATCGCTGACGTTTTCGATGCTCTGACTTCCAGACGTCCTTATAGGATGAAGCTATTTTCCCTGGAAGTAGCTTTCAATCATATAAAAAAGGAAAGAGGACGGCACTTTGACCCAGAGGCAGTGGATGCCTTCTTCGCTGTAAAGGATCAAATACTGTTGATCAAAGAAAATATAGAAACGGATATCAAGGAATTTCATTTTTGAGTTACTAAGCCGGGCGGAATATAGTTGACCCCGGATGTCTTTGTCGCCCGGCTAGTACTCGGGGAGCAGTAAGGATTATGTAACATATCTGCTGCTCCCCGTAGTAACGACAATTTCGTCTTTTCTTTAGTTTTCACCCGTTATCATTCTTTACTTCCCACACCATGGTCAAATACGGAAAGATGGTCTTTAGAGAATCTTTCTCGAATCTTCCCTTCTTTCCACTCTATTCCTTTATCAACATCAATTGGAGCATTGAATGAAAGGATTTTCCTTTTTCCGCGGCACGGTGAATCTAACTACGAGCGGCTTTACGCGGTCTTCAGCAAGGTTGTCATGGGGATTGATCAGAAGATCTTCTTTCCTCGAACCGGCTTCTGGTGTAAGGACTGCGAGTACGCAGGCCGCTGCCCGCAGTGGCGGGGGCATTGACCCCATTTTCTCCAACTCAAACAAGAGGAAGCAGATTACATCCCGGCCTTTATAGATAGATACCCGGGATCGTACTTCTGACGAGAAGGCTCGTAAGCATAATAGGGCGGCGGCGATCTTAAAAAGTTTTTTTCTTCTGCCGCTGCTGGGCGCTGATTTCGTATTGGATCATATTTAAAATACGCATGATTATGTCTTTATCAATCTCGTTAAAGATTATGCCAACTCTGAGCAGGGAGGTTTTATCAACTGTTATACCCTTCATATGCTTGATCTTGCCCTCGCCCGTCAAAGGAACTTTCAATAAGCTCGTTGTTAGCTCAAATTGGACAGTCGTATCCGTCCCTATGTTTTCTCTTAGATTTGCCGCCAATCCCAGAAAAGAAATATTGACCAGATCACCGGTTATAATCCTTGTTGGATCGTCCTCTGGGTGAAGAGTTATGTTTCCTTTTAGGGCCAATCTTACGTAGCCTCTTTTCTCGGGCATATAGTCTTTCTCCTTATCTGACGGTTTCGGGGGAGTGGAATTTCCTCTTCACCGTTAGGCCCATTTTTCTCGCTTTGGTCATCAGATGCCGTGCACTGGAATCCAGGGGGCAATAATACACGCCTTCCAAACCGCTGTCAATGGCTCAAAAATACAAGCTATTTCTGCTTTTTAGTCCCATAGCAGCTCCCGGGCCCCTGCCTCCATTTCATTGGATTACGAAAAAATCGCTCAGAGTGATAATTTTTCATGTTTTTTATTGTCTATAATACAGGATATTTTTCTTTAAACAGATAAAAGCCTCTATTTTCCCAGCAGTCTGGATAAAATAGAGGCGACCGGTTGAATGATCTGAATCTATTGGACGCCGACCCTGGCCTGTTGGGCTTAATCCGGATGCCCAGTGTTCCCCGGCCGATATTTGGGAAAGCAGATTCAGACCTGTAACGAATCATCCGAATAAAATTCGATCCCCGAGTCGAGGGACGCCGACTAACCCTGCAGACTTCCTGTTTGGAAAGATTGCCGCGGGCATATTATAATATTCGCCTCGATCGAACGCCGCCGAGAATGCCCCGCCAGAGGGGCGGCGGCGCGAACTCGTTCGCGGTAGGAGCATTCATGAATTCCAAACAATTCGTAGCCGTCGAAGACAAATACGGCGCGCACAATTATCATCCTTTGGACGTCGTCATCACCAAGGCCAAGGGCATCTGGGTCTGGGATGTCGACGGGCGGAAGTACCTCGACTTTCTGAGCGCCTATTCGGCCGTCAATCAGGGACATAACCATCCCCGCATCGTCAACGCCCTGATCGCCCAGGCCCGCAAGCTGTCGCTCACCTCGCGCGCCTTCCGCAACGACCAGTGGCCGATGCTGGCCAAGGAACTGTGCACCCTGGCCGGCTACGAGATGGTCCTGCCCATGAACTCGGGCGCCGAAGCCGTCGAAACCGCCGTCAAAACCGCCCGCAAATGGGCCTACCAGAAAAAAGGCGTCGCTCCGGACGAGGCCGAGATCATAGCCTGCCGGAACAACTTCCATGGCCGGACGATCACCATCATCAGCTTCTCGACCGAGCTGCTCTACCGCAAGGATTTTGGGCCGTTCACGCCCGGCTTCAACATCATTCCGTTCAACGACGCCGAGGCCCTGGACCGGGCCATCACCCCCAACACCGCCGCCTTCATCGTCGAGCCTTACCAGGCCGAAGCCGGCATCCTCATCCCTTCGCCCGGCTATTTGAAACAAGCCAAGGACATCTGCGCCCGCCACAACGTCCTCTTCATCGCCGATGAGATCCAGACCGGCCTGGGCCGGACGGGCAAGCTCTTCGCTTTCCAGCATGAAGGATTCAAACCCGACATGCTCATCGTCGGGAAATCGCTGGGCGGCGGCTGTTATCCGATCTCGGCCGTCCTGGCTGACGAACATATCCTCGGCGTCTTCAAGCCCGGCGAGCACGGCTCGACCTTCGGCGGCAATCCTCTGGCCTGCGCCGTGGCCCGCGAAGCCCTGCGCGTCATCATGGAAGAGAAGCTCGTGCCCAACGCGGCCAAGATGGGCTCCTATTTTATGAAGCGGTTGAAAACCATCAAGAGCCGCCACATCAAGGAAGTCCGGGGCAAGGGCCTGCTGATCGGCGTGGAGCTCTATCCCGAGGCCGGCGGCGCCCGCCGCTTCTGCGAGGCGCTCAAGGACAACGCCCTTCTGTGCAAGGAAACGCATGACAACGTCATCCGCTTCGCTCCGCCGCTCATCATCGGCACGAAGGACCTGGATTGGGCTTTCGAGCGGATCCGCGAAGTGTTCGCCAAGCTGGAGAATTGACGATGAGACGACCGTATCGTTCCATGCCGGCCGGGAATTCCGTCGACCGGCGCGATTTCATGAAAATCGGCGGAGCGGTCGGCGCCGGCCTGATCATGACCGGCCGCAGCCTCTTGGCCGCCCAGCAGCAGCAGACCCAGGGCCAAACTCCTCCGGCCAAGAAGACGCCCCCGCCCAGGCCGAAGACGAACATCGAGGACGCCCTCAAGGTCCCCAAGACGAAGTGGAGCCTGCCCGGTCCGTTCCCCGGCCGGGTCATCGAAGTCGCCGACGACAAGGCCATGCCCGGCGGGAATCCCGACGCCGCGGTCATCAAGGCCATGTTCGAGAAGGGCATCCGTGAGCTCAGCGGCAAGGACCTTAAGGAGAGCTTCAGACTCTTCTTCGAGGCCGGCGACGTCGTCGGGCTCAAGGTCAATCCTGTCGGCCCGGGTCTCATCAGCACCCGTCTCGAACTCGTCGACGCCGTCATCGGCTGGCTGGAAGCGAACGGGTTGCCGCGCAAGAACGTCGTCATCTGGGACCGTTTCGATTTCATGCTCAAGGATGCCGGATTCACGGCGGCGCGTTTCCCGGGCCTGGGCATCGAAGGCCTGCAGACCATGGACGAGGCGGCCGCCGAAGGCAAGACGCAGGACAACAGCAAGTGGCTCAAGCCGGACGGCTCGCACGTCAGCGCGCCGAACTTCGACCGGGAGGTCTATTATTGGGCGGACGTCGAAGGTCCGAAGGACCTGCCGTACCTCAACCAACATGTCTTCAATGGGAAATTTTCCTATTTCGGCAAGCTCCTGACCCAAAAGCTGACCAAGATCATCAACCTGCCGGCCTTCAAGAACACGGGCCCGGCCATCTCCATGGCCACCAAGAACATCGGCTACGGGGCGGTCTGCAATACCAACCGGCTCCATGCGCCCCTCTTTCTGGACGTTTGCGTCGAGGTCCCGGCGTTCCCGCCTATCCGCGATAAGCTGGTTCTCAACATTACCGACGGTTTGCGGTCGCAATACGACGGCGGGCCCGACGCCAACGCCAAATTCGTTTATCTCGACAACCGCCTCTACTTCGCGTCCGATCCGTTCGCCCTGGATATGGTCTGCCACGGCCGGATCACGGCCAAGCGCAAAGAGATGGGCGTCGCCGTCAACGAGAATCCGCGCTTCACGGAATACCTGCGCTACGCCGAAAAGCTCGGCCTGGGTGTCGCCGATCTTCAAAAGATCCAGCATGTCCGTGTCTGACCGCGTAGAACTGTTTGGGCTAGTTGGTATAATTCTGTTAGCGGCCGCGGTGGCAGGGGCCCCAGCCTTCGGCTGGGGATCTTGTTCCACCGTACTCGGCCGTGGCTTAGAACCACGGACGAGTACCGGTGCCCAGATCCTGCCCGGCGACGGTTTCTCGGCAGGCTGGAAGAAAACTGGGCCGGCGCGGACGTTCATCAGTCAAGACCTCTTCAACCATATCGACGGTGGGGCCGAGCTCTTCCTCGAATTCGGTTTTGTCAGGCTCCTCGTCCAGGCCTATGGGGACGGATCGTCCGAACTGACGGCCGCCGTCTACGAGATGGAAAGCGCCTCGGCCGCGCTCGGCATCTATCTCATGAAAATGGGCAAGGAGACACCGTTCCCCGAGATCGCGGCCCGCAACTCCAGCGAGGATGCCCAGTTGACAATCCTGAAAGGGCGCTCTTTCATCCAGATCGACAATTTCGGCGACAAGCCGGCGCCGCGCGGCACGGCCGTCGCTCTGGCCAACGCCCTTCTGGCGGGCCTTCCCGATGAAAAGCCCGGGCCGATCCTTGATCGACTGCCCACCGATAATCGCCTTCCCGGAAGCGAGCGTCTGATCCGCGGACCGTACGGGCTCCAGCCGTATTTCACCTTCGGCGAGGGGGACATCCTTCAGTTGAACGGAAAAACCTATGCGGCCTTAGCCGAATACAAGGCGGCCGACGGTTCGAAATACAATCACCTGATCGTCCCTTATCCCGATCCGGCTACCGCTTCGGCGGCACTAGAATTCCTGCGCTTGAATTTGGACCCTTACCTGAAAGTCGTCGAGACGAGTCCGGCCGCATTCACTTTTATCGATTTTCAGAAAAAATACGGAACGGTGGTACTCGCCGGAAACGTCCTGGACATCCGGTTCAAAATGTCGGCCCTTCGCTGAAGGCTTAGGAGCGAAAGGCCAGTTCCACCAATAGCCAAAGAGACGGGGATCAATCAGGCGTTTTTCCGGAGGGAATCGGCCTCAACGCCCGCAGGGAAATGACGATCACGGCGGCGAGAATGACGGCTCCGCCGAGCAGCGTCCGCGGCGCGGGTATCTCGCGCAGAAAAAGATAGGCCAGGGCGATCCCGTAAACCGGCTCGAGCGAGCTGATGATGCTGGCCGTCTGGGCCGTCTGCCGGCGCATCGCCTCGATGAACAACGTGTGCGAGCCGGCCGTGCAGACAATCCCCAGAAAGAGCAGAAGCCCGATGTCCCTTCCCGTCAGAACCGGGCGGAGAATGAACAGGAAGGGGAGAAGAACCAGCGCCGCGACGGAATCCTGCCAGAAAACGATCTTGACGCTGTCGTGACGCGCCGTCAACAGGCGGTTGACGATGCTGAGAACGGCAAACGTCAACCCCGCGGCCAGGCCGAAGAGAACGCCCCGGAAGACGGCGTCCGTCCAGGTGAAACGGGGAACGATCAGGAAAACGCCCAGCAGGCAGATGCCGGCGAAGAGGACGTTGAAGGGATCGAACCTTTTGCGGAAAATGACCGGTTCGAGAAAGGCGGTGAAGACGGGGAAGCTGGAGTAGGACAGAAGCCCGACGGCGACGGTCGAGACCTGGACCGAGAGAAAAAACACCGTCCAATGGGCGGCCAAAAGGACGCCGAGACACAGGAAGAGGAGCCGATCGGAGGGCTTGGCCACGCGAAGCGAGCGCTTCGCAGCCAGGATCAGCAATCCCAAGGCCAAACTGGCGAAAACGACGCGCCCAAGGACGATGATCAAGGGCGATAGGGCCAGCCATTTGCCGAACAGGCCGGCCAGGCCGAAGAGGACCACCGCCCCGTGGATTTCCAGGAGGCTTTCGACGCGGCCCGCGGTCTTGGTCATCGGATCCATCCCAAAATATAGAGGATCCCCAGAAAAATCGGCTGATGAACGACGTAGATCAGGAGCGTGTGCCGGCCGGCGAAGTTGATAACGCCGCCCGCAGCCTCTTTGCCGATGAGGCTCCGCCTTTCGGAATAAAACCGTTTCCCGAAGGCCGCCCCGGCCAAAAATACGCCGAACCAAGGCACTAGAGGGAAATAATCGTACGAGGAGAAGGTGTCACTAATGATCCCGAACGGCGCCAGCCAATCGGACCGGATGAGCGTGTGGCCCAAAGCGGCCGGCAGGACAAGACTCAAACCGAAAACTCCGAGAGCAGCCGCCGCTGAAAACCACGGCTTGGCTTTTTCCAGCGTCCAACCGTAGATCAAAATGCAGGCGCCCAGGCAATGGAGGATGCCGAAATAAATCGTCTCCTCTCGATTGAAAAAATAGCTGGCCGCGGTCACCAGCGCTGCGACGGCCAAAAGCTTCCATCCCCGCCGGACGTTGCTCCTGGTCAGCGTGCTGCTGATCCCGCAGATCAGGATAAACAGGCCGGCGAAAAGGGCCACGGCGGCCTCGAATCCCGGACTGCCGAGGTTCCAGCGGATGCCGAAGACGGTGTGTTTCCCGGCCAGCTCCGTGATGTCGAACCCGCCATGGTAAAGGAGCATGAGGAGGACGGACAACCCGCGGAGGAAATCGATTTCCCAGATGCGCGAGGAGACCAACACGCGTCCGCCGGACCGCCTATTTTTAAAGGCCATTTTTTTCGCGTTCAGGTCAATGGTACGGGTGGATTATAGCGGGTCTTCCCCGGATTCTCCAAACGCAAAAATCCTTTGGAAACTCCGCCCCGTTTATGCTAATCTATACCGTTCTTCCGAAGGATACGAGCCCTTCTCCGAGGGAAAATCACGCCCATGGAATATCTGGTCTACGCCCGCAAGTACCGGCCGAAAACGTTCGAGGAGATGATCGGCCAGAAGGCGGTCGTCCAGACCCTTCAGAACGCCATCAAGAACAACCGCGTGGCCCAGGCCTATCTCTTCTCCGGGATGCGCGGCGTGGGCAAGACCACGGCCGCCCGGATCCTGGCCAAGGCCCTCAACTGCGTCCAGGGCCCGACGCCGACGCCCTGCAACGTCTGCGAGTCGTGTCGGGAAATCGACGAGGACCGTTCCATCGACGTCCTGGAGATCGACGGCGCCTCCAACCGCGGCATCGACGACATCCGCTCGCTGCGCGAATCGGTCAAGTACAAGGCCCTGCACAGCCGCAAGAAGATCATCTATATCGACGAAGTCCACCAGATTACCAAGGACGGATTCAACGCCCTGCTTAAGACGCTCGAGGAGCCGCCGCCGGACACGGTCTTCATTTTTGCCACGACCGAATTCCACAAGGTCCCGGCCACGATCGTCTCGCGCTGCCAGCACTTCGAGTTCAAGCGGGTCTCCCACCGGGAGATCGCCAACCACTTGAATGCGATCGCCGGGAAAGAAAACCTGACCATCACCGAGTACGGACTGGGCCTGATCGCCGAAGCCTCCGACGGAAGCATCCGCGACGCCCAGAGCCTGCTCGACCAGGCCGTTTCCTTCTGCGGCGACGCCATCGGCGACGCCGAGCTGCAGGAGATCCTCGGCGTCATCAACCGCTCGTTTTTCTTCGAATTCTCGACCGCCGTGGTCGAGGAAAAAGCCGACGTCATCTTCGCTCTCACCGATCAGGTTATCGAGGCGGGCCACGAGCTGCGCCATTTCTATAAAGAACTGGTCCGGCACTTCCGCAACCTGCTCCTCGTCCGGACGGTCGAAAACCCCAAGGATCTGCTCGTTTTCGGGCCCGAAGACATGGCCCGGCTCAAGGCCGAATCGGCTAAGGCGACGGGAGAGGAATGGCTCCGCTGGCTTCAGGCCCTGCAGAATGCCGAGGGCGGGCTCAAATTCGCCTCCCATCCCCAAATCTATTTCGAAACCATCCTCGTCCGGTTGTGCCACTTCAAGAAGATCGTCCCCATCCGCGACCTCCTGCAGGAAGTCGAAGAGTTGAGAAAGGGCGAAGGCGACGCCAGGGAGCCCCGGCGGATCATCCCTCCGCCCCCGCCCGCCATGCGGCCCCCGGACAAAGCGGACCGCCTGCCCCTCGGCGGGCCCAAGCCGACCGTGACGACGGAGCCGGCCGCTCCGGCGGCTCCGCCCGCCGACCCCCAGGCGCCCACCGAAAACGGGGCGCCCCGGCGCGAGCCCCAACGCGAGCTGGCCCTCAAGGACCCTTCGGTCAACCTGTTTATGAAAAAGTTCAAGGCCCGGATGCAGGCGGTCGAGCCGCCGTCCTCGGGCAAGGACGAGGAGGAGTGAGATGATGAAAGGCTTCGGCGATCTCAATAAAATGCTCCAATCGGCCAAGGACATGCAGGAACGGATGCAGCAGGAACTGGCCGGGCTGCGCCTGGAGGGATCGAGCGGCGGCGGCATGGTCGCGCTCGTCGTCGATGGACAGAAGAACCTCATCTCCCTCAAGCTCGATCCCGAGGTCGTCAACAAGGACGACGTCGACATGCTCCAGGATCTCATCGTAGCCGCCTTTAATGACGCCGCGGCCAAGGTCGACGAGCACCTGGCCCGGAAGCTGGGCGCTTTGGGGGCGGGCCTGAAGATCCCGGGGATGTGACGATGGCCGATTACGCCCAGCCGATCAGCCGCCTCATCGAGGAGTTGCGCAAAATTCCCAGCATCGGGGCCAAGAGCGCCCAGCGTATCGCTTTCCATATCCTCGGCGCCCCGCAAAGCGCGGCGGACGATCTGGCCGAGGCCATCCGCGACGTCAAGAAGAATCTCTTCACCTGTTCGGTCTGCAACAACATCACCCAGGTCGATCCCTGCGCCTACTGCGCGGACACCAACCGCCTCGATGACGCCTTGTGCGTCGTCGAGGAGCCGTACAACATCACGACCATCGAGAAGACGGGTGTGTTCCACGGCCGCTATCACGTCCTGCTCGGAACGCTGGCCCCGCTCAAGGGCGTCGGCCCCGAGGATCTCAAGCTGGACAAGCTGCAGAAGCGCCTACAGGGTGGATTGGTCAAGGAAGTCATCATCGCCACCAACCCCACCGCGGACGGCGAGGCGACGGCCCACTTCCTGGCCAAAGTGCTGAAGGATTTCGACCTCAAATTGACCCGGCTGGCCATGGGCCTGCCGGTCGGCTCGGATCTCGATTTCGCCGACCAGGTCACCGTGCGCAAGGCCCTGGAGGGGAGAACGGAGTTCAAGGATTAATACATATATATCTCTGCCCCGCGGCACCATAAGGAGTCATCGATGAAGAAAAATTTGGAAACGATCGACGGAAACACGGCGGCGACGCACGTCGCCTACGCGTATTCCGAAGTCGCGGCCATCTATCCGATCACGCCCTCCTCGACGATGGGCGAGTTGGCCGACGAATGGTCGGCCCACGGCCGGAAGAACATCTGGGGCCAGACGGTCGACGTCATCGAGATGCAGTCCGAGGGCGGCGCGTCCGGTGCGGTCCACGGCTCGCTCTCGGCCGGCGCCCTGACCACGACGTTCACGGCCTCGCAGGGCCTCATGCTCATGCTGCCCAACATGCATAAGATAGCCGGCGAGATGCTGCCGACGCTCTTCCTGGTTTCGGCCCGGTCGCTGGCCGCCCAATCCCTGTCCATCTTCGGCGACCACACCGACGTCATGGCCGCCCGCAACACGGGCTTCGCCATGACCTGCGCCGGATCGGTCCAGGAGGCCCAGGACCTGGCCATCGTGGCCAACCTGGCCACCCTGCGGACGCAGATCCCGTTCCTCCATTTCTTCGACGGGTTTCGGACCTCGAACGTGGTCGAGAAAGTCGAGCTCGTTTCCTACGAGACGCTGGCCGGGCTCTTCGAGCACCAGTACCTCGACGCCTTCCGCAAGCGGTCCCTCAACCCCGAGCGGCCCATGCTCAAGGTCGGTCAGCAGAATCCGGACGTCTACTTCCAGGGCCGGGAAACGATCAACAAGTACTACGCCGAGGCCCCGGCGCTCGTCCAGCACTATATGGACAAGGTGGCCAAGGCCATCGGCCGTCAATACCACCTCTTCGATTACGTCGGCGCCCCCGATGCCGATAAAGTCATCGTCATGATGGGCTCGGGCGCGGAGACGGCCGAGGAAACGATCAATTACCTGAACAAGCGCGGCGCCAAGGTCGGCCTGATCAAGGTCCGCCTCTATCGGCCGTTCGACACGGCCGCCCTGGCCGCCGCTATCCCGGCCACGGCCAAGACGATCGCGGTCCTCGACCGGACGAAGGAACCCGGCTCCATCGGCGAGCCGCTCTATCTGGACGTGGCCGTCGCCCTGTCCGGCAAGCCGGTCAAGGTCATCGGCGGCCGCTACGGCCTGTCCTCCAAGGAATTCACGCCCGCCCAGGTCAAGGCCGTCTACGACCACCTCGACGGCAGGGCCACTCACGGCTTCACCGTGGGCATCGACGACGACGTCACCCACACGTCGCTCCCCATCGGCCCGGTCCTCGATACCGAGCCCGAGGGCACGATCCGCTGCAAGTTCTGGGGCTACGGCTCGGACGGCACGGTCGGGGCCAACAAAAACTCCATCAAGATCATCGCCGACAACACCGATATGTACGGCCAGGGCTACTTCCAGTACGACTCGAAAAAGTCCGGCGGGGTCACGATCAGCCACCTGCGCTTCGGAAAGCACCCTATCCAGTCCCAGTACTTCCTCAACACCGTTGACTTCGTCGCCCTGCATAAGCCCTCCTACATCGGCCGCCTGGACATCCTCGAAGGCATCCGCGAGGGCGGGACTTTTCTGATTAACTCCAACTGGAAGACCGGCGAGGTCTTCGAGAACCTGACCGAAGAAATGCAGAAGACGATCATCCACAAGAAGATCAAGGTCTATAACATCGATGCGGTCAAGATCGCCGGCGAGCTTGGATTGGGCAACCGCATCAACTCCATCATGCAGGCCTGCTTCTTCAAGATCTCGGGCGTGCTGCCCGAGAAGGAGGCCATCGCCCTGATCAAGAAGGCCATCGAGAAGACCTACGGCCGCAAGGGCAAGGAAGTCGTCCAGATGAACTGGGACGCCGTCGACCGCGCGGCGGCGGGTCTTGAGGAAGTGCCCATCCCGGCCAAGATCACCAAGTCGGCCCCCCTGATTAAAGTCGTGCCGGACGACGCCGATGAGTTCGCCAGGACGGTCATTGAGCCGGTCATCCGGTTCAAGGGCGATCTCCTGCCCGTTTCCAAGATGCCCTTTGACGGGGCCATTCCGACGGCCACGGCCCGCCTGGAGAAGCGCGGCATCGCCATTGACGTCCCGAAGTGGATCCCCGCGAACTGCACGCAGTGCAACCAGTGCTCGTACGTCTGCCCGCACGCCACCATCCGGCCCAAGCAGATCGCGCCGGCCGACTTGGCCAAGGCCCCGGCCGGGTTCGATGTCGTCAAATCCAATACCAAGAACGACCGGAACCTCCAGTATCGCCTGCAGGTCTACATCGAGGACTGCGTCGGCTGCGGCTCGTGCGCCGAGGTCTGCCCGGCCAAAACCAAGGCCCTGGTCATGACCCCGATCGAGGAACAGCGGGCGGCCGGCGAGGCCGTCAAGGCCGAATTCTTCGACAAGCTCCCCGATAACATCCTGGACGGGGTCCGCCCGGACCAGCTCAAGGGCAGCCAGTTCATGCGGCCGCTCTTCGAGTTCAGCGGGGCCTGCGCCGGCTGCGGTGAGACGCCCTACGTCAAGCTGGCCACCCAGCTCTTCGGTGACCGCATGATCATCGCCAACGCCACAGGCTGCTCCTCGATCTACGGCGGCACGTTCCCGACATCCCCCTACTGCGTCACGGCGGAAGGGAAGGGACCGGCCTGGGGCAACTCCCTGTTCGAGGACAACGCCGAGTACGGATTCGGCATGCGGCTGGCCGTGGACGTCAATCGGCGCTTGCTGGCCGCGTCGATCGAGGCCGCCCTGGCGGCCGGAACGACGCCCGAACTGACGGACGCCCTGGCCAAGATGAAAGCGGCCTGGAAGAATGTGGGAGAGGAAGGTAAGGCGGCGGCCAAGGCCGTCCGCGCCGCCCTCCCCGCGGCCCTGGTTAAGGCCGAGGGGGCCAAGCCCCACCTGGCCAAGATCGCCGAGCTCCAGGATTTCCTGGTCGAAAAAAGCGTCTGGTGCATCGGCGGCGACGGCTGGGCCTACGACATCGGCTACGGCGGACTGGACCACGTCCTGGCCATGAACCGCAACGTCAACCTGCTCGTCCTCGACACCGAGGTCTATTCCAACACCGGCGGCCAGGCCTCCAAGTCGACGCCGATGGGGTCGGTGGCCAAGTTCGCCGCCTCGGGCAAGAAGACGACCAAAAAAGACCTCGGCCGGATGGCCATGTGTTACAGCTACGTCTACGTCGCGTCCGTGGCCATGGGCGCCAACATGAACCAATGCCTCAAGGCCTTTACCGAGGCCGAGGCCTACGAAGGCCCGTCGATCATCATCGCCTATTCGCCGTGCATAAACCACGGGATCGACATGAGCAAGGCCATGGCCGAGGAAAAGCTGGCCGTGGACTCGGGCTATTGGCTGCTCTACCGGCATAATCCGCTGCTGGCCCGGGAAGGGAAGAATCCGCTCGTTCTGGATTCCAGGGAGCCCAAGCTGGAATACGACGCCTTCCTGAAGAATGAGATCCGCTACCGGACGCTCGTCCAGCAGTACCCGGAGATTGCCAAAGTGCTCTTCGCCCAGGCGGCCGAGGAAGCCAAGAAGCGCTACGTGTCCTACAAGAAGATGGCGGAGTAAGCGCCGCTTCGAGAATCGCCACCGCGGCCGCCCCGAAGAAATCCGGGGCGGCCTTCGCCGCCGCTGGAGAATCAGAACGAACTGATCCTCAAGATCCTCAATCGTCTCGAGGAAAAGCCCTGATGAATCGGTGAGAATCCTCGTCCGCGCGCTCAGGACAGCAGGCGGGCCAGGCGGGTGACGCCCTCGCGGAGATCGGCGGGCGGGGCGTAGGAGAAATTAAGGCGTATCTCGGTCGTCCGCTCCGTTCCAGGCGGATAGAATTTGCTTCCGGGAATGTAGGCCACGCCTGCTTGGGCCGCGCGATGGAAGAGCTCGTCCGTATCGACTCCGTCCGGGCAGGTGACCCAGCAGAACAGGCCGCCTTCGGGCTCGGTCCAGCGCACGCCGACCGGCATGGTCTCCTTCAAGGCGGAGATCATGACGTCGCGCTTGATCCGATAAAGCTCCAGGATGCGCGCGATATGCGGCTTCATATATCCCCGTTCCAGAAACCGCGCCGTCACCCGCTGAACCACGCCCTCCGGCGAGACGATGACTTTCTGGACCCATTTGGTCATGGCCGCGATGAGCGGCGCCGGACCGACGGCGAAGCCGAGACGCAATCCCGGGCCCAGGATCTTGGAAAACGACTTGCAGATCGTCACGGTGTATTCGTCGTTGAATTCGGCCCGGGCCAGGTTCCACAGGCTGGGCAGGCGTTGGCCGTAAAAACGGAGGTCCCGGTAGGGCTGGTCTTCCAGGATCAAGATCCCCGCTTCGCGGGCGGTGCGGATGAGGTCCCGCCTCCGGGCCAGGCTCATGGTCCGGCCGCTGGGGTTCTGGAATTCGGGAATGGCGTAGACGAACTTGACCGTCCGGCCCCGGCGGCGCAGAGCGGCGATCTTGTCCCGGACCCGTTCGACGATCAAGCCTTCTTCGTCCATGGGCACGCCCGCCATCTCCGCCCCGCAGGCCGCGATGGCCACCAGCGAACCGTTGAATGAGGGGGCTTCGCAGAGGACGACATCGCCGGCATCGACGACCGAACGGGTGAACAGATAGATGGCGTTGGTCGTGCCGTCGGTGATGAGGATCTCGTCGTGCCCCACTTTCGGCTCGACCTCATGGACGAGGATCTGGTCCTTTAAAATGTCGTCGCCCTCGCTGGGGCCGTATTGAAGGACGTCCGTCCCCTCGTTCTCGACGACTTCCTTGAACAGCCCGGCCAGGCGGTCAATGGGGAATGATTCGGGGCTGGGCAGGCCTCCGGCCAGGGAGATCATGCCCTCGACGCCCTTGGTCGCCTTCAGCATCTCGCGAATGAACGAGACACCCATCGAGCGGGTGGTTTGAGACAGTATCGAATCGGGAAAAGCCACGGCTTTGCTCCTTCTCGGTCCCGGCGGCTTATTATAACGTATTTTTTCGCGATTCTTAGAAATGCCCGGTCGAACCGCCGCCGCCCGACCGCCCGCCGCCGAACGATGAATGCGAGGAGCCCCTCGAGCCGCTCCCCGACGAGGAGGACGAGGACAATTGCGGCGTGCCGTGCTCGGCCGAATGGCCGTACCCGCATTTGGGGTTGAGGCATTTTTGGTCCACCCGAACCCGGCCGCCGTGGCTGGTCGTCGCCGCGACCAGGGTGGCGCGCGTCTCGGTCAGAGTCCGGCGCCGGCATTGTGGACAGGCCGAAGCCTTGTTCATCAGGACGGACAAGCGCTCGCTGGCCCCGCAGGACGGGCAGTTCCAGATCTCGTAATCCATGCCGCCCGCCTTCTCCTCGGCCGCCTCTTCAACGGTCAGAAAGGCATCGTCCTTGTCCTCCGGCAGGAGATCCATCGGATGGCTGCACTTGGTGCAGGACAGGTGATAGTCGTCCAGGCCGAGGCGGAGCCGCTTGGACATCTTGGCTTGACCGACCGTGGCTGCGACCGGGGCCAAGCCGGCCAATAAAACGGTCAGGAATCCCGTTCCCGTCGCCAACAGGGCGACGAAGCCGCCCACGGCCCCCAGCCAAAGAACCGTCTGGACGGCGGCCAGACCGCTGCCGATGGCTTTTCGCCTGGCGGCCCTGGCCCGCCGGGACCTGACCCGCAGGAAGACGAGAAGCATGCCCGCGATTCCCCAAGCGAGGGTGAACGCGGCGAAGAGAAGCGGGCCCAGAGAATCCCCGCCGCGGTCCGCCGCGGGCCAGTCTTTGGCGCCGGATTCGATTTTGGGGAGCGCGACTTGGGCCGGCCAGGCGGCCGGGTCCGACACTTTGAGGGACGCGTGTTGGGCTTTGGCGATCTCCTCGGCCGTCGCTTTGGCCAGGGCGAACAGGCCCTGCCCGAAATCATTGCGGCGGAGCAGGGGAATGGCGAAATCGTTCATGAGGCGCTTGGACTTGGCGTCCGTGATGTCCGGTTCGAGGCCGTAGCCGACTTCCACGCGGACGTCCCGCTCGGCCAGGGCGCATAAAATGAGGATGCCGTTGTCCTTGCCTTTTTCGCCGATGCCGAGCCGCTTGAAGAGCTTCTCGGCGAAATCCTCGATGGTCGTTCCGCCCAGGTCCCGGACGGTGATGACCGCCATCTCCGCCGAGGTCGCCGTTTTCAGGGCCCGGCAGACGCCGTCGATCAGGGCGATGTATTCCGGCCCGAGGATGTTCGCCCCGTCCCCGACGTAGCGGCCGGAGAAAGAGAGCGGGTTGGGAACGTTTTCGGGCTTTTCGGCGCCGGACGAAAAGGCCGGCCAGGCGGCCAGGAACGCGATCAGGATCACGGTCCCGGCGGAGGCGAAAGGGTTTCGATGGATCATGATTTCCTCCCTGCGGCGGCCGGCTACCCCGGGCGGTCCGATTCTACCCGAGAGCGCCCCGATTTCAAAGCGCGCCGGGTCCGGCGGAGGCCGGGGGGGCATTGCAATCCGCCGGAGATCCGCTTATATTATTAAAATAGTTCGAAAGGAGAAAAGATGAAAAAGACAATTTTCCTGATGGCTCTATTGTTGGCTTTGGGAACGGTCCTGGCCGCGGCCCCGTCCGGCGGCGAAAAGCCGCGCATCGGCGTCCTGCGGTTCACCAACCACACCAGCGCCGGTTGGTGGAGCGCCTCGGTCGGCAACGAACTCTCCGACATGCTCGTCTCCGAGCTCGCCAGCACCAAGGCCTTTCAGGTCCTGGACCGCAAGGACCTGGACGCGGTCCTGAGCGAACAGGACCTGGGCAATTCCGGCCGGGTCAGCGCGGCGACGAGGGCCAAGATGGGCAATATCAAGGGCGCCAAATACATCGTCGCGGCCAGCGTGTCTTCCTACGAGGAAAGCACCAAAGGCGGCGGGGGCGGCATCAGCGTCGGCGGCATCAGCCTCGGCGGCAAGAAGGAAAAAACCTACATTGCCTGCGACTTGAAAGTCGTCGACACCGAGACGGGCGAGGTTGTCGACACGCGGACGATCGAAGCTGAATCCAGCGGCGTCGGACTGGGCGGTTCGGTGTCCATCGGCGGAGTTTCGCTTCACGGAGGCGGGTTCGAAAAGACCCCGGCCGGCAAGGCCATCCGGGGCTGCGTTATCTATCTGGCCGATTATCTCGAATGCTCCCTGACCAAGGGGGAGAATGACCGCTGCATGAAGAAATGGGACAAAATGGACGAGGATCGCAAGGCCCGCACGCGCGGCGCGATCGACATCAAGTAAATCGTCGCTCCGCTCACGCCCGAACCCGGTCCTAAGAGAAGCCGGGAGGCTTCTCTTAGGACCTGTTTTTTTTCCGCCGGCCGCCTGGATCACTATCCGGCGGAGATGAAATCGATGGTCTCCGAAGAGGAAGGGTTGGCCTTCGCCGCCAAAGTCGGTCCGATCTACAAGAAGTACAAAACCATGGGCTGCCGGATCGAAGATGACGTTCTGGTTGCCGAGTCGAGCTAGGCCTTGCGGGCGGCCCGGATTTCTTCCAGGTTGGCCTTGGCCGGCGGGACCTTGGCCAGGAAGCCGGCGATGATGTCGCATCCATAATCCGCGCATACGCCGCAGTTCTCGACATGGCGGTTCAGCCCGCATTTTCGCATCGTGCATTCGTAGCAATGCCCGATGTGAGCTCCCTCGACGGCCATACATCCGACGCAGTTGATCATAGCAGCGGTGAGCTCGGCCTGGTAGGCCTTGGACCATTCGGCGGCGGTCTTCTCCCGCAGGGCCTGGTCGTCGGTCAGATACGCGATATGGGCCGGGCACACCGAACAATCCAGCCCGCAGACGGAAATCATCTTGCTCATGTCGCGCCTCCTGCGGCGTGGTTTTTTTTCAGCTTGATCAGCTTCCCCGTCGCCGAGGCCAACTCTTGGCCGCCGGCGTCCCGGAGCACCGATTCGCATTCGATCACCCGGCCCTTCGCGGCGAGGACGCGGCCCTCCAGGAAGGCCGGCTCGCCGATCTTGACCGGCTTTTTGAACCGGACTGTCATCTCCGCGGTCACCGCGCCGCCCCCGTCGACACTCCGCTCGGCGCCGCCGGCGGCATGGGCAAAGGCTTCATCGAGAAGCGTCGAAATGATCCCCCCGTGGAGGATCCCGTGCCAGCCTTGATACTTCCCAGGCGGCGTGAAGACGGTCCGGCAGAATCCCTTCTCGGGATACTCGAAACGGATCCGCAGGCCGTCGGGATTGCGCGACCCGCAGACGAAACAAAAGTGATCGTCGTTAAGAATGGTGTCCGACATGCTCCCCATTATCGCCCCAGTCGCAAAGATGTCAAGCGGGGCGGGCGGGGTCAGCGTTTCGGCCCGATGCGGACCCATGAGGCCCGGTCGGGAGCCAGGATATCCTTGATGTAGGCGTT
>Ga0315275_10001252_pt1 | contig 22186 bp, 18 predicted proteins | sample YL17G03_0_MG_FD_205557 | JGI IMG/M metagenome (GOLD analysis project Ga0315275, IMG submission 205557) | Sediment microbial communities from Yellowstone Lake, YNP, Wyoming, USA - YL17G03_0 | ecosystem: Environmental > Aquatic > Freshwater > Lake > Sediment | place: USA: Wyoming | collected...
CTGTTGTTTTTCGTGTGGCTGGCTATCCAGCAACGGAACGAAAGCTATACCTGCTGTTCCGGCAGCGGCTTTGTTCAAAAAACTCCTTCGTGTGATGATTTTTCCTTTTTTCGACATATTTTATTTTCCATTTTGGACCATTGCAACACTCAGGCTGGCATAATCACCTACCTCTTCGCCCAGAGCAGCCGGTACAATGCTGCAGACAGCCCTGGCCGGCTCAAGTGCTTCCTGCTTAATAATTTCCATACATGCAGGCTCGATAAATTGCCTGCAGCGGGCATAGATACTGCCAATAACTATCTTCTGCGGGTTAAGGATATCTATCAGCAGGGAGAGACCCTTTCCCAGATATTCGCCAGAAATTTCGAGAATTTTGATTGCAGTTTTATCTCCCGAAAATGCTGCTTCAGCAACATCCTTAGCAGTTATTTTATCAATATTATCTGATTTATCACAAAACGATACTGACTGTTTCAGGGCAAATTTTTCACTTACTATCTGTCTGGCAAGTAGTGCTATCCCTGTACCACTGCAAAAACCTTCAAATGAGCCCTTTTTGCCGTATGCACGCGGGCCGTCTTCAGCCAGTCGGATATGTCCGACTTCACCGGCAAGGTCATTTGTGCCCGAATAGAGTCTGCCATTAATAATTATCCCTCCGCCCATTCCGGTTCCGAAAGTCAGGAATACCATATTCTGAGTGCCTTTTCCTGCTCCGAATTTCCACTCGGCAAGGGCACAGGCATTTGCATCATTCTGCAGAAAGACAGGAACATTAAACTTATCCCTGAATAAATCTACAATAGGGATATCATTCCATCCCGGAAGGTTTGGAGGAGACTGAACGATTCCTTTTATGCTGTCCAGAGGACCTCCGCAGCTTATTCCGATTGCTTTTAACTGGTCTGGCCCCAGATTTTCAACAATTTCGGAAGCAGACTTCAGCAACAAATTTATTGCATGACCGGGACCTTTGCTCGATTCGGTAGGGAAACCGGTTCTTTTGAGAATCTGCATCTCTTCGGTACCGGCAATAATTGCGCATTTGGTGCCTCCTATATCAATTCCAAGATAGTATGGATTCATAAATTCATTGAGATAATCAAATTAATAGTATTCAGGTTATTTCATGTTTTTCCAGAATTTCTCCTCGGATTTCTGAAGCTCGATTTTCTTCTTCCTTTCAAGAAAATAGTAAAGCAAGACGGCTGATATGCCTGTAATAAGCAGACCAAGAATAAGATATTGCAAAATTTCAGAAATATGCTGATCCGCCTGAGTTACCTGGATCATCTGAACTGTCTGATCCCCGGTTCTTTCAATTTTCCTTCCGACATCAATGCTGAAAATATTCCTCACAAAAAACAGGGAGAAAAATGCCAGGAACCCTGAAAACAGTGGTGTTAAAATCCAGCCTGCTGCAATTTCCCCCAGGATCCTGAAATTAATATTCCTGGCTCCCTTATAAAGTCCGATCCCGATCACGCTTCCGATAACAACCTGCGTGCTGGAAACTGGAACCATAGGAACAGGAGGCAAACCCATTCTTTCAATAAATGAAGAAAAACCAGATGAAGAGAAAATAAACAGTACCAGGGCCTGGGAAAGAACAACCACCAGGGCGGCTTCTGATGAAAGCTCCATAATATTATTTCCGACCATCTCCATCACACGGCTTGAATATGTAAGGATGCCTGCTGCAATTGCAAGACCTCCGAGCAGGAACAACTGTTGTGAAGATGAAAGCATGAATATCCCAAGGTCGAATGAATGAAGGTTAAAAGCCGGAATAAATACACCTACAACGTTAGCAATATTGTTTGCTCCGAGGCTGTATGCACCGAATGCTCCTGCAATTAGGAGACCGGTCCTGATATATGATTCAAAGCGGACAAGATGTATTGACGAATTTTTCTTGATTGTTTTAAGTATGATGTACAGAAGGATACCAAAAACAGCGCCCAACACCGGGCCAGATATCCAGGTCGAAACTATCTGGGTTAATGCCATGCTGTCCGTATGGTTTCCCGTGAACAGGTTCCATCCGATTATCGCCCCCACAATAGCCTGAGTGGTGGATACCGGATATGCAAATTTGGTCATAAGGTAAACTGTCACGGCAGCTGCCAGGGCAACCGTAAATGAACCTCCGATCGCATTAACAGCTCCCAGTTTCCCAAGAGTGTCTGAAGCGCCTGCACCCTGAATAACTGCACCAAGTAACACAAAGATTGAGGCTATGATGGCAGCTTTTCTGAAGCTCACCATTTTTGAGCCAACCGCAGAGCCAAAAACATTGGCAGCATCATTGGCTCCGAGAGACCAACCAAGGAAGAGGCCGCTGGTTAAAAATAACAGAATCATTTTGTCTTAATATTGATCTTTCATTATTCAACTTTTTTTACCTACATCACAATCTTAATCGCCATTGCTGATAGGAGATCCGCTGCCTTCTGGGCATTGTCTGAAATGTTCTCGATATGGTGAATAATATATCTGAGATGCGCTTTATGTGCCAGATCCAGATCCTTCATTTCCTGAAATATAATCCTGGTGGTGTTTCTTGATACCTTATCAGTCTCATTTTCGAAATAGTATACCTTCAGGAGTTTTTCCCTGACTGTATAGGGTGATTTGAAATATGCCCTGGCAGCAGGTATAAGCTCTTCCCCTGCACTGACTGAAGCTTCCATGATACTTATGAAATTGTGGTTAAGCGATACCGGAATATCAGGCATTTCAATACTGAATTCATTCAACGAAGATTTTATCGTATCGATAATTTCATCGAGAGAGTCAATCAGTGAACTTACTTCGCTCCTGTGCTGTGGAAGGATTGAATGGGTTATCATTTCATTCTCGATAGATCGCTGGAGCTTATCTGCATTGCTTTCAAGCAATTCTACCTTCTGAATATGCCTGTTAAATGCTTCCATGTCTTTTTCGAGGTAGGCTTTCACACCTTCCCTGAAAACAAGCAGTCCCAGATCAATATTATCAAAAAACTCATCGATCTTTAAAATGAGATTTTTCGTGGTTCTAGTAAATACAGCCATTTTATTTTTATTTGAATAATGTTTCCTAATGGTTTTTTAAGCATTTACCCCCTTTCTTATTTCCCCCAGGGAGGAAAAGAATCCTGTAATTGTGGTTGTTAAAAAAGTCCTTTGTGGACCTTTGTGAGACCTTAGTGCGACTTTGTGGTTAAATATAAATAATTGAACCACAAATCCCGAGTACTCGGGAACAAAGTACATCACAATGTAACTCAAAGGTTAAAACTATCAAAAAACCACTTTCTAAACAGCCCCTTAGTAAGGGGGTATCCACTTATAACAAATATAGCTTTTGCTTATCAGAATTCAATGATCTTCTCTATTTTGTATCCCCTGAGATATTGTTTCAATATAACCTGAATATCGCGGTTATCTCCCGACGATTTTATGCAATCGTGAACAGCCATCAATCCGAATCCCATTTCATTTATATTAAAGTATCCGAAACCTGAATATTTGCCGTTAACCACTTTTATTGCGCTTCTCTCTTCTTCATCCCTTCCCTTGTCGATTATAAAAAAGTTACGGCGGGTGAAAACAAACTCTTCAGCAGCTTTTCTGGCCCGTTCATTGTAGGAATCAGGAGGTTCCTTGCCGCAGCAGGCTCCCATGCAAATACCAACGTGATAATGAAAACAAGGTCCATTAGTTTCATACAGTCCGGTAAGCTTCTGGCACAATTCATGTTTCTCAACAAGCGACATCAGCATTGATTTCGCCCTCTCTTTTCCGGTGAAGACTGAAACAGGATTATCGTCACAGTCGAGTTTGCCGTAATTGAAATTGATATACCCGTTCTTATCGGTAAAACTGAAAATTCCCCATTGAAAACCGGTCCGGCGCTGAGCCCTGTTATAAACCGGCTTGTTTTTCTTGATTTCCGAAGATTCCATAAGAAGGGCAATAAGCTCGCTTCCAGTCACCTCCCAGTCGATGTCGGCTATGAGATCGCGCATTTCCATTGCCCGGTTCGTAGTATTGTTTGACAGATGGGTTCTGATCCTTTGCTGAAGATTCCTGCTCTTGCCGATATAGATCAGGTCACCTTTCTCATTGTAAAAATAGTAGATCCCGGGCTCTTCCGGTATCGTATTAATCTTTTCAACATTAAGGTTCGGATTCAGTTTTGAAAGTCGTGTGTTTTTCATCAGACCTGAATATCGTCCCGTATTCTCCCTGTCTTTCTCCAGGAGCATTTCAAAAAGTCTTACCGTTGCCAGTGCATCACCTTCTGCCCTGTGCCTGCCATTGATCATTATGCCGAGATCCTTGCAGATATTTCCGAGACTGTATGACCGGTGGCCAGGTATCAGCTTCCTGCCCAGCGTTACTGTGTCGAGAAGGCTTCTCCTGAAATTATAACCTAATGATTTAAACTCCTGCCGGATAAATGAATAGTCAAACTTAGCATTATGAGCAACCAGCGTTCTTCCTTCTGTCAGCTCTATAATTGTTTTTGCAACCTCGAAGAATCGAGGTGCATTTTCAACCATTTCGTTCGTAATTCCGGTAAGATTGGTGATAAAGTAGGGGATATTCCTTTCGGGATTTACGAGTGTAACAAATTCTTCAGTTATTTTTTCTCCATCATGCTGAAATATAGCAATTTCAGTAATTTTTTCAATTCTGGAACTCCCTCCTGTGGTTTCAATATCAACAATCGCGTACATGAATTGAAGAGTCATTTGTAATGACAACTGCTAATATATGCAGAAATGCCGGCTGATAGCCTTATTGTTTGTATTTTTGTAAAGAAATATCCCTTGAACATGAACGAATGCTATGGTAAAAAATTCATTCTTAACGGAGAGTTGCTTCCCTCTGACCATTTTGACAATTCACTCGTATACGAAGGGGATTCCATATATGAAGTGATACGAATGATAAAAGGCAATCCTGTCTTTTTTCATGACCACATGGAACGCCTTGAATCAAGCATCAGGATCCAGCAGAAAGAAACCCTTGCCAAAATAAGCGACCTGAGAAAGGATATAATTAATCTGGTTAAAACGGAAAAACGGAAGGATACAAACCTGAAGATCGTCTTTAACTATAACCAGGATTCGAATAATTACCTTATATATTTTATCGAACCGATCTATCCCTCCGAGGAGCAATACAAAAAAGGAGTTAAAGGGGTAATCTTTTATGCTGAAAGAAAAGATCCGGAATCAAAGGTGATAAATCATAAGCTTCGTTCATCGATCTATCATAAGCTGATCCTGGAAGGAGGATACGAAGCTCTTCTTGTTAATGAAGAGAATCAGATAACCGAGGGAAGCAGATCAAACATATTTTTTCTGAAAGGAGACACTCTCACAACTGCACCCGACGATAAAATCCTTAATGGGATAACCAGAAAATATATACTTGACATCTGCCATGATCATAAGATCAAAGTGAAATTCATGTGCGTGCCTGCTGATTCAATGCAGGATTATGATGCTGCATTCATGACCGGGACATCTCCAATGGTACTGCAGTTTTATTGCATAGGGGATATTTACTTCAATGTCCGCATTGCATTGATTGAAAACCTTCGCAGACTATATTTCGAAAAAGCCGAGGAGAGTATAAAGTGGTTTATGGCTGGCAAATGAGTTCATAAGTAATTTATTTTACTAACTTTGCCCATTATTAAATAATCCGCTATTATGCCAAGTATCAGAAAGCTTAAAAAGAGTATTGATTACCTGATTTTCGAAGTGATCTCAGATTGTTTTACTTTTGGTACACTTCATCCCGAGGACAAGGCAGAAGAAGTATCGGGCATAATTGCAGATGCTGTCTCACTGAGAAATAACCTGATAAAACGGGTAAACAATCCTGAAAAAAGCGATGATCCAAAATCGGTGCGATCCCATTTTCAGCTTGTGGAAAAGGATCTGTTCACAGGTACTGATAAACTTTGCGGAAGGCTCAGCGAACTGCACGGGAAGGCAAAATAAAATACCTGTAAACCTGGTTGCCGCAACCTGTGCATTTGCCAACGCTGTCAAGGTTCATTAATCTTATATTATAGCCTGATCTTCTTGTTACAACTTTACCGCATTTGCTACAAAGGGTATCCAGTCCGGTGTCACCGGCAGTATTCCCCATATAGACATACTTCAGATGCCCGGAGGCTGTTTCGAACAACCTTGTAAGTGTTTCCTGCGGTGTTGCAGGATCATTTCTTTTGTACATCGGAAAATACCTGCTCAGGTGAAAGGGAGTCTCATTTCCAAGCTCTTCTGAAATCCATTTCGATTCTGCTTCCATTTCCTCAATGGAATCATTCCTCCCGGGAATTATCAGTGTGGTGATCTCAAGATGTTTTCCAGCCTTTGCTATCTGTCTTAAAGTTTCTTTGACAGGTTTAAGTTCAGCGCCGGTTAATTTTTTGTAAAAAGATTCATTAAATGCCTTGAGGTCAATATTGAATGCATCGATAAATCCCACCATTTCATTCAGAGGATCCCTGTTTACAAAACCATTGCTGACCATCACTGTGAACAATCCCCTTTCCTTTATTCTGACGGCTGTATCTCTCAAGAACTCGAACCATATCACAGGTTCATTATATGTAAATGCCAGTCCAATGTTCTTCCAGGAAGAAACAGCCTCAAATACAATCTTATCCGGATCAGTCTCAGGTGAAAAGCTTTCGGCACTTTTTTGTGAAATATGCCAGTTCTGGCAGAAGTCGCATTTCATATTGCAGCCATAAGATCCGATCGAGAGAATGTTGTGGCCGGGGAAAAAGTGATATAAGGGCTTCTTTTCTACAGGATCAAGGGAATGACCCGAAATAACGCCGTAAGTCATCAGCTCAATTTTCTCCCCTGTGTTTTTTCTAACGCCGCATATTCCTCTCCTGCCGGGAGCTATTTTACAGAAATGAGGACACAGCCTGCACTCCGTGTAACCATCATATTTCAGGTAAAGCGGTTTCAGATTATGAATTTTTGGTCAGGATAAAATTACATCAAATCACTTTAAACAGTAATAAAAAAATATACTTTTATATTTTAAATACTACCGCGACTGGCTGGCAGGCTTCAAAGACATAATACTGAAATGACGATTTCTGTAACTTTTAAAAATATGAAATCCGAATTTGTAAGGATCCTTACGAACTTGGGTTTTACAGAAAGCAAAGCTGACCAGTGCGCTGAAATATTTGCCCTTAACAGCCTCGAAGGAGTCTATTCTCATGGAGTAAACCGGTTTCCAAAGTTTGTAGTTAACATTAAGAAAGGGTATGTTAAACCAGATTCTGAACCATCAGTGATCAAATCAGTTGGTGCCCTCGAACAATGGAATGGTAACCTGGGACCGGGACCATTAAATGCCTTACTTGCAACAGAAAGAGCTATGGAACTGGCTTCCCAATACGGTATTGGACTGGTGGCTATGGGAAACACCAATCACTGGATGCGGGGAGGTACTTATGGATGGAAAGCAACAAGAAAAGGATTCTTATTTATAGGCTGGACTAACACCGAAGCTAATATGCCGGCATGGGGTGCTAAAGATTTTCGCCTTGGCAATAATCCGCTTGTTTTTGCAGTACCCTATGGAAACGAGGCAATTGTACTCGATTTCGCGATGTCTCAGTTTTCTTATGGCAAGCTCGAAACTTATCAGCTCGAAGGGAAACAACTGCCTTATCCCGGAGGATTTAACAACAATGGTAAGCTCACAGCTTCTCCTGCGGAAATTATTGAGACCAGACGTGCCCTTCCGATAGGTTACTGGAAAGGATCCGGACTTTCGCTTCTCCTCGATATTATTGCTTCTGTTGTTTCAGGCGGGTTATCGACCTTTGAAATATCACAAAAGGAAGCAGAATATGCTCTTTCACAAATATTTATTGCAGTAGACCTTAAAAATCTTTCCAATCAGGAGCGCATTGAAACAACTGTTAATGGCATCCTTAAGAACTTAAAGGAATCAGACCTCATAGAATCAGCGACTGAAATAAGATACCCGGGCGAAAATGTGATTAAAGTGAGGGAAGAAAATCTAAAGAATGGTATCCCTGTAAACAAGACTGTCTGGGAAACAATACTTGCCCTGTGATCAGGATTGTAAATCTTCTTTCCTGAATTCGAATTTCAGGTTATTAAGCTTGCAGAATTCTTCAATCCCTTTTTTAACAGGGTCTATAACATCGGTAAATGTTGTTCCGAATCTCAGGATGCTTTTTTTTCCTGATCTCAGGAAAAAAATCATGCTAAGAGGATATATCTCGATCTTTTCAATATCATGTGCATTCAGAACCTGAGCGGGGAACAGAGAATTCTTTTTGAACTTCAAAGTTTTCTGACCTATCTCTATGTATTTATCTCCCTTGCCAAGACCAGAGTTTATCTGGTACCAGGCAAATCCGAGAAGGAATATTATTGAGAGCCACAGTGCGCTGTTCGACTTCAGCGTATCAAGATTCAGGATTAACCAGACAATAGCAAGTACAGCGCAGATTATTCCAAAAACAATCTGGAATATCCTGATTAACCTGTTGTTCCTGTTTACTTCAAGTGAAAAAAATTTACCCTCCATTTGTTTTTCTGCAATATATCCATTTTCATCCATAGCTCAAAATATTCTAAACTGCTAAAAATCAGGACCTCATACCTTATACCCCATACCTCATACCCTAAAATGACATTTTTGCAATTTTAAAAGTATATTTGGTACTGAAATTAATAAATCCCATGAAAAGAAACTACTACCTCATGTTCCTGATTTTCCTTATCTTTTTTGCCATCTCATTTCTTACAAATATTCTGGGCTCGATCAATCCAAATGTAAGTGACAGCTTCTCTCTCACCGGGACAATGACAGGGATGCTTCCATTCTCATTTTTTATTGCATATGGTTTAATGTCAATTCCTGCCGGGATGATTATTCAGAAATACCACGAAAAAAAGAGCCTGACATTTTCCTGGATCCTTTCATTTGGAGGAGCTTTGCTGTTTTCTTTTTTTCCGGTTTTTCCGGTTTTCTTATGTTCTTTGTTTATGATCGGCTGCGGAATGGCTATCATGCAGGTTGCTATTTACCCACTGCTGAGGACTGCCGGCGGTGAAGAGCATTTTGCTTTCAATTCGGTGATTGCTCAGCTCGTCTTTGGAGCTGCTTCGTTCCTTAGTCCTTTCGTTTATTCCTACCTGGTCCTTGGTCTCGGAAATCAGCAGGCAAATGATGGATTTCTGATCAGGCTAATGGCATCCCTGACGCCGGAACAATTGCCCTGGGTCTCAATATACCTGCTTTTTACGGTAATAAGTCTTTTAATGGCATCAATAATTCTTGTAACACGCTTTCCCAGGGTTGAGCTTAAGGAGGAGGAAATAGTAGGGGCATGGGATACGCATGTTGAATTATTCAAACAGAAAAAGGTAATACTCTTCTTTTTCGGCATATTCTGCTACGTAGGTACTGAACAGGGAATTGCAAACTGGATCTCTGAATTTCTGAGAACCTGCCATGGTCTGACACCTGAAGTTGAAGGAGCAAGAGCAGTCGGCCTTTTCTGGGGCATGATGACAGTCGGTTGTGTTCTGGGATTGCTTCTGCTAAAGGTAATGGACAGCAAGATCGTATTGAGGATTTTTACCCTTGCTGCACTGGTTATACTGACATTCACTCTGTTCGGCAGAGTTGAATTTGCCCTTTTCGGGTTCCCTGCCCTTGGCTTTTGCCTGTCGGTAATGTATGCAATCATTTTTTCACTTGCGCTTAACAGTGTGTCAAAGTTTCACGGATCATTCGCAGGTATTCTGTGTACGGGAATTGCCGGAGGTGCAATAGTCTCTTTACTTGTCGGAAAGCTAAAGGATGTTATAGGATTGCAGGCCGGAATGACTGTGATTTATATTACATTAGGGTATATACTGAGCCTTAGTTTCTGGGCTAAACCGATAATTTCAAATGCAACCATAAAAAGGAAGAGAATAGGCGGAAAAGATCCTGTTTAAGGGGATAACAAATTTCGAAACGGCCAACCAGTTTGTAAAGAGAGAATACAGGAAAGGATGGGGTGAGCTCAAAATCTGAAGTCCATTTGGATGCCAGGCTGGATATGTTGATTTATGCATTTATTTTATGTATATGAGTACAATTTGAGATGAAAATATTATATATTGGCAAAATAGATCAAATGATCCCATTTCCTGTAAAAGGGATAACAAAGTTTCACCAGGAAGTAAATCTTAAACAAATCTTTTTAGACAACCTACGGATCCAAGGTTAAATTAAGAACTTATATTCATGAAAATCCTGATAGTTGAAGATGAGCCCAAGGTAGCTTCATTTATTAAGAAAGGGCTTGAAGAAAATAATTACGATGCAGAAATTGCATACGATGGGCTGACAGCAGAAAAACTTTGCAAGCAATACAATTACGACATTATCATTCTTGATATTATCATCCCGGGAATCGGCGGTCTTTCTTTATGTAAGAAACTTAAAATTTTATACCCTTACCTGCCAGTTTTAATGCTAACAGCATTGGGTACCACTGATGATAAACTTGCCGGATTTGAAGCAGGTGCAAATGATTACCTGGTTAAACCATTTGAATTCAGGGAACTGCTGGCCAGGGTAAAGGTTCTTATAAAAACGGCTGATCAGTCGCATGAAACGATAAACAAGCTTATAATCGCTGATCTGGAACTTGATCTTGATAAGAAAACCGCCCTCAGGGGGAGTACACATATTGAGCTGACAGCCAAAGAATTTTCTTTACTTGAATACTTTATGAGGAATGCCGGACGTGTATTATCAAGAAACGATATAGCTGAAAAAGTGTGGGAAATCAGCTTTGATTTCAGTACTAATGTTGTCGATGTTTATGTTAATTTCCTGCGAAAGAAAATTGACAAAGGATTTGATAAAAAGCTTATCCACACAAGGGTTGGATTTGGATATACTTTCGGAGATTAATAGTATGCAGATAAGAACCAGATTAACTTTGCAGTTTCTTCTGCTTGGGGGAATAATAATGATAGTTGCCTCAACTGCAATTTATTTTTTTACAGCTGATTTCCGCCGTGATGATTTTTATAACCTACTTAGATCCAGAGCTATAAACACAACTAAATTGGTTCTCGACAGTTATGAATTTAATACAAATCGCATTCTGCGAACCGGAACTGAATATCCTGTCAGACTACCGGATGAAAAAATCATAATTCTCAATTATAACAATGATACCTTGTATATATCAGATAGATCCTGGGAATTAAAAGAAATGAATACTATTGTCGGCCAGGTAAGATTAAATAAAGAGGCATTTAGCAAACAGGATACGTATGAAGTACTGGGAACATCTTATACCACAGGATTGTACCGGTTTGTAGTAATTGGTGCAGCCATCGATAAAGATGGCCTTTTGCACCTGAAAAAGTTAAGGACTATTATGATAATAGTATGCCTTGTTAGTCTCATTTTGTTTTCTATTGCAGGATGGTTTTATTCGGGAAAAGCTCTTAACCCAATTTCAAATGTGGTAAAGAAGGTAGAAGAAATTTCAATAACCAGTCTAAATTTAAGGGTTCCTGAGGGTAATGGCATTGATGAAATAGGCCGGCTCGCCAAAACATTTAACAGAATGCTTGAAAGGCTTGAAACATCATTTGCCATGCAGAAGGATTTTATTGCGAATGCTTCGCATGAGCTGAGGACGCCTCTAACTTCAATAAACGGCCAGATTGAGGTCCTGATGATGAAAGATCGTTCCACTTCTGAATATAAGTCAGCACTTAAATCCGTACTTGATGATATCAAATCTCTGATTGATCTCTCAAACAGGTTACTGCTGATTGCCCGTACCAGCGCTGAGAGTCCGGCGAAGTCAGACCAAAAAATAAGGATTGATGAGGTTTTCTGGCAGGTTCAGGAAGAAATGGAAAGGTTCAATCCCTTATACCATATTAACATATCATTGGATAATTCGCTGACCGATTCAGATCAGATGACTGTAAATGGAGATGAATACCTTTTGAAGGTTGCAATCTCAAACCTTATTGAAAACGCCTGTAAATATTCACCTGACAGAGCAGTTGATATAAGGTGTGGATATTCTGAAAAAGGTATAAAAGTGGTATTTGAAGACAAAGGTATTGGCATTTCAGAGGAAGATATCAAAAAGATCTTTGAACCATTTTACAGGGGTACCAATGCCATCTCAATTCCAGGAAGTGGAATTGGTCTTTCACTTGTAAATCAGATAATTAAGAACCATAACGGCACAATAAACATATCTTCTAAGGTCGGAAAAGGAACGAAAATTATCCTGCTGCTCCCCGCAATCTCATAAATTAATCTCTTTTTAATCCTGTTTTAATTACTTTTTAACAGGCATTACTTAAAATTAACCAGGTTAGTTTCTAAGGTTAACAGGTTAGTTGATTTGGTATGTCCCCTTCCCCCTGCCTGCCGGCAGGCAGGCCTAAAGGGGATCTAATATCATACTGGAATTTAGGGGCAAAAACGGGCAGGGGGACAGTAAATCGTTTGTTAAGACCAAATTGATATATTTATGCCTTTAAAATTTTTATAACCTGTTATGCAAAACAATCGGTGTTATTTAATTGTCCTGATGATCTTATTGATCTTCTCAGGATCAGGATGCGGGCAGAGAAATAAGCCTGCCTCTGAATCTGCTAAACAGTCTTCAACATCAGTACTTTCTCCAAATGATGATTTTTTCCAGGAGATCGGTCAGGAGATCGGATTGGATTTTGTACACTCGATTGGCGATGATGACCTGACCAACATTATTCAGTCAGACGGAGGAGGCGCTGCTTTCCTTGATTATGACCAGGATGGATATATTGATATATATGCCTGCAGCGGTACCTGGCTCGAAGGTGTAAGCAAGAGTGAGAAACCGGCTCAATTACCCGCAAACCATCTGTACCGGAACAAGGGAAACGGGACTTATGAGGATGTCACAAAAAAAGCAGGAGTTGGTGGTCCATGGTTCAGCATGGGCGTTACAATCGGCGATTTCAATAATGACGGGTATCCCGACATATATATTAGCAATTATGGCCCGAATGTTCTTCTTAAGAATAATGGCAACGGAACATTCTCTGATGTTACCAAACGTGCAAATGTAGCAGGAGACAAGGAATGCAGTGTTGGAGCTGTATGGTTCGATTATGACAATGACAGTTTTTTGGATCTCTATGTAGGCAACTATCTGGAGTTTGATCCGAACTACAAGTATTATTATGCTCCTGACGGATTCCCGGGTCCCCTGGCCTACGACAGCCAGAAAGATGTACTATACCGTAATAACGGAGACGGAACCTTTGAAGACGTAACAGAGAAAATGGGCATAACCGATATTGACGGAAGAGCAATGGGTGTAGGTGCCGCTGATTATGATGATGATGGTTATGTGGATATTTATGTTGCCAATGATCACACTTTGAATTATCTCTGGCATAATGAAGGAGGTAAGAAATTTGTTGACAGGGGAACCATGTCAGGAACAGCATTCAGCCAGGCAGGAGAAGCAACAGTCAGCATGTCGGTCGATTTTGCTGATTTCAACGATGATGGTCTTCTTGACCTGTTTGTATCGGATGATAGTTATTGCTCACTATATGAGAATATGGGTAATGGTATCTTTTCTGATAAGGGAGTTTCTTCCAATATCTCCATGGCTGCAGCTCAGTTTGTAGGATGGTCATCATCTTTTATTGATTATGATAATGACGGCGACGTCGACATCTTTAAAACCAATGGTGCACTCAAACACTTATATGGCCAGGAAGATCAATTATTTCAAAATGAAGGAAACGGAAAATTCAGGGATGTATCGCTTGAACTCGGCAAATATTTCAGCCAGGAATTTGTTGGACGCGGAGCATGCCTGGGGGATTATGACAATGATGGTGATCTTGACATTTTCATTGTGAATCTTAATGACCACAGTATCTTTTTGCGGAACAACAAAGGCAACCAGAATAACTGGCTGATACTTAAACTGACAGGAACATCCAGTAATCGTGACGGAATTGGTGCAAGGGTGAAACTGACTGCAGGAGGCAAAACACAGACAGCTCAGAAAAAAAGCACCACCGGTTACCTTTCCCAGAATGATCCCAGGATGCATTTTGGACTGGCTAAGAACGAAATAGTTGACAGGATTGAAATAACATGGCCTTCTGGAAAAGTTCAGACACTTGAAAATATCAAAACCAACCAGATCCTTGAAGTAAAAGAGCCTTAAAACCATTGGTTCATGAAAATTAAACGGACAATAATTCTGCCCGACATAGTCTTAATAAGTCTGTTTTGTATAGTAATGGCATCATGCAACAGTAAGTCAGTAAAGAATGGCATGCTTTTAGTAACTGAGGCTCCTCAGAATATTCAGACTCCGGATTGCATTAGCGGTGGATCATGGCGTTATTTAGCAGGTGCAAGGATCAGTGCATTCATACCAGGTAAACCTTCTTCACTAAAAGTCCTTACTGAAAACTTCTTTTCAGCATCTTCCCCAAAAATATCTTATGATGGCAGGTTTATGCTTTTCACTGCACAGCAAAAGCAGGATGAATCATGGCAGATCTGGGAAATGAACATGGATAATCTTAAATGCAGGAAGATTACCTCATTTAATGACAACTGTGCCGACCCGGCATATTTGCCCGGTGGACGTCTGGTATTCAGCAAACTGACTGTTAATGACACCGTTAAGTCGGCACATGGCCTTTACACATGCAATCTGGATGGTTCCGGATTGAGACAGATCACCTTCAGTCCCAATGCCTGCTTTGCAACTACTGTATTAAAAGATGGTCGTTTGCTGACAATCAGTCGCCAGTTGATGCCCGAAACGAGAGATCCATTATTAATGGTCATGAGGCCCGATGGTACAAAAGCCGATATGTTTTACGAGGGGACTAAAGGCAACACCCTGATAAGCAGTCCACATGAGACATCTGATGGTAAAATATTATTCATTGAATCTGAGAAAGAAAACAGGTTTGCCGGGAATGTGATTTCGATAAGTTATAATCGTCCTTTACATTCCAGGATTAATCTGACATCAGGGACCGGTGTCGATTTTTATAATGTATTACCCCTCAGGCCCGACAACTATTTAGTTTCCTGTCGCAAACCAGATACTGAACATTTTGCACTTTATGAGTTTGATCCGGTTAAAAAGTCACTTGGAAAGGAAATTTTGGCTGATCCTGATTACAATATCCTTGATGCTGTTCTTGTAGAAGAATATGTAAGACCAAAAAAACTTCCAAGCGAAGTGGATATTCAGGTAAAGACAGGATTGCTTCTTTGCCAGGATATAAATTTATTAAATGTGCAGGGGCAAAACAATCTTTCTGAGATAAGTAAAGCTGGAAAGATTGAAGTACTGGGTGTCGATACAACATACGGAGTGTTTGAGGTTGAAGAAGACGGGTCATTTCAGTTAAAATTAATGGCCGACACACCTTTCCGTATCAGAACACTTGATAAGGAGGGTAATGTTGTTAACGGTCCGTGCTCCTGGTTATGGTTACGTCCTAATGAACGGCGCGGATGCATAGGGTGCCACGAAGATCCTGAACTGGTGCCGGAAAACAGAGTGTCGATGGCAATAAAAAAGCCGCCGTTGATTTTACCTGTGCACATTTCGGAGATTAAAGAAAAGATTGTAGACCTGGAATAGATATGAGAAAATATCTAAAGATAATATTGCCTGTTGGAGCAGTGTTTATTTTGGGAGCTGTTTTATATTCTCCTTACCACAGATGGGCAAAAGAACATGTATACCAAATGACTGCCACTGAGGACCATCCTCTGAAGTGTGCATCGTGCCATTTGTATTTACAAAGATCAGGTATCATTTCTAAAATTGTTAATGCACATTACTATTCACCCTTTAATCTCACAATATCGGACGACGGCAGAAATTTATATGTAGTTGCAGAAGAAGGAAATGCCTTACTGGTTGTCGATTCTGAAAAAAGAAAGGTAATACGTGAAATAAAAGTGGGTATTTGTCCACATAGTGTTATCCTGAGCAAGGATGGGAAAACAGCATATGTCACCAATCAATGGTCAGATAATGTTTCGGTGGTTGATCTTGCCACTTTCGCAGTCACTGATACTCTTAAAACCGGAGGAGGTCCTGCAGGGCTTGCCTTAAGCGCTGATGGCAAGTATCTGTATGTCGCAAATTCATATGCTTCTGACCTGTCAGTAATTGATATTTCTACCGGGGAAGAGGTAAAAAGATTAACTGCAGGAAACAATCCTGCATGTGTGCAGGTAAATGCTGACGGCAGTCAGGTGTTTGTAACTAGCCGCCGTACGATGTCGAAACCGTTTGGGGATACTATCAGATGCGAGCTTACGGTCATAAATGACAAAAAACAGAGGGTCGTTGAGCGCAGGGATATTAAATCGGCCTACATGATGGAAAACATAGCCTTCACTCCCGATGGAGACCTGGCAATAATGCCGCTTGTCAGACCAAAAAACAATGTACCGACAATACAGGTTGAAAGAGGCTGGATGATGACGAATGGGATCGGGATCATTGAACGGAGACCCTCCGGCAGAACGGTTCAGTTGCTGCTCGATGAACCAAATGTTTATTATGCTGATCCGTTCGATATTGCAATCGCTCCCGACGGAAAAAGAGCCTTTGTATCTCATTCAGGAGTGGATTGTATTTCAGTAGTTGATATTGATGCGATACGAAACCTTCTTTCTGAATCTCCTGATCAAATGCTCGGTACATACTCAAATCACCTTGGCATAAGCAGCCGTTTTATACTTAAACGTATTCCTACAGGTTCAAATCCTAAGGGACTTGTACTTTCACCTGACGGCAAAATGCTGTATGTTGCAGAACATCTCCAGGACAGAATTGCAGTAATAAACACAGAAAACCTGGAAACAATCGGGACCATTGGCCTTGGAGGCTCAGGAAGGATCACTGTTGCGCGCCACGGACGCCAGCTCTTTAATAATGCGGGACATACTTTTCAGAATCAGTATTCCTGTTATACATGTCATCCCGATGAACACGAGGATGGTCTTGTTTACAATATGGCATCAAAAGACATAGGGCGTAACATGACAAATACCCAATCGCTGAGAAACATTTCCGATACGCCTCCATATAAATGGAACGGGAAAAACCTGACAGTATACAGACAGGACGGGATACGTTTTTCCACTGTTCTGACAAGAACAGAAGCTTTCAGCTATAAGGATCTTGACGCCCTCGCAGCTTATATAATGACAGGGATACTCAATCCGCCCAATCTTCAGTATAATCCCAATGGCGAGCTCACCGAAGCACAGAAACGCGGGAAGGCTATTTTTGAACGTACTCATGATTTCAAGGGATATGAAATTCCGGTAGTAAATCGCTGTGTTACCTGCCACCCGGCTCCTTATTATACCAACAAAAAAATGGCTGATGTAGGCACTCTTGCTGCAACGGACGATTCCATTCTGTTTGATACACCTCACCTTAACAATATTTTTGCTTCACCTCCTTATCTGCACGACGGACGTGCTGCCACACTTGAAGAAATCTGGACACTATATGGTAAAACTGAACAGCACGGTGCAGTAAATGACCTCACTAAAATACAGCTAAATGATCTTGTCGAATATCTGAAATCTCTAAGAGATGTGGAATACGAACCAAAAAGCAGTGAAGTACATAAAGCCTCTTTTTCTCATTAATAATAAAGTTAATTATGAAAACCAGCATCAATAAGCGTTCATTAAGATATACAGTTCTGGCCGTTGTTCTGGCAGGTATTGTACTGGCGGGATTGATATTGTTAAAAAACCCAGTTCAATCGGAGAAGAATAAGATGAGTGATAATATTTCTGTCTCTGGCAACTATCAGAACAGTTCGGATGTAGATCTTCCGAACAGCTCAGGAGTAATAAAGGAAGCAAAAGCGATGCCTGTCTATGGCCACTGGCGTAATTTCACTAAAAAGGACGGACTTCCTTCTGATAAAGCATATACAGTCAGGATAGATGGCGATCGTGTATTGGTGGGAACACATGATGGACTTGCTGTTTATGAAAATGAGGAATGGCGTACCTATACCACAGAAGATGGTCTGGCTCATAATGGGGTAGTTTCAATAGATGTCAGCGAACTGACCGGTGATGTATGGATTGGTACACTGGGCGGTTTGAGCAGGTGGTCTTCCGGTAAATTCACAACTTTCACCCAGTTTAATAGTGGCATGCCCAATGATCTTGTCTATTGTGTCTTTTGTGACGGGAAAGATGTATGGGTTGCCACTGGCGGAGGCGCCGGGCATTATGATACACATACCAGTCAATGGGAAATATTCACTGAGCAAAATGCACCAATGCATGAGCCATGGACCTATGGTGTATCATCAGGTGGCGGGAAAGTATTTATCGCTGCCTGGGGAGGAGGAGTGATCGAGTATGATAACAATACAAAACGCTTCAGGGATTATACCGATCCTGATGGTTTTATGGAAATTGATCTCCAACCTGATGACGGCCTTATTCATGATATTACAACAGCTACTTCTTACAGCGACAGTATTTTATGGGTCTCCACATATTTCGGGATGAGCCGTTATGACGGCAAAAACTGGAAAGGTTATTTTAACACTGACAGCGGCCTTGCTAGCAATTTTATCAACTTCCTCAGGGCTGAAGGCAGGGTAGTATTTGTCTGCAGCGATAACGGATTAAGCAGTACAGATGGCACTACATGGGTTACATATAAAAAAGACGACAACAGTGAAAATGGTAAAGCCATAATAACTAATGGAAATGAAAAGAAAGAAATACCATTGTCACCTTCAATCTCACACAATTTTATTATCGGTGTGGATGCAAAGGATGATTTATTATGGGTTGCTACCTCAAAAGGAGTCAGCCGTGGAGAGATGCTCAGATAATTTAAAATCCGGCTATATGAAACCTCGAGTTATTATTCTATTGATTCCTGTACTGATTTCCATTTTACCCTTTTCAGGGTTAAGTGGACAGGAGAAATCCGCTAACTACGGAAACATACCGGATGAACTGGTTGCGTATGATAAATATATGAAAGCCTATAAATATCATTTCCTTGAACCGACTCAGTTTTATGGCGCCGGACGTGAGAAACTTCCTCCTACGGATTTGAAAGAAGTAAGGATCGGATTTCTGGGACCTATGGAAGGTTCAGTTATCCAGCCCCTCGGAAAACAGATGCTGCAGGGATCGATGCTGGCAATTGAAGAAGCTAACAAAAAAGGAGGTTATAAAGGCATTCTTTTTAAATTAATGATACACAATGATGCAGGACTTTGGGGGGCAGCAGCCAATGAGGTTGTGAAAATGGACGATGAAAAAGTATGGGCTTTTCTCGGTACAATTGACGACAATAACTCGCATATTGCGATCAGGGCAACATTAAAACTTGAGATACTCAATATGAATACTGGTGATCCTGATCCCACTTTTACTGAAACAGCAATTCCCTGGGTAGTTCGTAACATTCCTGATGACCGGCAAAGCGGATATGTTCTTGTTGCCCGTATATTTAAAAGAGATAAACATAGGCGTGTGGCGGTAATAAGAGCCAATAACCGTTATGGAAGAGTGGGAATCCTGCATTTTAACCGTTCCGCCACACGTGTTGGCTACCCGATTATAATTGAAGAGAGATTCAATGATGGCGAGACTGATTTTACAGCACAGCTGGAACGCATACAGAAAACTTCGCCTGATGCAATAGCACTTTGGGGAAATGCTAAAGAATCGGCACTGATCCTTAAGCAGATTCGTGACCTTGGGATGAAACAGCCGGTATATGGTTCCGACAGAATGGTCAGTCAGGAGTTTCTCAGTTTAGCTGGCAGTTTAGCTGAAGGCGTGGTGACTACTTGCCAGTATAATCCGGATTCGGACGATCCCAAACTTAAAGCATTCAAAGCAAATTATTTGAAGAGATTTGGAATGGAACCGGATGTCTTCGCCGCACATGCCTATGACGGAATGAACATGCTTATTGAAGCTATTCAGAAGGTGGGATTAAACCGTGTACTTATCCGTGACGTACTTACTGATATGAAAACATTTCAGGGATACCAGGGAGTTACCGGAAAAGTGATTTTCGATGCAACCTGGAATAATATCAGGCCCGTTTTCATAGCTGAAGTCACCAATGGCAAATTTAAATTTTCACCTGCTCCTCCTTTGGAGAAGAGTGAACAGATATATAAAAAACCTATATCGGGATACTCATATTAGAAAGGGAAAAGGAATGCTTATTCAAGTTTGTATGATCCTGGTAATAGCCGCTTTTGCCTGCCCTGATACACTTGTTTGTCAAATTCCTGACAGCCATGCTGATAACATAAAAATCGGATTATTGGTCCCTGACAGTAAGTCCATTGCAGCTATGCAGGGTGCTGAACTGGCTGTCCGGGAAGCCAACGAAAAGGGCGGTCTGAATGGCCGTCATTTTGAGCTTGTTGTACGCTCGATGGAAGGTCCGTGGGGAACTGGTTCCAAAGAAGCAGTAAGTCTTATATTTGAAGAGAAAGTCTGGGCTCTTCTCGGATCACACGATGGCAGGAATGCTCATCTTGTCGAACAGGCTGCCACCAGATCGATAGTTGTTTTTGTATCGGCATGGACAAGCGATCCAACCCTTTCACAGGCTTTTGTCCCATGGTTCTTTAATTGTGTACCAAATGATAATCAGCAGGCTGCATCACTAATCGAAGAAATATATAAGAAAAGAAAATTAAGCAAAATAGCTGTTGTATCAGGTGATGATTATGATTCAAAAATAGCCCTGGATAACTTTCTGAAGTCGGTAAAAAAATTCGGGAAACCTGATCCGGTTCAATTCGCCTATGATAAGTACAGCCGGAATACGGATACTTTACCTGATGACTTAATTAAGGCAGATGCAAATTGTATTGTATTGTTCTGCCATCCTTCAGTTTCCATAAAAATAATCAGGCAAATCAGGCAGAGAAAAATGAATCAGCCACTGTTCGGATCAATAATGCTTCTGAATGAGAATGAATTGTCCCCTCAGGAATTGCAGATTTATGACAATATCCTTTCAATTCCTTCAGGGGACTGGTCGGGACCTGAAAACCTGGCCTTCAGGCAGAAATTTCAAAAAACATATAACAGAATACCCGGTATGGTTGCCTCATACTCCTATGATGGTATGAGTGTGCTTATTGAAGCTATAAAAAATGCCGGAAGCGGTGATCGTGAAATGATGCAGAAATCGCTCGAAAATATGCATTACAATGGTGTCACAGGACGGATTCAGTTCGACGACAAAGGGAATCGTATGGGAAATTTTGAATTAATGAGAACAAAGGATGGAGTACCGGCACCTTCAGAGTGATATACTTTTTATTTGCTAATTTTGATGGCATGAAAAATATATATCTTTTTTCACTGATTGTTTTCTGCCTTTCGATATCGTCAGGTTGCAGGAACAAAGAAGAGAAGACCAGTCAGAAATCGACAGATCTTATAACAACAAAAACCCTGGGACTAGCCTATCTTGAAGAGTTTAAGCTTGACGAGGCCGAAAAGGAATTCCTGAAGTTTATTGATCTTGCACCCAAAGAGAAGCTTGGGTATGCAAATCTCGGGCTTACTTATTTAAGAATGGCCAGGTATCCCGAGGCTGAGAAACAGCTTATAAAAGCAATTAAGATCGACCCCAAAGACCCCGATATCAGACTTATCCTGGCAACTGTGTATAAGATGAATAATGAGCGGGACCGTTCAATTGATGAGCTTAAGGATGCACTTGCTTTTGCCCCGGATCATATAAAGATACTGTATGAAATTTCTGAATTATACTCCACTCTGCCGGACGAAGATTCACAGAAACAGCGTGAGAATTACATTATCAGTCTGGTTGAAAAAGCTCCCGGAAATCTGGTTCCGCGGCTAAACCTTACAGATATTTTAATCCGTAACGGAGAATTCGATAAAGCACTGGAACAGATGGAAATAATCAATAAGCAGTTCCCGGAATTCCCGAAAGAAGCAGTTGAATATTATAACAAGACACTTACTTTGCTGAGAAGCAAAGACAAAGAAAATGCAATAATCCAGTTTACAAT
>Ga0315275_10001253_pt1 | contig 22183 bp, 16 predicted proteins | sample YL17G03_0_MG_FD_205557 | JGI IMG/M metagenome (GOLD analysis project Ga0315275, IMG submission 205557) | Sediment microbial communities from Yellowstone Lake, YNP, Wyoming, USA - YL17G03_0 | ecosystem: Environmental > Aquatic > Freshwater > Lake > Sediment | place: USA: Wyoming | collected...
CGCGGGCCGAATTCCCAGACCACATGATTGTTGCCGCCGATGACTTCGGAATCGACGAAGTCAGTCTTCACGGCCTCGACGCTGATCGGGTGGCCCAGCTTCAGCGCCGCGAACGCCGGGTCCAGGTTGTGGACCGCCATGTCGCCGACGCAGCCCGTGCCGAACTCCCACCAGCCTCGCCAGTTGTAGGGAGCGTACGCCGGGTGGTAGGGCCGGTCCGCCTTGGGTCCGAGCCACAATTGCCAATCGAAGCCCTTGGGCACCTCGGGCGTATCCTTGGGCCGACCGCGACTGCTCGTCCAGCCGCCGGCCCCGCTCCAGGCGTGGACCTCACGGACCTCGCCGATGGCCCCGTCCCAAACCATCTCGCACGTCAGTTGGTTGCCTTCGTCGCTGCGGCCCTGGTTGCCCATCTGGGTCGCCACGCCGGCCTCTTTGGCCACCTTGGCCACCGTGCGGGCCTCGTAGATATTGTGCGTCAGCGGCTTCTCGCAGTAGACATGCTTGCCGCGATGGATCGCGGCGACCGTCACGAATGCGTGCCAGTGGTCCGGCGTCGCGCACAGGATCGCGTCGATGTTCTTCTCTTTGTCCAGCAGCTCGCGGAAATCGACGTAGTCTTTGCACTTGAACTGCGGATTCTGCTGGGAGTAGTGCTTCTCGACCTCCGCCTTGACCGGCAGCCGGCCCGCCACGCCCTTGTAGTACCACTGCTCGTAGTCCGCCTGGTCCCTCGGGTCGGCGACGGCGACGATTTGGGCATCTTTCTCGCCGAGCAGGCCACGGGCGTTGGTCCGGCCCTGCCCACCGCAGCCGATGACGGCGATATTGACCTTCTCGCTCGGCGCGACGAACTTCGCCCCGCCCAGCACGTATCGCGGCACAATGGTGAACGCCGCCGCAGCCCCCGCCGCTCTGCCGATAAACTGCCTTCGCGTGACCCCGGAATTCCTTCTGTTCATATCTGTCCTCACCCCACAATCACAACCTGTCGCGCGACCTGCCGCGACATCACAACGACTCGCGGCCTTTCAGTCGCCAACAACAGCAGACCATGATACCACAGCCCCCGCACGTCAACCAACATAAACGACGATAGGGGAGCGGCTGCCAGTTGCCCCGCCTCTTGACTATTTCCGGCCTTTTTGGCAGAATGATGGTATGAACTGCGAGGTTCGACGAGGCAGGGCAAGGCCCAATGAGATTGTAGGAGGTGCATCTATGCAAAGGTGGCGCAAGAAAAGCTGGCTCTGGCCGGTTGCTGTGACGATGCTGCTGCTTGGCTTCATTGCCATCGGGGCTGGCACCGCAACCGACCCCATTGACAATGCAAGCGTGCCGGTTGCAGCAGCATCAGGCGATCCCAACGACCTCAGATGGGACTTGGCGAAGGCATTCAAGTTCGACTGGCAGTCCGCTGAATTGTCGGCCAAGGTCCTCAAGGGTGAAGACCCCAATGCCCCTATGCGCACACTCGCAATCTCGGTCAAGCTCGACATTCTCGACATGACCAGATTAGTCATCGTCGATATGAACAGCCCCGGAATCCGCGAGGTCCTGGACCAAGACGGCAACGCCACGCAATACCAACCCGTGCAATCAGATCAGACGCGGCGCTATGATCATCTGAACTGGCATTGGGATCAGGGAGGAACGTGGCTTGGTGGACCGTTACAACCATTCAACGTGATGTTCCGGCTGACCAGCAATCCAAAACAACCTCTGCCCTCTTCGATTCCCCAACTGACGGGTTACATCTACGCTATCTATGCTGATGATGTTATCAAGGTGGATATCCCGTTTGACCCGAACTATGGATGGCATGAGGCAAAGGCAGTGCCAGATCTGATGCTGTGCGTTGACCTACTGACGCCGCCATGTCCGGGGCCGCTCCAGTACGTGAACCTCTCGCCTGGGGCGGACTGGCCATATAATCTTCGCAGGCCCAAGACCCCAGTCCCGTTATACATGTACACAACATGGGTCAAGCCGAAGAAAGGAGGGGCCATTCTGGGCCTTTTTGACCCGGTGATGTGGTACCCGAGAAGTCTCTGTCCTTTGGGCGACTACGCCATCGTGAGAACAGAGTTGTTTGATTCAAAGAAGAAAACCGCCGATCAATTCTTCACTCAAGGGATCATGGGTGATTCTTCAGGTAACATGGGCGCTCGCTGTAGTGGCCAGATGACGCAAGGCTCGGCGGACACTTATGACTCGATACGTCACGTAATCGCGGTGCACCCTATTGAGGTGAAGATTCCCTTTGTGCTGAAGAACATCCCTGTGCCCAGGCTCCAATCGGCTGCGAAGTAAGCGGCCGCGTGGTGGGGCTCTCGGTGCTGTGACCGTCCCAACCGCATTTCGATCCGTGGCAGGGGGCACACGAACGTCAGAGAATATGATGCCACAGTATCCACGGTCCAGCCAAGGGGCGTATTGACAACCGTGCGGCGGGGTTCTATTCTACAGGTTGGGGAGGGTACGGCGGCAATAACGTGGGCTGGGTGTGAGGAGAGCACGATGGCACAGAATCAGGCCGATGCCGGGACATACAGCGTGTGGTTGAGGTCGGCGCTGATTGCCTTGCTTGTGCCGTGCTCCTGGATTGCGGGGGGACAGTCATCTCCTGCTGGGAGCCGGGGGTTTCAGGGCGAGAAGGGAATGGAGGCATTGCCTCCTTCGGGCATCCGGCAGGTGGTCTTTGCGACCCGGCTGGGCTATGACGATCCCCACTGGTACGCCAACATCGGCTACTACTGCGATGATGAGAACCAGAAGGCTTATGCGGGCAACGGCAAGCCGGATGAAAGCGGGCTGTACGTGCTGAACGCCACCACAGGGGAAGTCACCACCCTGCTCGACGGCAACGGTGGCAGCATCCGGGACCCGCATGTCCACTACGACGGCAAGACGATTCTATTCTCGTACCGCCGATCCGGGAGCGACTATTACAGCCTCTGTGAGATCCAGGTGGACGGCGCCGGGTTCCGCCAGATCACACGGGGGCCTTATGACGACTATGAGGCAATCTACTTGCCTGACGACGATATCGTCTTTGTCTCCACCCGGAGCAAGCGGTGGGTCGGCTGCTGGAAGACGCAGGTCGGCACGTTGTTCCGCTGCGACAGGCAAGGCGGGAACATCCGCCCTCTGTCGGTCAATCTCGAGCACGACAACACCCCGGCCGTGCTGCCGGATGGGCGAATCCTCTACACGCGTTGGGAATACGTGGATCGCTCCCAGGTCGGCTACCATCAACTCTGGGCCATGAACCCGGATGGGACCGGCGTGACGGCCTATTTCGGCAATCAGCAGCATTACCCGCTATTCATCGACGCCAAACCGATCCCCGGGGGCGAGGACCTGGTGCTGATCGATTCCCCGGGGCATGGCCGCACGGACCATCGCGGACACGTCAGCACTATCACGGCCCAGTACGGCCCGGACGACCCGAGGGGCTGCCGCCGGATCACTCCCAAACCGGCCTACAACGATCCGGCCCCCATTGACGGCGCCTCCTTTCTGGTGGCCTTGAACAAACAGATCCTTCTGGGGACGTACGAAGGCCGTCTTACGCCCGTCGTGACGTACAAGGGCAACGCGAACGTGCACGAGCCGGTCCCGATGAGGCAGCGCCCCCGCGAGAAGATCCTCGCCGACCGCACCAACGCCCACGAGGCCACCGGCACGATGATGCTGGCGGATGTCTACACCGGGCGGAACATGGAAGGCGTCCGGCCCGGCCAGATCAAGAAGCTGCTGGTCCTGGAGATCCTGCCCAAGCCGGTGAACTTCAGCGGCGGCATGGACCTGACCTCGTGGCTGGGCACTTTCACGCTCGAGCGGGTCCTCGGCACCGTGCCGGTGGAAGCGGACGGCTCGGCCTATTTCGAGGTGCCCGCGAGCCGGCCGGTCTTCTTCGTCGCCTTGGACGCCAACGATCTGTCCGTCAAGCGGATGCAGAGTTTCACGAACGTGATGCCGGGAGAGGTCCTCGGCTGCCTGGGGTGCCACGAGACGCGGACGCAGGCCCCGCGCGCCGCAGCGCGTACCACTCCACTGGCGATCCGGCGACCGCCGAGCCCGATTGCGCCGTTCGCGGGACTGCCGGACGTGCTCGATTTCCGCCGGGACGTCCAGCCGGTGCTCAACGCCCGTTGCGTCGCCTGTCACAGCTATGAGGACCCGAAAGGACACGTGGTGCTGACGGACGACCTCGGCATATCCTGGTCGATCAGCTATTACACGCTGCTGGCCACCGGCCAGGTCGCGGACGGCCGCAACGGTTTCGGTAACCAGATGCCGCGCACGATCGGGTCCTCGGCCAGCAAGCTGATGCAGAAGATCGACGGCTCCCATTACGGCGTCTCCCTCACGCCGGAGCAGCGGCGAACGACCTGGTTGTGGATCGAGAGCGGCGCACCCTACGCCGGGACGTATGCGGCATTGCGCAACCTTGAGGAGCAGAACCGAGAAGGTCCGATGCACGCTGTGCTCGGCTTTGCGGTCCTGAACCAGCGTTGCCGGCAGTGTCACGGCCAGGGCCGGCAGGCCCCTCCCCTGCCGGTGGGCCTGTCGGAGCAGGAACGGACGGAGATGGTCAAGACACTGCAGCTCGCTCCCTACGAGCGCATCGTACGCAAGGATGATTATCGCTTCTCCTCGCACGTGTTGCTGAACATGTCGCGCCCGGAATACTCGCCTCTGCTGTTGGGTCCGCTGCCCAAGTCGGCCGGAGGCTGGGCCAGTTGCCCGGATGGGTTCCAGGGGACCCAGGACCCCGGCTACCGGGACTTGCTCGCGGCGATTCGCAGCGGCAAGGGGCAGCTCGATGCCGTCCCGCGCTATGGCACACCCCAATTCCGTCCCAACCGCCAGTACCTGCGCGAGATGAGGCGCTTCGGTGTCCTGGCGGCCCAGTTTGACCCCGCCCGCGATCCGATCGACGTCTTCCGAATCGATCAGGAGTACTGGAAGCTGTTCTGGTACCACCCGGACAGCGAGAAGAAATGGCCGCATCTCGACGGACCCCACGATGCGGCAGGTTCGACCGGCGGATTGTAGGGTGGGGTTTCACCCCACGCGTTTCGTGCGCATCGACCAGCGAACGCGTGCGTGAAGAACGCACCCTACCGGCTGCGGCCTACGGCTTCAGGGCGATAACGACAAGACTGTTTTCGGCGCGGACGTCGTATCGCTTGAGCGGCCGCTGGGCGGGACCTTTGAGGTTGTGGCCGTCCAGGCCGTATTGCGAGCCATGGCAGGGGCAGCGGATGTGGCCGAGCTTCTGGTCGTAGAGGACCGTGCAACCCATGTGCGTGCAGATGGCGCTGATCGCGTGGAGGCTGCTGTCCTTGGCGCGCACCACCAGAATCTTGACGCCGTACCCCTTCGGCTCGACGAGCAGACTGCCCTCCGAGGCGAGCAGCTTCGAGGATTCCTCTTTGCCCAAAGTCACCTTGTTGTCCTGCGCCTGCGCGACGACATCGGCCTTTCGCAAACCGAACGTCTTGCAGCCACCCAGGAGCGATGCCGCCCCGACCGTCACGCCAAGCTGCAACAAGTCACGCCTTGAAGTATCGTTTGTCTCCATCCTACTACACTCCCAATCAACCCATCGTCACCCGTGTGCTCATCCAAACACCAGTCGGAAGATGATGCTGCGACTCGCGAGAGCATACGATCCCCGCTTGCGGCGGTGCGGACTGGCTCGGCAGAATCTACCGCGAGCGAAGTCGAGCAGATTCACGGCAAGCTCCGATGCCCGATATCCTGGATGCGGGGTGACAGGTGTCATCGCATCGACGTTACGGGCAACTGTCCCGCCCCGGTCGCGGTCTCGCCCTCTACTCCACTTCCTGCGTGACGACCTGAAGTATCTGCTTTTCCCGCCGCTGGAGGATGTCGCCGAAGCGGGGCAGAGTCAGCCAATAGGACGCGGCGAAGACGACCAGCTCGATCGTCGAGAATAAAAGAGTCAGCAGTGCGGCCAGCGGACCGTCTCGGGAGGAGAGCGCCATCGCCAGGAGCGCCGGAAAAAGGATGGGGAGCGACACCACCGGGAACAGGAAAAACGACAACATCAACAGGAGGTTCCGGCCGGCGGAGACCTTCGTCGGTTTCAGCGAGCCGGCGGCGACCCGATGGGGGGCGACCACGGCCAGCAGATTCCCGTACATGCTCAGCAGCAGGAAGGCCGCCAGGAGCTGCACGAGGGCCGCCAGAAGGATGACCGGCGGGATGTGGCGCACGAGCCCGGCCAGGGCCATGTAGATCAATCCCAAGCCCAGCGCAATCGGCAGCAGGGCCAGATTCTTGCCGAGCAGGATCTGCCGGCGCGGCGCCGGCGACAGGACGAGCGTCCGGAACCCGGAGCGGTCGAATCCGAAGGGATTGGCCAGGAGCTGCATCAAACCGAGGAACGGCAGCAGCGCGATCCCGGAGGCGTAAAAGAGCAGGATGTTGCCGGCCGGGAGGGGCGACGCGGAGAACAGCATCATCCCGCCATAGATCAAAAGCATAGGAATCGTGGAGGCCAGCGCCATCCGCACTTCCGTCGCGCGGGTCAGCGATCGCAGCGTGCCCAGGGCCACCGCCGCCACTTCTTCAGGAAGACCAGGCAAGCTCCGTTCCAGAAAGACCCCGGCGGCGCCGGCTGCCCTGGCTTGTTTTCGTTTCCGCTTCGCTCGTGTGGCGCCGCCCCGGCCCTCATAGAAGCGACGGGTGGACCGATAGGCACATCCCAGGCCCAGGCCGCCCAGGGCGAACGCCCCGGCCGCCCCCAGGACCGCCGGCCAGGGATGGCCCATCGCCAACGACATGGCGCCATTGCCGACCCACAGCGGTGGAATGGCCTTGTGCAACAGCAGGGCCGTCGGAGAAATGGCCGGCGGGACGTCATTCTCCGCCGGCGCCGCCGTCTCCACACGGCTTGTTCGATTGGGAACACCGCGCCCATGTCCATGATGGCCGTTCATGAGGAGATTCGGGAGCTGCGATAACAGGATGAACAGGATGCTGATGCTCGCGACGACGGCGTGATACCGCCGGGGGTTGTTCTTCATCAGCGCCACCAGCCAGCCGCGCAGGTAGTAGGTCCAGGCGGTGATCAGGTGCAGATAGCCCAATGCCAGAGGCAAGAGCCAAAGCATCGCCCCACCGTGGCTCAGAGCCAGCCCCAGCGCAAGACCCGCCATCCAGGGCACGAACACGATGATGCTCAAGGTGACGTGCGAAGCGAGATAGTTCACCAGGAAAACGCCCCGCAAGGAGACCGGCAAGTGCAGAATTTTGCCCAGGTCGATAGCCTCCGACCGCTGGATCTCCGACAAGACGCCGATCAGCCAAAACAGCGTGAACGCCCCCACGAGAATGTCCCACAACACCAGCAGGTGTAAAGGCGACATGCCGGCCAGGTAGAAACCGCCCACGAGCAACCCGCCGAGGCCGCCCGAGACGCCGATGAGGACCGCCAGGACGGCAATCACCATAGTAATCACGGCGTTCACCCGCCCACCGCGAGACCATTGGTTGCGGGTCAGCCGCCACCGCAGCCAGAGAATCGCACAAAGCTGGCTCCAGTGCATCTACCCCTCCAGCCAGCTCAGCGTCTGGCGCTCGATCTGCCCGCGCCCCACGGCTTCGAGGAACTTTTCCTCCAGCGAGCCGCGTTGGCGGACCTCGTCCATCGTGCCCTGGTAAACGAGCTTGCCGTTGGCGATGATCCCGACGTCCGTGCAGAGCTTCTCCACGATCTCCAGAACGTGCGACGTCAGGAACACGGTCGAGCCGCGCTGCACGCTCCGCTTGAGCAGATCGCGCAGCACCCGCGACGAGACGGCGTCGACGCCCTCGAACGGCTCATCGAGAAAGAGAATATCCGGGGCCGGAATCAGCGCCGCCGCCAGGGCCAGCTTTTTCTTCATGCCGTGGGAATATTCGAGGGTCAGCTTCGTCTCCTCGTTCTCCAAGCTCATCATGGCGAGCAGCTCCCGGCAGCGATCCCGCACCGTCGCAACCGGCAGCCGGTACATGCGGCCGACGAAGGTCAGATACTCTCGGGCGGTCAGGTTGTCGAACAGGGCAAGCTGCTCCGGCACGACTCCGACCCGCCGCCGGATCTCCCGGGCCCCGTCGGCATCGGACAGGTCCTGGTCGAGGACGCACATCGTGCCGGCCGTGGGAGCGAGCAGGCCGGTGAGCATCTTGATCGTCGTGGACTTGCCGGCGCCGTTCGGGCCGAGAAAACCGTAGAACGTCCCTCTCTCAACGTGCAGATCGAGTCCATCCACGGCGACCACGTCGCCGAAGCGACGCGTCAACCCTTGCGTTTCAATCGCGAGCGTCATGGTTCTCCGCATCCGCCGAAGCTCGTCGGGCATCCGGCCCTGCAATGCACATTGCCTCGCCAGCCACGCCTTACTGCGCTTCGGCAGAGAGTATCTTAGCCGCTATCGGCGACAAACTCAAGGGAGACAAATGAGCGGAATCGTGGCATAATGAGTCCCGTTGAAGCATTGGAATGACGGTGCTGCGGTGGTGCGCAACGGTCATTCACGAATCGTGTCAAGTGATGGGACATTGGTGTGCCATGCGATACCCTGTGAAATCGACAATCGTCACCATCTCGAGAACGTACGGCAGACTCCGCTTCGCTGCCGTGCTTGGGATTCTCGCGGCCGGGGCATCCTGCCGGAGCACGGCGAGTTCCACGGCCCCCGCCACGCCGGAGTTGTTTACGCTCTCCGGCGACTTGGCCGTGCACGATCCCGTGATTATGCGAGAGGGGGACACCTTCTACGTGTTCTCGACCGGCAACCGGCGGGCCGGGATCCTGCCGATTCGGTGCTCCAAGGACTTGCACCACTGGACCCGCTGCGGGTCGGTGTTCGAGACACTGCCGGAATGGGCCACGAAAGAAATCCCGGCGGCGAGAAGTGCCTGGGCGCCCGACATCTCCCGGTACAACGGCAAGTACCACCTCTATTACTCCATCTCCACCTTCGGCAAGAACAACTCGGCCATCGGGCTGGTCACCAATCGGACACTTGATCCGAACAGCCCGGACTACAAGTGGGTCGATGAAGGTATCGTCGTCCGGTCGCACCCGGGCGAGGACGACTGGAACGCGATCGACCCCCAGCTTGTGGTGCAGGACAAACGGAACGTGTGGCTGTGCTGGGGCAGCTTCTGGGACGGAATCATGATGGGGCGGATCGACCCGGCGACCGGCAAGCTCTCCGCCACGGACACGACCCTGCACAACATCGCCAGGCGTCCCCGCACCGGCGGAAAGGAAGGCTCCATCGAGGCCCCTTTCATCATCCGGCACGGCAAATGGTGGTACCTCTTCGCCTCATACGATTTCTGCTGCCGGGGGGTGAACAGCACATATAACATCCGGGTCGGCCGCTCGCGGAACGTCACCGGCCCGTACGTCGACAAGGCGGGCACGCCGATGACCGAAGACGGCGGGACCCTGGTGATCGAGGCCACGACGCCGAACTGGCGCGGGCCGGGACATCAAGCCGTGCTCCATGATATCAGCGGCGATTACCTGGTTTTCCACGCCTACGACGGCAAAACCGGCCGATCCGAGCTGAAGATCTCCACGATGGCATGGGAGGACGGCTGGCCGCGCGTCGGCGCGCTGCCATGAGATCCAGCCGCTGCTGTTGACGCGTGCGATAGCAAGGGCTATGATTGTGGCTCGTGTAGCGGAGAAGACGGGGTCCATTCTGAAAGGGGTCCACAATGAGAGTTCGAACGTGTGTGATATTATCGTGTCTGGTTGCTCTTTCCGGTCTGACCCTTGCGGGTTGCGCCAAGAAAACAGACAAAAGCCCAAGCCCATCCGCCCCCCAAACCAGTGCGGGAACCGCCGTGAATGTAACGGCCGACGTGGAGAAGCCCGTACCCGAAGTCCAGACGCAGGCCCAGACGATGAGCGTTGCCGACCTGAGAGCGACGGCCCTCCAATACGCGCAGACGATCTCGCTCAAGCGGGAGGATCTGCAGAAGGTCTTGGCCAAGGTCAAGGAGCTTCCCATCACCGAAGCCATGGGCGAGAAAGCAAAGGCGCTGAAGACCGAGGTTCAGAAGATCGAGTCCAGCGTCAAAGCCCTGACCGAGCGATTCCAGGTCTACTACAACAAACTGAAGGAAAAAGGCGGTGACGTGTCCGGGCTTGCGATTTAGGCACTGTGCCCATGAATCGAACAAAGGACCCGCGACAGATCGGATGGTGGGTGGTGCTCTGCGTGCTCAGCGGGTCAGCGTTCATGGCCCAGAGCCAACCCGCGGCGCAGCCAATGAGACTCGTCCGGGTCTCTGACGACCAACACGGTTTCGTCCTGGACGATGGAAGCCCGTTCGTGGCGTGGGGATTCAACTACGATCATGATGAAGAGGGCCGGCTCTTGGAGGATTACTGGGGGACCGAGTGGGCGAAGGTCCAGGAGGACTTCCGGGAGATGAAGGACCTCGGCGCCAACATTGTCCGCGTCCATCTTCAGCTTGGCAAGTTCATGCAACAGCCCGACGAGCCGAATGGCGTCGCGCTCGACAGGCTCGCGCGAGTTGTTGAGCTGGCGGAACGCATGCACCTGTATCTCGATCTTACCGGGCTTGCGTGTTACCACAAGAGAGATGTCCCCGCCTGGTACGATGGATTGCCGGAGAACGCCCGCTGGGATGTGCAGACTCGCTTCTGGGAGGCGGTCGCCGGCCGGTGCGCGGGTAGCCCAACGATCTTCTGCTATGACCTGATGAACGAGCCGATCCTGCCCGGCGACAAGAAGGAGACCGAGTGGCTGGCGGGCGAACTGGGCGGCAAATTCTTCGTCCAACGCATCACGCTCGACCTGGCGGGACGCACGCAGCAACAGGTCGCCAAGGCATGGGTGGACCGGCTCGCCGGGGCGATCCGAAAGTACGACAGCCGCCACTCGATCACGGTCGGCGTCATCCCCTTGGCCCTGGTCTTCCCGAAAGCCAAGCCGCTCTTCTATTCCAAGGAGGTGTCCGAGAATCTCGATTTCGCGAGCGTGCACTTCTACCCGGAGAAAGGCAAGATCGACGAGGCCCTCGTCGCGCTGGCCGTCTACGACATCGGCAAGCCTCTCGTCATCGAGGAGATGTTCCCGCTCAAATGCAGCGCCCGGGAGCTGGAGACTTTCATCGACGGCTCACGCCAGATCGCGGAAGGCTGGATCGGCTTCTACTGGGGCAAAACCCCCGAGGAATACCGCCGGTCGAACACCATCGGTGACGCGATGACCCTCGGCTGGCTGGAGTTGTTCCAGAAGAGAACCGCCACAATCCAGAATAGGACGCCGTAGGAGCCTGGGCAAGGATGGACTTGGTGGACAGCCTGGACGAAGTGGACTCTGTGGACAGCGTGGGGCGGGCGCCGCATCCATGTCGTCCACAACGTCCACGCCGTCCACCTGTGCTTTGACCTGCGGGGAATTTCTGCTATATTGATGGGCATGATGTGATACGCCCGAGTATCGGGCGACACAGCAGCAAGTTGTTTATCGAGGCTTTTCTGACATGAGCATTACATCGGCGATAGGAAACACTCCCCTGGTCGAGTTGATCCAATTGAACTCGAAAAAGCCCAGCGTGCGTATCTTCGGCAAGCTCGAAGGCGCCAATCCCGGCGGCTCCGTCAAGGACCGCCCCGCCTACTACATGATCAAACGAGCCGAGGAGTCCGGTGAGCTGACGCCCCAAAAGACGATCCTGGAGGCCACCTCCGGCAATACGGGCATCGCCGTGGCCATGATCGGGGCCGCGAAGGGATATCGCGTCAAGCTCTGCATGCCGGAATGCGTCAGCACGGAGAGGCAGCAAATCTTGCGGGCCCTGAGTGCCGACGTGGTCCTGACGCCGGCGAGAGAGGGCACCGACGGCGCCATCCGCCGGGCCCACCAGCTTCTGGAGTCCGAGCCGGACACCTACTACATGCCCAACCAGTTCGAGAACGAGAGCAACGTTCTGGCCCACTACGAGACGACCGGGCCGGAGGTCTTCGCCCAGACGAACGGCCAGGTCGACGTCTTCGTCGCCGGCATGGGCACAACCGGGACGCTCATGGGCGTCAAGCGGTTCCTCAAGGAGAAGAAGCCGCAGGTCAAAGTCGTCGGCGTGGAGCCTGGCCTGGGCCACACGATCCAAGGACTCAAGAACATGACCGAGTCGATGGTGCCCGGCATCTACGATCCGAACCTGCTCGATGAGAAGATCACCGTCGAGGACGGCGAGGCCTTCGAGACCACCCGGCTGCTCGCCGCCCGGGAGGGCGTTTTCGTCGGGATGTCCAGCGGGGCCGCCGTGGCGGGGGCTTTGTCCATCGCCCGCCAGATGCTCCACGGCACGATCGTCGTCCTGCTGCCCGACCGAGGCGACCGTTACTTGAGCACGACCCTCTTTCGCTCGATCTGCGCCAAGTGCCCGCCGTAGAGCGGGGAATCTGAAATCCCTAATTTCAGATCTGAAATCCGCATCCCACGCAATCTATGTGCCGCGAGCGAATCTCGTACATCCCGTGCGTCCGATAATGCGAAGTGCCATCGACTTGCCTCCAATACTGTCCTTTCGGGAAGCACTTGGCCGATAACAGGTCGGGCGTGCCCGTTTGGACTGTGCCACACATTGGGATGACATGACTATGCGGCAGCAAATCGATCCCGTGCCAATGCCGCGATTGCCGCGGACTCGACATCAGACCAAGTCCTGCCCGTTCTGCGCCGAGACGATCCGCTATGAGGCGATCAAATGCCGGTTCTGCGGCGAGTTTCTTGACGGCAGCCGCCGGCCGGCAGAGGACGCAAGACGCAAGACCAAGGAGGATAGCGATACCGCCCGTCCTGTGAAATCCAGTGCCCAGGCACCGGAATCGAAACAAGACACCATCCCCGGCGAAGACGGCACGCCGGTCCTCTGGTTCGGCCGGCCGAGCCTGCTCGCCTTAGCCGGCATGTTCCTCAAAACCGGTTGCTTCGTGGCCCTGTGCTGGGCGGTTTACCGGTATCCCGTGACCTCCATGGTCCGGTACTTCCCCAAGGCCAACGTCCGGGTCGAGCAACTGGTGCAGATCGAGGGCTGGCTGGACGCCGGGGCCCTGGCCCTGGCCCTGCTGGCGGTCCTGACCCTCGCCTGGAAGGCCCTCTCGCTCAAAAGCATCGGCTACGAGGTCACGCCGGACCGGATCGAATGGTCGCGAGGCATCTTCGATCGTAATGTGGACAACATCGACATGTTCCGCGTCGTGGACCTGAAGCTGCGCCAATCCCTCCTCGAATGTCTCCTGGGCATCGGCACCGTCATCGTCCTGACCTCCGACGAATCCGACCCCGAATTCGAGTTCGTCAAAGTCGGCCGCTGCCGGAACTTGTACGAAGCCCTCAAAGAAGCCGGCCTCAACGCCGACAAAAAACGAAACGTCGTCCACGTGGAGTAGAGCCCCCTCGTCAGGCAGCGACAGCCTCCGGCCGTAACTCAAATCGCAATAGCCGAAAGAAACGAAAGAAAGCGAAAAAAGGGACAAAACGTAGCCGTAGGGTGGGGCAAGCCCCACCCTACCACTTGCCTTACGTAAGCTTCAAATAGGCTCGGGCAAAGGCCTCTTCCGCTTCCACCAATTGAACGGCCCCCTCATCGGTCTCCCGACACCTCTTGCGAATCTCCTCTTTCCACTCCGGCGACAGCTCCGCAGCACCGTCAACATCAAGGCTCTCCAGCAGCTTCGCCGCCAGGAACGCTCGCAGAGGAGAAGGCAACACCAACGCTTCCGTCATGATCTTGTCCACACTCGTGTTCATTACAGTAGTTTACCGAAAATACGGCTCAAGGTCAATGCCGACAAGAAACGCAACGCCATCCACATGGAATAGGCTTTCTTCGGATCAGAAGCCATCCCACTCAAGCCGCTCCACCCGCCCGGCGTCCAGGGCGATGACAGCGAGCACGAACCCACGCCAATCGTCCATCGCTCTCCCGGAGAATTGGTTTTCGGGGGCCTTCATGTCAGGCCTGCACTGATTCATACTACAGAGCACAAACTTCGCCCCGCCTCGCTTGAATCCGGCATACTCCCGGCTATACCCGCCCAGATCGGACACGACGGGCTCACGCCCGCGAGCTCCTTCCGTGTTCCCGGCCGTGCTCACTTTGCGAGGATAATTCAGAATCGTTTCAGCACGCTTGATATCAACCTCCCTCGGGATCCAAATCTGATCGTAGTCAATCGCCCGACCTTGCAGAAATCCTCGTATCGCACCGACACTGGTGATGATGACCGAATAAGGCTGTGAGCCCTCCGGTGTCAAGTGGATCATCCCCTGTGGCGGCATCAAGCGTGCGTACCCCACAGGCGTCAGACCCTGCCTGTTCTTGGCCCTTTTGTCCGCGCTCTTCAAAACAAGCAGATCGAAAAGCTGTGCATACCCATTGACCGCGGCCACATGCAAAGGCGTATCGCATCGTCTGTCTCGGGCGTTGACATCAGCACCGCGAGCAAGAAGCAGCTCGACCATTTCCTTGTTGTCCCGCCAAACTGCTTCATGCAGAGTCGTCTGCTGGTCTTTGTCTCGCACATCGACGTTCGTGCCGGAGTCAAGAAACAGGGCAACAAGATCGATGTAACCTAAGGATACGGCTTCGTGCAGTGCCGTCGTGCCGCGATCATCTTTCAGACCGGGATCGGCACCGCTGGCCAGGAGGAGTCTGACCACCTCAATAGGAGCGAAGGGGAGCGCGCAGCCCAACACCCTGCCACCGAACTCGTCTCTGGCATTCACGTCAGTTCCATGCGCGATCAAGGTCCTCACGATGTCGAGCATGAGCTGCTCGGCCCGCTTCTCCTTGAGTTCCCTGTAGAGCTTGTGTGCAACGTCAGAGGAGTCATAGTCTGCCGCTATGGCTTCGCACAACGGGGTGCCACCGAGGGATCCCCCTGTGGCATTGACGTTGGCGCCGCGCGCAATGAGAAGGTCGATGACCTCTTTATTCCCGGCGGCTACCGCTCGGTGCAAAGGGGTCGCCCCTTCTTCGTCGCGTGCATTGACATCGGCACCACCGGCAAGGACCGAACGAACCTGCTCGATACTGTCTCGCTCTACCGACTCAAATAGTTGCTTGTCCAACGGAGACAATTGAGCTGATTGCGGTCTTTCCCCAAGGGCTTGTCTCTCTGCGGTCGTGGTCTCGCTCGGCTTCGTCCTGCAGCCAGCCGCCAGGAACAACAACACGGCGAGAATAGTCCTTCCCGTTCTCATTTCTCGACACCTCATGAACACCGATCGGTACTGCCCTGGTATTATAAGGCATGAAAAGGTGCCAGGGTAACACTCGAGTCATCGAAAACTACGAAACGCTTATCTTCCCCTGGCGAGGCGTGCGGCGTGCTTGATCTGAAGGCGCTTTTCCGCTACTGTGCAGGGCCGGGAGAGTCGTGGGTAAGGAGTGAATTGTGCCGGAGCTGCCGGAAGTTGAGAATATCGCGTTGGGCCTGCGCGAGGCCCTGGTGGGCAAACGTGTGGACCGTGTCTGGGTCGGCACCGCCGTCATCCTCCAGGGGCCCGAGCGGCGGCGCTGGCGGCTCTTCATGAAAGAACTGGCCGGGAGGCGCGTTGTGCGTGTCACCCGGCGTGCCAAGCGGCTCATCCTGGCAACCGAGACAGGCTTGGCCCTCGTGTTCCAACTGGGCATGACGGGTAAGTTCCTCCTGGCGCCGGAGGGAGGCGAACGCACGGCGGCCCCGCCGAAGCATACCCGGCTGGTCCTGTCCTTCCATGACGGGACGAAGCTTCTCTTCGTGGACCCGCGTCGGTTCGGACGCGTGTGGTGCCTGCGGGATTTGGACCCGGATGCTCCGGAGGCGGCGATGGAGGCGGCCGGTCTAACACCCTTGGGGCCGGAAGCATTGAGTATGACTCCGAAGACTCTGGCGGCGATTCTCCGGACACCCCGGCCCATCAAGGCTCTGCTGCTCGACCAAACCCGCATCGCCGGGCTGGGCAATATCTACGTCGATGAATCCCTCTGGGCGGCCCGCATCCATCCCGCCCGGGCCGGCACATCTCTCACCGCCGCAGAGGCCGCGACCCTGCTGCGCCAGATCAAAGCCATCCTGCGGCGCGCGATTCGCGCGGGCGGCACGACCTTCAGCGACTTCCGTAACGCCCACGGCGACATGGGCCGGTTTCGCAGCCGCTTGAAGGTCTACGGCAGACGCGGCGAAACTTGCCCACGCTGCGGCACGGCGATCCAACGTCTGCGCATCGCCGGCCGCGGCACCCACATCTGCCCGGGTTGCCAAGCCAAGGGAGAAGGCGTTCACGGCACGTCCTACCCGCTATAATCCGCAATCCCAAATCCGCGATCCGCAATACGAAGCGGTCGGCCGTCTACGCTTCTTCGATGACTTTGAAGCCGATCGCGTCGGCCAGGGCGAAAATCGGTTCTTTCAGGTCGCCATAGCAGGTGACGCGGTGCCAGCCCCATTGGTCCCACATCGTAAAGAGTTTCTCGATATCGCCGACCGGCTCGGCGGCGAGCTTCGTCCGGCAGGCCCGGTCGTCCGGGTCGTTGGCGACCGCCTTGCCCCGGTGAAAGAGGACCTCTTTGCGGCTCTGCTCGAACTCGACCGTCGTGGTCATGTAGCCCAGCGGCAGGATCGAGCGAAGGGACGCCCCCTGGCGGTCCTCGGAGTGTGTCATGATCGCGAACGGGTTGGCCGGACCCTGCGGCCCGAAGACCTTGTTCGATGCGACGCAATGGGCGTAGATGATCTGGCGTTTGGCCGTGTCGATGACGGGGTCGGAGATGTAGCCGGGCCGGCCCTGGGTCATCGCGGTCAGTGCGACCATGGTCGCCGTCGAGCGGACGTCGGCCTCGCAGGCGCCGATCAAGCCTTCGTTGCACAGTTCGTGGAAACCAAGGCACGGATAGGCATGGATATGCCCGCCGTAGAAGCCACCGAGGCAATTCACCGTGATCGCGTTGGCCCCATGCTTCTTGAGCACGGCCTTCATGCCCAGGTACATCGCCGCCGACGTGTCGAGCGTTTCCTGCGAAACGCCGATCACGGTGGCCGCGTTCTTCCGCCAGCGATTTGCCACGGCGCGGGACTCGTCCTTGTCCGCCACTTTCCACGCCTCATTGAGCTCGGCGAATGCCACATACTCCATGGGAATGCCGATGACCGGGCCGGCAGGTCCCGACTTGTCGTCACGAACCGTGAGAATCTTCGACTGCGTCATCCGGGCGACGCACTCCTGAGTGGAGAGGGTCTTCAGCAGGTCGGGGGTGCAGGCGAGATCGCCGGCCTTGGGCGTGTTCTTCATTCGCACCTTCGCGGTGGCCGCGACGAAGTCCGCGACCGAGCCGCCTTTCTTCACCAGCTCGAAGTACTGGACCGCCTCGACCAGCTCCTCGAACCGCGATGAGGCCACGAATCCAACGTTCGGGGCCTTGCTTCGCAGGTACCCAGCCATGTAGACGAGGAACCCGCCGCTGCCGCCGTATTGGAAATCGGCGTACAGCACCGGCTTACCCGAAGTCGCGATCGTCTGCACGACGCGATTCCACGCGTTCATTTGATAGACGAGGTAGCCGCCGATGTCGGCGGATTTGTCCTCGTCGAGGATCTTCTGCGCCTGCTCCGGCCCGGTGGCCAGCGAGGAGACGAATTCAAGACCGGGACACTGCTTCGCCAAACCCGTGTTGGTCCGATCCATCACCGGCTGAAAGTCGAATCCCTTGTTCGGCCAGTCCGGGCTCGCTTGCTGCGCCGCGTGCAGCGAATAGATGATACGAATCTTCATTTTGCCGCCGCCGGCCTGGGCCGCGAACAGCTCGCCCGGGTTCGTCAGCAGTCCCGCCGCCCCGGCACACGCGGCACAACCGGCCGCCAGAAACCGACGACGATTCATCCGGCAGCACGCACATCCCGTCACCAATCCACTCTTCTTCATAATGGTTCTCCCACCAAGCACACGGTTCGTCAGTCCACAAACACCAGCCGCAACAATTGCGGCACCGTCGCGTCGTTCGCACCCCATCGAAGGGAGTTCACGCCTTGACCATCCTGCCGTCCGTGGCCATTTATACCCCGCCTCCGCCCCGGCGGCAATACCCGCCTCTGTCGCCGCGGACCCATTCGATGCCGTCTGCCATCAGGAGGAGTCCCTCAGAAGGTGGAAGAGACAAGGAGGCTCCAACGGATCGAGCAGATCAATCGCGAGCGACCGGACGTGTGTGAAGAGCCTGTCATTGGAACCAGCGTCAGTTCCTGACCTCGCGCCTGGGCATCGGCCCATTCCCATCCGAAGAATATCTGACCGAGTAACTCAACCATAGCGCACTCATGCCCGTTCGGCGTCCAATTCCACCGCCGAGACCGAGGCGGCCGGGAAGGTCCAGAGCCCGTCCGGCGGCAGGTCTTTCTGCACGGGGACGATCTCACGAGCCTGAGTTTCGATGACCTCGAACTCAGGATCAGCCGCGAGTTGGAAGACCTTGCCGGATCGGATGCTCATGCCCTCTATGGACAAGCGGGTACTGACGGATCGGTCTCGATGCGTGTTGACGACATGCAGGTACAGGCGGTCGCTGCTGCGGCTGGCCGTCACGTCGAGAGCTTCGGGGGCTTTCGTCACGCTCACCGCCCGATCACCCGTGTGGCGGCGGTAGAGGGCCATGACTAAGGCGACCGGCATCATGTAGGATTTGCCGCCGGGGGTCGGGATCATGATCGCGTTGACCTGCCATCGTGTGCCGCAGAAATCCGCCAGCGTGGCGATCTTCAATCGGTCGCCGTGGCGCTCGTGGACGTTGAGGAGCCGGGCGTTGGCGACGCCCGCCGCCCAGGTCGAGAGAACCTCGCACCGATTGCGGCCGGGCAGGGCGAAATGGCACTCCGTCATGGCCAATGGTGTGTCGTAGCCTGCTGTCTGCTCGCGCATTTGGCGGATGCGGACATCGTGGACCTGGGCCGCATTCATCAGGTGCTCCCAGGTGCGGGCTGGGTCTTTGCGGTACTCGATCCCCCGCAGCGGCGAATTGGGCGTGTTGCCGTCTGGGTTGAACATGTGATGGAAGGCGAGGTACTGGAGGTGCTCGCCGGCTGCTTCGAGCATGCGTTTCGCCCAGCCGCTATCGCCCCAACCGATGAGTTGGATGGTGGGGTCTTCTTTTCGCATCGCTTTGGCGAAATCCACGGTACGCCGGGCCGCCGTCTCGCAATCGAAGCCATTGCGGTCGTAGGAGGTCTCGTTGCCGATCTGCCAAAGCCGCACATTGTACGGCTCGGCCCGCCCATGCTCCCGGCGCTGCGTGCTATCAGCAGCGTTGCAGTAACGGACCCACTCGGCGGCTTCCTCCGGTCCGGCGGACCGGATGTCACCCTTCGGCGAGCGCTGCCATTGTTTGCGTCCATCCGATTCGAAGTTCACGGACAATAGCGGGTCGGCGCCGACCTGGCGGCAGAAATCGACGAATTCGTGCGTGCCGACCTGATTGGTCTCCACGCCGCCCCAGAGCAGGTTGAGCATGGGCTTTCGCTCGGAGCGGGGCCCGACGCCCTCCTTCCAGCGGTAGTAGGAGCTCAAGCACCCACCCCAGCGCATGAGGGCCGGCGACAGCTCCTTTGTCACCTCGATCACATCCGGCCGCCAGCGATCCCGCAGAGAGTCCCACGCGGCGGCCACGGAGCCATCGGTCGTGCCCAGAGGCTCCATGAACTGCATGTAAAGATACGGCGACAAGGCAAATCGCGGCGCAGGATCAACGACAATCGCCGGACGGCTCTCATTCGCACACGTCCGCCCGGCAAGGCACACCGCGGCACCCGCCCCTACCGCTTTCATGAATTCCCGGCGTGTGGCCTTGTTTCCATCTCTCATCATTCAACTCCTCATCCATCGGCACAACAGGAACATGCTTAGAGCCTTCATAATGGCAGTCTGGCGGAAAACTGCCCCCGATGTCATTCCCGCGAAAGCGGGAATCCATCTGCGCCACGGCTTTCCTGGACCCCTGCCTTCGCAGGGGTGACAAGAGGGAGTCTCCACACGCCAGCCATTCCGTCAGAGGCTCTTACGCGAGTGAAAGCATCGCACCCTGCGTCACCCGACCTGGCTCGATGGCCAACACTAAATCACAGTTCCCAGCCTTTGCGGTACTCGCGGCGCAGGAGCTTGTTGGCTTCGGGCGCGTTCGTGAACTGCATCTTCTCGGAATCCCAGTTGAGCTTCTTGTCCATTCGCAGGGCGATGTTGCCGAGGCAGATGGTCTCCGCGAACGGGTAGACACTCTCGAAGCTGGCGTCGGAGGGCTGGCCGCCTTTGCAGGCGCGAATCCACTGGTCGAGCTCCTCGATCGGTCGAGGCAGGCTCTCCGGCGGCTTCGTGAACGCCTGCATCTTTCGCTGCGGTACCAGGCGCGGATTGCCGCCGCTGAAGTCACACAGGATCTTGCCTTTGTCGCCGACGAACAGGAGCCCTTCCTCCGGCATCGCCTGCTTGTCCTCCTCCAATTCCGCCAACGTCGCAGGCCGGACACCGCCGTCATACCAGTGCAGCGTCACCGGGGGCATACCCTCACGGGCGGGGAAGTCAAAGTGCAGAACAGAGGCCTGCGGGAAGGCGACCGGGCTGACCTGCTTTTTCCACCCGTTGTCGATGATGGCCCAGTACACGCTGCGGCTGGCCTCCACGCTCGTCGGCGTGCCGAGCTTGAGAATCCTCCAAATCTGGAAAAAGCTGTAGTTGCCCATGTCGCCGAGCGGGCCGCTGCCGAAGTCGTACCAGCCTCGGAACACGGCGTGCGTATACGCCGGGTGATAGGGCCGATGAGGCACCGGGCCCAGCCACAAGTCCCAGTCCATCCCGGCGGGCACGGGCGGCTGCTCCTTCGGCAGCTCCAACATCCCCTGCGGCCAGAACGGACGCGACGACCAGTTGTGGACCTCACGCACGTCGCCGATCGCGCCGCCCCAGATCCATTCGCACAGGGTCGGCGTCGAGCGCAGGTCGGCGGAGCAGAACATCTGCGTGGCCAGTCCGGTCTTCCTGGCCGTATCGCGAGACAGGCGCGCCTCGTACAGCACATTGGCAAGCGTCTTGTGCTGGATTACGTGCTTGCCCTTCTTCATCGCGGCCAGGGCAATCGTGGCGTGCAGGTGCTCCGGCGTCATGATGTACAGGGCATCGATATCCTTCTCCTTGTCGAGCAGCTCGCGGAAGTCGCTGTACGTGGAGCACCCGCGATACTGCCCCGCCGGCGTGCTCATGCCGTAATAGCTCTCGATGATCTCCTTGCCCATCTGGCGGCCGCAACGGCAGCCCGCAACGCCCTCGCCCCAGGTGGGCTTCTTGAGGAACGCACGGACCTTGTTGCGAATCTCGTTCTTGCCCCACTCGACGTAATCCGTGCTGTCCGTGTTCGGGTCGCACACGGAGACGATCTTGAGCTGGTCTTTGGGCAAGGCCGCCATGAGCTGGCGAATCCCCTGCGTCCCCGCCCCGATGTAGGCGACGTTGATCTTCTCGCTCGGCGGCACGTGCCCGGCCCCGCCAAGCACGTGGCTCGGCACGACACTGAACGTTGCGGCGGCGGTCGAGGCCGCCGTCAGGAATTCACGACGGTCCAACACCTTCGATGGGCTGGGCGTTTTCGGCTCCATGATTTGTTCTCCGTGCTCTGAAGATAGTAGCGAACCGGGCTCTCATCCACCCGCCGGGACAACCGGTGCAAACAGCTTACCCCATCGCCCCCCGCAATGCAAAATCGTTCCAGCACGTTATCCACAGGGGGAGAAAAGAGGAAGGAAGGGACGGTATGAAAGCAAATTGTGGTCGTGTAGGGCGGGCTGTGCCCATCAACCCCCTGCTCGGGCAAATTGGCTTTGTTTTTTCGCACAGCCATCCCCTGCATTTTCATCGTAACCATTTTTATATACAGCACTTACCGTTCATCTGCCCCCCGGCCGATTGGCTTTGTTTCGCACGAAGGCTCCCCCGGCTGCCTCGCAGGAGAGGCCCTGCCCACCTTCCGCCCGCCGGAGTAAATTGGGTTTGTTTTGCACAAATCCTCACCACGGAGACACAGAGGGTATAGAGAATGGAATCGGAACCATCTCCTTTGCCCAATTCAAGATCACCTCTGTGACCTCGGT
>Ga0315275_10001254_pt1 | contig 22180 bp, 22 predicted proteins | sample YL17G03_0_MG_FD_205557 | JGI IMG/M metagenome (GOLD analysis project Ga0315275, IMG submission 205557) | Sediment microbial communities from Yellowstone Lake, YNP, Wyoming, USA - YL17G03_0 | ecosystem: Environmental > Aquatic > Freshwater > Lake > Sediment | place: USA: Wyoming | collected...
TTTTTTCATGCTGGCATCCCCGCTTTGATTAATACGGTCTTTAACAAATCTAATCCTCTTCTTATTATTTTAGCTAACCAGACTACCGCTATGACTGGCCATCAGCCCCACCCAAGTGCTCCCGTTACTCCGGATGGGATAAAAATTGAACCAATTGTCAGGGCCTGTGGAGTAAAATATGTAAAGACAATCGACCAGATAAATCAAGAGGAATTTTCCAATACTATAAAAGAGTTTTTGGACAAAGACGAGGTTTCGGTGATTATTGCCACCAATCCTTGTAAATTTGTTGCCAAGAAAAAAAATGTCTAACAGATTAGACCAATTTAATATTGTCATAAAAGGAGTCGGCGGTCAGGGATTAATTACCATTTTACAGATTATTGCCGAAGCCGCCTTATCTGAAGGATATGATGTTAAAACTTCAGAGCTTCACGGGTTGTCTCAGAGAGGCGGTTCGGTTGAAGTTCATATCAGGTTTGGCAAAAAAATATATTCTCCCTTGATTGCTCAAGGAAGAGCCGATTTAATTTTTGGGCTGGAAATGCAAGAAGCCTTAAGAGGAATATATTTTGCTAGTAAAAAAACAAATTTTTTAGTCAATAAACAAATTACCCCGATTCCTGTGGGGAAACCTTCTTCTGAGAAAGAATTGTTAGATATTTTCAAAAAATATACTAAAAACGTTACCCTAATTCCCGCATCTGATATCTGTCGGGAAAAGCTGGGGACTGATGTGGTGTCGGGCGTCTATTTATTAAGTTTAGCTGTTTTAAGAGGATTAGTTCCCTTAAAGCCAAATTCAATTTTCAAAGCTATTAAAAAAATAATTCCAGAAAAATATCTGGAATTGAATCTAAAGACCTTTAATCTTGCTTCAAAAAATGCCTAAAAAAATTGTTTGTTTGGGTGGAGGAACTGGCGTCTCGGTGGTTCTTTCTGGATTAAAAAGATATCCTTTGGACTTAATTGCCATAGTTACAATGTTTGATAGCGGCGGGTCAAGCGGAAAATTAAAAAAGGAGCTTAATATTTTACCTTTGGGGGATGTCAGACAATGTTTAGTTTCTCTATCTAATGAAAAAAAATTAACTCCTCTTTTTCATTATCGGTTTGGAAGGGGAAAACTAAAAGGGCATAATTTTGGCAATCTTTTATTGGCAGCGGCAATAGGGACGACGGGCAGTTTGAACAAAGCTGTAGATAAAATTGTAGAAATTTTAAACATTAAGGGGAAAGTGATTCCCGCAACTTTGGAAAACGCTGACATAGTAGTCTTATTAAAAAATAATAAAAAAATCAAAGAGGAGGAAAAAATTATAAATTGCCCGCTCATATCTAAAATAGGAATTAAAAAATTATTTTTAACCCCAGACGTCAAAGCTAATCCTAAAGCAATTTCAACAATAAAAAACGCTGATTTAATTGTTATTGCTCCGGGAAAATTTTATACCAGTATTTTACCGATTTTTTTGGTTAAAGGAATTTCTGAGGCTGTCCGTAAATCAAGGGCTAAAAAAGTTTTTGTTTGTAATTTAATGACTCAGGTGGGAAATACAGATGGTTTTGGCGTTGAAGATTTTCTGGCAACTTTAGAACAATACCTGGGCAAAGATGTTATCAATTATGTTATTTTTAACACGGGTAAATTATCGGTCGGTCAAATTAAAGAAGTAAAAAAAATTTTTCCTAAAGCTGATTTTATTAAGTATAATAAAAGTTTATTAACACGGGAAAACTTCGTTGGAGTGGATGTTGTTGACCGTCAGATTCGCAAATTAAATCCCGCCGATATTCTTGTTAAAAGAGCAAATAAAAGAACAATGATTCTTCACGATTCAGACAAATTAGCAAAAATTATTTTAAAACGATGCAAATAAATCAGGCTGTAATTCTGGCGGCCGGCGAAAGCTCCCGTTTTTGGCCTCTCAATCAAAGGAATAAATCTCTCATTAAAATAATGGGCCGTCCTTTAATTTGGTATACAGTAGAAAGCTTAAAGAGGGCTGGCCTGAATGACATAGTTATCGTTCAGGGGGTGAAAAAAGACATAGAAGAAGAACTTAGTAAGTATAATTTAGGAATTCATATCCATTATTTTATTCAGGAAACACCGAAAGGCATGGGTGACGCAGTTTTAAAGGTTAAAGATTTTCTTCGAGATCAATTTTTCGTCTTAGATGTTGGAAGATTTGATGTCGGAGATTATATAAAACCGATTTTAGAAAAACATAAAATTTCTGGCGCTAAGATGATCTTATTGGGAGCAAAAACAAATAATCATCAACTTTACGGAATTTTAAACTTAGACGGAGACAAAGCCAAGGGAATAACAGAAAAACCGGAAAAGGGCAAAGAGCTATCGGATATCAAGGCGGTGGGAATTTATTTTTTACCAAAAGAAATTATTGATTATTACCAAAAAGTTCCAGAACATATGTATGCCTTTGAAGATGCGTTATCTCTTTATATGAAAGAAAAAGATGCAAGAGTGGTAATAACAGATAAAGAAACTCCTTCCCTAAAATATCCCTGGCATCTATTCGGAGCAACAAAATATCTGATGAATAATTATCTAAAACCTCAGATTGCCAAAACCGCCAAGATTTCAAAAAATGTCGTAATTGAGGGAAAGGTTTATATCGGTGAAAATACAAAAGTTTTTGAAGGAGCGGTAATTAAAGGACCTTGTTATATTGGAGAAAATTGTATTATTGGGAACAATTCTTTAATTAGAGAATACACGAATTTAGAAAATAATGTTTTAATTGGTGCCTTGGCCGAGGTAACAAGAAGCATTTTTCAAGAAGACGCTCATACTCATTCGGGTTATTTTGGCGATTCAATTTTTGGTAGAGGATGTAGATTGGGGGCAGGAACCATTACAGCCAATGTTAAAATTGATAGAGGAGAGATAAAACCGCGGGTTAAAGGAGAAAAAATTAGTACTGGTTTAGATTCTCTCGGTGTAATTGTGGGCGAAAATACAAAAACTGGAATTCATTGTTCTTTGATGCCCGGCGTTTTAATTGGTTCTGATTGCCAAATCGGTCCCAATTCAGTCGTTTTTGAAAATCTTGAGGATAATTCCGTTTTTTCCACTGAATTTAAAGAAACAAAGAAATAGTTTTCCACTCGCCCCGTAGTGAATTTTTGACCAGCTTCGCAATATCAAATTTTCTTTTAGAAAAAAAGGAATTCTGCTTGCTATATTATAGCAAGCTTTTTTTATCTCATTTTTTTGTGATATACTAAAAAATGATGAAAAATGAAAAACAATACATTGTTGGAGTTGATGGTGGTGGGTCAAAGACAGAAGCGGTTTTAGCTAATTTGGAAGGAAAAATTTTAGCCCGGGCCAAAACTGGTTCTGCCCACCCGAGAAATATTGGAGTAAAAGGGGCAGTAGAAAATGTGGCTTTAGCTATTGAAAAAATTTTGCCAAAAGAAGGAAAAATTCTCTCTACCTTTCTTGGATTGCCGGCAATGGAGGAGGAGTTCAAATTTAAAAAAGAAATTATTAAAAAAGAATTTTTAAAACATAAAGAAATTTACCCAATTTTTAAAGGAAAGTTAATAATTGGAAGCGACCAATTAGCTGGTTTTATATCGGGAAACGAGAAAAAAGATGGAATTGTCCTAATCGCAGGTTCTGGTTGCGCTATTCATGGATGGTCTGGGAAAAAAGAAGTAAAGGTTTGTGGTTGGGGTTATTTAAGTGAAATGGGTTCAGCTTTTTGGGTCGGTCAAAAAGGACTTCAGGCAGTCTTCAAGAACTTAGATGGAAGAGGGGAAAAAACTCTGATTACCAAATTAGTTTTTCAAAAATTAAAAATAAAAAATAAAGAAAATTTGATTGGAAAAATTTATTCAAATAATGTACAAGAGATTATTCGTTCATTTTCGATTTTAGTTGATAAGGCGGGGAGGAAAGGCGATAAGATTGCCAAAGATATTTTAACCGAAGCCGGGAGAGAATTGATTTTATCGGTAAACACAGTAATTAAAAAATTAAATTTCCAAAATAAAAAATTCCCCTTGGTTCTAATTGGAAGTATGTTTAAATCAAAAATTATTTTAGATACGGTTAAAAAAGAAATTAAAAAAATAGCTCCCAAAGTAGAATTTATTCGGCCGGAAGTAGAACCGGTAATAGGAGCGGTGAAGTTGGCAATAGAAAATGCAAAGGTATGAAAATTGTAAAAACCGACTCTAAAAATTACCGAAAAATTATTGAATTAGTTGAAAAATTAATAAGAGAAGGGAAGGTTTTAGTTTGTCCAACCGATACAGTTTATGGTTTGATAGCCGACGCTACCAACAAAAAGGCAGTAGATAAAATTTTTAAAATAAAAAAAAGACCCAGAAATAAACCCATTCCAGTTTTTATCAAAGACCTGAAAACAGCCCAAAAGTTAGCTTTAATTAATAAAAATCAGGAAAAATTTTTTAAAAAAGCTTGGCCCGGGAAAATAACAGTAGTTTTAAAAAGAAAAGAGGGAAAACAAATTTATGGAATTGATAAAAAAACAATCGCTCTTCGAGTTCCAAATTACAAATTAGTTAATATTTTGCTCAAAAAATTAAAATGTCCTTTAATTGGTACTTCAGCTAATATTTCCGGAAAACCTGCCTCAACAGAAATTAAAGAAGTTTTAAAACAATTTACCCTTCGACGTGGCTCAGGGCAAGAAAAATATCAACCAGATCTAGTCATTTCGGCCGGCAATTTACCAAAAAGCAGACCCTCATTAGTAATTGATTTAACAAAAGACCCCCCCAAAATTTTAAGAAAATAGTCAAAGAGATAAATCTCTTTTCCATCTACGTTTTTAAAAAATTAAAAACTTGATCAATGAAAATTTTAGGAATTGATACATCTTGTGACGATACCTGCGTTGCCTTATTGGAAATTAGAAATTCAAAATTAAAAATTCTTTCTAATATTATTTCTTCTCAGGTAAAACTCCATGCAAAATATGGAGGGGTTTATCCTTCTTTAGCCAAGCGTGAACACATAAAAAACCTGCCATTGGTTTTCAGACGGGCAACAAAAAGGATTAAACTTTCTGAAATTGATTTAGTTAGTGTCACTAATGGTCCGGGATTGGAACCTTGCCTATGGCAGGGAGTAAATTTTGCCAATGAGTTAGCTAAAAATCTAAAAGTTTCTTTAATTCCGGTGAATCATATTGAAGCCCACATTTTAGTAAATTCGCCAAAAATTTTTCCAGCAGTTTGTTTAGTAGTTTCCGGAGGCCATACTACTTTATTTTTAATGAAGGGTATTAGAAAATATATGTTGATTGGAGAGACCAGAGATGATGCGGCTGGCGAATGCTTTGATAAAGTGGCTAGAATTTTAGGTTTGGGTTATCCCGGCGGCCCAATCGTCGCTGAAATGGCGACTAAAATAAAAAATAAAAAGTTAAAAATTAAAAATATTAAATTGCCTCGGCCAATGATGTATCAGAAAAATTATGATTTTAGCTTTTCTGGGTTAAAAACGGCAGTCTTATATGATTATCGAAGCCGTCCTTCAAAAATAAGAAAGTCAAAACAATACATCCGAGAAATGTGCCGAGAAGTCCAACAGGCAATAATTGACGTTTTAATCCATAAGACCATTAAAGCAGCCAAAGATTTCAGGGTGAAATCAATAATTTTGGGCGGCGGAGTCGTAGCCAATGAAGAATTAAGAAAGCAGTTTCAAGAAAAAATCAGAAAAGAAATACCAAATACCGAATACTTAATACCAGATACAAAATATTGTACTGATAACGCGGCAATGGTAGCTGTTACTGCCTACTTTCATAAAAAAGAAACTACAAAAAATTGGCAAAAAATCGAAGTTAATGCTAATCTTAAAATATAAAATAATATGTTTTTAAAAGAAAGCGATCCAAAAGTCTACGAAATAATTGAGGCTGAGAAACAAAGGCAAAGAGAAGGTTTAGAAATGATTCCCTCAGAAAATCATACTTCACCGGCCGTTCTTGAGGCATTGGGTTCTATATTGACCGACAAATATTCAGAAGGTTATCCTGGCAGGCGTTATTACGGAGGAAACCAGTTTATAGACCAAATAGAAAACTTGGCTATTGAAAGGGCTAAAAAAGCCTTCGGCGTTCCTTATGCCAATGTTCAACCTTATTCTGGCAGTCCGGCAAACACGGCTGTTTATTTGGCAACTTGTAACCTTGGTGATACTATTATGGGTCAAAATCTTCCCGACGGCGGTCATCTTACCCACGGCTGGAAGGCAACTCTTTCGGCAAAACTTTATAAAAGCGTTCCTTATCACGTAAAAAAAGACGGTTATATTAACATAGAAGAAGTAAGAAGTCTTGCCAGAGAACACAAACCAAAACTAATCTGGTGCGGGGCTACGGCTTATGTAAGAGAATTTCCCTTTGAAGAATTATCAAAAATTGCCGATGAGGTGAAAGCTTATTTTGTAGCAGATATAGCTCATATTGCAGGACTCGTCATCGCCGGAGCCCATAAAAGTCCAGTTGAATTTGTTCACATTATTACCACTACGACTCACAAAACTCTCCGCGGTCCAAGGGGTGCTATAATTATGATTACTGAAAAGGGTTTAAAAAAAGACCCGGAATTAGCGGTAAAAATAGATAAGGCCGTTTTCCCTGGCGGCGTTCAGGGAGGTCCTCATAATCACCAGACAGCAGCCATTGCCGTGGCTTTGGGCGAGGCGTTAAAATCCGAATTTAAAGAATACGGGAAACAAATTGTTAAGAATGCAAAAGTATTAGCAGCAGAATTAATGAGACAGGGAGTAAAACTTGTTTCTAATGGCACCGACAATCATATGATATTGATTGACTTAACTCCTTATGGAAAATGTTTGGGAGTATTTTTACAAGACGCTCTGGACTCGGCAGGCATTACTGTCAACAAAAATACTATTCCCGAAGACCCCTCCTCGCCTTTTTATCCCAGCGGAGTAAGGTTGGGAACGCCGGCTATTACTACCCGAGGAATGAAAGAAGAAGAAATGAAAAAAATTGCCACCTGGATAGCCCGAGCAGTTAATGAAATAAAAAATTATCAATTGCCGGAGAATAAAAATGAAATAAATCAATATCTTAAAAAATTTAAAGAAGAAATGGTAAAAAACAAAACAATCCAAGAAATAAAAAGAGAAATCTTAAATTTAAGCAAAGGATTTCCTATCCCAGCCATTTCTTAAAATGAAAATTCTCGATGGTAAAAAATTATCGGAAAGAATTTTAGCAAATCTTGAAAAAGAGATTAAAAACCACCGTTTGAAATTAAGATTGGCGGTAATTTTGGTTGGAGAAAATCCTGTTTCCAAAATTTTCATTAATCAAAAGAAAAAAGCCTGTGAAAAAATAGGTATTGATTTTAAATTATTTAAACTTCCGACAGGAATTGGTATTTTCGGATTAAAAAGAGAAATTGAGAAAATTATTAAAGAACCAAAAAATTCAGGGGTGATTATTCAATTACCTATTCCTGAAAAATTTTGTCTGTCGGAAGAAATTTTAAATTTAATTTCCGAAGAAAAAGATATTGATGTTTTATCGGAGAACAGTTTAGGGAAGTTTTATCAAGCCCTCCCAAGTTTTTCTTCAAAAAATTTGGGCGGGCAGGGAACTCTAAAAATTCTGCCGCCAACAGTTCAAGGAATTTTATATCTTTTTAAAAATTACAAAATCGATTTAAAAGGAAAAAATGTTGTGATTGTCGGGGCCGGAAGATTAGTTGGTTTTCCCTTGGCCATTCAACTTTTAAAAGAAAAAGCCACCGTTTCGGTTTTAAATGAATTTACAAAAGATGCGCCATCTTTTCTTAAAAAAGCTGATATTTTGATTTCCGGAGTCGGGAAACCAAATTTGATTAAGGGAAATATGATTAAAAGGGGAGTAATAGTAATTGATGCCGGGACAAGTGTAAAAAATGGAAGGTTAGTGGGCGATGTTGATTTTAAATCGGTTTCTCAAAGGGCAAGTTATATTACACCAGTTCCAGGCGGCGTTGGTCCCCTGACCGTTGCTTGTCTGCTTGAAAATCTTGCGACACTTAACAAGAAAAAATGAGCATCGATTTTTATCTTTTTCAAAAATTAAACCAATTTGCCGGAATTTCGCCTAATTTAGATAAATTAGCGATTTTTTTTGCTGAATATTTAGGCTACATTTTAATTTTCTTTCTTTTGTTATCTTTAATAAAAAATTTTAAAAAATACCGGTTAATTATAGCTCAAGCTTTTACGGCGGCAATTTTAGCTCGATTGGTTATTGTTAATATTATCCGTTGGCTCTGGCCAAAACCAAGACCTTTTATAGAAAACCAAGTGAATTTACTTTTATCTCATGAAGCTACAAGTTCTTTTCCTTCAGGCCATGCTGCTTTTTATTTTGCCCTATCTACTATAGTTTATTTTTACAATAAAAAAGCCGGCCTACTATTTTTATTTGCCAGCTTTTTAATTTCAATTTCGCGAGTTTTCTCTGGAATTCATTGGCCCTCGGATATTTTAGTTGGTGCAATTGTCGGGATTTTTTCTGGCTTGATAATTTTAAAAATTTCTAAGAAATTTATAAAATAATATAAAAATAATAATCAAAAAATCCGCAATCGGGCGGATTTTTTGATTAGTACTCAAAGAAGATTTTTTTCGACCTTCGCTTCTATTTACAGAAGATCGGTGCGATTATTTGACGAAATCCGAGCCTTTTTGAACGGAATTGACGGCGCGCTTCGCTTGCCAAACTGAACGCTCGGGCGGGCAAAAAGGAAGGGGGTTGGGGGGGGGAAGGAATTTTTGCCCGCCCTCGCTTTCCGCCGCCGCCGAATTTCGTAATTTACTCTCTTAATACCGCTTTAATACCATTGCCCATTCGTGTAAACCATATCAATGGTTATGTTATTGAAGGGATTTTCGCTAGTAGGAGAAACTTTCGCACGTATTTTAACTTTATCCATAGCGTCGCTAAATGTCCAAGTTGTATCAGGGTTACGCAAGACATCCTCGGTTGCAATTGTCTGAATCTGGTTTAATAACTTAACCATTTTCTGAAAATCAGAATCGGACATATTAGTTACTTGTTTTGACAACGACTCATCGTTTGAATTCGCTGCCAAAAAATACTGTCGAATTTTAGAAAAATCTTCACTTGCAAAGAGGATTGTTCTGTTTTTGTATGCATTAATGATCGTTTCTTTAAGAGCAGGATCAACCTCGTCCCCTTTTTGAACAGTGAAATTTTGTAATCCACTTTGAGTATCATAATGTACACCTGGAGCGTTGAATAATACATGGAAACCGGCACCCAAAAACATATCAGATAAAATCCCAGCTACAATAGTAAGAATTACTATACCAACTAGTGCGATAGCTTTTCTTGGTTTATAAACAATCACGACTGTTTTAGCCAGCATATCATGAAATGTTTGTTTTCGAGCCGTAAATCCAGCGACTATATATCCAATAAAAATTGGAATGATTGATAACAAACTGTAAATTCTACGGAGAAACGCTTTTCCGAAAGAAACTCGGGAGCCATCTATGGTTGTAATTTTTAGTCCCGCGATATATTTTCCAACAGTGGCTTGTAATGATGAACTTTCGAAAAGTGAATAGTATAAAGCAATAATAATAAAATCAACAATAAATATTGTAAGAGCAATAGGCAACAAACTTGAGAAAATTGCCGAGAAACTTAAAGTGTCAGGGATTGGAGTTTTAATAATTTTTGAAATCAATAAAAGTACCCAGTGGGAGAGAATTATTAGTATTAATAAATCGATAAGCCACCCCACAAATCGTCTCCAAAAACCCGCATAAGTTGGACCGGAGGCTATATTAACTGTCTCTAATGGTTGATTAATATTTTCTTGGTTCATAGTTTTATTTTTTTAATTAAATTATTTTTGACGACCTCACTTTACTTATAGTTTACCCCCCGACACTTTTTGCAATAATCATTTTATTAACTCGTCAACACTAACCCCAAGGGCTTTTGCGACCTTTTTTAATATTTCAAGTGTCGGGTTTATATTTTCTCCTTGTTCAATTCTTGTGGGCGAGGTGGGATTCGAACCCACATGAGCTTGCGCTCATAGGTTTTTGAGACCTACGTGTAAACCATTCCACCACTCGCCCGCATTTTATCTTAATAAATTTTTGTTCATTTTTCAATCACCAAGCTTTTAGTTATAAAAGCGCAGGTCGAAATGAAGCGCAAGCTTCATTGAGTATAGCTACAGTTTTTATTTGAACATTTAATTTGTTTTCTTTTTGTTTCAACTAACATTGAATCGCATTTTGGACATTTTTCTCCGGTAGGTTTATCCCACAAAGCAAAATCGCATTTTGGCCAATTGGAACAGCCGTAAAATATTTTATGTTTTTTAGTTCTTTTTTCAACAATTTCTCCATTTTTACATTTTGGACATTTTATTCCTAAAGTATTTTTTTCAAGAGATTCGGTATATCGGCATTTCGGAAACTTAGAGCAAGCATAAAACTCTCCATATCTTCCGAGTCGAATTAACAAGGGCGCGCCGCATTTTGGGCAAATCTTTTTAGTTGGTTTTTCAGTTATGTCTTTTTTAGAAACCTCTTCGTATTTTTTCTGGAGATTTTTCTCAAATGGCTGATAAAATTCTTTTATCACTGGCACCCATTTTTTTTCACCTTCGGCAATCTCGTCCAAATCCTCTTCCATTTCGGCCGTAAAACCGATATCAACAATTTCTGGAAAATGATTTACCAAAAGATCATTAACCACTGTTCCGATTTCGGTCGGACGAAATTTTCTATTCTCATCTTTTTCAATATAATTTCTCTCTTGGATTGTGGATAAAATTGGGGCATAAGTAGAGGGCCGGCCAATTCCATTTTCTTCCAGGGTTTTGATTAAAGTAGCCTCGCTGTATCTTGGGGGTGGTTGAGTAAAATGCTGAGAGGGGATTAATTTTATTAATTCCAAGATTTCATTAATCTCCAATGGTGGCAATTCGGTTTCCTCAAACTTAATCGGATAAACTTTTAAAAACCCGTCAAATTTTAAAATTTGACCGGTGGCCCGAAAGATATACCCTGCACCAGAACCTTCGGTTCGGTACGGGGCAGGATTTTTAGTCGAAATATCGACGGCTGTTGAATTAAAAATAGCTTGGTTCATCTGACAGGCAATAAATCTCCGCCAAATTAAATCGTATAATTTGAATTGGTTATCATCTAATTTTAGACTTTCGGGATTTTTATTTGGATATGAAGGTCTGATTGCCTCGTGAGCCTCTTGGGCACCTTTTGCTTTAGTTTTATATTTTTTAAAAAATCCCGCCCAATATTCCTTGCCGTAATTTTCAATAATATATTTTTTAGCACCAAATAATGATAAATCAGAGAGATTCAGAGAGTCAGTTCTGTGATAAGTAATAAAACCTTTCTCGTAAAGTTGCTGGGCAATTCGCATTGTTATTTTGGCTGGAAATCTGAATTTCTGCCAAGCTTCCTGTTGTAAAGTGCTGGTAGTAAAAGGCGGCAGTGGATTCCTTTTTATTTCTTTTTTTTCAATAGTTTCTACTTTGTATTCAGTTCCCTTCAAATCTTTTACAATTTTATCTGCCTCTTTCTTTGTTTTAATTCCCAATTTAGGGATAGCTTTTCCTTCTTTTTTTGCCAAGAAAGCCTTAAATTCATTTTTTTGTTTTTTAAGCAATGCTTCAATTGTCCAATATTCTTGAGGAACAAAATTTTTAATTTCTCTTTCTCTTTCCACTATTAATCTTACCGCTACTGATTGGACTCTTCCGGCAGATAATCCACGGGCAACCTTTTTCCATAAAAAAGGGGATATTTTATAGCCGACAATTCTATCTAATACTCTCCTTGCTTGCTGAGCGTCAACTAAATTCATATCAATTTTTCTTGGATTTTTTAAGGCTTCTTCAATCGCCGATTTCGTGATTTCGTGAAAGACAATTCTTTGGTAATTTTCATTTTCAAAAAGCCCTAAAAACCAGGCCAAATGATAAGCGATGGCTTCTCCTTCTCTGTCTTCATCAGTCGCCAAAATTATTGAATCCGATCCTTGAGCTTCTTTTTTGACTAGATTGATATTCTTTTTAGCCTTGGGCACGATTATATACTGCGGCGCAAAGTCATTTTCCACATCAACGCCTAACTTGCTTTTCGGCAAATCCCGGAAATGGCCATAAGAAGATAAGACCTTGTAATCGGGCCCTAAAAATTTTTCTATAGTTTTTCCCTTAGTGGGCGATTCAACAATTACTAATTGCATACTGAGTTTTTGTTTTACAAAAACGAAGTGCGCGATAGCGCGTAAATATTTCCTCCTAAATTTCTTACTTTATCCTTTATTTCTAAATTAGCAATGGCACCAGCAACAGCAGCGGCTGAGAGTTTTGTCCTTTCAATAATTTTATCAATATATAAAACTTCTTCTTTTAGAGCATTTAAAATTAAATTTTCCTCATCATTATCTCCTTTTATCAACCTATCGGCTTCGTAAGTCGATAGGTTCAGATTTAGTATTTTTAAAATATCGTTCGCATTTTCAACCAATTTTGCCCCCTTTTTAATTAAATAATGGGGTCCTCTTGAGTTTGAAGAGTGAATCGGACCCGGAATGGCAAATACCCCCCTTTTTTGTTTGAAAGCATAATCAGCGGTAATTAAAGCGCCAGATTTTTCTTTTGCCTCCACTACCAAAACTCCCAAAGATAATCCGGAAATTATCCTGTTTCTTTGAGGAAAAGTAAATCGGGTACCACGAGTTCCGGGAGGATATTCAGAAATTAAAGCTCCTCCAGTTTCTAAAATTTTTTTGGCCAATTTGATATTTTCTTGAGGATAAATACTCTTTTCATCAATTCCCGTACCCAGAACAGCAATTACTCTTTTATTTCTTTCAACTACAGCTTGATGGCAAAAAGTATCAATCCCAGGAGCTAATCCTGAAACGATTGTTAATCCTGCCCCGGCTAAATCTCCGGCAATCTCCAAAGCCACCTGTTTTCCGTAAGCTGAATACATTCTTGTTCCAACAATCGCAAGGCAATTTTCCTCGGGTAAAATTTCTCCTTTGTAATAAATAACTTTCGGTGCGCCCTTAATTTCTTTTAAAAGCCTTGGATAATTTTTATTTTCAATACCAATGGTTTTGATGTCACCCATTTTTTAAAAATTTTTTATTCTTTAACTTTATCATTTAGCTTTCATTTTCTCAATTGTTTCAGACAGCATTTGACAGTAAAGATTAAGACCAACACGATTTATATTTCCCGATTGTTCTTTGCCTAAGATGTTGCCGGCGCCCCGGATTTCTAAATCTTTCAGGGCAATTTTATAACCCGAACCCAGTTCTTCAGCTTCTTTCAAAGCATCCAGCCGCATTTTGGCTTTTTCAGATAAATGACTTCCATATAAGAAATAGCTAAAAGCCTGAATATGACTTCTGCCAATTCTTCCGCGGATTTGATAAGCTTGAGATAAACCGAGTTTAGTTGAATCAGCTACAATCAAAGTATTAACATTTGGTAAATCCAAACCGTTTTCTATAATTGTTGTAGCAACTAGAACGTCTATTTTTTTGTTTTGAAAATCGTTCATTACGTTAACTAATTCCTTTTCTTTTAATCTCCCATGAGCAACGCCGAATTTAGCTTTTGGCACCAAGCCTTCTAAAAGGAGTTTAGCTCCTTCGATTGTTTCAACTCTGTTATATAAATAATAAACCTGGCCACCTCTTTTGATTTCATCTTCAACCGCTTTTTTAATTATTTTTTCAAAAAAAGGTGAAATAAAAGTTTTGACCGGTAATCTTCCAACCGGAGGAGTTTGAATCAAACTAATATTTTTTAGAGAGGAAAGAGCCAAATAAAGAGTTCGGGGAATAGGGGTGGCAGAAAGCGATAAAACATCCAGGGAGGAGCGAATTTTCTTTAATTTTTCTTTTTGTCTGACTCCAAATCTTTGCTCATCATCTATAATTAATAATCCGAGATTTTTAAATTCAACATCTTTTGATAAAAGGCGGTGTGTACCAACCACAATATCAATTTTTCCCATTTTTAAATTTTCAATTATTTCTTTCTCCTCCCTTTTTGATTGTAAACGAGATAATATCCTGATTTGAATTGGTAAATTTTTAAATCTCTCTCTAAAGTTTTGGAAATGTTGATTCGCTAAAATAGTAGTTGGACAAATCATTGCCGTTTGGTATCCAGAATTAACCGCTTTAACCATTGTTCGCAAAGCCACTTCTGTTTTTCCAAAACCAACATCGCCGCAAACAATTCTATCCATCGGCTCTGAATTCTGTAAATCTTTTTTTATATCCTCCATTGTCTGAATTTGGTCGGGCGTTTCTTCATAACGAAAACTGGAGACTAATTGAAAATCTATTTCATCAGCCGCTGAATAAGGGGAACGAGTGGCAATTTCTCTCTTGGCATAAATTTCTAAGAGCTCCCGGGCCAATTTTTCTGTTTCTTCTTTTATTATTTTTTTTGTTTTTTGCCAGAGCGCAGAACCTAACCTTGAAATTTTAGGATCAACAAAACCAATATATCGTGAAAGTTTTCTTTCTAACCCCACTGGCACATATAATCTATCACCTTGTGCATAATCCAACGCATAATATTGCTCTTTGTTTATTGTTTTTTGTTCATTGAAAACTCCGATTCCGTGGTCCAAATGAACTAAATAATCACCCGATTTTATCCCTTTTAAATCTGAAAATAATTTTTGGGACTTCAATTTCTTTTTCAGGATCTCTTTTGATTGTTCTTCGTTTGAAATTTTTATCGGCAGTTCTAATATTTCTTCAACTCTATTTCCTAAAAATTCAAAACGCACGGCACAACTAAAGTTGACTGGAAAAACGTCAATAATTCCTCCTCTTTGAGAAAATTCCCCGGGCTCTGCGACAGAAAACACTTTTTCGTATCCCATTTCGTCTAATTTTCTTAAAAGTTGAGAAAAATTGTAATTTTGGTTTTTGGTTAAATAAATCGTATTGTCTTCAAAAAAGGATTGAGTTTTTCTTGCCTCCAAAATCTTGGCAAAATTTTCTTCAAACCAAAGATTCCCCCTTTCCAAAAAGTAGGGGGTAATTGAGGTGATTAAAATTTTATCCAATCTCTCCATTAGATTATGGTAGTCGAAGAAGTTTCCTTCTTCGAAGTTTCCCTTCTTCACCTTCGCTTCCGCTTTACGGAAACTCGGTCCTTGACAATTTCATTTATATCATATATAATAAAATATTCTTAAAAGTTCAAGTCGTAATTTTTTTCAAAAAATTAACCTTCCGGCCTATCTGCGAGCGGCTTAACCGAGCACATAAATTTTTTATGTGCTCGGGGATAGATACTAAGCAATCCCTCCTTATAGCTTAGGCCAAATTTTTGTGATGAGATATTTTATATATTTTACCACAAAACTCGCAGGTAGACCGGAGGGCAACAAAATTTTTTTTGGAGGTTAAGAATGAATATATTCCACTGGATTCTCGATATTGTCCTTATAGTTCTTTTCATTATGTTTGCACTCGATGGACTCACTCTTTTATGGGTTCGTCGAAGCTATCAGGTTGTTTACCATTTTTTCATAAAAACCATACCGCGGCAGATTATCATGATTGATATCGACAATTTCGGAGACTTTAATAACAATTACGGTCACGATTTCGGCGATAGAGTGCTTCGAGCCGTAGGGCACGTTATTCTAAAAGAATCACGACTAAGAGGCTTTCGGTACGGCGGAGAAGAATTCGCTATTCTTCTTCCTTGGGCGAGTATTGAAAAAGCGTTGGTTCTCGCCGAGCGGATCAAACAAAGGATTGGTGAAATTGAAGTCAAAGACTTGATAAATCCTAAGAATCCGATCGATATCGATGATAATTTTCGTATTACCGTTTCCTGCGGTATCGGCCGACATGAAGAGGAGGCGGATGAGAACTTATATGCCGCGAAAAAAAATGGCAAAAATTGTGTGAAATCAATATCAAGGCTGGAGTGAGCTCTCTCTCCAGCCTTCTTGTTTAATTATAAATACTCATCGATTTTTCTAACCCTTCTTTTAGAAAAAATTCAATTGCCTCAACTGTTTTTTTGATTATTTCTTTTACAATTTTTTCCTCTTTCTTATTAAATTTTTCTAAAACAAATTTTTCCGGATTTTTTGGTTTACCGGTTTTGGACTGAATACCAATTCTGAATCTAATAAAATCTTTGATTTTCAACTCTTTAATTATTGATTCTACGCCTTTGTGACCGGCTGCTCCTCGGTTTTTGACAATACGAATTTTTTCTATCGGCAAATCAATATCATCATGAACAACGATTAAGTTATTAGGTTTTAGATGATAGGTTCTTAGTAAATTTTTAACCGCCATACCGGATTCATTCATAAAAGTGGTGGGTTTGACTGAAATAACATTTTTCAAATTTAAAACTTTTAGCTCAGTGACTACTCTGGAGCCGATATTATGGCGAGTATTTTCATATTTTCTCCCGGGATTACCGAGACCAACAATTAGCAACATTAATTCAGTATAACTTGATTTTCAAATAAAAAATAGTATAATTATTAAAAGCGAAGAGGGCTTCGTCCTCTTCTTTACCTTCGCCTCGCCGTGCGAGGCTTGGTGTATAAACATGCGAAACTTTTTTGCCATCATTTGGGAAATTACTAAAATCGTCATTCTTGCTCTGGTGATAGTTGTTCCTATTCGCTATTTTTTGTTTCAGCCATTTTTTGTTAGGGGTCAATCAATGGAGCCGAATTTTGAAGATGGTGATTATTTAATTGTTGATGAAATTTCATATCGGTTTAGAAATCCTCAGAGAGGGGAAGTAGTGGTATTTAAATATCCTCAGAATCCTTCCCAAAGATATATTAAAAGAATTATTGGTCTTCCGGGAGAATTATTAGAAATTAAAGACGGCAAGGTGATGGTTTTTAATGAAAAAAGAGAACAAGTTTTAAACGAATCGGATTATCTCTCTTCAAATCTCCAAACTTCAGGAGACGTTCAGGTTAGATTAGGAGATAACGAATATTTTGTTTTAGGAGACAATAGGCCTTCTTCTTCTGATTCCAGATATTGGGGATCCCTGCCCAGAGAAAATATTATTGGTCGAGTATTTATAAGGGCTTGGCCAGTTGCTGCTTTAGCAAAATTTGAAGCGCCCGCCTACTAAATTATGTCTAAAAAACCAAAATTCCAAAGCCCCACAGGGATGCACGATGTCTTGCCAGAAGAGCAGAAATATTTCCAAAAAATATATGATGTACTTTTCAAAGCTGCTAATTTTTACGGTTTTGAAAAAATTGATACTCCAGTAGCCGAGGAGACCGAGCTCTTTCTAAAAGGCATAGGTTTGGCGACTGATATTGTTGGGAAACAAATGTATAATTTTAGAACAAGAGGAGGAGATTATTTAACTTTGAGGCCAGAGGGGACAGCTCCGGTAGTCAGGGCTTTTATCGAACACGGAATGTATAATCTTCCCCAACCGATAAAACTTTGGTATTTCGGTCCCTTCTTTCGATATGAAAGACCTCAGGCCGGCCGTTATCGCCAATTCTGGCAATTTGGATTTGAAGTTTTAGGAGAAGAAAGTCCGGTAATCGATGCTCAGATTATCCAAATCTTTTATAATATATTAAAGGAACTTAAATTAAAAAAATTAATTATCGAAGTGAATAGTATTGGGGATAGCCAATGCCGACCCTACTATAAAAAGCTTTTGATAAGTTATTTTAAGTCGAGAGAGGTTTCTTTATGCGCCGACTGTAGGAGAAGACTGAGAGAAAATCCCTTAAGAATTTTAGACTGTAAAGAAGAGAAATGTCAGCCAATAAAAGCCCAGGCACCTCAAATGATAGACCATCTTTGTGAGACTTGTCACACCCATTTTAAAGAAGTTTTGGAATTTTTAGATGAGTTGGAATTGCCATATCGTTTAAATCCTTATTTGGTTCGAGGATTAGACTATTATGCTAAAACTGTTTTTGAGATTTTTGAGGACTCTGAAGAAGGCAGATCCAAGGGAGCTTTGGTTGGCGGAGGGAGGTACGACTCTTTAGTTAAAATTTTAGGAGGAAGGGATACTCCGGCAACAGGTGGAGCAGCGGGCTTGGAGAGAATTGTAGAGATGTTGGAACAAAAAATAACAAAGCCTCCAAAAACCGGCCCAGTCGAGACGCCGCAAATTTTTTTAGCCCAGCTTGGAGACCTGGCTAAAAGACAATCCTTGAAATTAATGGAAGATTTTAGAAAGAAAAAAATCCAGGTTGCCGAATCTCTCGGTAGAGATTCATTAAAAACTCAGTTAAGTAAGGCTAACAGAATCGGAGTAAAATATGTCTTGATTTTAGGCCAAAAAGAGGCCTTAGATGGAACAATTATTATTAGAGACATGATTACAAGGAGTCAAGAGATAGTTAAGTTAGATAGGGTGGTAAGGGAAATGGAAAAGCGTCTTAAAAGATGAAAAATTGTCTTTTTTGTAAAATTGCAAATAAGAAAATACCGGCAGGAATAATTTATGAAGACGATAAAGTTACTGCTTTTACCGATATTAAGCCTGTAGCCCCCATTCATCTTTTAATTATTCCCAAAGTACATATTCCATCCGTTGACCATTTGGGAATAAAAGACCAGGAATTAATAGGCGAATTATTTTTAGTTGCCCAGAAATTAGCCAGAAAATATGGCATTGATAAAACCGGCTATAGGTTAGTTTTCAATGTAGGGAAAGATGCCGGTCAAACCGTTGACCACCTGCATTTACATTTAATCGGAGGAAAAAAACTACCCTGGGCATAAAATATTACCACTATGGCGTTAGAAATTAGAAAAAAAGAGAGGGAAACTTCTCAAAGTCTAGTTCGTCGCTTTACTAAAAGCGTTCAGCAAAGCGGAATTTTGGTTCGAGCAAGAAAAACTCGATTTAGGGTAAGGAAAAAATCGGATGATATGCAAAAAAAGGCAGCCTTGAGAAGGATAAAAATGAAAAAAGAGTACGAGGTGTTAAAAAAATTAGGGAAAGAAAGAGATTAGTATGTCCCTTAAAGACTACAACCCACCCACCACATCCTCCAATCTGCCTATCAGCAGATTGGCTCCTAAAATTCAAGAAGATTTAAAAATTTCTTTAAAAGAAAAGAGAGAACTGGAGGTTTCGGTTTTACGGATGTTAAAAGCCGCAATTTTTAATAAAGAAAAAGAAAAAAGGTATAAATTTACCCGCCAAAATCCCGCGGAGCGGGACTTGGGCGGGTTAAGCAAAGAAAAGCAGGAAAAACTGGAAAAAGAAAGCGCCTTAAATGATGAAGAAATTATTGAAGTAATTTCTTCAGAAATCAAAAAGAGAAAAGAAGCAATCGATTTATATGAAAGGGGGAATAGGCCGGAGCTTGCCGGAAAAGAAAAGAAAGAGGTGGAAATTTTGCAATTTTATTTACCAGAACAAATGTCGGAAGAAGAAATTAAAAAAATCGCCGAAGAGGCGATAAGAAAAGTTGGAGCTAAAGAAATGAAAGATATGGGTAAGGTGATGGGAATTATTACGCCGCAAGTCAAAGGAAAAGCTGATATGAGTTTAGTTTCAAAAATCGTAAAAGAATTATTATCCTAAGAAAAATCGCCTTGAGGCGGTTTTTTTAGGTAAAATTTTATATGAAGATAATGGCGCCTCGCTAGCGGGGCGCCATTTGTTTTTCGGTGATAGATTTGGTAAGATTGTAAAATAGCGAAGAGATAAATCTCTTCTTCATCTTCGCTTTAATTTCATTAAAACTCGATGATAGAGGTAAATAATTTAACAGGTTTTAGGGTTGATGAAAAATTTTTAAAGAAATTAGCTCAAAAGGTTTTGGCGAGTGAGAGGAAGAATAAGACAGAATTATCAATTGCCTTGGTGGGGCTAAAAAGGATAAAAGAATTAAATAAAAAATATAGAAAAAAAGACAGAATAACGGACACCCTTTCTTTTACATATAATAATTCTGGCCAGCCCGCAAAGTTACGTGAAGCGTTGCTGGCGGGAGAAATAGTTATTTGTCCTCAGGAAGTCAAGAAAAACGCAAAGAGATTTGATTCTACTTTCAAGAAAGAATTAACCCGAGTTTTAATTCACGGAATCTTGCATCTTTTAGGTTATGACCACGAGGGGTCAGAAAAAGAAGCGGAGAAAATGAGAAAAAAAGAAGAATATTATTTTTCTAAGATTCTAAATTCTAAATTCTAAATTCATGTCTAAAGGCCATATTATTACCGGTTTAGATATTGGTTCAGGAACTATAAAAATACTTTCTGCCATTAAAAAACCTAAAGGGGAAAATTTTGAAGTTTTAAGTCAAAATACGGAAGTTTCTGCCGGAGTCAGACGGGGAGTGGTAATCGACGTTGCCAGAGTAGCAGAAATTATTAACTCTTTAATCAAAAGGGCTCAGGACGATATTGGTCGGAAAGTAAATAGCGTTTATGCCAGCGTTGGAGGAAGTCATATATTTTGTGCTCCTTCCCATGGTACGGTTTCTGTTTCCAGGGCTGACCAAAAAATTTCAGAAGAAGACATAGCCAGGGTAATTCAAGCTGCTCAAACTTTTTCTCTGCCGCTTAATAAAGAAATTTTAGATGTCTTTCCTAAAGAATTTATTATTGATGGAGAAAAAGGAGTAAAGGAGCCCCTGGGATTACAAGGAGTAAGATTAGAAGTTGATGCTTTAGCTTTGGGCGCCTTTTCTCCTTATTTAAAAAATTTAACACAGGTTATTCTGAACTCCGGACTTCAAATTAATGACTTAACATTTGCTTCAATAGCCAGCGCGAGGGCTGTTTTAACCCCCCGTGAAAAAGAATTGGGCGTGGTTCTTTTGGATATTGGAGCAGGGACCACCGGGATGGCCGTTTTTGAAGAGGGAAACTTAATTCACCTTATAACCTTTCCAATTGGTTCGGCTAATATCACTAATGATATTGCCATTTGTCTTAAAACTGACATTGACACAGCTGAAAAAATAAAATTGGAGTTTGGCACTTGTCTTCCTTCTTTCGGTAAAAAACGGCCGGCCGAAAAACATATTAAAATTGAAAGAGAGGAACCATTAAATTTTTCCAGAAAGGCGTTAGTTGAAATTATTACAGCCAGGGTTTCTGAAATTTTTGAAGAGGTTAATAAAGAATTAAAGAAAATTTCTCGTAAAGAATTGCTACCGGCTGGAATAGTTTTAACCGGGGGAGGATCTAACATACTGAAAATAAAAGACTTTTGTAAAAAAGAATTAAAATTACCCTGTCGGATAGGAAAACCTCAGGGATTTTCTTCTCTTCAGGATGATCCTTCATTATCTACCGTTTGCGGATTAATTTTGAAAGGAGCCGATATCGAAGAGGGTGCTGAATTTTCAACGCCAGGAGAGGGAATTTTGGGAAAATTAAAAAAATTTTTCAGAATCTTTATTCCATAACTAATAAATAGATATAAAAAAATGACTAAAATTAAAGTTGTTGGCGTAGGAGGATCGGGTTCTAATGCTGTCTCAAGGATGATGAAATGTAAAATTAAAGGAGTAGAACTGGTTGCTTTAAATACCGATACTCAAGACCTTCAAAAAACCAGAGCTCATTTGAAGCTCCGAATCGGAAAAAAAATTACTCAGGGTTTAGGAACAGGAATGAATCCGGAAATAGGAAAAGAAGCAGCCGAAGAACAGAGATCGGAAATTTCTGAAATTTTAAAAGGCTCGGATATGGTTTTTGTTACTTACGGCGCAGGCGGCGGAACCGGAACAGGAGCAGGTCCGGTTGTTGCAGAAATCGCCAAGAATTCAGGCGCTCTTACCGTGGCGATAGTAACGAAACCATATTCTTTTGAAGGCGCTTTCCGGCAAAATGTTGCCGAAGCTGGCATAAAAAGACTTAAAGAAAGAGTTGACACTTTACTGACTATTCAAAATGATAAATTATTGGAGATTTTAGACCCTAAAACCACAATCTCCAATGCTTTTTGGATTTGCGATGATATTTTGAGACAGGCTGTCCAGGGAATTTCCGATTTGATTGTCCTGCCAGGAATAATCAATATTGATTTCGCTGACATTAAGGCCATTATGAAAGATTCTGGAACAGCTTTGTTTGGGATTGGAAAG
>Ga0315275_10001257_pt1 | contig 22148 bp, 19 predicted proteins | sample YL17G03_0_MG_FD_205557 | JGI IMG/M metagenome (GOLD analysis project Ga0315275, IMG submission 205557) | Sediment microbial communities from Yellowstone Lake, YNP, Wyoming, USA - YL17G03_0 | ecosystem: Environmental > Aquatic > Freshwater > Lake > Sediment | place: USA: Wyoming | collected...
TGCTTCTCGATCACCTCCCGCGCCGCCGTCTGCGCCTCGGCCGCCACTCTCGTCGAGTCGGTGCGCATGTAGGTGATCAGCCCGACCGGGCCCTCCTCGCCAAGGTCCACTCCCTCGTAGAGCTGCTGCGCCGTTCGCATCGTCTGGCGAGGCGGCGACCCCATCCGGTTCGCGGCATCCTGCTGCAAGGTGCTGGTGATGTAAGGCGCCGGTGGGCGCCGCGCCTGGTTCGTTTCCCTTACGCTCTTCACAACGAAAGCCGATTCCCAGATCTCGGCCGCGATGGGAACCGCTTCCTCGTGGGCGGTGATCTTCAGCTTCTCCCCGTCGCCCTCGACCAGCTTCACCTGGAACACGTCATCTATGCCGCCGGGCGTGACGTGGGCGGTGACATCCCAGTACTCCTCTGGCACGAACGCCCGAATCTCGCGCTCCCGGTCGCAGACGAGCCGGACAGCTACCGACTGCACCCGCCCCGCGCTCAGCCCGAACTTCTTCATCTTCCTCTGGAGCAGAGGGCTGAGGCTGTAGCCCACCAGCCGGTCGAGGATTCGGCGCGCCTGCTGCGCATCCACCCGCGCCGGGTCTATCTTCCGGGGATGCGCGAGCGCCTCGGTCACCGCGGTCCGGGTGATCTCGTTGAACTCGATCCGCTTCGGGTCACTGATATTCAGCGCTTCCGCGAGGTGCCAGGCGATTGCCTCCCCCTCTCGATCGGGGTCGGTCGCGAGGTAGACCTGATCGGCCTTGGCGACGGCTTCCTTGAGCTTCTTCAGGGCGGAAGCGCGATCGCGAAGCGGCAGGTACTTCGGCGCGAAGTCATGCTCGATGTCCACCCCCAGCGTGCTCTTGGGGAGATCGCGGACGTGGCCCATCGAGGCTTCGAGCTGGTATCCCTCGCCGACGAACCGTCCGATGGTCCGCGTCTTCGCCGGCGATTCGACGATTATCAGTGACTTCGCCATAGGCCCTATGGACGTTCGCCCAACGAAGTAACACTGGGCGAACGTCTTTCTCCGGTCATCTGCTGGCCTTCTAATGAGGTTCGCCCTTGTTTCTCTGGGCGAACCTGATTACTTGGGCCTATGATGCCATGATTGCTGCATCCGTTACCGCACCCGCAGTGACTCCCCCCTCGGCCGCGTCATCGCACGCGCATGAACATATTCCCAGGGAGTCGGCGCACCAACCCTTTGAGTTCCAGCATGAGCAGGCTCGCGCTGGCGCGGTTGGCGGGCACGCGGCAGTCCTCGATAACCTCGTCCACGTGCCTCTGCTGCAGCGACAGCGCTTCGAGGATGACGGTCTCATCGGGGGTAAGATCGGTCCGCGGCGGCGCCTCCCGTGCCGCCTCCGGAGCGGCCGCCGGTGCGGTCGCAGCCAGCTCCGGCAGCGAGAGCTCGGCGACAATGTCGTCAACCGACTCAACCAGGCGAGCGCCATCTCGCAGCAGCGCGTGTGTCCCCCGGCTGAACTCACTGTTGACGCTGCCGGGAACAGCGAACACCTGGCGTCCCTGCTCGGCGGCGACATTCGCGGTGATCAGCGCGCCGCTCTGCTCCGGCGCCTCGGTCACAACAACCCCGAGCGCCAGCCCGCTGATCAGACGGTTGCGCGCGGTGAACCGCCCCGGCCGCGCGGCGGTGCCGGGCGGGACCTCGGACATGACCGCTCCCCGCTCGACCGCCTGCTCTCGCAGCTCCATCGTGTCGCGGGGATAGGGCACATCTATGCCGCAGGCGAGGACGCCGATGGTCCGCCCCCCGCCCGCCAGCGCCCCGCGGTGGGCGGCCGCGTCCGCGCCGACGGCGAGGCCGCTGACGACCGTGATCCCCCGCTCGGCGAGCCCGCGGGCCAGCATCTCCGACACTAGTCTTCCGTAGGGTGTGACACGCCGCGTGCCGACGATAGCCACCGCTCTCTCATCACAGGGCAGCAGCGAACCGCGCACGAATAGCAACGGGGGTGGATCGTAGATCTGCCGGAGGTTCGCCGGATACTCCTCATCCCGGATCGTGATGAGGCGCACGCCCAGCCGCTGCAGCCGCTCGAGCTCGCGCTCGTAGTCGCGTTGCGCTGCCGCCGAGAAACGGATCGCCTCGTGCTGGGTGAGCCGAGTCACGCCGGCGACCGCGGCGCCCGCGGCGATCACTGCCTCCGCCGAACCGTAGTGGTCAACCAGCTCCAGCGCCGCCCGCGGCGGCAGCTCCGCCGCGTTCAGCGCCAGCCACGCCTCGCCTCCGGTCACACTCTCCCCTCGCCCGGTCTGCGGGCGGGCCGTCAGTATCCCGCCCTGCCCGCACCCGCCGCAGCGCCTCCGCCAGCCCGACCTGTGCCCGCGCCGGGTCTCGTTTGCATTCCCGGCTGCCCCGGTGTTCCGGGCGCGGTTTCCGGGATGATCGTCACATCGGTCACGAAGCTCCACTCGGTTGACGACTCGTTCCCCCGGTAGTCCTTCGCCGATACCCTCACGACGTGCGGGCCGTCGCGCAGAGGCGTCCCCTCCGACACCGCCTCACCCGTTACCACATCTAACGTCACCTTAACCGGTGAGCCGTCCATGGTCACCTTGACCGAAGCCGGGTCCACCCCGGAGCCGTCGTCTACAACCGAGCAGGTAGTGCCGACGTAGTCTCCCCCGGGCTGCGCCGACCCCGGCTCGGGAAGGAAGTCGCCGAAAACCGGCCCGCTCTCATCAGGCGCCGAGGCAGAGAACCGGTACAGGTCGCCCGAGCCGGTGACACACAGGATGGCGCCATCGGTCTCGACGATCGGCGCGTAGATGCCATGGGCCGCGCCTTCACTGGGCAACTGGTCGGGCGCGCGGCAGCGGTAGATCCACTTCACCGCGCCGGTGGCGCGGTCCATCGCGATCACCAATCCGTCGGCCGACCCGACAACCACGAACGATTCCGTCACAGACGGAGATGATGTCAGTGGATGATCCACGGAGTAGGGCGTCGTGCGCTCGGCCGCCGCGCCCGACCGCGCCCTCAGCAGGTATATCTTGCCGTCCACCGCGGGCGTAAACAACCGATCGTCGACCACTGTCGGCGCGGCATCGACGCCGGCCGGCATCTCGACGGTGTAGGAGATGCCTCCGCTGCGCGCCACGCCGTACACGCGCTCGCCGCTGGCAACGATCACTCGCCCCGAGGAGACTTCCGGCGGCGAGAATGTCGGCCCCGTGACGAGCCGCGCTCCCCAGCGATACCGTCCCGTGCTGGCGTCAATGCACTGCACGCTTCCATCCTGGGCGACGAAGTAGATCATCGAGCCGTCGGTTACCGGCCCGTACTTCGCCGGCCCGCCCATCGAGCAGATCCAGCTCACCTCGCCGGTGCCCGGCTTGATGGCATAGACCATCTGGTTCGCGCCAAGAAATAGCAGCCCGCCGGCGATGAGCGGCGTCGGGGCTATAGGCCCGGAGCAGCCCACCTTCCAGACCACGCTCCCGGTGGCTGCGTTGATGCCGTAGAGAGTGGAGTCATTCCCGCCGACAATGACGAGGCTGTCGTAAGGCACCGGCCCGGTCGAGACATCGGCCTTGTTCTCGGGTTGGAACTGCCACTGCTGGGCCCCGGTGAGAGGGTCTAGGCAGTGCAGAATCCCGCTCCGCGCCACATAGACGCGGTCGTTGTACACCAGCGGCGGGGTCACGTTGTCCGGGTCCGGCCCCATCGAGAACACCCACTGCACCGACATGGGCGTGGTGACATCGCTGAGGGCCAGCGGAGCCGCTGCCGTGCAGAGCAGCACCAGAAGGGCGACGACCGCTCCGGCCAGGGATGACATTCTCCGCATCGAGGCCTCCTGTGTCGAAGGAACGGCGGATTATAGCACAGCCCCTGGGCGCGAGCAAGGAACGACATGCTCGCGCAGGAGTTCGGTGCGTGAGAGGGCGACCCGGCCACCGCGGGTCCACCACAACAGAACCTCACCCCGCGCTTTCTGGCAGCACTTCCCATTCCTTGTGTGCCCCCTCTCCGTGCACGGAGAGGGGGGGAGGGGGTTAGGTTCCTGGGACGTGTTAGCCGGCGTCTACCGGCGTTGTCGCACCAGGACGGAACTGCCACATGCTCGCGCCCCACCCGTAGGAGCGACGTTCACGTCGCGACCAACAGCTACCGCATGAACAGCACTGCTCCCACCACCAATCCCGCCGCCCCTGCCCCCCACACATAGGGCAGCGTCGCGCGCAGCACCCGCTGCACGTCCACGCCAACGTAGTTGGCGATCCACACGTTGTGCGTATTCGTTGGGTCAGATACGCCTTGGAGCTGACCCACCGACAGCAGCGCTGCCATCACCGCCGCCGGGCTCAGCCCCGGCGCCGCCGCCATCATCTGCGCCAGCCCGAACCCCATCCCCCACACGTTCAACGGGCCCCGATAAAGCGCCAGCGGCGCGAGCACGGTGAAGACCACGACGTAGCCCAAGCGAGTGCTCGGCAGTATCGCCGACAGCAGCGGTTGGATCTGCCCGAGCACTTTCGGATGCTGCACCGCCTGGATGAGCATCCCGATCCCCAGCATCAGCGCTATCGCCGGCGCCACCCCGCCTATCCCCTCCATCACGCTTCGCACCAGCAGCTGGATTCTCCCCTGCGCCGGCCGAGGCGACGCGATCAGCCCGTAGGCGATCCCGATCATCATCGCGGTGATGATCGGGAAGTCGAACGGTTTCGCCGGTTTCCCGATGATGTTGTAGAGGCCGAAGCCGAGCACCGGCAGCAGCGGCACGATCGGCGTCAGCAGCGAGTACCACGGCGCGAACTTCACCGGCCGCTCCGGCTCGGGCGCGGCCCAGTACCTGCGAAGCCTGGCGGGCCGGAGCTGCACGACCGCGAACACGACAGTTGCAAGGGCCATGAGGCCGGCCATCGGAAACGCGAAGCTGATGATGGTGTTCTGCGGAACCTCCAGCACCGACTTGTAGACCTGCCAGTTCACGACGTTCAGGACACCTCCGAGGCTCATCCCGAACAGGAACAGGCACCCCACCGTGAGCTGCGGCATCCCCAGCGCCAGCAGCACCGGGAAGACGATGGTCGCCACCATGATCACCGCGCCCAGCCCGCCCAGGGTCGTGAACAGCAGCGCTATCACCGCCGTCATGAGCAGCGCCAGCAAGATCGGCCGGTCGCCTCCAAGCTCGGCCGTCTTCTTCACCATCGTCTCGGCGACGCCCGTCTTCGAGACGATCCCGGCCAACACCGCGCCGAGGATCGCTGTCGTGTATGCAACGTGCAGCTTAAACGCCCCCTCGCTCACGATGTTCGCCAGATCCGCCCACGGCACCCGCGCCACCAGCGCGATCACAATCGCCATGATCGGCAAGGCCACAATCGCCGGCAGGCGGTTCAGATACATCAAAACCGCCATGATCGCGAAGATGGCTAGAAGAGCAAGCGCGAGGGTCATGTCATTCCCGTTCGGCAGGAGCTTGTCCACCCCGAGCGCAGCCGAGGGGCTCCTGCCCACGCTCTAATGCCTTGTCGGAAGAGAGGGTTACAGTCAGACGCGAGGCGGCCGTTCCTGTAGGGCGCTCGCCTCACCCGTTCGGCAGGAGCTTGCTCCTGCCCGCATAGCCAACCCCCGTTCGGCAGGAGCTTGCTCCTGCCCAGTCCTCACGGTGGATCGAACTCACCCCACCGCGACTCATGCATCTCCCAGAACGCCGCGCTTGTGTAGGGGTAGTCACTGGGGGACTCCACCACTCCTGCGACCACTGGGTTGTGGTGGATGTAGCGCATACACTCGTGGAAGTCGTCACTGTTCCTCACAACATGGTCGTAGAATCGCCGCGCCCAGACACGCCCCTCGCGACCGATCGCCGCGTTCAGAGACCGGGCTGATAGGCTGTTGATCTTCTGAACCACCTGCGGAATGCGATGCGCTCCCAGCAGCGTCGCGAGCAGGTGGTAGTGATCAGCCATCACCACGAAGGCGTGCAGCAGAAACGAGCACCCGCGCTCGCCGCAGATCATCCGGCAAAGAGACTCGGCAGCGTGGGGGGGCTGGAACCAGGGGGTGAACCTGGCAGTGGTTACCGATACAAAGTAGGTCTCGTTTGGTAGGTCGAAGCGGGGAAGTCGACGGTGTCTCATGCCTGAGTGTTGGGTTGGGCAGGAGCAAGCTCCTGCCGAACGGAACCCCCGCCGGTCCGGCGGACTACAGGGCATCCAGAGTCGCGTCCGCATCGAGCGGGACACCCGCGGACTTCAGTTCTCGGGCCAGCTTGACCTTCCACTGCCCTCCTCCGTCCAGAGGGATATAGAGCACCCCCGCATAGTCAGAGGGCATCTCCACCCCCTCGTCATAGAGGACTGAAACCCTCTGCCTTCCAAGCTTGCCCACAAAGAAACCAAGCTCCAGTACCACGTTCTGCCTCGGTCTCGGTCTCGGGTCGCTCGTGGTTTGGCGCTTGCGACCTTCGTCGTCTCCAGTGCACAAGACAATCGCGTGTGAGACTACTGCATATTGCTCGAACTTCTCTATAATCGTTAGTCCCTGGTCGGGCTGCTCATGCAGGATCACAGGATTCAGTCCGATGCTGGAGAGGAACCGGGCCACAGCACTCTTGGCTCCATCGTCGTGTCCGTGCACAACAAACACGCGTCTAGCGTCCTGTTCGCTGATCGCCGGGAGCCGCGTCCCCTCATCCTCGCGGGTCCCCCAGCTGTCCTGCTGGCGGCTGACTTCGTCGCGCGCAGCCAGCAGGATCGCTATCGCATCGTCCATGTCCTGAGGGTACGCCAGCTCGTTCGTACCCAGGTGGGTAGCGGTAGGCCCAGACCACTGGATGGCGCCAAACTCCTCGCTGTAGCGCGATGACCGGCCGAACACGCGGTCCAGCAGGGCCCTAACACGCATTCTCCAGCGACGATGCTCCTGTGACCGGGACGCTTCGGGCGAAGATGTTAGCTCCTCAGCCTGAGCACGCAACTCTTCGATCTCAGCGATGACACTCCCTTGGTCTCCGTTGCTCATCGTGTCCGTGCCTCCCCGTCACGTTCGGCAGGGGCGCAGCCCCTGCCATCCGCGTTCACCCGCGGGCATCCGCGTTCATCTGCGTTAGGCCGTTCGCGCGTCCCCTACGCCCCGAACTTCTCCTGCACCCCCATCAGGTTCGTCATGACCTTCATCAGATCAAAGCCGCGGATGCGGCAGATCGCGCCGCCGACAACTGCGCGCTCGCCGAAGCTCCGCACCGAGTCCGGCCTCACGTTCGGCCCGCAGGTGGCGATGGGCACCGTATCGCCGGTGTGATCGCCGAAGCTGATCGGCGTCGAGTGGTCGGCGGTGATGGCGATATGCGTGCCCGCCGGAATGTGTTCCAGCACGTAGCCGACGAGGTTATCCATCTTCTGCGCCGCCGCGATCTTCGCCTGAGGCTTGCTGTCATGCCCGCCGAGGTCCGGGGCTTTGAAGTTGCACAACACGAAGTCGTGATCCGCCAGCATTTCGATGATCGCCCTCGCCAAGGCTAGCTCATCGGTGTCCGCGCCCCCGGTCGCGCCCTTCACTTCCGGCACCGTCATGTTGAGGTAGCGCCCGATACCTGCGATCAGCCCGGTCTCCACCACGCACGCGCCCTTGATCCCATAGCGCTTCTCGAACGGCTCCAGATGTGGAGCGACCCCCGCGCCCCGCGGCAGCAGGATGTTGCCTGGGTGCTTGCCAGCGGCGATGCGCGCCTGGTTGACCGGATGATCCTTCAGCGCCTGCCACGACCGCAGCACGAATTCGTTCACGATCCGCGCCGCCTTCCGCGACTCATCGTCCTCACCGGTTGCGGCGTGCGGCGGCTTGCCCTCGTCGTGCGGGTCAACATCGCTCACCTTCGACCCCAGCCCCGGCCCCCGCAGCACCAGCGCCGCGCGATGCTCCACCGACTCCTTCGCGTAGCAGGTCACATCCTCGATCACCATCCCGTTGACCGTCGCGATCAGCTCCCGCGTCCCCTCGGCGATCCGACCGGCCCTGCGGTCTGTCACCTTCGCGCCGGTGAAATGGTCGCCCTCCAGCTTCAGCTCTCCCTCCAGCGTGCTGAAGTTGCAGCGGAAGCAGATGTCGCCGCCCCGGATCTCCATCCCGATTCCCGCCGCCTCGAACGGCCCGCGGCCCGTATAGACTTTGAACGGATCGTAGCCCAGGATTGCCAGGTGCGAGGTATCGCTGCCCGCGCGCACGCCCGGCCCGATCGGGTCCATCTGCCCGCATTCACCCGAAGCCGCAACCCGGTCCATGTTCGGCGTGTCCGCCGCCTCCAGCGGCGTCCGCCCATCAAGCTCTGCCACCGGCCGGTCCGCCAGCCCATCGCCGATGATGATCACACCCTTGGTCCGTTTCATGCCATCTCCGTTGGGCAGGAGCTTGCTCCTGCCCTTCTGTGCAATCTGCGCAATCTGCGGTTACTGCCGTTACGCCGTCACGATCTTCCCCAGCACCACCCTCCGCCTCGCGCCGGTCGCGCTCGGCACATTGGCCGGCTGCCCCAGCATCGTCTCATTGCCCAGGATGGCGAAGGCAAGGGCTTCCTTGGCATCGCCGGAGATGCCCAGGTCCTCGTGGAGGAAGATCGGGATGCCCGGCAGCCGCTCCTGGAGCATCCGCCGGAGCGTCGCGTTGTAGCTCCCTCCCCCGCCCAGCACGACCTCGTCAATCTTGTGCTCCAGCAGGATGAAATCCTTGTACGCGCGCGCGATGGATTCGGCGGTGAAAGCCACCGCGGTGGCGAGCAGATCTTCGACCGCGATGTCCTCTGCCTCCGCCTTCCCCAGGAGCGTGGTCACGAACGCCGCTCCGAACTCCTCCCGCCCGGTGGACTTCGGCGGCCGCCGCGCCAGGTAGTCGTGCTCCATCAGCCATGCCAGCAGCCTCTCATCCACCTGCCCGAGCGCGCTCAGCGCCCCGTCCTCGTCATACGTCTTCTCGCCTCCAGTGAAGGCCGTGATCAGTGCATCCATAACCATGTTGCCCGGCCCGGTGTCGAAGGCGATGATGTCATCAATGCCCCCGCCTGCCGGCAGCAGCGTGACATTGGCGATGCCCCCGATGTTCTGGATGGCGCGGGTTTTCGTCGGGCTCCGGAAGAGCGCGTAGTCCGCATACGGCACGAGCGGCGCGCCCTGCCCGCCGGCCGCGATGTCCTGCGGCCGGAAATCGGCGACCACCGTCACGCCCGTCAGCTCGGCGATCACCGCGGGCTCGCCTATCTGCAGCGTCGCCCCCCCTTCGCCAAGGCTTCGGGGGGCAGGGCCGCCCGACAGATCGCTGAAGGGACCCCCCGGCGGCAGATGGCAGATCGTCTGCCCGTGCGACGCGATCAGGTCCAAGGCGTCCGGCTTCAGGTGGCAGCGCCGCACCAGATCGAGCGCCGCCTCCCCGAACAGCCGGCCGATCACGTAGTTCATCCGGCAGACTTCGATGGCCGGAGCATCGGGCGAGAAAAGCGCGAGAATGCGCTTTCTTACTGAGCTAGCATACGCCGTCTTTCTGAAGGCCGCGAGCGAGGCTGAGATAGTCTCGCCCGTGCCGGAGATGCGCGCCAGGCAGGCGTCAATGCCGTCGGCCGATGTCCCCGACATCAGACCGATGACTGCCCGCGTCTCCTTGGCGGCATATCGTGCAAGCAGGTCGGAGCGCATTACTGGCTCAGGTCAACAACCGCTGCGCCGGGGTAGTAGGCCGACAGTATCTCGTGCGCCGTCTCCCCGGCCGTCGCCCGACCGCGGGCGCCCCACTGGCAGAGCCCGATGCCGTGGCCATGTCCTCGCCCAGTGAAGACGAATGCCTTCGGCCGGCCCGACGCCTCCGTCTTCACCGCCAGCTCGAAGGCCGTGCTCCTCAGCCCCAGCGGCCCCGGGCGACCGTTCCCGAACAACCATCGGATCGCATCGCCCCTCACCTGATACGTGCCGTTTGTCGTGGAGACCTTCAGCCACCGGGCGCGCCCGGTCCGGGCATCCGCCTCCACCCTCATCCCGGTCACTCGCCCCGGTCTTACGCCGGGGTCCTTGAGAACCCTCGCCAGGTTCGCCCGCACTAGCTTGTCGGCCTCGGCGCGCGGATAGCGCCGGGTCCACGTGACATCGTGGTCCCACCCGCAGTAGGCATCACCTCCGCCGTCGAAGTCCGACTCGCCGATGAAGTAGGGCAATAACTTGCCCTGCCTCACCTCCCAGGCGGTGGCAGCCTGCCCCCCACAGGCGGCACTGTACAGCGCGTCCACGAGCAGACCGTTGTACGCCAGCACCTGCCCAACCGTCTCCCGCGTCGCTCGGGCCGCGCGCGAATCCTGCCTAACCTGTCCCGCATAGGCCTGGCAGTGCACGTTGCCGCACAGATCCGCGCCCTCCGCCTCGTGCGCGCCAAGGTGGTAGAGCGCGTAGGTGCGAGCGGCGACCGCCTGCGCCTTCATCGCCTCCAACGGGAAGCTCGACGGCATCTCCGATGCAACCACCCCCGCGACGTACGTCTCAAGGTCAACGATCTCGACAACACGCAATCCCGTCGCCCCGGCGCTTATCCGCACCCCTCCAGGATAGAAGCCGCGCCGCCCCCAGCCGCCACGGAAGGACATGGTTACGCCGTCGCCATCTCCTTGCGGGATCAGGGCACACCGGTTTCCGGTGACGCGTACCCCGCGCCCGGTCACGATGACTCCCGCACCTGCCCGGCGCGCGGTGAGGGCCGCCCCCTGCTGTGCCAGCGCACGCCGCGCGCCCGACGCGTCTTCGATCACGACCGATCCGCTCGGCCGGATGCTGAGCGCGCTCGCACCATCGGCGATGAGAACGCGCACCTCCTGCTGACCCGTCAGATAGGGCTGCACCTCCCCTACCCGCACCTCCGGCGGCAGCGCGCCCACCGAACCCAGGTGAAGGCACACGAGCGCCGCGGCAGCCCACGATGCCCCCGTCATTGTGGCCCCTCGACTCCGCTCTCCTCGACTTCGCTCGGGGCAAGCGGGACAGGCAGCTCTCCTCGGTCCCGGAGCCACCGGGGAAGGTCCGCCACGCTCTCAATGACAGCGTCGGCGCCGGCTTGCAGGAGCGCCGCGTCAGGGCTGTTCCCGCTCCTCACTCCCACACAGAGGCGGACTCCGGCCGCTCGGCCGGCCTGCATGTCGTAGCCGTGGTCGCCGACCACAACCGCACCTCCTGGCCCCCGCCCGACCGCTGCCAGCGCCCGGAGGACATGATCCGGGTCGGGCTTGGCAACGGGCACATCATCCCGGGTCAGCAGAATTGCATAGTTCTCGAAGCCCCGCAGCACTATGTCCGAGGCCGCGCGGCAGTTCCGGGTGATCAGCGCGATCGCCACTCCGTGAGCGCGCAGTTCGGCTAGCGCCTCCGCCGCGCCAGGCAGCAGCCTGGCGTTTCGAGCCGCCGCCACCTCGATGGCCGACACCGCCTCATCCGCCTCGCGCCTGAACGCTCCGCCGTTCTCGCCGAGCTGCTCTGCAATCACCTCGATCTGCTCGATCACGCCCCTCACACCCAGCTCGCGCGCATCAACGCGCCAGCGCGCGGCGATCTCTGCAATCGCCGCGCGCATAGCGTCGAAGTCATAGGGGCACGTCGCCACCGTTCCGTCAACATCGAGGACGGCCGCATCAACCGGCATTCCCGCCGCTCACTCCACGGCCCGAAGCACCAGCGTCGCGTTGTGCCCCCCGAAGCCGAAGGAGTTGCTCATCGCGGTGCGGATGCGCAACTCGCGTGCCTGCTTCGGCACGTAGTCAAGGTCACACTCCGGGTCGGGGTTGTCGAGGTTGGCCGTCGGAGGGGCGATCCGGTCGCGCATCGCGCACAGACACGCAATCGCCTCTACCGCGCCTCCCGCCCCAAGCAGGTGCCCCGTCACCGACTTGGTAGAGCTGATGGGCACCCGCCCGGCGCGGTCACCAAACACCCGCTTGAGGGCGCGCGTTTCCGCGAGGTCTCCCACCTGGGTAGCGGTGCCATGCGCGTTCACGTAATCCACCTCGTCGGCGGAGATCTTGGCGTCGCGCAGGGCCACCTCCATCGCCCGTGCCTGCCCGTCGCCGTCGGGGCAAGGTTCGGTGATGTGGTAGGCATCGGCCGTTGCCCCGTAGCCTAGCAGCTCGCCGTGGATGCGCGCACCCCGGCTTATCGCGCGCTCCAACTCCTCCAGGATCACCACGCCCGCCCCCTCCGCCATGACGAACCCGTCGCGGTCGCGGTCAAACGGCCTGCTCGCGCGCTCCGGCTCATCGTTGCGCCGGGAGAGCGCGCGGAGCGAGCAGAATCCGCCCAGCGCCAGCGGCGACACCGCCGCTTCCGCCCCGCCCGCGATCATCACATCGGCGTCGCCCCGCCGTATGATCTCGCCCGCCTCCCCGAGCGCGTGGGCGCTCGTCGCGCAGGCACTGGCAATCGCCATGTTCGGCCCTTTGGCGCCGAAGCGCATCGCTACCCGGCCGGAGGCCATGTCCATGATGAGCATGGGAATGAAGAACGGGCTGATCCGGCGGGGGCCCTTCTCCAGCAGCGTCCTGTGCTGTTCCTCCCAGGTCCACGTTCCGCCGATGCCGGAGCCAATCAGCACCCCGGTCCGCTCCCCCACTGCCCCCCCGAAGTCTACCCCGGAGTCCTGGGCAGCCATCACCGCCGCGCCCATGGTGAACTGCACGAACCTGTCGGAGTGCCGTGCATCGCGCGGGTCCATCCACTCAGCCGCGTTGAAGCCCTTCACCTCGCCCGCGATCTGGGAGGTGAAGCCCGTGGGGTCGAACAGGGTGATCTTGGTGATGCCGGACCGGCCGGCGCGCATCCCCTCCCAGGTGGCCTCTACGCCAATCCCGAGGGGGGTAACCGCGCCCATGCCGGTGACGACGACGCGTCGCTCCATGGGCACTCCTGGCGGGTGCCCCCCGCCGCCGGAACGTGGGGGGGCCACGCTACAGCTCGGCGGCCTTCTTCGCCTCGACGTAATTCACGACATCGGCAACGGTCTTGATCTTGTCCGCTTCGTCTTCCGGAATGTCCGGTAGCTCGAACCGCTCCTCGAGGGCCATCAGTAGCTCGACCAGCGTCAGCGAATCCGCCCTGAGGTCATCCTCAAAGGACGCAGTCGCGGTCACCACAGACTTGTCGACTCCGAGCTGCTCCGCAACCAGCGTCCGAACTTCCTCGAAGATGGCATCATCCATGCCTCGCGACCTCCCTGGTGTTGCGCCGCGTTGCGACGCAATCGAAAGTCGAGAGTCGAAAGTCGAATCTCGACTCCTCGCACAGAGGAGTATCACATATGCATCCCGCCGTCAACCTTGAGCACCTGCCCGGTGATGTAGCTGGAGGCCGGAGAGGAGAAGAACGCCACCACCTCGGCGACATCCTCCGCCGTCCCAAGGCGGCCCAGCGGGATGAGCGAGAACAGCTTCTCTTTCGCCTCGTCGCCGAGCGCGTCGGTCATTGGAGAAACGATGAATCCGGGTGCCACCGCGTTCACCGTGATGCCGCGAGCCGCCAGCTCGCGCGCCATGGACTTTGTCAGCCCGATGAGGCCAGCCTTCGATGCCGAGTAGTTCGCCTGGCCCGCGTTCCCCATAACGCCAACCACCGAGGCCATGTTGATGATCCGCCCCGACCGCTGCTTCAGCATCACCTTCGCCGCCGCGCGGCTGCACAGGAAGGCGCCCGTCAGGTTCACCTCCAACACGCTCCGCCACTGCTCGTCCGTCATCCGGATGGACAGGTTGTCCCGCGTGATGCCAGCGTTGTTCACCAGTACGTCGAGCCGGCCCATCTCCTCCACCACCTGCTTCACCACCCGGTTCACATCTTCCCCGTTCGTCACATCGCCAGCGACCACCAGCGCCGACCCGCCCGCCCCGCGCACCTCGCCCGCAACCTGCTCCAGCTCGTCGGCGCCTGACGCGATGTCATTCAGTGCCACCGGCCCAAACTGCGCCAGCCTCAGCGCGATCACCCGCCCAATCCCGCGTCGAGCGCCTGTTATAAGTGACACTAAGCCACTGCCTGGTGTCAGTGAGACCAAGCCATTGCCTGATGCTGTCACGGCTGAATCTCCTTCTCCAGCGCCTCCAACTGGGCGATGCTGCCCACCGGCAGCGCCTTCACCTCCGCGCTGATCCGCCGGATCAGCCCGCTCAGCACCTTCCCCGGACCAATCTCCACAAACAGCCTCGCCCCATCCGCGGCCATCCGGCGCACCGACGCGGTCCAGAGCACCGGGCTGGTCATCTGCCTCGACATCGCCTCTCGAACGCCTTCGACCGCCGTAACCGGCTCGGCCGATGCGTTCGCCACCACCGGCGCCGCCGGATTGTGGATCTTCAGCGCCGCCACCAGATGGGCGAACTCGCGCGCGGCGTCATCCATCAGCGGCGAGTGGAACGCTCCCGACACCTTCAGCGGCATGACCCTACCCTCGGCTGCCTCCGCAAGCCTCGCTACTTCCTCGAGCGCGTTCCTCTCCCCCGAGACCACCAGTTGCCCCGGACAGTTGTAGTTAGCGGGCTTCGCCAGCCCAGCCCTGCTTGCCCTCTGGCAGATCTCGGCGACCTGCTCGTCCGTCAGACCGATGATCGCAACCATGCCCCCCGGGTTGCGCTGCGCGGCCTCCTCCATCAGCTCGCCTCGGCGGCGAACCAGGCGAAGGGCGGCCTCGAACTCGAGCGCACCGGCAGCGACCCAGGCGCTGAACTCCCCGAGGCTGTGTCCGGCCACCATCGCGGCCTCGACGCCGCGGCCTCGCACTGCGGTGAGCCACGCGACGCAGGTTGTCAGCAGAGCCGGCTGCGCGATGTCCGTACGCGTGAGGATAGCCTCGTTGCCGGTGGTGCAGACCGCCGCCAGATCCAGCCCCAGGATCTCGCCCGCTCGCCGGAAAAGGCCGCGCGCCTCGTCTGAGTGTTCGAGCAGCTCCGCCGCCATGCCCTCCCGTTGCGAGGCCTGCCCCGGAAAGACGAAGGCGATCTTCCCGTTCACCACCGCATCACCATGCTCGCCCAGTTCAGCCCCGCCCCGAAGCTACAGAGCAGGATGTGATCGCCGGAGTTCACCTTGCCCGCGCGCACCGCTTCGTCCAGGGCGAGAGGGATCGTTGCTGCAGAGGTGTTGCCATACCGCTCGACGTTCCGGGCGAACCGCTCGCCCGGCAGATTGAAACGCTTCGCCGCCGCATCAATGATCCGCATGTTCGCCTGGTGCGGGATAACCAAGGTGATATCGCCCATCTGCAGGCCGGCCCGCTGCACTACCTGCTCCGACGACTCGGCCATCACCCGCACCGCAAACTTGAACACCTCCGGCCCGTTCATCTGTAGGTAGTGCATGCGGCCGGAGACCGTTTCCTGGCTGGCCGGCATCCGCGACCCACCAGCGGGTATCTTGAGGCACTCGGCGTTCGTCGCGTCGTTGCCGAGCGAGTAGCCAAGGATGCCGCGGCCTTCTTCGACAGGGGCGACGATCACCGCCCCGGCGGCGTCGCCGAAAAGCACGCAGGTGCTGCGGTCTTCCCAGTCCACGATCCTCGAGAGTGTATCGGCGCCACAGACGAGGATCCGGTTGTAGGCACCTGACGCAACCATCTCCCTGGCCACAGCCAGGCCGTAGACGAATCCGGTGCAACCGACGAGGATGTCGAAGGCCGCCATCGTCGGGCCGAGCTTCCCCTGCACCACCGCCGCGGTGCACGGGAAGAACATGTCCGGCGTCACCGTGGCAACCATGATCAGGTCGAGCTCGTCCGCCATCAGGCCGGCGCTGTCCAGCGCGGCCTGCGCCGCCAGGTGGGCCAGGTCCGACGTCGCCACGTCCGACTCCGCGATCCGCCGCTCCACGATGCCGGTGCGGGTGCGAATCCACTCGTCCGACGTCTCGACCATCTTCTCCAGGTCGAAGTTCGTCAGCACGCGCGGCGGCGTGTATGAGCCGGTTGCGATGATGCCAGCAGGGCGGACTTCAGTTGCCACTCGTAGTGCTCTCTCCTACTGAATCTCGCGCATATGGTTATGTTCACGGCTGCCCGGAAACCCCCTCAGAACGCTCCAGTCTGCGAGATTCAGCCATTTCGCGTCCAACGTATTGTGCGAAGTTCAATAATGAGGCTCGCCCTTACTGCTTTGGGCGAGCCTCATTAGCGCCTGTCACGGTTCCGGCCGTCCGTTGGCGAAGGGCGGCCGAGAGCTGCTCGATCACCTTCTGCTCGGCCAGCTCGCCGGCGGCGCGAACCGCGTTTGCCACCGCCTCCGGCGACGAGCGCCCGTGGCCGATCACACAGATGCCGTCCACCCCGACCAGCAGCGCTCCCCCGTGGCTGGCGTAATCGAACTTCGCCGCCACCCGACGAAGCGCGGGACGCAGCAGCCACCCGCCGATCTTCCCCCGCAGCGACCCAGACAGCGCGTCCTTTGCCATGGACCAGAACAACTCGCCGTACCCTTCGACCGATTTCAGGATCGCGTTCCCCACGAAGCCATCGCAGACCACCACCTCCACATCCCCAAGCGCGATGTCCTCCCCCTCCACATAGCCCACAAAGTTCAGCCCTGCATCTCTCACCAGTGGGTAGGCCTGCTTCACCACCGCGTTGCCCTTCGACTCCTCGGTGCCGATGTTCAGCAGGCCGACCCGCGGGCTCTCGATGTGAAGCAGACAGTGGGCGTAGACCGAGCCGATCCGGGCGAAGTCGCAGAGGTGCTCGGGCCTCGTGTCCACCGTCGCCCCGCCATCGAGGAAGATGACGCTGTTCCGGCGGTTCGGCATGACCATGGCGATGGCCGGGCGTTCCACCCCCGGCAGCAGCCCAAGCCTGAGCGTGGCGGCGCCCATCACCGCGCCCGAGTTGCCGGCCGACACGACCGCCGATGCCCGGCCCGCCTTCACCAGATCGGTGGCAACAATGATGGACGAGTCCCTCTTGCGCAGCAGCGCCGGGCCCGGTGACTCGTCCATGCCGATCACGCTGGCGGCGTGGACGATGTCTATCCCGCTTGGCGTCGGCGAGTGCTTCTTCAGCTCGCGTTCGAGCGACGCCTGGTCGCCGACCAGCAGGATCGGCAGCCGGTAGTGGGCGGCGGCGCGAACCGCGCCCGCGACTGTCGCCTCGGGCGCGTGGTCACCTCCCATTGCATCAAGCGCAACAGGTCTCAAATCGCGTAGTTCTCCAGAACGGCGTCGGTCAGATCGCCGTCAGCGCCGCCGCAGGCGCTCGCGCATCGAAAGAAAGCCCTCGTGTCAGCGGTCCTAGCTCTTGCCACGATGCAGGTGCTGCTTCACTGTTATCACATTCGCGCCCGCGTAGTTGCCGCAGGCGGGGCAGACGCGGTGGGCCAGGCGCAAACCCCGGCAGTCCGGGCAGGTCATCATGTTCGGCGGCTTCAGCCGCCAGTTCGCCTTCCGCTTGTTCGTGCGGCTATGAGAATGTCGTCTCTTCGGCAGTGGCACTTCCAGAGCCTCCAGTCGTGTGAGCCGTCGCTCGTCGCTATCCCCTCTGCCCTTCGCTGGGCTTTGGCAGGAGATCGGCCAGCGCCTGCCACTTGTTGTCGGCAGGTGGCGCCGAGCACGTGCACGGCCCCAGGTTAAGGTTCCGCCCGCACTCAGGGCAGATCCCCTTGCAGTCCTCTCCGCAGAGTTGCGCCATAGGCAGGTTCACTGCGAGCTGCTGGCGCACAAATTCCGACACGTCCAGCACGAGATCCTCGATCGCCGAAGTTTCCGGCTCCTCCCGGTCCATGGTGAGCACATCCGGAGCCGTTTCCTTGGTGGCGAACTCCTCCTCGATCTCCATCAGGAGCGGACACTCGCACCACGCCAGGCAGCGCACACAGTGCACCCGCACCCGCGCCCGGAGTTCTCCGCGCATGAGCAAGAGAACGCCGGTGTTCTCGACCCCGATCCAGCCCTCGACCGGGCCCAGCGCCTCGTACTCCTCGGTCGGCGTCGCCGTCTCCGAGATGTCGTACCGCCCGCGGGCGCCAGGCGTCCCGGCGACGTTGGCTAGGTCAATCCTCACTTCGCTTCCCGTCCAATCTACCAATGATACACGCCACCCAAGGCTTGTCAAGCCAGCGATGGCGGAAGCGACTGCCTTGCAGCGCGATACAGGGCATCGTCCGAAAGGCCGTTGCCGCCGATGAGTCGAATCACCTCCCAGACATGCGGGGCCGGAATGCACAGGTCCCAGCACAGGGCCGACGCCACGTGGGATCGCTTCTTCGCAGCGCTTGCCGCCTGCTCCGTGAGGTCACTGACCCCGCCGCCTACCGCGCCATCGTGGGCCAGGTGAAGTACCCGGTGGGAGCGTCCATCATCTCGCAGACCGCGCTGGGTTTCGGCCTGGCTGCCGCCCTCAGCAGGCTGCTCGGCGCGCGGTCCTTCGGCCAGTACGCAGTGGTCATGACCATCGCCGGCATCTTCCAGCTCATCGCCGCCTTCCCGGTCGAGACCGGCGTAGCCCGATTCCTCGCTGAGGCGCGGGAGGGCCGACCGAGCGAAGTGAGAGCCTTGTACTCCGCCGGCCTGGTCGCCCGCCTCGCCGCCAGCCTCGTCGCCTTGTCGGCCGCGCTGCTCTTGAGCGGCTGGCTCAGCAAGGCCTACCACCTCCCCGGCTTCAGGCGGGAGATCTCCATCGCCGCCCTCTCGGTCTGCCTGCTGACCCCGCTCTCGCTCTTCTTTCTGTCCTGCATCCAGGGGATGGAGCGGCCTCGACGGTGGGCTACCGGCGCGCTGGTGAGCGCCTCGTTCGTCTTCCCTCTTGGCGTGTGGGGCGCACGCGCGTTTCCAGAGTGGGGACACAAGGGGCTGTTCCTGCTGATCGCCGCCGGCTGGGCGGGCGCGGCGGTGGCCTGCGCGCTGCTGGCGCGGGGAGCGCTCGGTTTTCTCCGGCCGGCTGGCGCCCGCCACCAACTGCGGCGCGTAGTGTCATTCGTGCTCCCCATCGGCATCGTCCCCATCGCAGGCTTCAGCGCCCACACCATCACGAAGTCAGCGCTGGCGGTGAAGTGGGGGCCCGTGCCGGTTGGGCAGTTCGAGATCGCGCTCACTCTCCTCGCACACATGGGGATGCTCTACGGGGCGTGCATGATAGTGCTGCTGCCGGCCTGGGCTCGTCTCTACGCCCGCCGCGCGGGAGCAGAGCTGCTGGTTTCCATGTCGCACGCGCGGGGCGCGCTCATCGGCGTGGCATTGGTCTACGGGGCCGCCCTCGCGCTTGGGGGGCAGTGGCTCGTGCCGGCCGTCTTCGGGCCGGAGCAGTCGGGGGCGGTGCCGGCGGCGCGCTTGATGGGGTTGGTGATGCCGGTGATGATCTCCGGCTGGGTTGCCTCGACAACGAACGTTGTCTCAGGCAGCACCGCCATTATCGCGCGGGCGAACGTCGTCTGGTTCCTGCTGGTCGTCCCCATCGGGCTGTCGCTTATCCCTCGCTACGGGACGCTGGGCGCGGCCATCGCCTGGCTCTGCGCCTATCTAGTCTTCGCCTGGTGCTACATCCACTGGGCTCGACCGTTCTTCCGGGAGGTGGCTGGGTGGAGCCAGTCGGGCGCGGACAGACGCGGATGAACGCGGAGGGGTTGTTTGTAGGGGCGCATGGCAATGCGCCCTTGGAGGGCCGGCCGGGCCGTCGCCGTTCTGTAGGGGCGAGTCGGTGACTCGCCCAGGGCGACGCTGTTGGTCGCGGGGAGTCTCTCGAACGATGCTCCCGCCTTCGTCCGCCTGAGGCGGACTGCGGCAGACCGGTCGCATCATTCTGGCGACGCTTCGCCGACACTACGTGTCGGCGAATTGTTCCACGTGGAACAGTGTCGCGTGGTGAACGCGTACAACGGCAGAACGAGGCTGAGGGGGGTTGGCGGGCCGATTCTCCTGCGGCGGATTTGTCAAGCGTGAGCCGAAAATACAACTAGCCGGCGGTTGGTTGGTTGGGGGCAGACGTCCGCCTGCCCTGAGCGCAGTCGAGGGGTGAAGCCTGCGTTGGCGGGGTTCACGAACCCCGCCAGACGGCTTCGGCGGCAAGTCGCCGGAGGCGACTGGAGCTACCGAAGCAACGGGAAGGCGGAACAGAGGAGTAGGCCTACTCTCGCGGACTGCCAGGAGAAGCAGCTGTGGCAGTCGAACGACGATAGGGTGAGTACCAGGATGCCAGGGTCAGAAGAGAAGCCTAACGCAGATCTGCCCTCCTCCTTGCAGCGCTTGCGCGACAAACTTAGGAGCGCAGAAGGGACCGGGGCATTCCTGACCGTCACCACCCTGTTCTGCGGTTTCGCCTTTGCGGGGCTTGTCCTCTATATCGGCACCGATCATCCGCGGCCGGTTCACATTGTCGCAGCATCAGTACTAGCGGCCGCTTTCATCGTGCTGCTTTACGCGGCCATCTGCGCAGCCTACCTTGTGGCAGTTTCCGACGGGGAGCGGAAGCTCTACACGCGAGCTGTATATCAGGAAGAAAGCACGGTCTCGCTGTTGCTCGGCCTGGCCCTTCTGCTGGGATCTGTCTGTGTCATGAGTTTCGCTTGGTCGGCACCACTGGGCTGGGTGGTGGTGCCGCTGAGCGCCGCATTCGTGCTTCGGTTCGGTTGGGACCAGATACGTGATGTGCGGCTGCGCCGTAAAGACCGCGCGATCCAAGCCGGGATCGTATTCATCGATGCTCAACAGAGGGCCTTCGGTTCCGACATGAAGAGCTTCACGGATTCGATAATGGAGCGAATCGAAAGGGGGAAGGAGTTGATCGCGAAGTCCACGGGAACGGAAGGGCCACCCGATAAGGAAACAGTGGCGGAACTCAGGGCGCTGAGAGCCGATCTCGCGGACAAGATCAACAGGGCGAAGCGAGTGATGCCTGAATTCAAGGCGGCTATCGATGAGGGGCGGGCGGCATTTGAGGCGATTGAGCCGAAGGAGTAGCCAGAGCGCCCGCTGGTTCTCGCTGGTTCTGTAGGTGCGTAGCCCACCCCGGCGGCTGCTTCGCCGGGGTGGGGTAGTTCCCCAACGCAGCGACTAACGACCCCACCCTTGCCACACCGCCCTTCGACTTCGCTCAGGGTGAACGGCAAGGGTGGGCTACGAGGCCCTTTCGCGAGGCCGGCCATTGGGCGCAGGCTTCGTGAAGCCTGCGTTGGCGGCCGGTGACCCCGCGCTACAGAAGGGCGCATCGCCATGCGCCCCTACGGAACGGCGGCCCCCTGCACCAGAGCTCGGTAGGGCAAGCGACGGCGGCTGAGGGAAGCCAGCTACGCCTCTTCCTTCTGAGCCTCCGCTTCGGTGGTCTTCTCCAGCTTCTCGAAGAACCGCTCGGAGTCGCCCGGGAACAGCTTCTTCTCGACGAACCACCGCTGCGACCAGGCCGGCGCAGCCCGCCTCATGTACCGATCCGGCTTCCACCTGGCCAGCAGCAGGCAATCGCCCTTCTTGGTGCTCACGACCCGCTGCTTGTAGGTCAGCCCATCGCACTGCGCGTCCGGCAGTTCAACGCTTCGGAAGATAGGCAACGCGCTGGTGCCCACATAGATGACTGCAGTGTCGTCCACATCGTTGACCCGATAGGACTCGATCGCTTTTTTCAGGACCTCTTCTTTGCGCGTCAGTTTCGCCGCGCTGAAGTGCTTGATAGGGTTGAATGAGGCGTCCAGGACTATCCTGTTCACATCCATCGGGTTCAAGAAGCTGCTCCTTTCGGGGGGCAGAGCGCCACCCACCGCCCGCGCCTGGGCAGTTTGGTCCGGGGGCGCCGTACAAGCCTCACAGGCCACTCCCTCGCTGTAGCCCCGTACGACCTAGGACCCTTCCGCTATTGCTGTATTCGCCGCGGGCCGGATTGCCCCCTCTCCCAGGCCGCTGAAAACGATGTGCCGCCTTGGCGACAATCGGCCCCGGAAAACGGCCTGATCCGCAGATTACGCAGATTGCACGGATTCGGTCGTGCTTCGCATGCCCTACGCAAGCAGTTGGGCGCAGGCTTCGTGAAGCCTGCGTTGGCGGGGTTCACCCTTCGACTGCGCTCAGGGTAGACGAACCCCGCCCCCATGCCGGTCGCTCTCCGCTTCAGCTTCCGTGAGCGCTCTCACACACGCTCTCAGCCTTCTGGCAGCACCACGGCGAGGACGAAGTGCTGGAACAGCCTCTGGGCGGCCTGCTGGATCTGCTCCGGCGT
>Ga0315275_10001258_pt1 | contig 22139 bp, 17 predicted proteins | sample YL17G03_0_MG_FD_205557 | JGI IMG/M metagenome (GOLD analysis project Ga0315275, IMG submission 205557) | Sediment microbial communities from Yellowstone Lake, YNP, Wyoming, USA - YL17G03_0 | ecosystem: Environmental > Aquatic > Freshwater > Lake > Sediment | place: USA: Wyoming | collected...
GAGGGTCACCTCCGCCTCGCCGAGGACCAGGTGGTCCACGTCGGGGAAGTACTCGGGCTCCGAGGTGAAGAGCGAGCCGCCCGCCACGACCGGCAGGCCCGCCGCTTTGCAGCGCGCGATCGCCGCCCCGGCGGACTTCCGCTGCACGCTCATCGCGCTGACGAAGGCCATGTCGGCCCACGCGAGGTCCCGGTCGGCGAGGGGCTGGACGTCGAGGTCCACCAGCCGCAGCTCCCATTCGCGCGGCAGCATCGCGGCCACGGTGAGCAGCCCCAGCGGTGGGGAATTGGAGGCCTTGCGGACGAACGGGAGCGCGTGCTTGAACGACCAGAAGGTGTCCGGAAACTCCGGATGGATGAGTACGACCTTCATCTCCGTCTCCTCGTTCGCGCACGTCCGGCGCGCATCCGGGAGGGGCCCGGTTGTCGTGTGTACGCAATGGATATTGGGGGCTCGGGTTGGAAACAGGCAAGAGGCTGAGGCCGGCGTGGCTAAGGCCGGCGCAGGGCGGGGCACCCTCTCGGCGCGAGCCGAACGCAACGAATCGCCCCCGGCTGCCGAGCATTGTACCTGAACCGCGCCGAGCGTACGTTAGACTCGTTACCGGCTCGCAACAGGGAGTTGGAGATGCCGGTGACGGCGAGGCTGTCGAAGCGGTTCTACGAAGCGCTGGGCGAGGACGTCGCCAACGAACTGGTGGACTGGTTCAACGCTGTGGATTCAACTTACAAGGCCGACCTTCGGGACCTGATCGAGGTCCAGGCGCAGCGGTTCGACGCCAAGCTGGAACAGCGCCTGGCCGAGACGCGCGCGGATCTGCGTACCGAGATGCACGCGGGTTTCGCGGATCTCCGGACCGAGATGGGCGCTGTTGCTGCTGCGCTCCGCACGGAGATGGCGTCCGGATCGGCTGCGCTCCGCACGGAGATGGTGTCCGGATCGGCTGCGCTCCGCACGGAGATGGGCGTGGGTTTCGCACAGGCTCGCACGGAGATGGCCAACCTCCGCGCGGAACTCATCAAGTGGATGTTCCTCTTCTGGCTGGGCACGGTTGCGGCGGCGTTCTTCACGCGGTAGCGACCTGAAGCCGCCGCCGAGCGGCAGGCGCGTTCTCGAAGGGCTGCGAAGACGACTCGCGGCCCTTTCGCTGTTGGGCGGTGCGAAGGACGCGTGCTAAGCGGGTCCTGCCGTGTTTGCCGCAAGGCGCTGCTGCTCCAGTCTGCAAGGATGTTGACTCTTTCTGTCGTCTATTGTTCAATACCACAACAGGTTGCGCCGCCAGCCCGTGCTGGCCACCCGGGATCGTAAACGCTACGTTAGCCCGACCCCACGTCGGCGGCGGGGCGGTGAATCTCCCCGACATGCTTCGCCCGGCCCTCGCCGACCGCTGCGCCAAGGAGCGCGAGCAGGGGCAGGGCGGGATGGCTACCGTCTGGTCACGGGGGAATCATGCGCTTTCGCCTGGTGGTGTGCCTCGCCGTCCTGCTGAGCCTGGGCAGTCCCCTCCTCGCGCAGGAAGTCGCGGGCGCGGTGCAGGGCCGTGTACTCCTCCCCGACAGCGTGCCTGCGGAAGGCGTACGTCTCACCATCACGGGGCCCAATCTCCAGGGCCCCCGGTCCGCCGCCACCGACCCGCGGGGCTTCTTCCAGATCCGCGCCCTCCCGCCCGGCGCCTACGAACTGCGCGTCGCGCGGATCGGCTACCGGCCGGTGGTGGTGCACGCCGTGGACGTCGTGCTCGGTCGCATGACCGGTCTCGCGCAGGTCGTCCTCGTGGAGCAGGCGGTGGCGCTGGATGCCATCGAGGTCGTGGCGCGGACGGTCAGCATCGACCCCGTGCGCACGACCGTCGGCGGGACGCTCGACGCGGCTGACTACGCGAGCCTCCCGGTGGACCGCGACTACAAGTCGCTCATCCGCATCCTCGCACACGCCAACGAGAGCACACGCGGCGACCCCATCAACGTCGCGGGCAGCACCGGGCTCGAGAACATGTACTACATCGACGGCGTCAACGTCACCGACCCCCTCATGGCGAACCGGGCCACAAGCCTGCCGTACAACTTCGTCCGCGCGGTGGAGGTGAAGACCGGCGGGTACGAGGCGATGTACGGACGGGCGCTGGGGGCGGTGGTGAACGCGGTCACCTACTCGGGCACCAACGACTTCGAGGCGAACATCTTCGGGTTCGTGCAGCCGCGGGCGCTGGCGCTCAGCCCTCGGGTGCTGCCGGCCGTCACCGAGTCCGGGGCCGTGAGCTACGACGTGGGGGCGCGGGTGAGCGGGCCGGTCCTGCGGGACCGCCTCTGGTACTCGGCGGCGCTGAATCCCCGCGTGGACCGGGTGGACAAGGAGGTCATCGGGCACGGCTTGTTACCCGACCGGACCACGGCGGTGCGGTTCGCCGGGAAGCTCACCTGGCGGGCCAGCTCCACCGCCGGGCTCGAGCTGTCGGTCTTCGGCGACCCCACCACGCGGGAGGGCGTCAATATCCCGTCGGGCATTCTGTCGATTGCGACGCCGGACGCCGTTCTGTTGCGGGCGACCAGCGGCGGCGTGATCGGTTCCCTCCGCGCCACCGTGACGCCGAGCCCTGCGGTGCTGCTGGAGGCATCCGTCTCGCGACAGTGGGACCGGTACTCCTGGGGAGGCGCGACGCCGCTGGGACGCTCGACGCCACAGTATCTGGACTACGTGACGCTCTCGGTCGGCGGGGGCTTCGAAATGTACCAGGACGACGATCGGGGCCGCACCGGCATCATGGCGCGCGGGACCTTCACCCTGGGCGGACACACCGTGGTGGCCGGTGCCGAGTACGAGGATGCCCTGACCGCAACCACTAGGGACGGGTCACTCGTAGTGCGCATTGATACTGCGTCCTACGTGACAGGCCGCCTCGGGTATCCGCGGGCGCGGTTCCATAACCTGTCTCCTGCGGCCTACCTGCAGGACAGCTGGCGGCTCAGCGACCGGCTCACGCTGAACGCCGGGCTGCGGTGGTCCGGGCAGTTCCTCACGGGCGCGAGCGGCCGGGTGGTGCAGGAGATCCCCGACGAGTGGCAGCCGCGGGCGGGCTTCAGCTGGCAGGTCCGGCGTCTGGGCACGCAGCGCTTCTTCGGCTCCTACGGTCGCGTCTACGAGACGCTGCCCACCCACCTCGCCGCGATCCAATTCACGGACCATGTGGAGATCAACACCTTCTACTCGTCCGACCCTCGGCAGCCGGGCGCTGTCCCCGACAGCGTGCAGGACCGTTCCAGGACGGAGGCTGAAACATCCGTGTCGGTCCCGGGTCTCCACGGCGACAACTTCGACGAGTATACGCTCGGGTACGAGCGGCTGCTCGGTGCGGGCGCGCGGCTCACGGTACGCGGCTTGTATCGCCACCTGCGTTCGACCTATCTGCTTGGCTGGGACTTCTCGCGCACCCCGGACTGGGTGCTGGGGACGCCCGGCCAGGGCGCGTTTGACTTCCTTCCCGCCCCCCGTCGGGACTACACCGCGCTCGAGATCGCCGCGGAGGGCGCATGGCGAGGGGTACGCTACCGGGCGTCGTACGTGCTGTCCCGGACATGGGGCAACTACCCCGGGCTGTACTCCTCGGATGTCGGCGAGTGGTACAACAGCCCCGGGATGAACCTCATGTTCCTTAGCCCGGAACAGGCGCGCAACAGCTCCGGACTGCTGCCCAACGACCGGACGCACGTGGTCAAGCTGAGTGCGGCATATTCCTTCCGATTCGGGCTTGAGGGGGGCGCGTCCCTCACCGCGGAGTCCGGTTCGCCGATCAACGAGTTCGGCACGTCGGAGTGGATTGTTCCGATCTTCGTGGTCCCCCGCGGCAGCGCGGGGCGCACGCCAGCCCTCTGGAACCTGGACTTCCGCCTCGCGTACGCGCTGCCGCTCCGAGGGGGACCGAGCGGCCGAGTGATCCTGGATGTGCTGCACGTCGGCAACCCGCGTCGCGCCACGATCGTGGACGAAACGCACTACTGGTCCCCGAACCTCGCGTTGCCCAACGCGCATTACAAGCAGCCCTTGGCGTACCAGCCGCCCATGGGGGCGCGGCTGGGGGTGGAGGTCGGCTTCTAGTCCCGAAGCCTGGTCGTCCCAGCCCAGCGCTCTAGCCGCGTCGACCGTCCCGCCGTAGCATAGGGTGACCCGTCGGGGTGGGAGGCGGTGCGCGTGACGACAGAACTGGAGCGGTTGCGGGAGGCCCTGGCGGACCGCTACGCCTTGGAGCGCGAGCTGGGGCAGGGCGGGATGGCGACGGTCTACCTCGCCGACGACCTCCGGCACGAGCGTGCCGTCGCGCTCAAGGTGTTGCGGCCCGAGCTCGCCCTCGCGCTCGGCGCCGACCGGTTCCTGCGCGAGATCCGCACCACCGCCCAGCTCACGCACCCCCACATCCTGCCGCTGCTCGACTCCGGCGAGGCCGACGGCACGCTGTTCTACGTGATGCCCTTCGTGGAGGGGGAGTCCCTCCGCGACCGGCTGGAGCGGGAGCGGCAGTTGCCGCTCGACGAGGCGCTCCGACTCACCCGCGAAGTGGCCGACGCCCTGGGCTACGCGCACAGCCACGGAGTCGTGCACCGCGACATCAAGCCCGAGAACGTCCTCCTCGAGAGCGGCCACGCGGTGGTGGCGGACTTCGGGATCGCGCGGGCGGTGAGCGCGGCGGGCACGGCGCGGCTGACCGAGACGGGGATGGCGGTGGGGACGCCGGCGTACATGAGTCCGGAGCAGGCGACGGGGAGCGGGAGTCTGGACGGCCGCTCGGACATCTACAGCCTGGGCTGCGTGCTGTACGAGATGTTGAGTGGAGAGACGCCGTACACGGGTCCGACGCCGCAGGCGATCCTCGCGAAGAAGCTGAGCGAGCCGCTGCCGCGGATCTCGGTGGTCCGGGAGGCGGTCTCACCGGCCGTCGAGGCGGCGCTGGCGAAGGCGTTGGCGCGCACGCCGGCGGACCGATGGGCGACGGCATCGGAGTTTGGGGCGGCGCTGGCGCACCCCGAGTCGCTCGCTGGCGTGCGCCTCTTCTGGTGGCGGCGGCGCGCGGTGCGCCGCGTCGCCCTGCTGGTGGCGGCCCTGCTCGTGGTGGCCACGGGCGCGGGCGTGGTGCTCGGGACCGGGGTCCTCCGGTGGCCGAGCCGTGCCCCGGACACGGCCGGCGACGCGTTGCGTTCGGTGGCCGTGCTGCCCTTCGGCTTCTTCGGGGATTCCACGCAAAAGTACCTCGGCGACGGCCTCACGAACGCGGTGACCGATGCGCTCGTGCGGGTCCAGGGGCTGCGGGTCCCGGCGAGCGGCCGCGTCTTCGCGTACCGGGGGCGCGACGCGCGGGAGGCGGGCCGGGAGCTGGGCGTCCAGATGGTGGTGACGGGCACCGTGCAGGTGGCGGGGGGCCGGGTCCGGGTGGCGACACAGCTCGTCAACGTCGAGGACGGGACGGGCGTCTGGTCGCATCAGTACGACAGCGACATGGCGGGCGTCTTCGCGACACAGGACAGCATCGCCACCGGGGTCGTCGAGGCGCTCCAGGTACATTTCGGAGGAGCCGGGAGCGGCGCGGTCGGTCGGGGCGTGCGGACCAGGGACACGGAGGCCTATCGACTCTACCTTCAGGCGCGGCGTGCCACGTACGACGGGACGAGCGACGGGCCCGCGCGGGCCATCGCGCTGCTCGAGCAGGCCCTCGCCCGGGACTCCACCTTCGCCGACGCGTGGGTCGCGCTCGCCGACGCCTACGGCTTCAATCCCGCCGGACTGCCGCCGGCGGATGTGGCGAGCCTATGGCGCCGCGCCGTGGAACGCGGGATCGAGCTCGACAGTCTCAACGGATACGCCTTCTCGCTCCGGGGCCTGCTGCGCATGCAGTACGACTGGGACTGGGATGGCGCGAGGCGCGACATGCAGCAAGCGGTCCGCCTGAGTCCGGCCTCCGCCGACGCCGCCTCCGCCTACGCCGGCTTCCTGAACCAGATGGGAGAGGTGTACCCGGCGCTGGACGAGGCCCGGCGCGCGCTCGAGCTCGACCCCGCGAACATCGGGTTGCTCGTCGGCTACGCCAGCCACCTCTGCTGGACCGCGATGCCCGACAGCTCGCGCGCCGTCGCGGAGCGGGCATTGGCCCTCGATTCCAGCCAGTGGGGTCCCATCAGCATCCTCGCGCAGCTCTTCGCCACCAGCGGGCGCCGCGCGGAAACGGAGCGCGAGGCCGCCCGGATGCTCCAGAAGGCCGGCCAGGACAACGTGGGCGCCCTGGTCACGGCCGCCTATGTCTACGGCGAGGTCGGCCGGCGCGATCGCGCCAGGGAGATGCTGCGCCGGCTGGAGGAACTCAGCCGCAGACAGTACAAGTACCCGACGCTGATCGCGGCCGCGCGGTGGGCCACCGGGGATCGCGCGGGGACGCTCGATGGGCTGGAAGAGGCGTTGCGCGACCACGACCTGGCGCTGCCGGGCGTGCTCGGGGTGTTCTTCCCCGGGCTGGATGGCGAGCCCCGCTTCGAGGCGGTGCGGCGCAGGGTGTTCGGTAACCACCCCGTGCCGCGCAGCTTTCCGAGGGCGCCGTTGCGGTCTTCATAGCGGCGGACCACGCGACCCCCCTGCTGCAACGCCGGAGTCCGGCATCCTCCCGTTACGCCGGCACGTCCTCCAAACGAACGCCCTGGCCGCGCTGCACGGCGTTCCGAGTGCGCGCCACGCGCCGCAGGAACTCCGGATGGTGCTTCAGGCGGTACTCGAACCAATCCTCCTCAGTCTCGAAACCGATGAGCAGCCGCCCGCGCGTGCTGGCCCTCCGGGATTCCAGGCGCCATATTGGCCCGACCCCACGTCGGCGGTGGGGCGTTGGAGCTCCCCGACCTACATCGCCCGGCCCTCGCCGACCGCCGCGCCAAGGAGCGCGAGCTGGGGCGGGGCGGGATGGCTACCGTCTGGTCACGGGGGAACCATGCGCATCCGCATCGGGGTGTGTCTCGCCGTTCTGCTGGGCTTTGCCAGCCAACTCGTCGCGCAGGAAGTCACCGGCGCCGCCCAGGGCCACGTCATAGGAGAGGACGGCGCGCCGGTCGCCGCCGTGCGGGTCACCGTGACCGGCCCGCATCTCCAGGGCACCCGCACCGCCGACTCGGACGCGCGGGGGTTCTTCCAGGTGCTCGCCCTGCCGCCGGGCATCTACCAACTGCGCGCCACACGCATCGGTCACCGGCCCCTCGTTGTGGATGGCGTGGAGGTAATCCTCGGCCGCACGTCCAATGTCGGCGAGCTGAGGCTCACCGCGGCGCCGGTCGAGCTCGATGCCATCGTCGTGAGCGCGGCTCGGATCACGCTCGACCCGGTGCACACGACGGCCGGCGGGACGCTCGCGGCCGAGGACTATGCGGCGCTGCCCGTAGACCGGGACTACAAGTCGCTCATCACCGTCCTGCCGCACGTGAACGAGTCCCTTCGCGGTGACGCCGCGAACGTGGCAGGGAGCAGCGGGCTCGAGAACCAGTACTACGTGGACGGGGTGAACGTCACGGACACGAAGACGGGTGAGCGCGCGACCAGCCTGCCGTTGAACTTCATCCGGGCGGTGGACGTGAAGGTGGCGGGCTACGAGGCGCAGTACGGCCGGGCACTCGGCGCGCTGGTGAACGCGGTGACGTACTCGGGGACGAACGCGTTCGAGACGAACGTCTTCGCCTTCGTGCAACCGGGCGCGCTGGCATTCTCGCAGCGCCTGCTGCCGGGCGTCAGCGAGGGGAGTTCCATCTCCTACGATCTTGGCGCGCGCATCAGCGGGCCGATCCTGAGGGACCGACTCTGGTACTCGGCGGCGGTGAACCCCCGGGTCGATCGCGTGGAGAAGGCGATCGGCGACCTGGGGGACTACCCGGACCGCACCTTTGCCATGCGGTTCGCCACCAAGCTGACGTGGCACGCGGCGCGTAGTGCAAACGTGGAGCTCTCGGTCTTCGGCGACCCGGGCGTGCATCACGCGGTGGGGATCCCGGGCCTGGAACACATGGGGATCACCACGGTGACCAGTGCCGACGCTGTCCGCTGGCGTGTCGCGTTCGGGGGTGTGGTCACCTCGCTGCGCGCCACGGTGGAGGCGAGCCGCTCGCTGCTCCTCGAGGCCCGGCTCGCCCAGCAATGGGATCGGAGTCACATCCAGGGCGAGACGTCGGCGGGCCGCGCAGAGGCCAACTACCTGGATTGGGTCACGGGCTCGGTCGGCGGAGGATACGGTATGGAGTATGATGAGCTGCGCAGCCGGACGACCGTGGCCGCCCAGGGTACCCTCGCCCTTGGGCGGCACACCGTCGTGGCCGGCGCCGAGTACGAGGACGCGAGGGTCCGCTCCCGCGGCGAAGGCGCCCAGGTGTACCGTCTCGGCCCGACAGACTTCCTCAGTAGCTCATCTAGCTCGGCCGGGGCGTTCCACAACCGTTCCCCGGCGGCGTACCTGCAGGACAGCTGGCGCGTCACGGACCGGTTCACGCTGAACGCGGGTCTGCGCTGGTCGGCCCAGTACCTGATCGGCGCCAGCGGACGGGTGGGCCAGCGCATCACCGACGAGTGGCAGCCGCGGGCCGGCTTCAGCTGGCTCGTGGGGAACGCCGGTGCGCAGCGGTTCTTCGCGTCGTACGGGCGATTCTATCAGGAGCTGTCCACCTTCATGGCCCTCGCGTGGTTCGTGGACTACAACTGCACGATGACGAACTGGACCGGCGATCCGCGTCTGCCCGGCGCACAGCAGACCGGCGCCTTCGACTGCAGCTCCCGCGAGGCGGACTACGCGAAGCAGATTCCGGGCCTTCACGCGGAGAACTTCGACGAGTATACCCTCGGCTACGAGCGGCTGCTCGGTCCGGGCGCCAGGCTGACGGTGCGGGGGATCCGCCGCCAGCTACGCTCGAGCTTCCAGTGGGGGACCAATCCCGATTCGACGGGCCTGGCCTACAATGTCCTCGGGACGCCGGGCCAGGGCGCGTTCGCCTTCCTGCCGCCGCCCAAGCGCGAGTACACTGGGCTGGAGATCTCGGCCGAAGGCGCGGCGCGGCGCCTGCGCTACCGGGTGTCGTACGTGCTCTCGCGCACCTGGGGGAACTTCGCGGGGTTGTACGACGGCTACGCCCAAGCGCCCGGCCCGGGTTTGGACTTCACGTTCTCCTGGCCGCACCAGGCCACCAACAGCAGCGGGTACCTGCCGACCGACCGCAGGCACGTCGTCAAGATGAGCGGGACCTACACGACGGGGTTCGGCCTCCTCGCGGGCGCGGTCCTGACCTTCGAGAGCGGCTCGCCGATCAGCGAACTCGCGGCCGGACCGGGAAACGCCGGGGCGAACTTCCCCGCCCAGCTGGTGCCCCGCGGCACGTCGGGACGGACGCCCGCGCTGTGGAACCTCGATCTCCGGCTCACCTACGACCTCCGGTTGCGGGCGGGGCGGCAGGCGCGGGTGCAGGCCGACCTGCTGCACGTCGGGAACCCGAGGGGCACTACCGTCGTGGACGAGTATCGCTACACCACCACGGACCGGACGAGCCCGAACGCGCACTACCGCGTCCCCATCGGTTACCAACCGCCGATGGCCGTGCGGCTCGGGCTGGAGATCACCTTCTGATGCGTCGGCCGGAGCTCGCGTGACGGACAATGTCGCCCGTCTGACGGTCGCCCTCGCCGACCGCTACCGCCTCGTGCGCGAGCTCGGCGAGGGCGGGATGGCCACGGTCTATCTCGCCGAGGACCTCAAGCACCACCGCCAGGTGGCGCTCAAGGTGCTGCGGCCGGAGCTCTCCGCGCTGCTCGGCGGCGAGCGGTTCCTCAGGGAGATCGAGGTCACCGCCAACCTGCAGCACCCCCACCTGCTGCCGCTCTTCGATTCGGGACAGGCCGACGGCCTCCTCTATTACGTGATGCCGTACGTCGCGGGAGAGTCGCTACGGGAGAAGCTGAATCGCGAGACGCAGCTGGGCATCGCGGACGCGGTGCGCATCGCGACGCAGGTGGCCAGCGCCCTGGACTACGCCCACCGGCGCAACGTGATCCACCGGGACATCAAGCCCGAGAACATCCTGATGAACGAGGGGCAGCCGCTGATCGCGGACTTCGGGATCGCGTTGGCGCTGCGGCAGGCCGGGGGCGATCGGCTCACCGGGACGGGCCTCTCGGTCGGCACGCCGAGCTACATGAGTCCCGAGCAGGCGACCGGGGGCCGGACGCTGGACCCGCGCAGCGACATCTACAGCCTGGCGTGCGTGTTGTACGAGATGCTCGCGGGAGAACCGCCGCACACCGGCCCATCGGTACAGGCGGTGATCGCGAAGGTGGTCACCGACCGGCCGCGGCCCGTCACGGAGCTACGGGACACCGTGCCGGCGCACGTCGCGGCAGCGCTGGAGGTCGCCCTCGCCAAGCTCCCGGCGGACCGCTTCGAATCGGCGGCGCAGTTCGCCGAAGCGCTCGCCCGGCCCGGTACGTTGTCGCGGCTCGCGGCGATCGTTCCGGCGGGCCCGCGCCGCGGTGCCTGGCGACGCCGACTGCCGCTGCTGGGCTGGGCCGTCGCAGCCGTAGCGACTGTCGCAGCGGTCGCGGTCGCGATGCTGGCTTGGCGGTACTCCGGCACGAAGGCGGTAGCGGTCGCATCGCCCGGCCGGTTCAACATCCTGCTGCCGGATTCTGCGCCGCTCGCCTTCGTGGGCCGGTCGCCAGCCCGTATCGGACATACGGCGCTCGCGCTCTCTCCTGATGGGAGCGTGCTGGTGTACGTGGGACGGTCCGGGACCACGACCAAGCTGTTCGTGCGGCCCATCGATTCGGAAGCCGTCCGTGCGCTCCCGGGGACGGACGGCGCGTACGAGCCGTTCTTCTCGCCGGATGGCCGCTGGGTGGGGTTCTTCGCCGGTCAGACGATCCGGAAGATCGCGCTGGCGGGCGGTGAGCCCCAAACGCTGGCTGACGCGAACATGCCCCATGGCGCGACGTGGGCACCGGGTGGCCGCCTACTCGTCTCGGATGACGATGGCAGTGCATGGCGCTGGGTCCCCGAGGGTGGGGGCGCGGCGACATTGGCGTTCCCTGCCGGCACCTGGGCGATGGGGAACCCCGTGCTGCTGCCGGACAGCACGTGGGTGCTCGGTGGGCAGGACGCGCCGCTCCTGCTCAACCTCCGGAGCGGCGAGCAACTCCTCCTCACGCGGGATGGGTTCCTCCCGTTGACCGATGTGCGCACCCGGGGATTCGAGGACGGCGGGACGGTGCGATACCTCCCGAACGGACACCTGGTGTGGGCAGTGGGAGGGCGTCTCTTCGCCATCCCGTTCGACCTCGCGACGCGGCGGGTGTCGGGCCAGCGTATCGCGCTCGACGATTCCGTGCGCCAGGAAGTGCTGTGGAACCACGCGCAATTCGCGGTCGCCGGCAACGGCACGGCGGTCTTGGCGCCCGGCGCCCACGTGCGCCGCACCTATCTGATGCGGGCCGACTTGCAGGGGAACCTGGACACGCTGCCGTTCCCCGCGGAGGCCTACCAGAACTTCACCTTCTCGCCCGACGGCACGCGCATCGCCGCCACCGTGTACGCGCTGGCCGGGATGGAGCTCTGGGTCCTGGACCTTCGCAGCCGGCAACGTCAGCGCGTGCTGGCGACGTCCTGGCTCCAGGCCCCACTCTGGCGACCCGGTGGAACGAGCCTGGTGGTGAACGCGTTCGATGAGAAGGGTGGGGGCGCGCTCGAAGTCTCGCTACGCGATGGGACGTCCACTCCGCTGCGCTCCGACACCGGAAGCGTGATCGGCCTGGCCCGCGATGGCTCCGCGACGGCGTTTGCGCTGGGCGACGGCGACCGTACCTGGGTGCGGACGCGCGGTGGCGTGCGGCAGGATCTGACGCCGGCCGGCATTCTCGCGGACTTCTCGCCTGACGGTCGCTATGTGGCGTGGAGCAGTCTCCGGGCCGGGCAGTACGAGATCTTCGTCGCGCCGCTCGGGCGCCAAGGGTCCGGCTTCCGCGTGACGTCGGGTGGCTGTCTCGACCCGCGCTGGACGCCCGACGGCCGGGGCCTAATGTGCCATGGCCTCGACGCCTCCATCTACTCCGTGCGCCTGCAGTTCACCGGCGGCGAGATCCGCGGCGACGCCCCGAGGCGCGTGCTGCCTGTGCACATCCTGGATACGGTGCTGAGGAGCTGGGACCTGAGCCCCGACGGCCGGAGCCTGTTGTTCCTCGCGGAGCCTGCCTCCGACACCACGCGGCTGCTGACCGTCGTGACGGGATTCCCCGAGGTCGTGAGGCGGAAGATCGCGTCGGCCACGGGAGCCGCGCGGCGCTGATTCGGCACGGCGCGCCGGCCGCCGGGCGAGCCCCGCTTCGAAGCGCTGCGCTGGAGAGTGTTCGGCAACATCCCCGCGCCGCGCGGCTGGCCGCGCGTGCCGCTGCGGACGCCGTAGCGGCCCTCGCGTCCGGCCTGTAGCGTAGACGCCAGCTCATAGCCAGGAATTCCGTGACCGACCAGCCCGAGCGCCTGAAGACCGCCCTCGCCGACCGCTACGCGATCGAGCGCGAGCTGGGGCAGGGCGGGATGGCCACCGTCTACCTCGCACAGGACCGGAAGCTCGGCCGCGCGGTGGCGCTCAAGGTGCTGCGGCCCGAGCTGGCTTTCGCGCTGGGGAGCGAGCGGTTCCTGCGCGAGATCGAGATCGCGGCCAAGCTCTCCCACCCTCACATCCTGGCGCTCTACGACTGCGGCGAAGCAGACGGGCTGCTGTACTACACGATGCCCTTCGTCGCGGGCGAGTCGCTCCGCGACCGGCTGATCCGCGAGAAGCAACTGCCGCTCGAGGACGCGCTGCAGCTCACGCGCGAGGTGGCGGACGCGCTGTCGTACGCCCATGCTCGCGGCGTGGTGCACCGCGACATCAAGCCGGAGAACATCCTGCTCGAGAGCGGGCACGCGGTGGTGGCGGACTTCGGGATCGCGCGGGCCATCGCGGCGGCGGGCAGCGCGCGGCTGACGGAGACGGGTCTGGTTGTGGGGACGCCGGCGTACATGAGCCCCGAGCAGGCCGCGGGAGGCCAGGACTTGGACGGCCGTTCCGATCTCTACTCGCTCGGCTGCGTGCTCTGGGAGATGCTCAGCGGGGAGACGCCGTACACGGGTCCGACGCCGCAGGCGATCCTGGCGAAGAAGCTGAGCGAGCCGTTGCCGCGGATCTCGGTGGTGCGGAGCACGGTGCCGGCGGACATCGAGGCGGCGCTGGGCAAGGCGCTGGAGCGGACCCCCGCGGACCGCTTCGCGACTGCGGCGCAGTTCGCGACGGCCCTGCGCGCGGGGGACGCACGGGCGCACGGGCGCACGGACGCACCGGCGCACCGGCGCACCGGCGTACCGGGGTCGCCGCTCACTCGCTGGCTGGTGGGTGGAGGCGTCGTCGCGGCGATCGTGGGAGCGTTGTTCGCGACGGGTGTCCTACGGTCGGGCCGCGCCCCGGCCGGCGGCGCCGAGGAGCCGCTGCGTTCCGTGGCGGTGCTGCCGTTCACCAGTCTGGGCGACACCACCCAAGCGTACCTCGGCGACGGCTTCACGGAGGCCGCGATCGACGCCTTGGTGCGCGTCCCAGGGCTCGGGGTGCCGGCGAGCGGCCGGGTGTTCGCGTACCGGGGGCGGGATGTGCGGGAGGTCGGCCGCGAGCTGGGCGTCGCCATGGTGGTGACCGGGAGTGTCCAGGTGGCGGGGAGCCGGCTGCGGGTCCGGACGCAACTCGTCAGGGTGGCTGACGGGACGAGCGTCTGGTCGCATCAGTACGATAGCGACATGGCGGGTGTCTTCCCGACGCAGGACAGCATCGCCGCGGGGATCGTGGAGGCGCTTCAGGTGCGCGTCGCGGGGGCCGCCGGCGCGGCGGCGGTTGGGCGCGGCGTGCGGACCCGGGACATGGAGGCCTATCGGCTCTATCTGCAAGCGCGGCGCGCCACGTATGAGGGGGGAGTGACGCGGGCGGGGCTCGAGCAGGCCATCACGCTGCTCGATCAGGCGCTCGCCCGGGACTCCACCTTCGCCGACGCGTGGGTCGCGCTCGCCGACGCGATGTCGTACTACCCCTCTATTGTTGGCGGTTTGCCGCCGGCGGAGGTGGCGGGCCGGTGGCGCCGTGCCGCGGAACGCGGGATCGCACTGGACAGCCTCAACGGGTTCGCCCTCGCGCTCCGGGGCCAGCTGCGAGCGTCGTACGATTGGGACTGGAACGGGGCGTGGAGCGATATGCGGCGGGCGGTCCGACTGAGCCCGGCCTCCGCCGATGTCGCGTGGAACTACTCCGCGTTCCTGGTCCAAGTTGGGCAGCCGGATTCGGGGCTGGCCCAGATGCGGCGCGGTCTCGCGCTCGACCCGGCGAATCTGAGCTTGATTGGGGGCCTCGCCTATTCCTTCAGCTGGGCGGGAATGCCCGACAGCGCGGTGGCCACGGCCCGGCGCGTGCTGGCCCTGGACTCCACGCAATGGGGGATGCACGGCCTGCTCTTGCAGATCTTCGCCGACAACGAGCGCCGCACCGACGTGACGCGCGAGATCGAGCTGATGCTTCGGGACGCGGGTGAGACGCCGGGAGCGTTGAGCTTAGCCGCTGCTTGCTGCGGGCTGGCCGGCCTGCCCGATTGCGCCCGGGAGATGCTGCGCCGGCTCGAGGAGGTCTCCCGTGGGCGATACGTTGAGTGGCCGATCCTGGCGATATCGAAGCTCGCCGGCGGGGATCGAGCCGGGTTTCTCGACGCCCTGGAGGAGGCGGCCCGCACCCACGATCTGTCCTTGCCGGGGTTGCTCATGTCCTACCTCCCCGAATTGGCGGGCAATCCCCGCTTTGAGGCGTTGCGCCAGAGGGTGTACGGCAATATCCCCGCGCCGCGCGGCTGGCCGCGCGTGCCGCTGCGGACGCCGTAGCAGGCGACGGCGACGGCCGGCCGTCGTCTCACGCTTGCCGACGGAGCGATCGGGGTGCGGGTTAGCCGGTGCGCCCTGACGCCATTATCTTGGGTCTTCAAGGGCTTACGGGTGAGGACGCAATGCACCACGAGTTTACGGCCGTATACGAGCGCGATGGCGACTGGGTCATCTCCTACTGCCCAGAGGTCCCCGGCGCCAACGGCCAGGGACGGTCCAAGGCTGAAGCACGGGAGAGCCTCGCGGCCGCCATCGCCCTGGTGCTGGAGGACCGGCGGGACGATGGTCTCCGGGGCCTGCCGGACGACGCCGAGAAGGAGTTGATCTCGGTGGATGTCCGGGCGGCGTGAAGCGCAGTGCGCTGCTACGTCACCTCCGGCAGCACGGTTGCGTGCTGAAGCGCGAGGGCGCCTCCCACTCCCTTTGGACTAACCCCGCGACCGGCGCAGTCGAGGCCGTCCCTCGTCACATCGAGATCCCCAACCTGCTCGCACGCAAGATCTGCCGGGGCCTCGGCATCCCTGAGTTTGGCTGACCGCGCCGCCTGAGTACTGAATGGGCCGCCGGGGGACCTACCCCCCTTCGTGTCGTGGCAGCTGATGCACCAGCCGCCTCGCGACGGCAAGAAGGCGCGGCAGGCTCGGTCGAGAATCTGCCTCCTTTCTGGCGGGGTGCCACCCTCTGCCTGGCGGCCCTCCCGTCCGGCCTGTAACGTAGACGCCAGCTCAGAGCCTGGACTTCCGTGACCGATACGCCCGAGCGCTTGAGGATCGCCCTCGCCGACCGCTACGCCATCGAGCGTGAGCTCGGTCAGGGCGGGATGGCCACGGTCTACCTCGCGCAGGACCGGAAGCTCGGCCGCGCGGTGGCGCTCAAGGTTCTGAGACCGGAGCTCGCTGTCTCGCTCGGCGGCGAGCGGTTCCTGCGCGAGATCGAGATCGCGGCCAAGCTATCCCACCCCCACATCCTCGCCCTCTACGACTGCGGCGAGGCGGACGGGCAGCTGTACTACACGATGCCCTTCGTCGCCGGCGAATCGCTCCGCGACCGGATGTCCCGCGAGAAGCAGCTGCCGCTCGAGGACGCCCTCCAGCTCACGCGTGAGGTGGCGGACGCGCTGTCCTATGCGCACAGCCACGGCGTGGTGCATCGCGACATCAAGCCGGAGAACATCCTGCTCGAGAGCGGGCACGCGGTGGTGGCGGACTTCGGGATCGCGCGGGCGATCGCGGCGGCGGGCAGCGCGCGGCTGACGGAGACGGGGCTGGCGGTGGGCACGCCGGCGTACATGAGTCCCGAGCAGGCGGCGGGGAGCCAGAACCTGGACGGCCGCTCCGATCTCTACTCGCTCGGCTGTGTGCTGTACGAGATGCTGAGCGGAGACCCCCCATTCTACGCATCGACGCCGCAAGCGGTGCTGGCGAAGAAGCTGAGCGAGCCGTTGCCACGGATCTCGGTGGTGCGGGAGGCGGTGCCGGCGGACATCGAGGCGGCGCTGAACAAGGCGTTGGCGCGGACCCCCGCGGACCGGTTCGCCACGGCCGCGCAGTTCGCAGCCGCGCTGCGCGCGGGGGACGCACAGACGCGCGGGCGCACGGACGCACAGGGGCACCGGCGCCCCGGCGCACCGTGGTCGCATCTCACGCGATGGCTGGTGGGCGCAGGCGTCGTCGTCGCGGCGGTCGGGGGCGCGTTGTTTGCGGCCGGTGTCCTGCGGCCGAGCCGCGGCCCCTCCGGCGGCGCCGAGGAGCCGCTCCGTTCCGTGGCGGTGCTGCCGTTCACCAGTCTGGGCGACACCGCGCAAGCGTACTTCGGGGACGGCTTCACGAACGCGGTGACCGATGCGCTGGTGCGCGTCGAAGGGCTCCGGGTGCCGGAGAGCGGCCGCGTGTTCGCATACCGGGGCCGTGACGTGCGGGAGGCCGGGCGGGATCTGGGCGTCCGGACGGTGGTGACGGGGAGCGTGCAGGTGGCAGCGGGGCGGCTGCGGGTGTGGGCGCAGCTCGTCAACGTGGAGGACGGCACGAGCGTGTGGTCGCATCAGTACAACTGCGACATGGCGGGTGTCTTCCCGACGCAGGACAGCATCGCCACCGGGATTGTCGAGGCGCTCCGGGTGCGTGTCGCGCGGGCGGCCGGTGCGGCGGTCGGGCGCGGCGTGCTGACCCGGGATCCGGAGGCCTATCAGCTCTACCTGCGGGGGCAGCAGGCCGCGGCGCGGGGCGCGTTCGAGCAGGGCAGGGCGCTGTACGAGCAGGCGTTGGCGCGGGATTCCACTTTCGCCGACGCGTGGGTCGCGCTCGCCGAGGCGTATTCGCACGACCCCACCCTGTCCATGCCGGAGACGGCAGCCGGGATGCGCCGCGCAGTAGAGCGGGCCATCGAGCTCGACAGCCTCAACGGCCACGCTTACGCGCTCCGGTCGCTCCTGCACGGGGGCGACTGGAACTGGGAAAGGGCGCGGGCTGATATGGAGCGGGCCGTGCGTCTCAGTCCGGCCTCGCCCGACGTCCACCGCCGCTACACGCAGTTCCTGTTCATTGTGGGGGAACCGGACTCGGCGCTGGCCTGGGCGCGGCGTTCCGTCGCGCTCGACCCGGCGAACTCTTTGGCCTATTCCGCCCTCGCGTCGGCCTTCATCTTCGCGGGGATGCCCGACAGCGCGCGGACCGCCGCGGAGCACGCCCTGGTGCTGGACTCCACGGCGTACCTCAACCACCAGATCCTCGCGCAGCTGTACGCCGCCAGCGGACTCCACGCCGAGGCGGAACGCGAGATCGAGATCTTCCTCCGGGCCGGCGAACGCGCACGCGACCCGTGGATGCCGATGTTGGCCGCCTATGCCTACCGGGTGATGGGTCGGCCCGAGCGCGCGCGGGCGATGCTGCGCCGGCTCGAGGAACTCTCCCGACAGCAGCCGGTGGAGGCGGGGGTGATGGCGGGGGCGCGTCTGGCGGTTGGGGACCGGGCGGGGGCGCTCGACCTGCTGGAGGAGTCGGCGCGCAATCACGAGGACAGCGTGATCAGCATGCTCATCAACTGGCTGCCCGGCCTGGTCGGCGATCCCCGCTACGAGGCGGTGCACCGGAAGGTCTTCGGCGATATCCCCGCGCCGCGCGGGTCGCCGAGCCACCGGCTGCGGGCTCCGTAGCAGCCGGCCACGGCCCCCGGCCGCGACGCCGGAGCCCGGATTCCACCCGCTACGTCGGCACGTCCTCCAACGCGCGCCGCAACTCAGGCGCAAGTCCGTTGGACTGGCACCCTGCGCAGACGTACGTTATTATGTACGTATCAGCGTCCCCAGCCGGGAGTCGGTCGTGTCTCGTCTTCGCTTCACTCAAGATGTTCGCCCCGTAACCGAGTTTCGTGCGAACGCCTCGGCATTCCTCGACCAAGTCCGGGAGTCCAAACGACCAGTCGTGCTTACCCAACATGGTCGAAGTGCCGCCGTGCTGCTCAATGTGGAGGTGTACGAAGGCCTCTTGGACCAGGTCGCGCTGCTTCGTGATATCAAGACCGCGGAGGGGCAGGTCGCCGCAGGGAAGACGGCGGCGCACGCGACAGTCGCGAAGCGTCTGCGCGACAAGCTCGTGAAGTGAGAGTCCGCTGGACGCAGCTCGCCGAGCGCCGGGCGGAGGAGGCCTTTGCCTACATCGCTGCGGAACGACCGTCCGCCGCGGATCGATGGCTGGTGAGAGTGCTTGATCGGGTGGAGCGGTTGCGGGATCATCCCGACAGTGGGCGAATGGTCCCGGAGGTTGCTCGCCCCGAGATTCGCGAGGTGATTGTCGCGCCCTACCGCGTCATGTATCGCCGAGACGCGAAACAGGTGAGCGTACTCACTGTGCGACATGCTCGGCGGGCCTTCGATTTGGGCGAAGTGGAGGCTGACTCATGGCCCAGACTCCCGTGACTGATACGCTCGAGCGCCTGAAGACCGCCCTCGCCGACCGCTACGCCGGCACGTCCTCCTCGCCCACCACGCCCCGGTCTTCCCCCCTAGCTCGCCTTCTTGAGGACGAGCACCTCGCGCGGGAGGCGTGCCCCAAGGCGGTCGCGTTCCACATCGAGATCGTAGGCCGTCTGGAGATTGAGCCAGAAACGCTCCGAGGTGCCGAAGAACCGTGCCAGGCGTAGCGCGGTGTCGGCGGTGACGGCCCGCTTGCCGTGGACGATCTCGTTGATGCGGCGCGGGGGCACGCTCAGGCCTTTGGCGAGCCGATACTGGGTCAGGCCCAGCGGCTCGAGGAAGTCCAACAGCAGCACTTCACCCGGATGTACCGGCGGCAGACGCTTGCCAGCCATGAATCCCTCCTAGTGGTAATCGGCGATCGCGACGTCGTACGCATCCCCCGCCTTCCAGCGGAAGCAGATGCGCCACTGGTCGTTGATCCGGATGCTGTACTCCCCGGCGCGGTCGCCCACGAGCTTCTCGAGTCGGTTGCCTGGTGGCACGCGGAGATCCGGGAGGTCCACGGCGGCGTCCAATTGGCGCAGCTTGCGCAGCGCGACCCGCTGAATCTCCGGCGGGAGACGCCGCCCCGGTTGCCGCTCGAAGAGCCGGGCGGTCTCCCGGTCCCGAAAGCTCCGAATCACGGGGGAATAGTAACGTGACGCGTTATTATGCGCAAGGGCTACGCCGGCACGTCCTCCAAGCGAACGCCGCGGCCGCGCTGCAGAGCCGCCCGGGCGCGCGCCACGCGCCGGAGGAACTCCGGGTGGTGCTCCAGGCGGTACTCGAACCAATCCTCCTCGGTCTCGAATCCGATTAGCACGCCCGCGGGTCGCCCGTGGCGCGTGATCACGACCTCCTCGCCCTCCGCCACGCGCAGATAGCGGGACAGGTCGTCCTTAACCTTCGCCAGCGCCACCTTCCTCATTGGCCCGTCCCTCCTGCTGTAGCCAGGCGTCTGCCTGGGCCTTCGAAACCACGGCGAGGACTTCGACCCGGTCTCCCGCCACGTCGTAGAACACGCGGACGTCGCCGATGCGGAGCCGGTACTGCGGTTGCTCGAGGCCCCGCAATCGCTTGATGCGGCTGCGACTCACCCTGGTTGGTTCGTGCCGCAGATGCCGCTCGAGGGCGTCCCGCACCTGGGAGCGCACATAGGGCGGCAGGGCGCGCAACTCCCGCACGGCGCTCGGTGCCAGCACCATATCATGCCGCATGACGGGCGAATATAGCCAGATGATAGCCAGAAGCGCCAGAGCGCAAGTGGCGAAGTCGTCGATCACGGTACGGTGAAGGCACGCGCCGGGGCCGTTCACCCCCTCGGCGCGAGCCGAACGCAACGAATCTCCCCCGGCTGCCGAGGCTTGTACCTGAACCGCGCCGAGCGTACGTTCTTTGCTGTGGACTGGTTCAACGCGGTGGACACGACCTACAAGGCCGACCTTCGGGACCTGATCGAGGTCCAGGCGCAGCGGTTCGACGCCAGGCTGGAACAGCGCTTGGCGGAGACTCGCGCGGATCTGCGTACCGAGATGCACGCTGGCTTCGCCCTGCTCCGCACGGAGATGGCCAACCTCCGCGCGGAACTCATCAAGTGGATGTTCCTCTTCTGGCTGGGCACGGTCGCGGCGGCGATCTTCACGCGGTAGCCACCGGAAGCCGCGGGCGATCGTAGCCATCGAGTCGCCGGCCGCTGGCTGGCGAGCTGCCGCCGCGCGTGCTCGGCCTGGTCACGGAGTGGGCGGCTCTTCGTCCGATTCCGCCGCTGGAGTGATGCCATGTTGCACGACATCGTGGAAGTGAGACCGCTCGGCGGCCACCGTCTCCTGCTTCGGTTCGAGGATGGCGTGGCGGGTGAGCTGGACTTGAGCGACCGCATCCGGTTCGATGGCGTGTTCGCGCCGCTCCGGGACCCGGCGGCATTCGCCCAGGCGTTCGTGCATCCCGAACTCGGCACGGTCGTGTGGCCCGGCGGCGCCGACCTGGATCCGGACGTGCTCTACGCCGCCGTCACCGGAACGGAGATCGCGCTTCCGGCTGTGGCCGCAACCCGCATCGCCTAGGCGCCGACGATTTCCAGCAGTCCGTCGATGACCTGCGCCATGTCCTCGGGAGTGGCCCGGCCGAGGCGCTTGCCGATCCGCTCGACGGCGAGGGTCCGGACCTGGCTGATCTTGACCCATGAGCGCTTGGGTGAGCCGGGGCCGGTGAGCTCGAGTGTCAGGGGGAACCCGGCTCGCTGCGGCTGACTGGTCAGGGCCATGGCGATGACAGTACCGGAGCGCTCGTTGAATACGTCCTGGCTCAGCACCAGCACCGGACGCGGCCCGGCCTGCTCGTGTCCACGGACCGGGTTGAGATCGGCCCAGCGGATCTCGCCTCTCAGTATTCGGGCCATGAGGCCAACTCCTCATCCATTCCTTCCTCAGCAAGCGCCCGTTCCAGACGCACGTCCAGCTTCGCGCACTCGCGGGCGAGCCGGACGCGGCTGAGCCGGTCCAGCTTCTCTTCGAGCGCTACCTCGATGGCGTGGCTGCGGTTTGGGAACCGGGCCTGTCGGACGAGCGTGTTCAGGCGACTCACGAGCTTCGCATCGAGCGAGACGGCGATTTTGGTCTTGGCCATCAGCACCTCCGGTAGTATGACGATATGTCATACTCGCCGGTTGGTCAAGACCAGTCGATCGGCAGGCACCGTCCCAGAGTTGCCGTAGCGGTTGCCGTTGTCGCCCCCGGATGCCGCGGCTACCTTGCCCTCGATGCGCTTCCCATACGCCGTCCCGCACGACGTCCCCCTCTTCCTGGCCCCCATGGCCGGCGTCGCGGAGGCACCGTTCCGCCGTCTCTGCAAACGGTTCGGCGCCGACGTCGTGGTGACCGAGTTCCTCTCCTCCGAAGGACTGCGCCGCGGCAGCGCGCGCACCTACGAGATGGCGTCCTTCGCCCCGGATGAGCGGCCCATCGGCATCCAAGTCTTCGGCTCCGATCCCTCGGCCATGGCGGAGGCGGCGGCCCTCGTGACGGAGACCTTCGGGCCGGAGTTCGTGGACATCAACTTCGGCTGCCCGGTCAAGAAGGTGGTGAAGCGCAGCGGCGGTTCCGGCTGCCTCAAGGACCTCGGCCTGGTGACGGACATCGTCCGCGCCGTCGTCGCCGCCACGCCGCTGCCCGTCACCGCCAAGATCCGCTCGGGCTGGGACGAGGCGACCCGCGACCCGGTCTCCATCGCGCTGCGCTGCCAGGAGGCGGGCGCGAG
>Ga0315275_10001259_pt1 | contig 22134 bp, 17 predicted proteins | sample YL17G03_0_MG_FD_205557 | JGI IMG/M metagenome (GOLD analysis project Ga0315275, IMG submission 205557) | Sediment microbial communities from Yellowstone Lake, YNP, Wyoming, USA - YL17G03_0 | ecosystem: Environmental > Aquatic > Freshwater > Lake > Sediment | place: USA: Wyoming | collected...
CTTGACGCAAACGGCTTTTTCCCTGTCGAAAACGGACGCCGCCGCCTGCCGGATGTCCTCTTTGGTCACCTGCTGGATCTTTTCGGGAATCCGTTCCACCGTCTCGTACCCAAAACCCAATACTTCGTAGTACCCGTATTCGACCGCCTGGGCGAGGTTCGTTTGGAGTTTCATCGTTTGCGACCCCACCAGCCATTCTTTGGAGCGGGTGAGCTCCCTGTCGAGCACCTGTTCTTCGGTGACCCTGATGAGCTCGTTGAGAATGACGTCGATCGCTTCGTCGATCCCGTCGGGTTTTGGATTCGAGTACCCGTAGAAGATCGAGTGCTCTTTGAGCGGCATGAACGCCGAACCCGCCATGTACCCCAATGAACGTTTGTCCCGCAGCTCGACGAAGAGCCTCCCGCCGAGCCCCGTCATGAGCCCGTCGAGCACACGAAGACCGATCGCCTCTCTTGTGAGCATCGGCGGCGCTAGGAAACCGACGAACCCTACCGCCTGGTTGAGTCCTTCCCTCCTGAACTCGTGGATACCCGGGTGGGCGGATTTTTCCAGAGGCTCGACCTCCGGCGACAGTGCAGGTCCCGGTTCGAGGTCTCCGAACAGTTCTCCGGCGACTTCGATCGCTTCATCCGTGCCGATATCTCCGACGACGACGACGACGGTGTTCTCGGCAACAAGATTGCGGCGGTGCCACTTGGCACAATCCGTGTCCGAGAGGGCAGCGAGCTGCGATTCGTCCCCGATGAACGGTCTGGAGTACGGATGGCTTCCGAAGAGTTTCTCGAAAAGGTGATCGATGCTGTAATACACCGGGTGGTCGTGCCGTTTGGAGAGCTCCTCGAGAAGTCTTTTTTTCTCCTGTTCGACGCTCTGAGAAGCGAAGCTCGGGTTGCGGAGAACGTCGCGGTAGACACCGAGGGCTTGCTTGAGGTGATCGCGCAGGATGTTCAGATAGACACCGGTCAGGTCAAACCCGGAGAAACTCTCGATGTTCCCGCCCAGACCCTCTACGGTTCCAACGATCTCGTGCGCCGTGGATGATTGGGTCCCTTTGAGCAGAGTCCGGGTCGAGAGAAGCGAGAGCCCCGATTTGCCCTTGGGTTCCGACCGGGTTCCACCCTGGCACACCGTAACCACGGATACCAGCGGTACGGTGGTCCGGCGTCTGCAGAGAACTCGAACACCGTTTGCGAGCTCGAGACGCCGCATCGCGTCTTTTTCACACGAGGGACTGCGCTGCGTCGTTCCCGCCGCATCGGACGGCGAACGCACGCCGGTGGAACGAGGCATCCCCGGGCGCCCGCCAGCCCGTTCTTTCGCAACCCCGGAGGCGACACTTCGGAGCGCCGTTTCGACACGGTCGCGGGATGGGTTGGCGATCGCGGCGGTCTCCGGCAGATACGCAACGAGAGAACAGTTGGTCAGCTTGAGGTACCTTCTCGCCGCGGACATGACCTGGCGCGCGGTAACCCGGTGGAGCGCTTTCCGATGCTTCTCCGCCAGACGATAGTCCCCCAACACCTCGTAGTACCCGAGGTTCGAAGCTTGCCCCTCGACCGTTTCGAGCTCACTGTACACGGATTTCTCGACCTGCCGTCTCGTTTTCAGAAGCTCGTCTTCGCTCACCGGCTCGTCGGTGAACCTCATGACCTCCGCGAACACGGCGTCTCGCGCCTCTTCCCATTTTTCGCCCGGCGTCGAGGCAAAAACCATGAGATACCCCGGCCATTTTTCCGCGAGCAGATCGGCGGACGCGGTTGTCACCAGCCGTTTTTGCTCGCGGACGCGCTGGTAGAGCCGGGAGCTTTTTCCGGAACCAAGAAGCGTGTTGAGTACTTCGAGCGCCGGGTAGTCGCGGTCCAGGATGTTCGGGACGTGAAACCCAAACCCCAGGTAGGCATGATCGATCGTCCCGCGGTGCGACCCAAACCGAAACGCTTTTTGCGGCGGCTCGGCGGGGGATTCGGGCGGCACGATACGGGCATCGGGCCACGCCCCATAGACACGCTCGATTTCGCTCATCGTCGGGTCTTTCTCGATATCCCCTACGACGACGAGAATGGCGTTTCCGGGGCGGTAGTATCTCTTATAAAAATCGAGCAGTTGTTGTCTCGTGAAGGCGGAGACGATCCTTTCGTATCCCGCAATGGGCCGCCGGTAATTGTGCTTCGCGAAACCGAGCTCCATCGTGCGGTAATAGGTGTACGCGTCCGGCGTGTCGTCGTACATCCGCGCTTCTTCGATGACGACGAGCCTCTCCTTATCGAACTCTCCGGGATCGAATGTCGAGTTCATCATGGCGTCCGCCTGGATTCCGAGTCCCAACGGGAACGACCGCGAAGGCAGAACCACGTAGTACGTGGTGTACGAGTAACTTGTCGCCGCGTTGAGGTTTCCTCCGGCGGATTTCACCAGATCGGCGATCTCCCCGACACCGTGCTTCTCCGTGCCTTTGAAGACCATGTGTTCCTGAAAATGGGCCAGACCCGACGCGTCGTCCGTCTCGTGACCCGATCCGATCCTGAACCACACGTTGATCGCCACAACGGGGTTCGAATGGTCCTCTTTGAGGATGACGGTGAGACCGTTGGGAAGAACCGTCTTGATGATGGTATTGGGTGAGGATTCACGCTGCATGCGCTTACCGCCGGGGCTGTTGGTCCTTTCTCTGACGCGCGCTGGGATGTTTCGGGGGGCGTGTTCGCTGCTCGGAAGTGAAGATTGTACGAATCGGCCGGGGTGCGGACAAGAACAAAAAGAGGGAGGCGAAGCGGCGCGGTCCGTTGTCGCTCGTAAGTTCGCCGGCCCACCGCAAGCCGCTTCGTCCCGTCAGGATCTGGGTCCTCCCAACCCTTATCCCACGAACTCCCTCTGATAGCGCGAGAGATGAGAAGCATCGAAGATGCTCGTCACACCACCCGTCAACCCAACACGACCAGCACCCGTCCGCCTCCCACCTCTTCGCATTCGATAGCTGGTGTTATAGCTCGTGTTGATGCGCTTGGGCAAGACCGGTGCCAGATCCCCAAACGCGCACCGTCTGGAACTCGACGACATCTTGTTACAGAAACGATTGTTAGAGGAAAGCTGCAACGTTTTCCGCGGGTTGTTCCCGGCGTGTGGAAGAGGAAGATGTGAACGACGTGCTCAGGATATACGCCGACCGCTACACCGAAGACGACAACCCGAACGCGGAAAGCCGATTGAAAAAGTATGGGGGTGGGAACGCCGTTTACAGTCGATCGCACGGGGGCGAGCCGCCGTTTTGACGGGGCTGGAACCCGTCCCTCTCTACCAGATCGACAAAACCCTCAACGGCGCGGGCGTCGAATTGGGTACCGGCCTTGGTGATCATCGTGTTGAGGGCAACTTCTCTGGAAAGCGCCTCTCGGTACGGACGATCCGTCGTCATCGCGTCATAGCTGTCCGCAACCGCGATGATTCGTGCGCCCAGGGGTATCTCTTCCCCCTTGAGCCCGTCTGGGTACCCGCCGCCGTCGTAGCGTTCGTGGTGGTGTCTGACGAGCGGTACGGCTCCCGACAGAAACTCCATGTTTTCGATGATGGAGGCGCCGATGGCGGGGTGACTTTTCAGAATCTCCCATTCTTCGTCGTCCAGGCTCCCCGGCTTCATGAGAACGTGCTCGTATATGACAAGCTTGCCGATGTCGTGGAGCACCGCGGCGAAGGCGAGATTGCGGAGCTCGATCTTGCCGAGTTTCATTTTCGTCCCCAACGCTGCAGCGTAGTCGGCGACACGCTCGGTGTGCCCCTTGGTGTACGGGTCCTTGGCTTCCACGATCGACATCAGCGCTTTCACTGTGGAAAGGTACGTGTTCTCCAGCTGCTGGAAGAGCCTCGCGTGCTCCATTGCGGTCCCGGCCGAATTGCACAGCGACGCGAGGAGATCGAGTTCGAACGGTTTGCATTCCCTGCCGCTGAGCTTCGGCCCTGTAAAAACCAATCCTTTCAGCGCCTGCCGGACGATGATCGGCGTGACGTACTCGAATACGGCGAGGCGAATGTCCGGGAGACGTGTGACCCAATTGGGGTCCCCGTTCCTGACGATCTTTCGCGGCTTCGACGTCTCTTTGACCCACCGAACCAGCTCTCCGTCCGCCGGGACCTTTAGATCCGCAATCCGGTTCTTGTCGAACCCCTTGAGTTCATGGAGAGTCAGACACTCATCGTCGTCTTTCTTCAGCTCGAAAAACGCCATGCTGGCGACCTGGAGTTCTCCGACGAGCGACAAAGCGAGACTGTTGATCAGATCCTCGAGGTCGAGCCGGCCGTTGAGATCCTGGCTGACTGCGAAGAGCGTTTTCATCGAGAGAATCTGCTTTTTCAGCTCCCTGTTGATGAGAAGGGTGTTCTTTTCCTGTTCTCCGACACGGTTCTCCAGCTCGGTTTTGTTCGCTTCCAACGACTTCGTTCTTTCGAAACGGCCCAGCACGCGGTCGATCTTTGCATTGAGTTCCTTGAGGGAGAAGGGTTTGACGAGGAAGTCCTCCGCGCCTTCGTCGAGCGCGTCGACACGGGTGTCGAGATCGGAATTGGCGGAGAGAAACAGGATGGGGACGGACTCGCCCCCGGGTCTGGTCCGTATCTGTCTGAGCACTTCCCGGCCGTCCATGTCGGGCAACATCAGATCGAGTACGACGACATCGGGGACCCGTTTGTCGCACGACAACAACGCCCCGCGGCCGTCCGAAGCCACGCGGACCTCGTGACCCTTCCGGGCGAGACTATTGCCAAGAATCTCCAGCACCTTTGCGTCGTCGTCAACGATGAGAATGCTTCCCGTCATCCGGCTTCCTCAATTCTTGATCAGCTCAATACCCCGGTGCCTCACTTTTACCCCGCTTCGGATCTCTTCTTCGACGATCTGAACGAACGCGGTCACGATTTCGGGATCGTATGTCAAACCCCAGTTCTCCGCGAGCGTGTTGAGCGCCTCTTCCCGTGAGAGCGCGGGCCGGTGGGGCCGGTCGTGGAGCATCGCCGCGTAGCTCTCCACGACGGAGAGGATCCTCGCCCCAAGAGGGATCTGCGCCCCCGTCAGTCCGTTCGGATACCCCTCGCCGTTGTACCGCTCGTGGTGAAAGAGAACGATGTCGCAGGTGTGTCTGGAGAACCCCATCTTCTCGAGCATCTCGGCCCCTTCCACGGGGTGTTGCTTGATGACCTCCCATTCCTCCTGCAAGAGCTCCCGCGGGCTTCTCACGATGAGACCCGTGTTGAGCATGCCGATGTCCCTCAGTACAGTGCCATACAACAGATCGCGGGTGTGCTCTTCCGGGTAGTGCATCTTCATCGCCACTGCGTACGTGAGATCCATCACCAATTCGGTCGTTCCGCGCGAGACGGTGTTGTTTTCGATCATCGAGATGAGCGACTGCACGAGCCCCAGGGTGCGCTCGTTCTGTTTTTCGAGACGGCAGCTGTTTTCGTAGGCGATGGCGACCTGATCGAACATCATGTTGAGAAACTCCCATGAGTCCGCGGCGAGTGCCCGGCGGATCGGTTTGCCGAGCAATACGATCCCCCGGAATTTCTCGTGCACGATGAATGGGGCAGCGAACGGGAGATCCCATCTTTCGACGCGGGTCTTCGCCCCATCGGAGATCGGGGCGTCAGCGAGCGGAAATATCTCCGACGACTGGAGCCACGCGTCCATGTCGACTTCGTCGCACCGGATGTTGAGCGCCTTCGGGTCCGCCGTTTCGAAGCCTTTCCAGCACGAGGCCACGAACTGGTTTTCGCCAAGCTCGAGGAAAGCGGCGCTCTCCACGCCGACCTGGGCAATGATCGTCAGCAAAAAAGCGTCGAGAAGCCGCGACTTGTCGTCGATGCGGTTGAAATCCCTCGTGAGCGAGAAAAGAGCCCTGTACCGAACGAGCTTGCGCTTGAGTTCCTTTACCTCTTCGGACGGTGCGGGCGTCGGCGTCGGCTGGGACACCGGGCACGCGATCTCGGGGTCTTGCGTCTTTGCACGCATTCCGGGGGGTTGCGGTTTCACCGGCGTCCCGGCAGCCTGTGGCCTGGCGCGGACGTTGGGGGCTTGTGGTTTCGGATGCGGCTCCACACCCGGAGCCGGCGGTGGTTCGGACGCTCCGAGAAGATCGTCCACGTCGGTCAACACGTCGTCCGCGTACCCAACCTCTGTGCCGGGCGATGGTCCGGGCACTCCTCCGGACGAAGCTTTTGGCGGCGAAGCGCCCGCGGCGCGCGTCGTGCCTCCCCGCATTTCCTGGTGTGCTGTTTTACTCGCGCCGACGCTCTGGTCTGCGCGCCGGGTGTCGAGCCGCGACGTACGTTCTCCCTGGAAATCAATGAGAGCCTGATCGACGTCCGGGGCAGAACGGACCGCGGCGTCTCCTTTGCCCTGAAGGAAGCTCTGGACGGCTCGGGATGCCCCGGCAATGCAGATGTGGACCGCTGGGTTCCCGGCGGCTTCACGTATGATCTTGGCGCACCCGCCGCCGAGCGAACCGAGGTCGGAGAGATCCAATATGAGTTTTTGGATGTTTCTCGAGGAGCACTCCTCAAAGAGCTTCGCGAGAACTTTGTTCTCGTGGAATCCCAGAGTGCCGCTGATCTTGAAGATGGTGACGTCGGGATTCGGAGAGTCGACCTTCTGTACGACCGTCTTGGCCATCGATGCTCCCGACGAGAACGACGCGAACAAAAAAGGAACGGGCGGGGCGGGAAAAGGTCAATGAAAGCCGATGAGCACCGGATCTTCTAATCGACGACCTCTTGGGTCAGCCATCGATCCAGCACGCTCTTGAGAAACCTCCACTCGCTCCCCACCTTCTTCGCCGGGATCTTTCTCTCTTTGGCGAGACGGCACACGGTCTTGACGTGCATCTTGAGGTACTCCGCCGCTTCGACGGAGGTCATCACGATGTCCGTGTCCTCACTCCCACCGATGACGATGTTCGAGTACTCCGAATCTCTCCATTTGCTCATCTGGTCCCGTCCTTTTTTGTTCGATTGAAAGTGGAAGAGTTGAACCTCAACCAGTTTAAGCACGAAACATACCAATTGAGACGGGCGATAGATGGCGGGGCCGCCGACTCAACCAGCTGCAAATATGCGAGTTAAGAAACTGCCGCTGCATTCGCCTGTTGTCCCCGGGCTCTGTCGTCATCCCCGAACCCCGCGTGTCTCAATTTGCGAGCATCACGATCGCCGCGACGCCTCCCCCACCGGCCGGCCGGCGTATCCGGCGATCTGCGAGAGGATCTCATCGGGGTTCAGAGGTTTGCTGATGTACCCCGAGACACCCAGCCGTTCCACGAGCACTTCAGCGTTTTTCCCCCGGTGGGATGTCGTCACCAAAACGGGAATCTTGCGGCTCTCACGCCGGAGCCGGTCGACCACCGCTTTGGCGGACATCGAAGGCACCCTGAAATCGCTGATGATGACGGACGCACGTTCTTTGTCGAGGAACGCCAGAGCAGCCTCAAGTCCGTCGACGGTTCTTGTCGTGAACCCCCCCTGCGAGAGCATCGAGCTGAGTGTTCTTCTCAGCGTCTCGTTCTGTTCGACTACCAACACGTCCACCTCCCCCTTTTTCGCCGCACTCTCTGGAGGAGTTTTCGCATCTTTCTCCTTTTTTGCCTGCGTATGGGAAGGATCAGACACGCCTACATCTACTCCTCCAGAAACATCCTCTTCGGAGATTGCGTCCACGGTGGCCATGTATTTCTGAAGCAGCCCGTCCGCCTCGACGAGCGGGACCCGTGTGTCTCCGATTTGAACCATCCCGTTCCCCATCCCCCGCCCCGCCGTAATACCATCTTGTTTCCATACGCCCTTCTCCAGCCGCCCGTCCCCTTCCATATAGAATGCAATCCGTTTCTCGAGCGAACCGATCACGACGATCCGGTCGCCGTCGATACACCCTTTGGGGTAAACCTGTCCCAGACGGACCACGCGGACCTGCCGGCCATCGACCGTCGCGCGCTCGCCGTGTGAGTCCAACGTCAGCCGGATATCTTCAACCCGATGGACATCTCCGAGCTGGCTCGAAAGGACAGCAACGCCGTCTCCGCCGGTTCCCCACACCATGAACCAGCAGTCCTGGAGGGAACCGGGTGTCGTGAACGCGAACCGCGTTCCGAGGCTTCCGTCGGGTTCGACCCACAGGAGGCTGCGGAGTTCGCCGAGGATCTTCCGCGTCTCGCGGAGGCCGGGATAGAACGCGAGGTACTCATCCCGGTCGAGATGCGAATCGGCGACGAAGTTCTCGCCGTTGTCGCGGAGCGTCCAGAAGAGAGCACCGTTCTTTTCTTCGACGCTCACCTCGACGCGCAGACAGGTTTCGCGGCAGCGGAGGAAAACGTCCCCCACGAGATGCTGGAGAATTCTATGAATCGGTTGAAGGAGTCTCGCGTCCATCGCACGATCTTCCGCTGAGAACGTGAGATCGATTTGCCGGTCCGTCCCGGCCGACACGACCCGCGTGTAGTCGTGGACGGCGATACGGAGAGGAGCGAGCGTATCGATGACGGGGGCGGGCAGGCCCCCGACCCTCGCCCCGACTACCCGCTCCATCGAGAGCGCGTAGAAACCGATGAGGAGGAGCTTTTTTCGCATGTCGTCGAGGGCGGACGTGAGGTCATGACCCGCTGTCCAGTCCAGAGACTCCCAGGTCTCGAGGAGCGCCTGTGTATGGCGCCGAAGCTCCGGCATGCTCGACACGAGGATTGGCTCGCTGCCGTGCGGGTCACGGCTCTCCGGCCGCTCCGAATCCGGCTCGCGACCGGCGTCGGGTTCGGCCGCTTCCCCCGGGCCCCGGCGGCACTCCGCCTTTTCCGCTTTCGGAAGGGACGCACCCTCGCCTCCGCTTTCCGCCCCAGCCGGCGCTTCCGCCGCGGTCTCCAGTAGTTCGCTCACCTCGTGGCAAAGCGCCTGCAATTCTTCCGCGGACACCGCGTCGTCGAGGCTCGACACCGCTGCGCCGCCGGCGCTGGCCACGAGCAGGTCCTCTTTCTCGATGATTTCGGATGTGATCTCGGCGATTGTCTCGTCCCACGGGAGACGCCTGTCTCTGTACATCCTCAACAGCGATGCGAACGCATCGAGGGAGGCCTGCCATTCGGAAAGCTCCATCAGAGACGCGCTCTTGGAGAGCATGTCGGTGCTGACGATGCACCGTCCCATGAGATCGGCGTCGATCGCGTCCTGCGCCACACACGAGAGCAACCCCCCGAGCGCTTCCGCGTGTTGATTGACCTGCGCGAGAAACAGACTTGTGCTATCCAGTTTGTTCGCCATGCATCGGGCTCCCTCGTCATCCTAGTTGTGCAGCGCCGGGTCGTAGTCGACGGCTCCCAGATCGTAGAGGTCCACGGCGTCTTCGTCCGCGTCGTGTGTCGCCGTTTTCCTCGTTATCGACGTTTCGCCGCGTGTGTCGCTCTCTCTTGTCATCGGGGGTTCGCTGCGCGCCCCGCGCTCGTTGGTCACCGCGGTTTCACCGCGCGTTTCGGGCGCCACGGGTCTTGGCTCCCTCAGCTCGGGCCCCTGGTCCCCGCTATCCACGGTGAAACGCTCGGATTCCAGAGGCGCGACGCGCTCGTCGGCCGGTTCCGGTGGCAATCTCCTCGAGATCCTCTCAAAACCCGGACCCTCGTAGCGGTCGGTTCTGGATTGATCCGCTTCTCTGCTCGATTGATCTCCCTTGCCGGTATCGTCGAGCGGCCCCAGACGTTCCCCGGATATCTCCTCGAATATCCCCGGTTCGCCGGCTTCATCTTCCTCCAATCCTCTCGGTAACTCCTTGCTTTCAGGGAAAAAAGCCCCGCCTCGATCCAGCGTCTCGAATCCATCATCCTCGGAGCCAGCCGTTTCCTCCGCCGGCGGCTGGTTCGGCTCGGACCTCCCCACAGTTTCTTTGGGCTCCACGTCCGGCAGTGAACTCACCGCAACCCCGTAGGATTCGTGGAAATTCGAAATCTTGTCCGAAAGGACGACGACCCGTTCGACCCAGAGCGTGACACGAGAGAGCACGCTCGCCAGGGTCTCTTCGGGGTTGGCGGTGTGGTCGGCTGATTCGGCCGAGCTTTCAGCAAACGTGTCCAGAGCGCCAGCCGACGATCGCATTGCCGCCGATATCTGTATGAATCGTCGGGTCGCATCCATGAAACGCGCCGCCACTCCCCTCACCTCTTCGGCCAGTCTAATGAGATCGTCCTGAGTCCCGACGCCGGAGCCCGCGTGGAGAGCCGTGCTGATCGCGATCCCCTTGGTCTCTTCGCTCAGAAGATCGAGGGAGACGTTGAGCTCTTCGAGCGACCTGAGGGAGGCGAAAATGGTTCGGACCTCGTTCTTTGCCGAGTCCAAACGTCCCCGCTGCGAATCCATCGAGTCGGAGCCGGCAAGTTGTCTGAGCTGTTCTTCGATCTCCTGGGCCCCCTCGCGGCTCGAATGCAACTCCTGGGCGATCTCGAGGAGTTTGGAATGGATCACGTTGCTCGTCTTCCGCAGGTCGCCGTACGATTCGGCCAGCTCCGATCCTCCCCCCTGTTCCCGCGACTGCAGGGCGGAATGGAGGATTTCACCGAGTTTTCGAAGGCCTGGGGTCGGCATTTCGTCCCCGGACGGCTCCCAGGAGCCGGCTTCGATGGCGGTCGCCAGCTGTTCGCATTCTTGTGTGAAGCCGTCGGTCAATTCCTTTTCCTTGGATTTCACCGTGTCTTCGACGCGCGTTTCGAGTGCCCCTTCGCGTTCGCTGAGCGATCTCTTTTTCTCTTCGAGCATTTCGGCGAACCCGAGAAGAAGCCGCTGGAGTTCGGGATGGTTTTTGATGCGTTCGATCTTCGACTTGTCTTCCAAGTCCTCGATATCTTTGAGGGAAGAGAGCAGGTTCTTGTAATCGAGTCCGGAGTCAAGATACCGCTTGTACTTCCTGACCGCCCCGGTGATCACCAGGTAGGAGATCATCGATGTGACGGCTACCAGACCCATGAGCGGCAGCATCTCGAAAAGAAACCCTTTTCCCCTTATCACACCCAACCACTCGTTCTTGTCGAGCCAGTTGCGGTCGAACACGTTCCCCGCCACGCCGAACCGGTGGACGACATAATAGGAGACACCGATACTCACAAAGACGAGCGCGAGCGCCACGAAAAAGCCGATTTTCCATGGTGATGTAAGCACGGGGGTCTTTGTCCTTCTCACGATATAACTCCTTGTCGAAGTGGATATTCTGATAGCGCTTGGGCAGCGAGATGTGTTGCACGAGCCCAGTTCGCAAGTACTATGCCAGGCGTGGCGGAGGTTCCGCAGACTCAAGAGGCAGCTAACTCATTGCGTTGGAAATGGATCTTCGTTCACGCGCACGATGGCGCGAGGGGGAAGCGCCTTGCAGTTTGCACGCAGCCCCGTGCGGAGCGGGTGCGCCCCCGGTCGGGGTTTTGGCTGGGTGTTATCGGTTGGACTTGCGGACCAACGGTTTGTAGAGAGAGATTCTTCGATCTTTGAACAGGTCGTTGCTGGCTGTGATCGATTTGTTGTCGGCCTCCTCGACCTGTATGTCGACGATCTTGAGGGATTCGCTCCGATCCCCCGCCCTGGCCAACACGTTGCCCGAGGGATCCACGATTTGGCTTTGTCCTGTGAACGAGACGGTGACGTTGCCCCGTTTCTCGGCGCCGATCCGGTTCGCCGTGATCGTAAACACACGATTCTCGATCGACCGTGTCCTCATCGCGTCCTGGCAGTATGGCATGACGAGATTCGCAGGGTGACAGATGATCTGAGCTCCCTCGAGCGCGAGAATCCGGGTCACCTCGGGAAAGCACCAGTCGAAACACACCATCAATCCTATACGGACTCCGTCGACCCTGTAGACGGCGTACCCCTTTTCTCCCGGAGCGAAAAAAAGCTTCTCGCGGTCGAACAGGTGGGTTTTCTGGTAGGTATACGTCTTTCCTTTTGGAGTAACAAGGACGGCTGTATTGTAGGTCCTTCGACCTATTCTCTCGGCGATGCCGAAGACAAGGTTGAGACGTCTCTGCTTGGCGATCTTTTTCATTTCGGTCACGGTGTAGCCCGTCGTGGCCGACTCTGCGAGCATGTCGAGTTCGTCCTGACTTCGGAACAAGTATCCCGTATTGAACAGCTCGGGCAGGACAATCGTCGCATCGCTGACGTCTTTGAGAAGCGAGTGTGCGGCGCGGACATTTTCCCGCACGCTCCCGAACCTAGGTCTTAACTGGAGGAATCCAACTTTCAATGTCCCCCTCCTGTTTTGTCACCCCGGATAAGCCGCAGGGCGACCGCCAGAAGTCCGTCTACTCGTAGGCAAAGCGTCGGGTGCGTAACCAGTTACTTTCAAAAAAGTTCTATTGATTGTGTTCGTTCGGTCTTCAGTATACCGGAATTTCGGGGATTTGAAAACACTCAAGCCGGTGGCTGGAGTACGAGCCGGGTAGATCCGCCGCTTTTTCGGTGCTTTCTCCACAACTCATTCAAAAACACACGATTAGACTTCGCGCGATGGCCGAGATCGCCAAGCGGATACTGCTCCCCGCAGTGAACCGTCTTCCGGTCGGAGCGTTGGGTGGTCCGGGCACAGGAGAATTCGGAACCTCATGTGAGCCAAAAGGTTCTCGATCGAGGCTGGATGACGCGTGGCACAGAGCTTGCTCGGTCCTCCTGCGTCGGCTGTGCGATTCCGGACTACAACATGGAGTGAACAACCGTGGGATCTGAACTGCACACCAATCTCGATTCGGACGCCAAACGCGAGGTCGAACCCACCTTCTTTTTTATGCTCAATTGCCTGCTCTACAGCCGGCTGGAGACGGGCTTTCCATCGAACCAGGATGTCTACGACGAAGACGTCAACGTGTACCTCGCGAATCTCCTCTGTTCGTTCATGAAACCGGAGTACCACCGGCGGGCCCGGCCGTACCTTTCCCCGTATGACACGAGCCTCTTCGAGAGAATAGAGAACTCGACGGACGCTCGTCTCAAGTACACGATCTACAAAACCAATGCGGATTTCTTGTTGATATCGATCGGAATCTTCAACAACCCCGACGCGAAACGACCCGATACGGCGCAACTCTACAGAAACTCCGAAGAAGCGTACATGGGGAGGGGCAAAGCGTACTACCACTTCGCCTACACGTACAGCCAGTCGCGGTTCAAGAAATCAACGGGGATCACCGAGATTCTGGAAAAGCTCTCGAGAGGCTTCGAGCGCTACGTGGAGATCCTGAGCCATATGCGCGGGGAGTACTTCAACATTCTCGACCGGCTGAGCAACGGGGAAGTCTACCACTTGGAGCGGTCGATCGATCAGACCACCGCGACGAAAGAACTGAGGGCGCTCCAGGACCAGTTTCTCGATGTGTATTCCGAATACCTCGAGACGAAAAGACAGGATCTGCGCCTGAAAGTCGAGGAGTTGGCCGGGAAGATCCGCGAGCTCGACGACTCGTTCAACTTCCATATCGACGGTTAGCCCGCGCCATGATCGGCGCGTTGGTGGGGCGCGCCAGTTCTTGCTGTCGCGCGGGTGGCGGCCACGGGCGCCCGCTCACGCGCGCAGCGAAGCGAGCACGGCAGCGGGCGGATGGCCGACAGGACCCGCGCGAACGGGAATCGCAGCCATCCGCGGCGGGAAGCCGAGCGAAGTGGAGCGAGGGTCTGCAACACTCCTCCAACGCACGTTTCCCTAGTCGGAGCCGGTGATGACGCCGACGTGCTCGGCGAACTTGAACACCCGCTCGAACACTTCTTCTTTTGTTTTGCTTCGCGTGAGCGCGTGCGACCCGTAGGGAAGGAGAACGACTTCGCTATCCGCGTGGGTCACCCACTTGCGCAGCAGCTTGAGCCCCTTTGTCGCAAGCACACGGTCGTCCCCCGCCTGGAGGACAAGCGTCGGGGACGAGATTTCCTTTGTGGTCTCACGAACATGCTCCATCGCCTTCACCACTTCTCCGTTCCAGTCGGAGGCGCGGAGAAAAAATGATGGGACGATGCGCCTCGCCAGCTCCGAGACCCGGTCCTTCATCTGGAGCCTGGGCGCCACTGCCGGGGCAAGAAGCACCAGTGCGGGGATCTTGTAGATCCGGGCGAGAATGATGGCCACTGTCCCACCGAGGCTGAGCCCGATGACAACCGTCTTCTTTGAGTAATCCGTCATCGTGCTGAACGCCGAATCGGCGAGAGTGACCCAGGATTCCCACGACGCCGGACGCTCTTTGAGATCGAACCGTGAGAACCGCGGGCAGAATACCGTAAATCCTCTGGAGTACAGGTAATTCCCCAGATCGCGCATCTCGGCGGGGGTCCCTTTCGAACCGTGGAGAAGAAGACACCCCGGGGCCCGGTTCTCCTGGAGAAAGAGAAACGACCGGTCATCCCTGGGAATGTGGTGACTTCTGTCGTATTCGAACCGCTGAAGAAAATGAGTGCGGAGAAGCTCTCGTCTCAGCTCGAAGTCGTTGGGGTTCTGTTCTACGAGGTGTCTGATCTCCCAGATCGTTCTATTGATTTGTCCATGCCATGTCATCAGATGTTCGTCCTAACTGAGACGATAGTTGGGGGCTTCCTTTGTGATCATAACGTCGTGCGGATGGCTTTCCCTCAACCCTGCGGCGGTGATCCGTATGAAACGACCCTTTTTTTTGAGATCCGCGACCGTCCCCACACCGCAGTACCCCATACCGGCCCGCAGACCCCCGACCAGCTGGTACACCGTCTCCGAGAGCTTTCCCTTGTAGGGCACCCGGCCTTCGATCCCTTCGGCGACGAGCTTTGACGCCTCGACGCCTTCCTGCATGTACCGGTCACCCGACCCGGATTTCATCGCGTCGATGGAGCCCATGCCCCTGTAAATTTTGAAGGCGCGCCCCTCGTAGAGATCCATCTGCCCCGGACTCTCCTCCGTACCGGCGAACAGACTCCCGATCATCACGGAATCCGCACCTGCGGCGATGGCCTTGACGACGTCGCCGCTGTACTTGATCCCACCGTCGGCGATCACGGGGACTCCAACCTTCGAAGCGACCTTCGCGCACTCCATGATGGCTGTGATTTGGGGGATTCCGACACCCGCGACGACCCGCGTCGTGCATATCGCACCGGGGCCCATTCCCACCTTGATACCGTCCGCTCCGCCCTTTATCAGATCCATCGCCGCGCGTGACGTCGCGATGTTCCCCGCGATCACCTGGAGCTTGAGGTAACGGGTTTTGATTTTGACGAGTGTTTCGATCACGTTCTTCGAATGACCGTGAGCGGTGTCGATGACGACGACGTCCACGTTCGCCCCGACGAGCAAGTCGACACGTGCGAGGGCGTCCCCGGTCACACCGACCGCCGCGCCCACACGGAGCCTCCCCTCAGAATCCTTGCAGGCGTTTGGATAATCCATGCTCTTCTTGATGTCCTTGAACGTGATCAGTCCCTTGACACGGCCGTCAGCGTCCACGACGGGGAGTTTCTCGACGCGGTGTTCGTCGAGGATCCTCTTGGCCTCTTCCATCGTGACCCCTTCGGGAGCCGTCACGAGATTCTTCGATGTCATGATGTCCCGGACGAGAATGGAATCGTTCTCGACGAAACGGAGGTCCCGGCTGGTGAGCATGCCTACGAGGATCCCGTCCTCGACGATCGGAACGCCGGAGATCCGGTACTTTTTCATCACAGTCCGGGCGTCCTTGGCGGTCGCCGCCGGGCCCAGAGAAATTGGGTTGGCGATAATCCCGCTCTCACTCCGTTTGACCTGATCGACCTGGGCGGCTTGAGCTTCGGGGCTCATGTTCTTGTGGATGATCCCGATACCACCTTCTCGGGCCAGAGCGATCGCCAGCTCCGCTTCGGTCACCGTGTCCATCGCCGCGGATACGATCGGGATGTTGAGCTGGATCGTCTTTGTGATTTGGGTCTTCGTGCTGACCTCGCTCGGGTACACAGCCGATTTCCCAGGAATGAGCAGAACGTCGTCGAAGGTGATGCCTCCGCCGGCTATTTTTTCCAACATGGATTCTCCCTGTCTGTTGGAGCAATTAGTTGGACTAATGTACCACCCAACCGCCCGTTTGGCAAGACGATAAGCGCGGGGCCTCCCGCCCCCGGGGAGCGTTGGGATAGAGCCGCGCCGTAGAATTCCGAAGACGCGCCGGGATCGCCAAAAAAAGGGTCCGACCCCTTGAAAAAGGTCGAACCCTTTGGAGCGGGTAGTCACCGCTCGCAAGTCCGCAAACAGGACTCTCGGTCTAGAGGTCCACCGCCTTGAGCGTCTTCCTCTTGTTGCCGATCGCCCGGTCTTCGGCGGCCTTGATGATCTCGCGGACTTTCTTGTCCAGGGCGCCGTAGAATTCCGAAGACACGTTGCATTTCTTCGAAGCCACTTTGGTTCTCGTCTTCGAAATGATCAGTTCAACTGGTGCTTTGGTCGGTTTTGCCATTAGGGTCCCTCCTTTAGCGACAAAAACGTTGATATGACCAAATTCCCTATTCCCATACACAATAACCCCCAACGTTGTCAAAGGGAATTTGGCCTCAGAGCCCCGAATTCGGAGGTCTGGAGCCGCGCCGGCGACTCCGGCGCCGGAAGGCCTCCGGGCTCCGAGCAGCCGCTAGACCTTGGGGAGCGTGATTCCGCGCTGCGCCTGGTACTTTCCTTTGCGGTCCGCGTAGGACACAAGGCATTCTTCATCGCTTTCAAAGAAAAGCACTTGGGCGATCCCCTCGTGCGCGTAGACCTTCGCGGGAAGGGGCGTCGTGTTGGATATTTCGAGGGTCACAAAGCCTTCCCACTCGGGCTCGAAGGGGGTCACGTTCGTGATGATCCCGCACCGGGCGTAGGTCGATTTGCCCACGCAAACCGTCATAATGGTCCGCGGAATCCTGAAGTATTCCACGCTTTGTCCCAGCGCGAAGGAGTTGGGCGGGATGATGCAGACGTCGCCTTTGAAATCGACGAACGCCTTAGGGTCGAACTTCTTCGGGTCGACGACCGTCGAGTTGATGTTCGTGAAGATCTTGAATTCATCCGATATGCGGATGTCGTAACCGTACGACGAGAGTCCATAGGAGATCTTCGTGTCTTTCACCTGCCGGTCGGCGAAGGGTTCGATCATGTTGTGCTCTTTGACCATTCGAACGATCCATTTGTCGGACTTGATCGACATGCCGTTTCCTTTCACGTTTTCAGCTTGCGCGACAGGCGCTTTTCGATCCGGTCGACTTTGCTCCGGATCGCGCCGCTTTTTCCTTCTCGATCGTCGATCGATATGGTGGTGATCACACGCTTCGATGATGCTCTCATCGTTTCGTGACACTTTCGTATGACGCTCCACACCTCTTCGGGGTCCCCTTCGACGATGGTGCCCATCGCGGTGAGCTTGTATTCGATCCCGCTCCGGTCGATGAGATCGATCACCTTGGCCACATCCTCACTGAGCGATTCTTTGCCCATGGGGACAACGCTGAAAAAAGCGATCACGATGCCCACCTCCTCGGCCTGGCCCGCGCCGTCCGGTCAGTACGTCTTCTTGAGACCGCCGAGCAGACTGAAGAACTCCATCCGCGTGGCGGCGTTTTCTCTGAATTCGCCGAGCATCGCGCTCGTCGTAGCGATGGAATTATGCTTCTCCACTCCCCGCATCATCATGCACAGATGCTGCGCCTCGATCACGACGCCCACGCCCTGGGGTTTGAGATGATGCTCGATGGCTTGCGCGATTTCTCGCGTCATTCGTTCCTGAACCTGGAGCCGCCGGGCGAACACATCGACGATGCGCGCCAGCTTGCTCAGGCCGATGATCCGGTTGTCCGGGATGTACGCGATGTGGCATTTGCCGAAAAACGGGACGAGGTGGTGTTCGCACAGGCTGTAGAAATCGATGTCTTTCAATACGACCATCTCTTCCTGTTTCTCTTCGAACATCGCGTCGGCGACGACCTCGTCCACGTCGACGCCGTACCCTTGCGTGAAGTACCGCAGCGCCTCGCTCACTCGCCTCGGCGTAGAGAGGAGCCCCTCTCTATTCGGATCCTCACCGAGTTCCGCGAGGAGCTCGCGGATGAGTACAGCCGCCTTGTCGCCTTTTTCGCCAGATCCGCTCATGTCGTCTCCTTACTCCCGTGTCCCGTCTGAGAAGATTCTCGAGCCATCGCGGCCAACCGTGAGGTACACCGACCGCCTCACCGCTCCTCTCCGTAGTAATCCGCGAAGGACTCGTGATCCTCCCAGATACGGACGCGATGGAGCTTCGCCCCTGGCACCGCGCCGCGGAGGCATCCCCAAACGTACTTCGCGATCATCTCGACGGTGCTCGCCGTCGTTTTGAACTCTTCCACGTCTTCGTTGAGGTTTCTATGGTCCAGACGGTCGATCACGCGGTCTTTAACGATCGCATCGAGTTCGGAAAGATGGATGACCATCCCCGTCTTGGGGTCAGGCTCCCCGGCAAACGTGACCTCGAGCACGTAGTTGTGTCCGTGGAGCCTCGCACAATCCCCGAATATGCCGTAGTTCTCCTCGGCGGAGAGGCCGTCCACGCGCAGCCGGTGCGCCGCACAGAAGTAGAGTTTTCGCGTGAGATAAACCATGTCCGGTTGCTCCGTCCAGCTACTCGGAGAACATTTTTTCCTCGAGGTACCGTTCCGCATCGAGGGCCGCCATGCACCCTGTTCCAGCGGCCGTCACCGCCTGGCGGTAGATCTTGTCCTGGACATCTCCGGCGGCGAACACCCCGGGGACATTCGTGCGTGTCGAGAAAGGCTCCGTCTTGATGTAACCCGCCCGATCCATATCGATCTGTCCATCGAAAACCTTTGTGTTCGGCGTGTGACCGATCGCCACGAAGAATCCCTGGCACTGCAGCTCGGATTCTTCGCCCGTCTTCACGTTTTTGACACGGACTCCCTGGACTCCCTGTTCGGGCGACCCGAGCACCTCCTCCACGGCGGCGTCCCACACGAACTCGATCTTTGGATTCCTGAAGGCCCTCTCCTGCATCGCTTTCGAGGCTCTGAGCTTGTCCCGCCGATGGATGACGTACACTTTGGTCCCGAACTTGGTGAGAAACGTCGCCTCCTCGATCGCCGTGTCGCCGCCTCCCACGACGGCGATCACCTTGTCCCTGAAAAAGAAGCCATCGCACGTGGCGCACGCGGACACGCCGTGTCCCCGGAGCTTTCTTTCGCTTTCGATGTCCAGCCACCTCGCCGTGGCCCCCGTCGCGATAATGAGGGTTCGGCAGCGGTAGATCTTCCCATCCCCCTCCAGGACTTTTGGATCTTTGTTCAATTCCACACGCTCGATGTTCACCTGATCGAATGTCGTCCCGAATCGTTCGGCCTGTTTGCGCATCACATCCATCAGTTGGGGTCCCGCAACGGCCTCGACAAAACCGGGGTAGTTCTCCACATCGCTCGTGATCATCAGCTGTCCGCCGGGCTGAATCCCTTCGAGGACGAGCGGTTCGAGATTGGCGCGCGCGGCGTAGATCGCCGCCGTCATCCCGGCGGGGCCTGACCCCAGAATGATCACTTTTCTGACTTCTTCCGCCATAAGCAGTTGCTCTCCTTTCAGTTGGACAATCAATCTCCAGCAAGATTACGCGAATTCCACGAATTGTCAAGGCGCGGGGAGATCTTGGCCGCGGTCCGCCGTCTTGCCAAAGCCTCGCTCAACAGCTATCCTTCGGATTGGCGCTTCGAAAGTGTGAGCTATGCGTCGAGGTTTTCTCGCTGTCAGCCTGCTGCTTGTGTCCCTCGCGGCCGCCTTCACGGGGTGCTCCGATTCAGATCCCCCCACCGGCCCTCCAAAAGGCACAGACACGACCCGCCCCGCGCCCGTAACCGACGCGGCACTCACAGCGACACCGGATGGCGGCGAGATCCGCCTCGAGTGGACGGCTCCGCACGACGATTCCCTCGCCGAGCGTGTGGCGGGGTACGAGATCCGGCTCGCCTACACGAGCGGGTACGACCCCGAGAATTTCTGGGGAACCGCGACTCCCGTCTCCGATCCGCCGACCCCCGCCGAGCCCGGAACCCGCGAGCGGTACACGATCAAGGACCCGAGGAGGACGAGAGACCTTTACGTGGGAATCCGGAGTATCGACGAGGGGGGGAATCTCTCTCTTCCGGGCGAACTCGCCACGATTCACGTACCCGGGTACACGTTCGCCGCGCGATGCATCGATGTTTTCACCAAGTTGCTTGTGGAGGGTCTTGCCGTCACACTCTCGACCGGCCCGTCGTATCACTACGTGACGGATGCGTCCGGCAGGTTCACCCACGATGGAGAGCTCGACGGAGGACTCACCCACATCGAGATTCTCACGGGATCATCGCCGTCCGCTTATCATACGGTCAACCAGTCGTTCGTGCTCGAGGGCGACAGTGTCCACACGTTTTTCATGATTCCCGTCGAACCCGTCAACGCCGCGTGGGTGCCTAACCTCCTCGCCCTTTTCAAACGCATGGCGGACATTTCGTCGCCCACCGACGGGGCCGCGGGAGGTTCATCAACTGTTCCGCAGATCCTTGCGAAATGGCACCATCGCCCGGTGCCCACCTACATTCCGCCGTTCACAAACGATCAGGGGATCGACTACCAAGGGCAAGCCAAGGCCGCCGCCGCCCGGTGGATGGAAAAAACCGGCGAACCCCTCTTCGTCCCTGTCGAGTCTCCGCCCGACACCGGGATCATCGTGACGTACAAGCCGCGTGCGGAGATGGGGCAGGGCATCGGCGTGACGATGCTCACACGGGGGGACGACGGCCACCCCCTCAGGATGGACGTGTGGGTCGTGGATGAGGCATCGGACCCGTTCGTGGTCTACATGATTTTTCTCCACGAGTTCGGCCACACGATTCCGTTGGGTCATGTCGATGATCCGGCGTTCCTGATGTTCGTCGGCCAGCCGATCCCGGGCGACGCCTCCGACGACGAAGTCCGTGTGGTTCAACTTCTCGAATCACTCCCCACGCGGATCGACATGTCGATCTACGACGAGAACTCTCCGTCGATGAAATAGCCCGCGTTGGGATGACCATCGGTGGGACGGCGGTCCGTGCGGAGGCAATCCTTTGTGGACGGCAGTGACGCTATGGGCGTCTCGCCTTCAGAAGATTCGACCGCGTCGGCGGTACACCCTCGTGGGCGAGCAGCTTCTTCTTCCTCGACAACCCCGCCGAGTATCCCCCGAGCCCGCCGGAAGAAGCGACCACCCGGTGACACGGGATGACGACGGCGAGCGGGTTCGACGCCATCGTGGTCCCCACAGCCCGTGCGGCACCTGGAAAGCCGGAGCGCTCGGCAAGTTCGCCGTAGCTCGTCACCCGTCCGAACGGGAGGGCGAGCAGCCTGCGAAGCACCTTCCGCTGAAATGAACTCCGAACCAAGGAGAGATCGACCGGCACCGTGAAAGAGGTCCGCTTTCCGCCGAAGTACTCCTCGAGTTCCTTCCTGTACGCCTTGAGGTGCGGCGAACTTTTCTTGAGCGTTTCATCGGGGAACATCCGGGCGAGCTGCGCCTTGAACGCGTCCAGCGTCTTGTCTCCGACGTACACCGCGCACAACCCCTTCTCCGTCGAGGCGATGAACACGTTTCCAACCAGTGTGCGTGGGATGAGATCGTAATGGATCATCGAAGACTCCTTCCCCTCAGGGTTCGCCGGATTCGCGCCGTGAATCATTGGCTCTGGTTCGACGACCGGGACACATGTCCCTTCGCGTCGGCCGGCGCGTCCGTGCGTATCATATCACAGGGAGAATCGTCTGAAGGAGAAAGAGGCGTGTCTATCAAAAAATTGGGCCGGTATCGCTTCCTACCAGGGAGGTAACTCGGCACATGAGCACGAAATGGAGAAGAGTAGAACCGTCTACTCTTTCCAGGAAGGGAGGTATTCAAGCGATACCGGCTTTCCCTATGTCTGTCGCTCGTAATATAGACGAGCCTCTCAAAAGCTGCCACAAGAAAATGCTTGTGAAAAAATTAATTTGGCTCTCTCTCCTCTCCTTCGAACGGGGTTGATTCGACACGAGTCCGTGATGTATCGTGGTGTCACCACCGCGTACGCCACACGAAAAGGGGAGGATGTCATGGATTACCACGAACTAGAGAATATGACCGTCATCAGGCTCCG
>Ga0315275_10001260_pt1 | contig 22134 bp, 19 predicted proteins | sample YL17G03_0_MG_FD_205557 | JGI IMG/M metagenome (GOLD analysis project Ga0315275, IMG submission 205557) | Sediment microbial communities from Yellowstone Lake, YNP, Wyoming, USA - YL17G03_0 | ecosystem: Environmental > Aquatic > Freshwater > Lake > Sediment | place: USA: Wyoming | collected...
GTCCTTGTATTTGAGCGACTTGTCGGACAGCTTGTACGAGTTGTACGGCACGTAGATCTCGCGCTTGCCGAGCAGCTTCCACTCGAAGCGGTCGGGCGCACCGTTGTAGCCGTCGACCTGGTCGGTCGTCAGCATGCCCTCGGAGCCGTCGTTGATGCCGTCGTACGCAAGGTCCGGCGCGCGACGCACACGGCGTTGTCCGGAGTTGTAGATCCACGCCGAGCGCTGTTCCGCGACCTGGTCGACCGGTTCGTGCACCAGGAAGATCGTGCCGCGCAGCGTCGCAGGCTCGGTGAAATACCCGAGCGCGTAGAAGAGCCGGTTGGGCTCGACGTTTTCGACGTTCGCCGCGTAGATGCGTTGCGACCAGAAGCCGATCTTGAAAAAGTCGCCGTTGGGTCGGACCGGGAACGAGTGTCCCGCGCGGACGATGCCGCCGCCGAGATACCGCACCAGGTGGTTCCAGATCGCCTCGAGACCGTTCTCGGGAATCGGGAACGGCGTGGTCGAGCCGTTCAGGTCCTTGAGGCCGAAGCCCTGCAGCGAGACCTTGCCCGCCTGCGCGATGACGCGATCCGTCACGGCCTTTGGATAGCCGACCGTACGACGCGTCGGATACACGTTCATGCGGAAATTCTGCGGATATTTCTGCAGCAGTGCCGCCTGGCCCCTGGTCAGCTTCGCCTCGTACTGGCCGACGTTGGTCGAGTTGATCGTAAAGAGCGGCTTGTCGCCCGGAAACGGATCGACGTAGCCCTGCTGCGGTGTCCAGCCTGCGGGGGCCTGCATCAGGCCGCCGTCCCAGGCGGGAATCGTGCCGTCGGCGTTGCCGGCGCGCTCGGCGCCGACCGGCGTAAGTTCCTTGCCGAGGCGGGAGAAGTCCGCGGCGTGCGCGCTGGTAACGAGCCCCAGCATCGCAACCGCCAGAGTCAGTGCTCGATGCGCCAGACATTCGCCGATATGCGTTCCGGGAGGATTTCGGCAGACCGTCGCGAGCCATGGACGGCGAGCGCGAGCCCCCAGGGACGGGTTCATGGCGTGTCTGCCGAAGCCCTTCCGGAACGCAGCGTCGGCGAATTGGCGCATCGGGCGCTGACCCTGACGGTGGCGATGCTGGGTCTCGTTGCCAGCGCGCACGCCGCGGACTTCTCCCGCCTCGGCAAGGACCTCACGCCCGTCGGCGCCGAGCGCGCCGGCAATGCCGACGGCACGATTCCCGCGTGGGACGGCGGCCTGAGGCAGGCACCCGCAGGCTGGACACCGCAACAGGGCTACGTCGATCCGTTTCCGGGCGACAAGCCGCTCTTTACGATCGACTCGACCAACGTCGGCCAGTACGAGGCGAAGCTGACCAAGGGACAGGCGGCGCTGCTGCGCAAGCACCCGCAGAATTTCCGGATGAACGTGTATCCGACGCGACGCACGGTGGGTTACCCGAAGGCGGTGACGGATCAAGTGATCGCGCAGGCGGGCAAGGTCTCGCTGCAGGGCTTCGGCCTCAAGGACCTGAACGGCTCCACCACGCCCTTCCCGATTCCCGAGAACGGCCTGCAGGCGATCTGGAATCACCTGGTGCGGTACCTCGGCGGCGGCATCGTCCGCGCGGGGCACTCGTTCCCGGTCCGACCGAACGGCGACTATTTCAAGATCGGTTTCCGTTCGCAGCGCATCTACGCGCCGAACGTCGAAAACGTCGAGCCCAACCGGCTCTTCTACGCACTCGGCTATTTCACTGAGCCAGCGACGCTGCGCGGCACGATCTTCCTGGTGCACGAACCGGTGGACCAGGTGGCGGAGCAGCGCTCGGCATGGATCTACAACTCCGGGCAACGACGCGTGCGTCGCGCGCCGGACCTCGCGTACGACGGTATCAACGACGGCTCCGAGGGCATGATGACGACCGACCAGGTCGATGGCTACAACGGTGCGCCCGACCGCTTCGAGTGGAAGCTGCTCGGCAAGCGCGAGATCTACGTGCCGTACAACTCGTACAAGCTGTCCGACAAGTCGCTCAAGTACAAGGACATTGTCCTGCCCAAGTCGATCAATCCCGACTTCGTGCGCTACGAACTGCATCGCGTGTGGGTGGTGGAAGGCACGCTCAAGCCGGGTCAGCGTCACATCTACGGCAAGCGGACGTTCTATCTCGACGAAGACAGCTGGTCAGTGCTGGCCGAGGACACGTACGACACGCGGGGCGGCCTGTGGCGCGCTTCGATGCACGGCCTGCTGCAGGCGTACGACGCGCAGGTCCCGTTCTACCGTTTCGGCATCTATCACGACCTCAACAGCGGCGGTTACCTGGTCGGCGGTCTTGACAACGAGGTGAAGGAGCCGATCCAGTTCAACGCCAAGGCCAAGGTGGGTGATTTCCAGCCGGATGCGCTGCGTCGCCTGGGCGGCACGCTCTAGCGCACGTTCAGGTCAGTCGAGACCGAGCTGGAAGCCGGCGTCGAGGTCCTGCTTCGAATAGACCTTGAAGGAGATCAGCGTCTCCGAGCCCGTGATCCCCGGCAGCTTGCGCATCTTCTCGCTGATCACGCGCGCCAGGTCTTCGTTCTCGCGCACGCGCACCAGCGCGACCAGATCGTACTGGCCGGCCACCGAGAACACTTCGCTGACCCCCTCGAGCTCGGCCATGGTCTGCGCCAGTTCCGGCACCTTGTCGGTCTCGGCCTTGATCAGGACGACGGCGGTCACCATGGCGTTCCCCAGCAGCGCGCAAGCACTGGCAATGAAAGAGTAGAAGACTGCATCTTACCGCCGAATCACTGGTGACCGTCGCTCGACGCCGCGAGGATCACTTCGTCTCCGCGTCCGGTTGATTCTCCGGCCGGGCCGCCGCGAATGCAGGCAATGCTTCCAGGTGCGCGCAGATCGCGACCAACCGCGGATAGGGCGTGACGTCGACGCTGAAACGGCGCGCGTTGTACATCTGCGGCACCAGGCACACGTCGGCGAGGGTCACGGCGTTGCCGCAGCAGAAGCGCTGCTGACCAGCCTCGACCGGGGCGTCCGGCATCGAACCCACCCAGCGTTCGAGTGCGGCGAAACCACGATCGATCCAGTGCGCCACCCAGCGGTTGATGGCCGCGTCGTCCGCGCCGAATTCACGGCGCAGGTAACCCATGATCGGCAGGTTGTTGAGCGGGTGCGTGTCGCAAGCGACGACCATGGCCATGCCGCGGACGGTCGCGCGGTCCCGCGCCGAGCCCGGCAGCAGCTGCGGCTCTGGATGGATCTCTTCGAGGTATTCGCAGATGGCGAGCGACTGCGGAATGACGAAGCCATCGTCAGCCAGCGCCGGGATCAGCCCCTGCGGATTGACCGCGAGGTAATCGGGCTTGCGCTGCTCGCCGCCGTCGCGCAGCAGGTGCTTCGGCACCGACTCGTATTCGAGGCCCTTGAGCGCGAGCGCAATGCGGACGCGGTACGCCGCCGAACTGCGCCAGTACGTGTACAGCCTGAATGCCATCTGCTTCCTCCCGGAGCGTTCAGACGATGGTCGTGCGGAGCGTGTCGAGTCCGTCGATGCCGGCCACGATGCTGTCGCCGCGCTGCACGGCGCCGACGCCGGCCGGCGTGCCGGTGAAGATCAGGTCGCCTGCCTGCAGTTCGAACAGTGTCGAGAGCTCTGCCACGATTTCGGGCACGCTCCAGATCAGCTCCGACAGATTGGCGTCCTGTCGCGACTGTCCGTTGACCTCGAGCCAGATGCGGCCTGACGTGAGATGACCGCCATCGGTCACGGGACGGATCGCGGTGACCGGGGCCGAGTGATCGAACGCCTTCGCGACGTCCCAGGGCAACCCGTTGTCCTTTGCATGCGCCTGCAGGTCGCGACGCGTCAGGTCGTTGCCGACCGCGTATCCGAACACGTGCTCAGGCGCCTCGGCCACCGGGATCTGCTTGCCGCCCTTGCCGATCGCGACGACGAGCTCAACCTCGTGGTGCAGGTTCGACGTGCGCGAGGGGTAACGCACCGGCGAGCCGTTCGCGACCACTGCGTCGGCAGGCTTGGTGAAGAAGCACGGCGGCTCGCGCGTCGGATCCGATCCCATCTCGCGCGCGTGCGCAGCGTAATTGCGCCCGACGCAGTAGATGCGGTGGACGGGGAAACGCAAGGAGGTGCCTGCGATCGCGACGGTGGGTCGCGGCACGGCGAACGGTAGCGGGTCGGCTGTCATGGTGTGCTCCTCGGTGTGCGAACGGGCCGACGCCTGCACGCGCAGCAACTCGGGCAGGAAGACTTCCTGCACGAGGATCGGCAGGCCGCCGAGCCTGTACACGGCGCGGCGGGCCCACACGGGCGCGTCCCCCGCAACGACGCGTGCGGCCTCGGCAAGCGGATGGCCCGCAGGAAGTTCGGCGTATTCGAGCGGCTCGCGCTCGAGCGGATCGTCCACTTGGCGCAGCGCCTCGCCGAGCGGCGAGTCGCCGAGTTCGCGCAACCACGGGTAGTGTTCGATCGTCGAGGCCGGCAACACCGTCTGCGCGAACACAATACGATCTCCGTCTGAGCAGAACTCGACCTCGCGCAGCAGGCAGGTTTCGTCGTCGACTTTGAGCCGCTCGCGCAGAGGGGGCGAGAGCGCAGATTCACGCAACCTGCCAAGTCGCCGAAAGCCCATCGCCGGACCGCACAGCGCACGGACGCGCGCGGTGAGCATTCCCGGCTCGGCCAGCCAGGACAGAAGGTCGTGCGGCACGCGCGCCGAGACGACGGCGAGGGGTGACCAGTGCGAGGGGTTGGCCAAGAGCCTGCAGCGCGTCAGAACTGGTCGGCGGTCAGCGCCATGATCGAGCTGCTGCCGGCGCGCACGGCCACGCCGCAGGCCAGCACGCGCGGCAGCACGTGCTCCGCATAGAACCTGGCCAGCAGGACCTGCGTGCGCAGGAAGACCGGGTCGGTGCCGTCGGTCTCGAGCTTGGCGGTCGCGACCAGCGCGCCGCGTGCCAGCTGCCAGCCGCCGATGACGGTGCCCATCAACATCAGGTAGTTGAATGCCGCGGAGCTCACGAGCTCAGGATCCTTGCGCTCGCCGGCGAGCAGGTGCGACGAGCACAGCACGAGTTCGTCGAGTCCTTTCGCGAGCCACAGGCGGACGCTCGCCATGTCCTGGCCCGCGTTCGCGAGCGGCGCGTCGACGAGACGCATCTCCGACACGAACGCGGAGACGGTGGCGCCGCCGTCGCGCATCAGTTTGCGACCGACGAGATCGATCGCCTGGATCGCGTTCGTGCCTTCATAGATCGAAGTGATGCGCGCGTCGCGATAGAACTGCGCAACGCCGGTCTCCTCGACGTAACCCATCCCGCCGTGCACCTGCATGCCGAGTGCCGTGACTTCCTGTCCGATTTCCGACGAGAACGCCTTGGCGATCGGCGTCATCAGGTCGCCGCGCGCAAGCCAGGCCGCCGACGTCTCCGGCGTGTCGCCGTAGTTGCCGCGATCGAGACACGATGCCGCGTAGTAGCAGATTGCCCGACACGCCTGCGTGAGCGAACGCATCAGCAGCAGCGTGCGACGGACGTCCGGATGCCGGATGATCGCGACGCGGCCCTTTTCGCCCGGCGCGCGACCCTGCACGCGATCGCGTGCGTATTTGACGGACGCCTGGTACGAACGGTCGGCGAGACCCACGCCCTGCGCACCGACGCCAAGGCGCATGTAGTTCATCATCGTGAACATGGCGGCAAGCCCTTCGTTCTGCACGCCGACCAGGAAACCCTGCGCCCCGCCGCTGTCACCGAACGCCATCACGCACGTGGGACTCGCGTGGATGCCGAGCTTGTGCTCGACCGACACCGGAAACACGTCGTTGCGCTCGCCCGGCGTGCCGTCGGCATTCAGCTTGTGCTTCGGGACGAGGAACAGCGAGATGCCCTTGGTGCCCTGCGGCGCCCCCGGCAGCCGCGCCAGCACCAGGTGCACGATGTTCGACGTCATGGGGTGGTCGCCCCACGTGATGTAGATCTTGCGCCCGGTCAGCAGGTAGCTGCCGTCGGCCTGCGGTTCCGCACGAGTCGTGAGCGCGGCCAGGTCCGAGCCCGCCTGCGGTTCGGTGAGGCACATCGTGCCGGTCCATTCGCCCGAGACGAGCTTGCCGAGGTACTGCGTCTTCAGCTCTGCGGAGCCGTGACGATCGAGCGCCAGGATCGCACCCTGCGAAAGCTCGGGGCACAGGGCGAAGGCCACGTTGGCGCCCGACCACATCTCGTCGCAAGCGATGGAGATCGTCTTCGGCAGGCCCTGGCCGCCGAAGTCGGGATTCGCGGCAATGCCCGGCCAGCCGCCGGCGCTGAACCTGGCATAGGCGTCGGTGAATTCAGGCGGAACCTGCACCGCCTGGTCCACGACCTGCACGCCCCTGCGATCACCAAGCCAGTTGATCGGCGCAAGCACGCCGCTGGCAAAGCGACCAGCCTCTTCGAGCACGGCTTCGACCGTTTCCGCGTCGACCGCCGCATACGATTGCAGCGCCGCGACTTGCTTGAAATCGGCGAGGTGCTCGATCGTGAAACGCATCTGCTGCAGGGGGGCGCTGTAATCGGGCATGGTCGGCTCCGGCGGGGACGTTTGTGCTGTGCAACAATCCATTTTGCCCTGCCCGGGCGGGCCGTGCCATGCCGGCCCGGCCCACGCAGGTACAATCACCGTCTTGCCGCGAGGTTCGGATGAGCATCTGGTTTCGACCCACGACGATCGAGCAGGTCCAGGCCATGTTCGGCCGCGTCCGCGACATCAACTTGCACCTGGATGTCAGGCTGACCGAAATTGGCGACGATTTCCTGCGCGGGTCGCTTCCAGTGGATGAACGCACCCGCCAACCGTTCGGCCTGTTGCACGGCGGAGCCAGCGTCGTCCTGGCCGAAACGCTCGGTAGCGTCGCCAGCAACTTGTGCATCGATACCAGCAAGTTCTACGCCGTAGGACAGGAGATCAGTGCAAATCACCTCCGTTCGGCGCGCTCCGGGCGGGTGACCGGGACGGCCCGGCCAGTGCATCTGGGTGGCCGGTCCCAGGTCTGGGACATCCAGCTCCAGGACGAGGCCGGACGACTGACCTGCGTTGCGAGACTGACCATGGCCGTAATCGCAGCGCCCGGGAAAGGCATGACGCTCGTCGGGACGGAGAAGCAATGATGAAGCACACCTGCGGCAACGCCCTGGCGGCAATCTTCCTGGCCGCGGTGGCTGCAAGCGGCTGCGGCCTCAAAGGCGCGCTCACCCTGCCGTCGAAGTCCGACGAGGTCGTCATCCGCGCGCCGGGGCAGGCCGCGCCAGTGGAGGGCGAGACGACGACCACGCCACCTGCCACCGCACCGGCGGAACCGGCCAAGGAAGCCCCGGCCAGGCCCAGGGACGAGCGCATCCCGCCCCCGCCGCTGCCGCGCGGCACCGCAGGCACCGCCCGCGGTGGTTGACGCACGCACACTGGTGCTGGTGGATGGCTCGTCATACCTGTATCGGGCCTTCCACGCGCTGCCGCCGCTGACGAATTCGCGCGGGGAGCCGACAGGTGCCGTGCTCGGCGTGCTCAACATGCTGCTGCGCATGCAGCGCGAGCAGAACCCCGAGCTCGTGGCCGTCGTGTTCGATGCGCCGGGCAAGACGTTCCGCGACGAACTGTTCGCCGAGTACAAGTCGCACCGGCCGCCGATGCCGGACGACCTGCGCTCCCAGATCGAGCCGCTGATCGACGCCGTGCAGGCGCTCGGCCTGCCGCTGCTGCGCATTTCCGGAGTCGAAGCGGACGACGTCATCGGCACGCTCGCGCAGCGCGCCGTGGAGTCGGGACTGCAAGTACTGATCTCGACCGGCGACAAGGACATGGCGCAGCTGGTCAACGAGCGCGTCACGCTCGTCAACACCATGACGAATTCGTCGCTCGATCGGGCCGGAGTCAAGATCAAGTTCGACGTCTACCCCGAACAGATCATCGACTACCTCGCGCTGGTCGGTGACGCCTCGGACAACATCCCCGGCGTGCCGAAGGTCGGCCCGAAGACGGCCGCGAAGTGGCTCAACGAATACCGCACGCTCGACAACCTGCTCGAGCACCAGGACCGCATCGAAGGCAAGGTTGGCGAAAGCCTGCGCGCGTCGATGGCGGATCTCGCACTGTCGCGCGAGCTCGCCAGGATTCGCTGCGACGTCAAACTCGACGTCGGCCCTGAGCAACTGCGCCGCAACGAACCGGACGTGGCAAGACTGCGCGAGCTTTACACGCGGCTCGAATTGCGCTCGCTGCTGAAGTCGCTTGGCGACACTTCCGCGGCCTCTCCACCTTCCGGTCCTCCCGGTCCTCCCGGTCCTCCCTCTCCTTCCGGGCCTTCCGGGCCTTCCGGGCCTTCCGGGCCTTCCGGGCCTTCCTCCCCTTCCTCCGAAGGCTGGGCACCCGGTCGCAACTACGAGCTCGTGCTCGAACGGGAACGACTCGACCACTGGCTCGACGCGCTGCGCGCCGCCGACGTCTTTGCGTTCGACACGGAAACAACGTCGCTCGATTACATGCAGGCCGAGATCGTCGGCGTTTCCTTTGCCGTCGAACCCGGAACCGCGGCCTACGTGCCGCTCGCCCACACCTATCCCGGCGCGCCGGATCAGTTGAATCGCACCGAAGTGCTGGGTCTGCTGCAGCCGCTGCTCGAGGACGAGCGTCGCGGCAAGCTCGGCCATCACCTGAAGTACGACGCGCACGTGCTGCGCAACCACGGCGTCGAACTGCGTGGCATGCGCTTCGATACGATGCTGGAATCGTACGTGCTGAACAGCACGGCGACGCGCCACGATCTGGATTCGGTGGCGCAGCTTTACCTGGGTGTCGAGACGATCCATTACGAGGACGTCGCGGGCAAGGGCGCCAAGCAGCTCAACTTCAGTGACGTCTCCGTCGAAACCGCGGCGGAATACTCGGCCGAGGATTCCGACGTCGCACTGCGCCTGCACCGCACGCTCTGGCCTCGGCTCGAAGCGCTGCCTGCGCTCGCCCGGCTGTACCAGGAGGTCGAACAGCCGCTCGTGCCCGTGCTGCTCGACATGGAACACTGCGGCGTGCTGGTCGACGCGCAGATGCTCAAGCGCCAGAGCCATGAACTCTCGCGCAGCCTTGTCGAACTCGAAAAGCGCGCGCATGCAGCGGCAGCGCAGCCTTTCAACCTCGAATCACCCAAGCAGCTGCAGGAAGTGCTGTTCGGCAAGCTCGGGCTGCCGGTGAAGCGCAAGACACCCACGGGCCAGCCGTCGACGGCCGAAGACGTGCTGGAGGAACTGGCCGACGAGTTCGAACTGCCGCGCATCATCCTCGAGTACCGCGGACTCGCGAAGCTGCGCTCCACGTACACCGACAAGTTGCCGGAGCAGATCAATCCACGCACGGGCCGCGTCCACACTTCGTATCACCAGGCCGTGGCGGCAACGGGTCGCCTGTCATCGACCGACCCGAACCTGCAGAACATCCCGATTCGCACGGCGGAAGGCCGCCGCATCCGGCAGGCATTCGTCGCGCCGCCGGGTCACGTCCTGATTGCGGCGGACTACTCGCAGATCGAACTGCGCATCATGGCGCACCTGTCGGGTGACGCCGGCCTGCTCGACGCATTCGCGCACGACCGCGACATTCACCAGGCAACCGCTGCCGAGGTGTTCGGAGCGCCCTCGCCCGACCAAGTCACGCCCGAGCAGCGCCGTGCGGCGAAGGCGATCAACTTCGGACTCATCTATGGCATGTCCGCCTTCGGGCTCGCGCGTCAGCTCGGTATCGAACGCGGCGCGGCGCAGCAGTACGTGGACTTGTACTTCCAGCGTTACCCGGGTGTGAAGCGCTACATGGACGAGACGCGCGCGATGGCGCGCGAGCAGGGTTTCATCGAAACCGTGTTCGGGCGCCGGCTCTACTTGCCCGAGATCCGTTCACGCAATGCGCAGATGCGGCAGTACGCCGAGCGCAGCGCGATCAACGCGCCGATGCAGGGCACGGCGGCGGACATCATCAAGCGCGCGATGATCGAGGTGCACCGGTGGCTGCTCGGCCAGTCTCACGCGCGCCTGATGATGCAGGTGCACGACGAACTCGTGCTCGAAGTGGCGGAAGACAGCGTCGACGGCGTGCTCGCTGAACTGCGCGGGCACATGGTGGCAGCGGCCGAGCTGCGGGTTCCGCTCAAGGTCGAAGTCGGCGTGGGCAAGAACTGGGACGAAGCGCACTGAAGTTAGCCACGGTGCGTCCAGCGAAACAGCCGTAAAATGACGCATCCGGGCGTCCCGCCCCGTTGAGGAGACAAATCATGCGCAAGACTATCTTCGCCGCGCTCGCGGCAGCATGCGGCCTGCTCAGCCTGCCCGCCCTGTCCGCCGACAACGGCATCTATCTCGGCGCCAGCGTCGGCCAGAGCAGCGTGCAGTACGACGACCTGAACCTCAATTTCGATGCCAGTGCGACGGGATTCAAGGCCATTGCAGGCTGGCGCTTCCTCGACTGGCTGTCGGTCGAGGGCAACTACGTCGACCTCGGCTCCGGCGACGACAACGTGGCCGGCGAGAAAGTGAAGTCTGACGTCAATGGCGTTTCGCTGTCGGCGGTGGGTTTCGTGCCCATCGGTCCGGTGGACCTGTTCGCGCGCGTGGGCGCCATCAACTGGAATGCGGACGTCACCGCGCCGAACCTCGGCGTGAGCGCGAGCGACGACGGCACCGACCTGACGTACGGCGTCGGTGCGCAGTTCCGCGTGTGGAGCCTGAGCGTCCGCGGCGAGTACGAGGTGTTCGATATTTCCAACGCGGACACGGTCGACATGTTCTCGATCGGTGTCACCTGGACGTTCTTGTAATTTAACCCATTGACCGACAATGGATAATTGGTGGGTTGGACAGCGGGAGATACCAGGCTGCATGCAGCGGGAACTTTCCCCTGGAGACCCCCTCTAATCTCCGTGAGCGTCCTTGTGATGCTTGGCGTCGGCCTACCTCCCTGGGTCCGACGTCTGCCCGGTCATCCCCCATTACCGGGTTGATTAACCCCGGCCGGATCCGCTGATCCTGCCGGGGTTTCTTTTATGCGCTTGCCATCGAGCAGCTTTTCGAGCGCGCTGCGCGCTTCCTGCACGCCATCGCCCGAGTGCGCGGAGAACAACTGCACCGTGACCAGGCCGTCCTGCGGCAGTTTGCGGCGGACTCCCTGCAACGCATTGCCCGCCGCGCCCCGGCCGAGCTTGTCGGCCTTGGTCAGGAGGATGTGCACCGGCAAGCCGCGTGAGGAAGCCAGGGCCAACATGTCCTGATCGTGGTCGGTCATTGGATGCCGCACGTCCATGACCACGATCGTGCCCTGCAATGCGGTGCGCTTGGCGAAATAGCCCTCGAGCAGCGTGCCCCAATGGGCCCGCATGCTGCCCGCCACCTTGGCGAACCCGTAACCCGGCAGGTCGACGAGTCGGCGACCCGACTGCAACTCGAAAAAATTGAGCAGCCGGGTGGCGCCAGGACTCTTGCTGGTCCGGGCCAGCCCCTTGCGCTGGGTGATCGCGTTGATGGCGCTCGACTTGCCGGCATTGGAGCGGCCGGCCACCGCGACTTCGACGCCTGTATCCGGAGGCAACTGCCCCAGTTTGTTCGCGCTGGTGAGGAATCGGACTTCGGGGTATGCGGCCATGTTCCTGCCAGTGGGACGCGCCCACGACGCGCGAAAGCCTTAGTGTACAATTTGCGGCTTGCCCGGCAGGCCGCAGAACAGCATCGTCCCCGGCCTTTCTGCGCCCGGCGCCCGTTCGGTATTTGGGAGTGGATTCAGTCATGACCGCGAAGTTTGCCGCCCTCACGCTGGTTGCCGTGCTCGGCTGGACCGGCTCCGCCCACGCAGCAGGCACCGTCGAAGCCGGCCAGGCCAAGTCGGCCACCTGCATGGCCTGCCACGGCATGGACGGCAACAGCGCGAATCCCGAATGGCCAGCGCTCGCGGGCCAGCATTCTTCGTACATCATCAAGCAACTCAAGCACTTCAAGGCCGGTGAGCGGCAGAATGTGCTGATGAGCCCGATGGCCATGATCCTGACCGACCAGGACATGGAAGACCTCGCTGCGTACTTCTCGTCGCAGACGCGCCAGCCGACGGACGAGACCGAGCCCTCAAAGCTCAAGCTCGGCCAGAATATCTACCGTGCCGGCATCACCTCGAAGGGCGTGCCGTCGTGCGCTGGCTGCCACGGCCCGAGCGGCCACGGCATCGCGGGCGCCGCGTTTCCGATGATCGGCGGCCAGCATGCGACGTACGCCGCGCTCCAGCTGCGCAATTACAAGTCGGGCGCCCGCACCACGGACCCGAACTCGATGATGCGTACGATCACGTCCAGGCTCACGGACGAGGAAATCGATGCCGTCGCCTCGTACCTCCAGGGCCTGCGTTGAACCTCGCGGCCCGTCGTCGGTCAGAAGCCACCATGAACAAGCAGACCTTTGTTTCCGGGGCCCGGCAGGCGTTCGCCGCCGGCGTGCTGTTGCTGGCAGCCGGCACGGCCGCCGCCGCTTTCGAACCCCAGCAGGGCGTACACTACAAGCTGCTGACGCCTGCGCAGCCGACCAACGTCGCGCCGGGCAAGGTCGAGGTGGTCGAGGTGTTCTGGTATGCCTGCGGCCATTGTTACCTGCTCGAGCCCAAGCTCGAAGCCTGGAGCCGCAACGGCAAGCCCGCCAACGCCGAACTCGTGCGCTTGCCTGCCACCTGGAACAACACGCTCAAGACGCATGCGCGCGTCTTCTACACGATGGAACTGCTCGGCAAGCAGAACCTGAACCCCGAGATCTGGCGTGAGATCAACGTGAAGGGCAATCACCTCGATACCCCGGCGGCCATCGAGACGTTCTTCACGTCGCGCGGCGTCTCGAAAGCCGATTTCCAGAAGGCATTTGCGAGTTTCACGGTCGACTCCAGGATCATGAAGGCGGAAGACCTCAACCGCCGCTACAAGATCTCGGGCACCCCCACGGTGATCGTGAACGGCAAGTACGTCACCGATGTCGCCATGGCCGGCAGCGAGGACAAGCTGTTCGAAGTGATCAATGCGCTGGTAGCCAGGGAAAAGCCGACGAACTGATTGCCGTCGAAATACGCGCGCGAGGGTTTTTCGCTGCGCCCTGTGTTACAACGGCGGCCGGACTTCAGGCGGATTTCCTGATGCTGCGCTTATTGATCCCCACCGGCAGCGGTTACACCTGGGTCGAGCACAACCCGCCGGCGCCCTTTCCGGACGAATTCCTGTGGGCGGACCTCTTCGAACCGACTCCCGAGGAAGAGCGCGCCGTCGAGGCACTGCTCACCGTCGACGTGCCCACGCGCGACGAGATGAAGGAGATCGAAACGTCCAGCCGCCTCTATGAAGAGGCTGGCGCCGTGTACATGACGGCGACGGTCGGCAGCAAGCTCGATAGCGAACGCCCGGAAAGCAGCGCGATCACGTTCATCCTCGCCAACGGGCGGATGATCACCAACCGTTACGTCAACCCGACGCCGGTGCAGCGCTTCATGCAGTTCGTCGAGCGGTCGCCCGCGGCGTGCACTTCATCGGCCACGCTGTTCGCGGGACTCCTCGAATCCTTCGTCGAACGAATCGCCGACCTGCTCGAACGCGTGCAGACCGAACTCGATGCGGTGTCGTTCGCGATCTTTCCGCGTGGTGGGGCAACCTCGCCGAGCAGCGCCGACCTGCACGCCCTGATTCGCCAGATCGGCGCGGACGGCGACCTGGTCTCGAAGGCGCGAGAAAGCCTCGTGAGCTTCCAGCGCATCCTGATGTACGTGCAGCAGACCCCGAACCTCGATCTCTCGTCGGACCAGCGCAACCGCTTCAAGTCGACGCTGCGCGACGTGCAGTCGCTGTCGGACCACGCGTCGTTCCTGGTCAGCAAGATCCAGTTCCTGCTCGACGCGGTGCTCGGTCTCATCAACCTCGAGCAGAACAACATCATCAAGATCTTCTCGGTCGCGGCCGTGATGTTCCTGCCGCCGACGCTGGTTGCGAGCATTTACGGCATGAACTTCCACTTCATGCCGGAGCTCGACAAGCACTGGGGATACCCGGTGGCCCTGCTGGCCATGTTGTTCTCGGCGCTGGTGCCTTACGTCTACTTCCGCCGCAAGGGCTGGCTGTAGTCCGGCCCGCCGCATACCGATGACACCGGGCGTGTACCTCGCCCTGACCGCGACGATCGCGGTGGCGGCACTGACTCCCGGCCCCGCCGTGACCGCCATCGTTGCGCGCGCCATCACCGATGGCATTCGGCCTGCCCTGGCGATCAACGCGGGCGTCGTCACGGGCGACCTGCTGTTCTTCGCGCTGGCGACCGCCGGCATGGCCGCGGCGGCGCGATCGCTCGGCGAGCTGTTCACCGTGTTGCAGTGGCTGGGTGCCGCGTACCTCGTGTGGCAGGGCATCGCCCTGTGGCGCTTCGAACCACGACCCATGACGACCGCGAGTGGCCCCGCACACGAGTCTCATTTCTGGCGCAACTACGGCGCCGGCCTGCTGCTCATGTTCGGTCACGTGCAGGCCATGCTGTTCTATGCCGCGCTGCTGCCGGGCTTCGTCGACTTTTCCCGCCTCTCGGTGTGGGACATTGCTCTCGTGGCGCTCACGCTGGTAGTCGTGATCGGGACCGTCAATGCGGGTTACGCCGTGCTCGGGGCCCGTGCCCGCCATTTTTTTGCCGATGCGCGCGCCCAGCGGACGTTGCACCGCGTGGCGGGCACGCTGATGCTGCTCGCCGCGTTCCTGGTCGCAACTCGGGTGTAGGATTACCCGCATGGCCAAACCCACGATCAACAACATGGCGGTGTTCTGCGATTTCGAGAACGTCGCCCTGGGCGTGCGCGATGCGCGCTACGCGAAGTTCGACATCGACAAGGTGCTCGAGCGCCTGCTGCTGAAGGGCAGCATCGTCGTCAAGAAAGCGTACTGCGACTGGGAGCGGTACAAGGAGTTCAAGGGGCCGATGCACGAAGCGTCGTTCGAACTCATCGAGATCCCGCACGTGCGCATGTCGGGCAAGAACTCGGCCGACATCCGCATGGTCGTCGACGCGCTCGACCTCTGCTACACCAAGTCGCACGTCGACACGTTCGTGATCGTGAGCGGCGACTCCGACTTCTCGCCACTCGTCAGCAAGCTGCGCGAGAACAACAAGCTCGTCATCGGCGTGGGCGTCAAGAGCTCGACGTCGGACCTGCTGATCGCCAACTGCGACGAGTTCATCTACTACGACGACCTCGTGCGCAAGGAAGAGCAGCGCAGCCGGCGCAAGAAGCAGCCCTCCGCGGCACCCGCTGCTGCACCCGCTGGCAAGCAGACTGCCGCGGGGAGACAAGCCCCGCAGTCCACCGCGCCTGCACCCGCACCCGTCCAGGCATCCGATGCAGCCGATGCGCCTGCCCCGGCGGTCGAGCCGTCACGCAAGACCCCGTCCCGCGCCAAGTCCGAGGACGAGAAGAAGCAGGAAGCGTTCGACCAGGTGCTCGCCACCATCGAAGCGCTGGCGGACGAACGCGAGGCCGACGAGAAGATCTGGGGCTCGATGATCAAGCAGACGCTGAAGCGCCAGCGCCCCGGGTTCAACGAGAGCTACCACGGCTTCCGCAGCTTCAACCAGCTGCTCGAGGAAGCGCGCGACCGCAAGCTGATCGAGCTGGAAAAGGACGAGAAATCGGGTGGTTATATCGTCAGGGCCGTGACCTGACTGACACCCGGCACCGCCCCGATCCGCGGTAAGCTAGCGGCCCGCAGGGATTGAGCAGTCCGGAGCAGACTGGCGCATGGCTGACGTTTTCATTTCGTATGCTCGCGGCGATAAAGCTCGCGTAGCCCCGCTTGTGGCTGCAATCGAGGCGAAGGGCTGGACGGTCTGGTGGGACCCGGAGATCGACGCCGGGCAGCAGTTCGACGACCAGATCGAAGCCGAACTGCTGGCGGCCGCAGCGGTTGTCGTGGTCTGGACCGCGACCTCGGTCGGCTCCCGCTGGGTGCGAGGCGAAGCGCGGGAAGCCGCCGACCGCAACATCCTGGTGCCCGTGCGGTTCGATGCGGCTCGCCTGCCGATGGACGTGCGCGCGATCCACACGATCGATCTCGACACGTGGAACGAAGACACCGGCAGCGCAGCGTTCCAGGATCTCGCTCGCGCGCTCGATTCCATGATCGCGCGCCAGCGCAAGGCGACCGCGGGGACCCAGCCCGCCATTGGAACCGCGACGCCGGCAGCCCCCGCCCAACCGCGCGTTTCGATCTGTGTACTGCCGTTCTCCAACATGAGCGGCGATCTCGAGCAGGAATACTTCAGCGACGGCATCAGCGAAGACATCATCACGGACCTGAGCAAGGTCTCCGCGCTCGCTGTCGTTTCGCGCAACACCGCCTTCACGTTCAAGGGCAAGAACGTGGACCTGCCGCAGGTCGCGAAGCAGCTCAAGGTCAACTACGTGCTCGAAGGCAGCGTCCGCCGTGCCGGCGGCCGCGTCCGCATTACGGCACAGCTGATAGAGGCGTCGAGCGACAACCACCTCTGGGCCGAGCGCTACGACCGCGACCTGAACGACATCTTCGCGTTGCAGGACGAGATCTCTGAGGCCATCGTCACGGCGCTTAAGCTCAAGCTGCTGCCGGAAGAAAAGAAGGCCATCGAGCAGCGCGGGACGACGAACCTGCAGGCCTACAACCTCTACCTGATGGCGCGGCAGCGCTACGCCACCGGCCAGATGTCGGACTCGCGCAGGAGCGATACGGTCATACGTCTGTGTCGCGGCGCCATCGAACTTGACCCGAACTACGCTCGCGCGTGGGCACTCATGGCAACCGCGCAGCGGCACCGCATGTACGCAACCGGCCAGGGCGACAACGGGTCCGCCGCGGCTGCGCGTGCCATTGAGCTCGACGCGAATCTAGCGGAGGCGCACGCCGCCAAGGCCGGCGTCCTCGCCGCCGCGGGAGACTACGGCGCCGCAGACGAAGAGCTGGCGGTCGCGATGCGACTGGATCCGGACTCCGTGGACGTGATTCAGGAGGCCGCGCGCCTCCACTTCATGCTGAAGCGCTACGAAAGCGCTGCGGCCAGCTGGGACAGATACGCGACCCTGGTCGAGACGGACATCGCATCGGGTGGCCTGCTGATCACCTGTTACACAGCCCTCGGCGACAAGGCCAACCTGGAGCGAGTGGCGCGACGCACGATGGCCCGCGCGGAGAAAGCGGTTGCAACCGATGCCGACAACGGCTCCGCGATGGCGACGATCTTCAGTTGTCTCCTCTGCCTCGGTGAAGCCGAACGGGCCAAGGAATGGGCGCGGCGCGCCGTGCTGATCGACCCGGACAACCTCGGCATGCGCTACAACCTGGCGTGCGATTTCGTCGTCGCGGTTCACGATCACGACATGGCGCTCGAAATGCTGCGCCCGGTCTGCCGTAACTCCGGCCACGAGCAGATCGCGTGGATCGGCTCGGACCCCGACATGGATCCGCTGCGCGACGACCCTCGATTCAAGGAAATGGTGGCGGAGGCGGAAGCACGCCTGGCGACGGCGTAGCCCTGACTTCCGGCCGGACGACGCTGAACTGTTTCTGCGGCCGAGTGTCACACGCCGCAAGTTCAAGGAACCAGACGTGCGCTTGCTCCTGGCGGAAGACGACAACATGATCGGTGAGGCGGTGCGCGCCGGCTTGCGGCGGCAGGGGTTTGCCGTGGACTGGGTCCGCGATGGCGTTGCCGCCGAACAGGCGCTGCTGGCTGAAGCCTACGATGCCTGCCTGCTCGATCTCGGTCTGCCGCGCAAGGCGGGCCTCGATGTCCTGCGCCGCCTGCGCGAGCGCGGCTCGATGCTGCCGGTACTGGTGCTGACGGCCAGGGATGCGATCACCGATCGTGTCGACGGCCTCGACGCCGGCGCCGACGACTACGTCGTCAAGCCTTTCGACCTGGCCGAACTCGCCGCCAGGATCCGGGCCGTGACTCGTCGCAAGGGCGGGCGTGCCCAGGCAGCCATCGAGCATGGCGAGGTCGTCCTGGACCCGGCGACTCGTGAAGTCCGACGCAACGGTGAACCGGTGGCGTTGTCGCCGCGCGAGTTCGCGCTGCTGCAGGCGCTGCTCGAGCATCCCGGACGGATCCTCTCGCGCGCGCAACTGGAAGAGCGGCTCTACGGCTGGGGCGAGGAGATCGAGAGCAACGTGGTCGAGGTGCACTTGCATACCCTGCGTCGCAAGCTCGGTGCCGATTTCATCCGCAACGTCCGCGGCGTCGGCTACCGGGTCGCGCCGGCGGCGCCATGAACTCGTTGCGCGACAAGCTGCTGGCCTGGCTGCTCGGCGCCGTGGCCGTGGTCGGTACGACGGGCGCCTGGGTGAGTTATCGCAATGCGCTCACCGAGGCCAACGCGTTCTTCGACGACCACCTGCGCCAGACCGCGCTGCTGTTGCGCGACCAGGCCTACGGCTTCTCGCCCACACCCGGCTTGCCGCAGGAAATACCCGACTACGACTTCGTGGTCCAGGTGTGGACGCTGGACGGCGTGCGCGTGTACCTGTCGCGTCCCCACACCGTGCTGCCCGGACTGACGACGCTCGGGCTGTCGACGGTCGCCACGCGCCAGGGCCGCTGGCGCGTGTTCGGCGTCGAGGCGCGCGGACGAGTCATCCAGGTCGCGCAACCGATGAACATCCGCGAGCGCCGCGCCGCGCACCTCGCACTGCGGACGATCGCGCCGTTCGCGTTCCTGTTGCCGGCGCTGGCGCTGCTGGTCGTGTGGATCGTCGGGCGCGCGATGCGCCCGGTGCGCCGCTTTGCCGCCGTCCTGCGCAGCCGCAAGCGCGACACGCTCGATCCGCTCGACGACGTGGGACTGCCGGATGAGATCCGGCCGGTCGCGACCGCGTTGAACGACCTGCTGGCACGGCTCAAGGAGTCGGTCGAGCGCGAGCGCTCGTTCATCGCCGATGCGGCCCATGAGTTGCGCACGCCATTGACTGCGCTCGACCTGCAGGTGCAGTCGCTGCGGGCCGAGGCCGCCGGTGGCGCACACGACGACGCCGTGCAGCGGCTCGAGGCCGGCGTGGCGCGGGCCGCTCGTCTCGTGGAGCAGCTGCTGGCGCTGGCGCGTGAGGAGCGTGACGGCAACCGCGAGCACGAACCCGTGTCATTGCCGGATGTGGCCCGCGAGGTCATCGAGGAGATGTTGCCCCTGGCGGACAAGCGTGGCATCGACGTCGGCATGGAGCGCGCGGATGCGGCCTGCATCGCCGGGGATCGGGAAGCGCTGTGCGTGCTGGTCCGCAACCTGCTCGACAATGCCATTCGCTACTCGCCCGCAGGCGGCCAGGTGGACGTGTCCGTGGAACACCGCGACGGCGACCCACCGCTGGCAGTGCTGGTCGTCGCCGATGGCGGCCCTGGTATCCCACTGCCAGAGCGCGACCGGGTATTCGATCGCTTCCATCGCGTGCCTGGCACCGCCTCCCCCGGCAGCGGCATCGGGTTGGCGCTGGTGCGCTCGATCGCTGCGCATCACCACGCGCACATCCGCCTCGGCGAGGGCCCCGACGGACGCGGGCTGCGAGTGAACGTCGAGTTTTCCGCGCTCGATCCACCTTAAGTCTGTCCTAAGTCACTCGGTCCACGATTACTCCCAGGCTCCGCGGCCCGTTCCGCGGCTTACCGCTTGAAGGAGTGAACCCGTGAAGACCCGCGCCATGATTCGTCATCCGCTGCTCGCAGCTTCCCTCGGCGCAGCCGTCGTTGCGCTGCCGGCCAGCGCGCTCTACCTGTACGGTTCCGGCCATACCGCCAAAGCCGCGGGGACGCCCGCCATCGTGTCCAGCGTACCCGCGCCCAGCGCTGCGCCGGTCGTGACGGGCCTGCCTGATTTCCGCCAGCTCGTGCAGACCTACGGCCCGGCCGTGGTGAACATCAGCGTCCGTTCCACCGTGAAGACCGCCGGACACGGGCGCGTGCCGCCGGGCATGGACGAGGACAACCCGTTGTTCCAGTTCATGCCGCACGGCAACGGCGCACCGATGCGCGGCGAGGGCTCTGGTTTCATTGTCAGCGCGGACGGCATCATCCTCACCAACGCCCACGTCGTGGACGGCGCGCAGAAAGTGACCGTCAAGCTCACGGACCGCCGCGAGTTCGAGGCCAGCGTGATCGGCTCGGACGCGAAGAGCGACGTGGCCGTGCTGAAGATCGACGCGCACGACCTGCCGGTCACCAAGCTCGGGGACCCGCGGACACTGCAGGTCGGCGAGTGGGTCGTGGCCATCGGGTCGCCGTTCGGCCTGGAAAACACCGTCACCGCCGGCATCGTGAGCGCCAAGGGGCGCAGCCTGCCGGACGACACGTATGTCCCGTTCATCCAGACCGACGTCGCGGTCAACCCGGGCAATTCCGGCGGGCCGCTCTTCAACCTGCGCGGCGAAGTGGTCGGCATCAACTCGCAGATCTACAGCCGCTCCGGCGGTTACCAGGGCCTGTCGTTTGCGATTCCAATCGATGTGGCGATGAACGTCGGCAAGCAGTTGCAGACGCAGGGGCACGTGACGCGCGGCAAACTCGGCGTCGGCATCCAGGACGTGGACCAGGCACTGGCCGAATCGTTCGGTCTCGACGTACCGCGCGGTGCGCTCGTCTCGAGCGTGGAAAAGGGCGGCCCGGCCGCGAAGGCTGGACTCCGCGAAGGCGATGTCATCCTTGGCTTCGACGGGCAAACGATCGATTCCGCCGGACAGTTGCCGTCGGCCGTCGCGGCCACCGATCCGGGCAAGGCCGTGGCCGTGCAGGTGTGGCGCGACCGGGCGACCCGCGAGGTCAGCGTCAAGCTCGGCCAGACGACCGAGGATGCCGCCGTTGCGGCCAATGCCGACGGCAGCGCCGCCGGGCGTCTCGGCATGATGGTGCGGCCGCTTTCGCCCGAGGAGAAGCAGCAGACGGAGTTGAGCGACGGCCTCGTCGTCGAAGACGTCGACGGCGCCGCTGCGGAGGCAGGCGTGCGGCCAGGCGATATCGTCATTGCCGCCAATGGCACGTCGGTGAAGAGCGTCGAACAACTCCGGTCGGTGGTGTCCGGGTCGAAGAGCCATGTCGCCCTGCTGGTGCAACGCGGCGACGCACGGGTGTTCGTGCCCATCGAACTCGGCTGACGACGCGCGACGGCGGGACTCCAGGCGAGTCCCGCCGCTGCGTAACGCCTTGTGGCAGGCGCGTGACTGGTGCGACCGGGATGGACCCGGTGCCCTTCCTGACGGATGGGTAACAGTTCATTCCGAGCACATGGGTAACACTTTCCGGCCTTTGCGGGAGACGCAAAGTGCCGTGGCAGGAGTGTTACAAGATGGACGAACGACTGCGGTTCGTGGCTCGGCTGCTCGAAGGCGACAAGATGGCTGTCCTCTGCCGGGAGTTCGGTATCTCCCGCAAGACTGGCTACAAGCTCTACCGCCGCTATCGCGACTGCGGCCTCGACGGCCTCACCGATCGCAGTCGGCGCCCGTATCGACAGGCCAACCAGCTGCCCTTCCAGGTCGAGACGCGGATCGTGCAACTGAAGAAGGAGTACCCGAGCTGGGGCGCTCCCAAGATCCGCGAGAAGCTGCGCCGGCTTAACCTCGGCATCCAGACCCCGGCCATCAGTACCGTTCATGCCGTGCTCGATCGCCACGGTCTCGTCGTGCGGCGCCGGCGCCGACGCTACAAGGCCGAGGGAACGACGCTCTCCCGTCCCCACCAGCCCAACGACCTCTGGTGCGCTGACTTCAAGGGCGAGTTCATGCTCGCCGACCACCGCTACTGCTATCCGCTCACCATCACCGACTTCGCCAGCCGCTACCTGATCGCCTGCGAGGCACTCGCCAGTACCCGCTCGCACACCGCGTTCACCGTGTTCGAACGCGCCTTCAAGGACTTCGGCCTGCCAGGTGCCATCCGCACCGACAACGGTGTTCCCTTCGCCAGCTCACACGCCCTCTTCGGCCTGAGCCGCCTCTCCGTCTGGTGGCTGCGCCTCGGCATCGACCTCGAGCGCATCCAGCCGGGCCAGCCGCAGCAGAACGGCCGACACGAGCGCATGCACCTCACCCTGAAGAAGGAAGCCACCAAGCCCGCCTC
>Ga0315275_10001261_pt1 | contig 22121 bp, 23 predicted proteins | sample YL17G03_0_MG_FD_205557 | JGI IMG/M metagenome (GOLD analysis project Ga0315275, IMG submission 205557) | Sediment microbial communities from Yellowstone Lake, YNP, Wyoming, USA - YL17G03_0 | ecosystem: Environmental > Aquatic > Freshwater > Lake > Sediment | place: USA: Wyoming | collected...
CCTCTGCCGCCGCCTTTCTGGCACTAAGCAGAGCCGGACCTGACGGCTGGCCGATGGAAAGATTGATAATCTTAATCCCCCTGTCCGCAGCCTCGGTTCTTTTTGCCTTTATGGCCTGAAACAAATTAGTCCCGCCTTTCGATAATCTTGATTCTCTCACTTCTATACCTCCTTCTCTTTTTTATTGGGAAAGACCATTTCTTTCCGTTTATGACTTTACAATCTTTTCTTTAAAAAGTCAAATTAATAGAAAACGATTAAAAAGAAGCAAAAATTCAGAAAAATCCAATTTAAAGGAAAAACCCCATAATTAAATGTCGCACAACATAGATTGTGATTGTGCGAATAAAAAAAGATCCTAAATTTGCAAACATGCAACATTTGGGATCTTTGTGGATTGATGAAGATAGTAAACGTAATATCCCATCATTGAAGCTGATATTTTCTCCAGCAGTTTTACTTTTTCCTGCGGTATCGCTTCCCTGAGAGGAATTACCCTGCCTTGGCTAAGGACCGGAAAGTCCAAACCGGTATTGAATTTAACAATCTGTTCAGCATGATCAAGACGACGACCCAACTGCCTGCAAAACATTTTCTGTTCTTTTTCCGTCTTGAACTTCTTCCAGGATAACTCTCCGGGATTTATAATACATTTAATCTCTTCGGGATAATATTGTTGCAGTGTCCAATAAAGCCAATCATCGTCTCTGGTCAAAAGTTGCTCCCGGGTAATTATTCCCTTGCGGTACAAAGGCTGGACCATTTTTTTTATGAAAAGGTCAAGCGCTCTTGAATATGGACTGTACAGAAATTCCTGAAATTCGTAAGCCCGGAGCAAGAGAAAATTGAAAAGGTTTTCAGGGTTGGAAAAAATGAAGTTTTTTCCGTCGGGAGCAATAATGTCCTGCCAGACATCCATCACTAAGGGATGTTTCAGGCAAAAATTTCTTACTTTTCCCTTTCTTTTCTCCCCGAGATGAAAGCAATCAAGGGCCGTATAAGAAATTTTATCTATAAAATCTAATAGCTGGCCGAACGCTTCCTCTCCTGCTACCCATCTTTCAGCATCAACAAGGTTGAAACCAAACTGTTTTTTCCATTTTTTATCCAGGCCGTAGTATTTAAGAACCCAGGCAAAACTTTCTTCTTCCCCTAATTTCTCGGGGTCGACTCTTTTTACCGAGTCGCCGCCAGCTGGGGTGGCAATATCATGGGAACCGGCTGTCAAGACAACAGAAGCTCTCTCTTTTTTGGAGAAACCGTTCCTGGCCAGCACAATTTCCATGATTATGGCCGTAAGCAAAGAGTGTATCCAGCGAGTGTGATGAAATTGAGGAATCACATATGAGACGCTGACGTTTTTATTCCATTCTTTCGGCCGCGGCGGAACAAGATATCCAAGCTGGGAGATACCGCCTAACCGATGAAATGCATCATTACGGCAAATCTCATAGAACACGCTTCCCTCCTCGTCGATATCTGTATAGAAGTCAGTCGAACTGAAGGGGAAAATTGTCCGTTCAAAACCGATTTCATCGCCCCACTCGTCAACCGGAAAAGTAAAGCGGTTTCTCGGAATAATGAAAACATCCGGATGAAGAGGGTTAAACAGTTCAGAAATTGGTAAATTTCTTTCATTTATCGTTTGAATGACGTCATCTATTGTCTTTTTTCTCAAGCCACGGACAGCATCTCTTTGAAATGCTTTTAAATCAAAATCGGGATGCTGGCCGAAATTAAGCGGTACCGGAGACCAGGATTTAGCTACAGTTTCTTCTTTCATGCTTTTCACCTCCTTTCTTCCAATTCTTTCACATTTTTTTTAAAGGGCTGAGTTATAAATAACCCCTCCCCTTGCTATTTATTGATTATATGTTCTACCAAGTTTGATAAAAAATGTCAACTCAAATTTTAAAAAAATTCAGAAAAATCCAATTTAAAGGAAAAAACCTTAAATAAAATTTCGCATAAAACATAGAATTGTGCGAAATAAAAAGAGTCCGCATTTGGGGCGGACTGATTATTTCAGCGCTTCTTTCCGGATATTAGCTGCTGGTAGAAATCCCCGAGACGCTGGACCAAATTACTTTGTTTAACAGCTGGCGGGAAGCGAAACACGAAAAAATAACTGTTGCAGCTCTCAAAGCATTCAGAATAGTAACTGTAGTGGTCGGTGGCCAGCCACGGGCCATCACCCTTCTCATTCGTCCCCATGGTTAACCGTACGAGATTGCCAGTCGAGTCGGCGATTGGCTCCGTCATAAAAATAAGCCATACCCGTTGTTGCTGGTTCTTATACTGCCAACCTAATTGTAGAACATCTTCAATCGTACACTGGCACAGCCCCCCGAGCACTTTTGCCCGCCTTTCAATGTCTTTGAAACTGGCCTTGCGCCCAAGGCTGAGATCTGAAAGAGAAACAATTACAAGGTCTATTTCGGATTCCTCTGTTGCTAGAGTAACCATTCTGAGAATTTTATCGACCGATTCGTAGCTTTTAAAAACCGACCGCTTCACCCCATTTTTCTTGAGCTTCTCGCAAAGCTGGTCAACGTTCTGGAAACCACCGATTGTGATGGTTTTCCAAACCTTGAACTTCCGCCTCGGAAGAAAAATCTCCTGGAGCCTCATTTTAAGTGCTCTGACTGCCAAGCTGATTTTGCCTTCATCATGTTTAGTTTCTATGTTAGCTGGAAAAGGATAAATCACCGGAGAATAGGCTTTCTTTCTCATAACTTTTTTTCCTGCTAGACCAACCCTCTGGATTAGTCATAGCCAGAAAACATTAAGGATTAATGTCTTTTGGCTATGACCAAATCGCAAGTAATTTGATATTTAAAAGAACTATTCTGTTTTTATAATATAAAACAATATAATTATTTTGTCAAGTAGATTGTGCGAAATAAAAAGGTCCGCTTTAAAAAGGCGGACATGCTTCTTTTATTTCTTCCCGACCTTGCCAGATATGACGTCTTGGGCAAACTCTTCCAGGCGAGTAAGCGTGCAATCTTTCGGTAAAAGATCTTTGGCCATAGAGAAACCTTCTGGTGGAATCAGAACCATATTATGACCATCATACATGATGTAATGATCCGGTCCGACAGTTGCGGCCATCTGCAAGCAGATTAGGGCATCCTGGCTCTTTGAAGAATTCAGGTATTCGGCAAATTTGTCGATCCAGAAGTCTGCATCCTTTTCCGGGTCTCCCCCCTTCTTTCTGCATTCCTTCATAAGTTCCTGCAGTCGTTTGTCAGCCTTCTGGTCTATCTGGCCCTCGTGCTTCTTTGCGATGTCCTTGTCCAGCTGGCATGCTTTTTCCATGCATTTGCCGGCCTCAACTACCCGTCGCATTTCGGCCAGCACCCGCCCCTTGGACTCCCATAAGAATCCTATGCCCGGAAAACGTCCGGTCATCTCTTCTGCCACACTGAGCGCGTCCTTGAGCTTGCCTTCCCGGGCCAAGGCCTCGACTTTGTTGTTCCAGGCCCTAATATCTTCGGGCTCGGCCCTTATGGCCTCGTCGTAGCATTCGATGGCCTTCCGGTACTGCTTTCTCTTGCGGTATTCCACGCCCCTGTAAAACGCATCCTCCGAAGCTGCAACAATGTCCCTGATTCTGATTTTTACCGCATGGCTTACTTTGGGATTGTTTGTCTTCTGAAGAACGGTGAATTCCATATCTGGATTTTTCACCATGAGCTCGAAAAGGCGGACTTTTGTTAATCCGAAAGCAGCAAGCTTATCATCAGTTACCGCATTAATCGCATCAAGCCCCGCTTTTAAGGTAAGGCTCAGCTGGAGCCGTCCGTCCGGAAGAATATGGGACACCCTGATTTTGCCGTCTCTCCGGAGTTCCTGGTAGGCCGCATTCCTGTCTTTAGCGGCAAATGTTTCAATGAGACAGTTGTAATGGAGCCTCGGGTTATAGAAATCCGGAAGCTCAATCGGCGGCATGGGTAGAATATCTTTCTCCCGCTTTAAAAGCCTGGCTAATCCTTCAAACATTGTTTTTCTCCTCCTTTTCCTGTTTTTTCTGATTACTATACCTGGTTTTCAATGAACAGCAATTCTACCTGAATATCCAGGCATATAATGTATAGCACAAGAGCAAGATTTTGTTAATTGCTAAAAAAATAAAAAAGAGGGCATTGATTATCTGTCAATTTCTAAAAAACCGGGGGAAATTCAATTTCAATAAAAAAGAGACTGTTTCTTCGATGAAACACGTCTCTGATCGGGTTTACCGCCACGCGCAGATTTGCCGCGCACAGCCTTCATTACCGCCTTCTTCAGGCTGTTGCTGTCGACAGAAATCAAATCCATGCCTTGATTCGCAATGAAATAAAAGATGGTTCCTTGAGGCTCATAGCTTATAACGCCAACGACCCTTCCATCTTTCGCCTTCAACTCCGTGAGACCAGTGCTGTCGAACATAGTCCGTGCATCAGCGACGTACATGGTCATTTCCGATTTAATTTCTTTTGTAAAATGACCTATGAAACGGAGCACCTTGCCCTCCCGAACCACTTCTATTCCCAGAGTGTCATTGTCTCCCTTAATCATTGTTTCCTCCCGGTAAAGCCAGAATTTGGGAATTTACCGTGCTGACACCAATATATATTAATAAAATAAAAGGTCAAGTTCTTCATTAAAAAACCGCCAAATTGACGAATAATATAGTTCAAATAAATAAAAAACAGCCCTTCCGGGCTTTAAAAATCATATCTTGAATTCCAAACTATTTCAGGATATAGGCCGAAGAAGGGCCTTTCCCGGTCTGAGCAATTATGCCGAGTTTTTTAAGCTGGTTCAATTTCGATTGGGCCGTTCTTTTGGGAGAACCTAGAACATCTATGGCATCTTTTATCGTCATTCTGCCGATTTGGTCTAAAAAATCCAGCAGCCTTAACTGGTCTTTATCAAGATAGATTTTCGACTCGATGCCCTTATTAATCCTTTTCAAAGACAAGCTGGCGACCTGCACCCTGACGTTGTCGATTTCTTCCTTGAATCCCCTGATAAAATATTCAAGCCAGGGAGTAATGTCTGTTTTTCTTTCTTTGTAATTTTTTCCGACATCAATCGCCCCGTAGTATTTTCCCCTGTCTTTATTGTAATAATCTTCCAAAGCGAACAATCTCCGGAAGTCATAACCCCGCTTGTAAAGCGCCAGGGTCGCCATGGCCCTGGCCGTACGGCCGTTGCCGTCCTGAAAAGGATGGATGGCGGCTATTTCCTGATGAATAATGCCGGCGACGATAATAGGATTGATATCGCGCTTTTCGCTTTCCTTCAGCCATCTTATTAAATCCCGACAAAGACCGGGAACGTCTCGGTAATCCGGGCCGGTGTAAACAATCTCATCCGGCAAGCCGATCTTCCGGCGAACCACGTATATCGGGCCCTTGCGATAATGGCCCGACTGGCCGGACGGAAGGGTTTTAGATGTAACGAGCTCATGGATTTTTAATAAAGTTTTTTCAGCAACAGATTGATTGTTATCAACGATTTTTCCTATATATTTCAACGTGCTCAGATAATTTTCAACTTCATAAACGTCGCGGGCCGGAGCGTCTATTTTTTTGCGGGCGGCTATCGCTTCCACTTGTTTAAAATTAAGGATATTCCCCTCAATCCCCGTTGAGCTGTGGCTCATCCTGATTAGAGCCTGACGCCTCAATTTGATTTCGTTTTTAGGTAAAAGCTTGGCGCGCTCAATAACCGCCTTTGATTCAACTATGGCGGTAAGCATTCCCATGATTTTACTTGTTATTTTATACGATGGTTTAAACATATTACATCTGTATTATAACTGATTTTATATAATCGCGCAATAATCGCGCATTAATCGCGCTATCTTCTTTAACTCGTTCTTTCCCCCACTATACCCCTTTGCATAATATAGTTCAAATAAACCAAAAACAGCCCTTCCGGGCTTAAAAAATTCAGAAAAATCCAATTTAAAAGAAAAAACCTTTAAAAAATAAAAAAGGCCTGAGTAAACTCAGGCTCTATGGTGAACAAGTATTTCTTACCCTCCATTTCAGTAAGAAACTGCCGCCTTTTTGAAGGCTTCTTCGATGTCGCTTGCCATCGCTTCAATGTCGCCTGTAACGGCGTAGCGGATATAGGGTTCAAAATGAACCCCGACTACGCCGGTTCTCTTAATCATCAGGGAATTGAAGTGCTCAGCGTCTTTAATTCTCTCCCCGAAAGCCATGTTCGGCCGTTTCCAGAGAGTGAAGAAACCTGCTCCAGGCCTGACTGCCAGCTCCATTTCGTAGCTCTCCAGAATACGAGTCAGCATATCTATGCGCCAGGCATATGTCCTGCGGCACTCCTCAATGCTTTTCCTGTCATTCTTAATGGCATGCAGGACTCCGGCAGCCATTGGAGCCACGAATCCGCTGTCCGTATTACCCTTTATCTTTGCGATGTCTCCAATGAAATCCTGGGAGCCGACCATTGCCCCTATTCTCCAGCCTGTGCCGTTATTTATGACTTTGGAAGCGGAAAACGCCTCCACCCAGGAAAGATCTTCAAAGTCCAAGGCAACTTCAGCAAGGGTACGGCTGAAAGAATTGTGTGACAGCAGGTAGTACGGATTGTCGTTGAAAATGCGGATATTGCCGCGTTCGCAAAAGTCGCAAAGCTGCTGTAGCCATTTTCGGGTAGCTATTTGCCCTGAAGGATTGTGGGCATAATTCATCATTACCAAGGCTGTTCCCAGCTGAATGTCTTTCGTCTGTAAAAGAAATCCATTGTCCGGATTTAACGGCACGGAATATTGTTCCACCCTGGGACCGAGATATTCGCACCAAACGGCCGGTGTCGGATACCCAGGATTTGTTGTGGTGGCTACCATAAGATTGTGTTCTGCACACCCGCAAGCCAATGGAACCAAACCAAGCATTGGTTTTATCCCGGGAATCGGCAAGAATGCAATATCCTCTTCCAGATACCCGTCCAGACGACCAACGTGGTGTTGTACGAAACGCCGGGCAAAATCAGGAACACCAGGACTTCCATTATCCTGATACTCGTGCATTGATTCCTGGTCGCTCATCACAGCCTCTGCCGCCGCCTTTCTGGCGCTAAGCAGAGCCGGACCTGACGGCTGGCCGATGGAAAGATTGATAATCTTAATCCCCCTGTCCGCAGCCTCGGTTCTTTTTGCCTTTATGGCCTGGAACAAATTAGTCCCACCTTTCGATAATCTTGATTCTCTCACTTCTATACCTCCTCCTCTTTTTTATTGGGAAAGAACCCTTCTTTCCGGCTATAACTTTACAATCTTTTCTTTAAAAAGTCAAATTAATAGAAAAAGATCAAAAAGAAGCAAAAATTCAGAAAAATCCAATTTAAAGGAAAAAATCTTAAAAAAAATAAGGGCTTGGCAGCATAGCACATAATGGCATAGCAGCTAAACCCTGAGCATCTTTATGGCGATGCAAGTTCTTGAAGTTGATTTTCCGCATCGCGAAGTTGAGCCTTGAGCTCGTGCTTTTTTTTAAAAAGCGCGTCTTGCTTCCGCATAACCCGCAACAGGATCAATACCTGCGCCGCCTGAGACCGAGCATAACAGGCCTCCTCCAAGGTCTCCGGCTTGCGGTGGAATTTGCCGTCTTTCGGGCTCGGCAGATAAAAGTCGAAGGCCAGGGCAAGATATTCAAGCTTTTTTTCGCATTCCTCATCAATCGTTCTGTATCTTTCGTCTCTGAATAGAAGGTCGAGCTTTCCCAGACCGGATAGAATTTCGATCATGGAAGGCCGAGACTGCCGAAACATATTTTTTGTTTCGTCCGACAATTGGTCGTAAAAAATTTCCTTCTCACAGTCCCAGGCAAAAAGGCAGAACTCTTGGACAAACTGCTTTGCAATCTCTCCGTTATTTACGCTGATATCCCGCGGCCCGATTAGACCTCCTAGATTGAATATTCTGCCGTCCCTGTCGAGACGGAAGAACCATAAAAGCTTGGAGAATATCTGCGGAGCAGAGATATACCATACCCATGAAGGAACCCGGTGTTGTTCCTCAAAGGTGTTCTTAAAAAGCCTCTGGCAGAGCACCTGAAACGCTTTTTGACTGAGCATGCGCCGCAGGCCTTGTGACCCCTCTATCTTCTTGCCAAACCTGACAAGATTAGAATAAAAGGGCCTTCCGTGATCAGGACCGCCTGACTCTTCAAATGTGTGGTAATCAAAGCACCCGTTTGCTATTTCAAGGTACAAAAGGATGCGGTCAATCGCATTTTCGTCGCTGCCGGCCGAAACCTCAAATCCGACATGAAGCAAGCTGTGGAGAATATCCGCACGCGATTCTGCCCCCCAAAGCTGCTTCCATTCAGTCCAGTTGACGATGCAATCTACCTTCTTTTCCAATAGCGGATGTACCACTTTCACGTCTTCCTGTTGGGTTTTCATCCAACTCCTCCTTTACAATGCCGCGCTTTTGCGGCAAAGTTATATTACGTAAACTCTTATTCCTTGTCAATCTTTTAAAAAATTAAAGGAAATAAAAAAGAGGGCACTTATGTCCCTCGTATAAAAGATTTGATTTGTTCAGAAACCAGGCTGATGCTGAATCATAAATTGATTGCCAGAGCCTTCAACGCTCTGAAGGTGGCAACCACTGCCGACGGTTCTTCGATCTCCGAATAACACATCTCAACCCATTCTGCCAAAGGAACAAGCTGGACTTCAATTTCTTCGGAAACATCCTTTCTTGGTTCTCTTTCTTTCACACATCCGGTGGCCAAGAAACAATAAAATCGAGTCGGCGAATTACGGGAAGCGATCCACATGGCCGGAGACAGAGCTACGATCTCTTCGGCTCTGTAGCCCGTTTCCTCCGTCAGTTCCCGAATGGCAACTTTTCTTTTTGGCTCTCCTTCATACTTTTCCGTACCAGCCGGCAGTTCCTGAATCACTTTGTTGCAACCCTGCTTAAACTGCCTTACTGTCAGCACTTGATTGTCCGGCGTAAGGGCAAAAATTGTCACCCAATCCTTTTGGCCGAAGAGAATAAACTCTTGTTCTTTACCGTACGGGTCGATGAAGATTACGCTTCTCAGCCATTTGCCGAATTTCTGAAAAATTAATTTTTCTTCTTTCTTTACCCAAGACTTAATTGTCAAACTCCTGTCCCCCTTTTCTCCTTTAATTATTAAATAATAAAACATTATATTGTTTTTGTCAACTGACAATTTTATAATATAATTTTTAACGTATGGAAACAAAAAAGAGGCAAAACCTCTTTTTTAAATCAAAATCATTCCTATTGGCTGTTGGTTGAGCTGGCAAAACGGGGTGAAAGCTGAATGGTACTGGCGGTATAACTTCCATCTGAGTTCTGCTGGCCGTTAACCGTAATTGTTTTACCCACTTCAACGTCATTAGCCGATCCATCGGTCATTTTGGATATTTTGGTGGAAGCGGAAAAGAAGACGATCTTTGAACCGCCGTCCAATATTTTAAGAGTCAGGCTCTTTTCATCTTTAGATATAACCTCGCCGGCAAGAAAATTTGCTCCGTTTCCTCTTCCCCTCTGAACACCTGCTCCGGCATTTCCCTGAAGCATTTGCTGGCGCTGCTCTTCCGTTAAATTTTGGAATCCCTGGCCGGAAACCCTGGATAAAGAGTTTTTGCTCTGCTGGTATTTCATTCCCCCGTAAAATGAACTGACACCGATCAAGACGATTAGAACGATAAAGATAAGAATTGTTTTTTTCATATATATATTATTAATTTATTATTTATTCATAGCGCAAAGCTTCGATGGGATTGAGGTTTGCCGCCCTTTGGGCGGGATAGTAGCCGAAAACTATTCCGATGATTGCTGAAACGCCGAAGGCCAGGGCTACCGATGCGAAAGAAACATTGGTGGCAATGCTGGCAAAATGTGCTACACCCAAGGCAATCAGCCAGCCCAAAAGAATTCCCAAAATTCCTCCGATAAGGGTAAGCATGGCCGATTCGGCTAAAAACTGGAGGTTTATATCTCTTTTCTTGGCGCCGATGGCTTTGCGCAGCCCTATTTCCCGCGTCCTTTCAGTGACCGTGGTAAGCATCATATTCATTATTCCTATGCCTCCGACAATCAAAGAAATGCCGGCAATGGAACCGAGAAGCATGGTAAGAATATTGGTAATGGAAGAAGCGCTTGCCACGATGTCAGCCTGATTCATAATGCTGAAATCAGCCAGCTGGGCATCGGATATGTTGTGGCGAGCCAGCAATAAAGCCGTAATCTGCTCCTGCATAATTGTCATGGAATCCTGGTCAACGGCCTGGACGCTGATGGTGGTTACATAACTGCTGCCGGCCAGAAAACGCTGAGCAGTGGTTAAAGGAATAAAAATCATGTCATCCTGGTTGCTAAATCCGCTTCCCCCTTTTTCTTTGGTGATACCGATAATTTTAAACTCAATATTTTTAATGCGGATGGCCTGGCCGATGGGATTGGTGCTTGTTCCGAAAAGGTCTGCGCTGGCCGCGGGACCCAGCACCGCCACCTTGGACATACTTTTTACGTTCTGGTCGGAAATGAATACCCCGTCGGCGATTTCAACGTTGCGCACCGTTGGATAGGCAGCTGTTGTCCCGACAATTGAAGTATTGGTATTGGCGCCCTTGGCCGTAACCTGATAGCGGCCGGAAAGCTCGGGCGCAACAGCTTTGGCAAGAGTAATTTCATTCTGGATGGCATCGGCATCCGCTTGCTTAAGGGTCTGGGCTGATCCCCGTCCCGAACTCACCTGATAGCCGACTCCCCTTTGGGCGCCGGGCATTATCATAACCAAATTGGAACCAATGGACTGGATGCTTGATTGTATGGAACTTGATGCTCCCTGGCCCACGGAAACCATGGCGATTACCGAGCCAATACCGATAACAATGCCTAAAATCGTAAGCCCCGAGCGCGCCCTGTTGGCCAGCAAAGCGGAATATGTTTCTTGAAATATGTCGGATATATTCATGATTGATGATTGTTTAAAACTCGACGGTTAGGATTTTTTTCGTCTTCAATTATCTCTCCGTCGCGTATGTGGAGAATGCGTCCGGCATGCTCCGCAACATAGCGCTCATGCGTAATGAGAATGATTGTGCGCTTTTCGTCCCTGTTGAGCCGCTGGAAGGTATCAAGGACGATCTCGCCTGTTTTAGTATCAAGATTGCCCGTGGGCTCATCAGCTAGAATTATCAAAGGATCATTGACCAAAGCCCGGGCAATGGCCACTCTTTGCATCTGGCCGCCTGAAAGCTGGTTGGAAAGATGATGCCAGCGGTCTTCAGACAAACCGGCGGCATTAAGAGACTGTTTGGCTTTTTCTTCCCGGCCGCTGCGCTCCACCCCGGCATATATCAAGGGAAGCGTCACGTTGCGGAGCACTGTTGCCCGCGGAAGAAGATTATAAGTTTGAAAAACAAATCCTATTTTATCGTTCCTGATATCCGCCAGCTGGTCATCGGACATCTTTGAAACATCCTGTTCGTCAAGAAGATAAGTGCCGCTGGTCGGAGCATCAAGACAGCCCAATATGTGCATAAGAGTTGATTTGCCCGAGCCGGAAGGACCCATAATGGCTATGAATTCCCCGCTGTCTATTTTAAAAGAAACCCCTTTAAGCACCGTGCTTTCCACGTTGCCGGTTTTGTAAACCTTGGTAATATTTTTACATTCAATCATAACTTATACCTTAACGATTAATTCAAATTTATCGCGTGCCTCCTCCGGTTATGCCAGGAATCCGGAAACTGCTGTTTTGCTGGGTTTGGGTCTTTGCCGTGCTGGCGGCAATTGTCTGGGTAATCACCTTGTCGCCCTCATTAATGCCGCTGATAATTTCCGTCATGGTGTCGTTGGAAAGTCCTGTTTCCACGGACTGAACCTGAGGCGCATTATTGATCAGCACCTCAACATATTGGATGGTGCCACTCGTTTTCACTGCTGAATTGGAAACAACAATAACATCTTGTCTTACATCTGTTATTATCGCAGTCGAAACGCTCATTCCCGGCTTCACCCGTTCATCCTGAGTGTCAAAAACAATCTTAACCCCATAGGTAACCACGCCCTGGGTTACGGCTCCGATGGCGTCGATTTCCGTCACCTCTCCGGTAATGGTCAAATCAGCCACGGCGTCAAAAGTAAGATTTACTTTCTGCCCCACCTTAACTTTGGCAACATCAACTTCGTTTAAAGAAATTTCAGCAATGCGCTGTTTTGCCAGCAGTACGGCCAAAACCGTGCCGCCGGAAACGGAATCTCCTTTTTTAACGTTTATTGCCGTTACGACTCCTTCAAAGGGCGCCCTGATAAAATAATATGCCAGTTTTTCCTTGGCGTCGGAAAGCGCATTCTCTTTTTGCTTGATGCTAAGCTCCTGCGATTGTATATCCAGATCCGCGTTGGAAATCGCGTCCTTATCATTTTTTATGGTGGTCTGGGCGCTCAACAGATTAACAAGATGGGTGTTGGCCTTGCCCATGTAGGTATTAAGGCTTGTTAAATGGGTGTCGGAAAGGATCTTGGGAGTAAAATTGCGCTCGGTAAGTTTGTCTTTGTAAAACTGAATCAAATTATTGGCGCTTTTAATGGCATCGGCAATGGTCTTTGCAGTTTCGTAAGTCTGGCCTGCCAGCTGCTCAATAACATCCGTGCTGGAATATCTGTCCGTTGATTTATAGGTTTGGAAATTCTGATTGTAGGCTGTTCTGGCGGCCTGATATTTTGTATAGGCGTCGTCCCGGTATTGCGACACTTTTTCGTCATATAATCGTACGGCATCGGCATAGTAGTCTATATTCCATTGACTCTGCGCAAAATCATAACCGAACAATATGCTCTGAAGACCGGTCATTACCGCGGGGAAATCAACAAAAGCGTCAGATACGGCGTTAAATTCGTCGTCGTAGGCCTTTTTAAGGTCGTCTATGGCACTCTGCTTGTTTCTGGGTACGGCCAGACCGGCCGGCCCTTCCAGTTTTTCCAAACTCAGCTGCGCGCTTTCAAGATTGCTTTGGGCATCGCGCACTGTTTTTAAAGCATCGCTGGTATCAAGCTGCACCAAAAGCGTTCCTGCTTTTACTTCCTGGCCGTTTTTTATGCCTACGTAAACTGCGTCTCCTGAAACTTTTGATTTGATGTCTAATTGATTGGAAGCGGAAATCTGGCCGCTGCCGGAAACAGACATGATAATCGTTCCTTTTTCTGCCGCAGCAGTGATATATCTTGTCGTTTCTCCCTTGCCCTTTATGGTTTTGTATCCGAAATAACCGCCGATAACTAAAAGGACAATAATGATGGCAGAAACAATCTTGTGCGCTGAAATAAATGTTAAGATTTTTTTAAACATATTAGTTAAAAAATATGAGGCGCCAGTTCATTAAAAGATGTCGTATTGGGCGAAGGCAATATCCTGATGAATTTTGCTTCTACCTGACCGCTGTCGTTCGGCGAGCCAATTACGACAATGTAATCATCGACTTTTAAATCAGCTGTTTTTACCTTATCGCGGAATTTTTCAAATACCGTATCGTCTTTGATTAAAACTATTTTTTCCACCCCGTCGTTTCCCTTTATTGCCAAGGTTGTTCCCGTACTTGTTGAAGCGTTGATTTTAATTATTTGCCCGAATACCCCGTGGCCCTCGATAAAATCACCGGGAAGAGGCGGGGTTCCCTTCCAGTTGCCGAAAAATCCTTCCTTGGGCCCGGCAAAGTTCTTATGATAGTTTTCCGCCCAACGGTAAGAAAAGCGCGCTTTCATTCCGCCCACCATGATGCCGGCGCCGAATATCAAAACAGCAATTATAAAAACAGAAATCCCGACAATAACTAATTTGAGCGCGTCCTGGTGTTTTTTTTCACCTGGCCCGCTGGAAATCTTTTTTTCCTCGATATTTTGTTTGTTTTCAAACATAATTTTATTTAATATTAATTAATTTTTAAGCAAAACTCTGCTTTAAAAAGCCCAATAATAATCTTTTCTGGTAAAGAAATAATCTGACGGTAAAAACGGCCAGGCCAAGGCTGACCGCGAAAGCAATCATCCCAGCTAGAGGCAGCGATTCAAAGATGGCTAAGCTGAATTCCCGCCAGAGAACAACAAAAGTATTGAAATCGCCAAAAGCGCTGGAAATGAAATAGGAAATACCGGAAGTGTTTATCTCTTTTACGAGCATGGACCAGGAAAAAGGCAAAGAGACAAGCGAAATGACAAAAAGCGACAAAAAGCCGAATAGCAATCTTTTGGTATGCCGCAATTCCTGCTCTCTTTTAATGGCCAGAATGATACGGTCAAACAGCCCCTCAGGAGGCTCTTTTTTTTCAAGACGGCTGAATAGTTTTTCGTAATCTTTAAGCATAGACTCTACTTATTAATACGTAAAAGGATGCATTTTGGTGCATCCTTTTAAGTTCTTAATGTATTTTATATCTTAAAGCAGCTTTTTGAGCTGGATCAGAGCCCTCCTGTGCCGGCTCTTGACGGTGTTGATGGGCTCTCCCAAAGATTCAGATATTTCCTTAAAGGTAAAGTGGTCGTTGTAACGAAGGAACAATACCATGCGAAAATCCGGCGTTAATCTCTCCATCGCCAAATTCAATGTTTTTGACATATCAGCCCTTTTTAAAATTTCATCGATAAGCGGCCTTGGGTCAGCGATTCTTTCCATAAGGATGTTTTCTCCTTTCTCGTTTTCAAAACGAGAAAAGGGTATGGACTTTTTCTTCCTTAAGTTATCGATGCAGCTATTCTTGGCAATGCTGAAAATCCAGGTTTTAAAACTCCTGCTTGAATCAAATTTTTTAATGTTGCGCCACACTTTAATAAAAACATCCTGAGCGATGTCTTCCGCATCCTGGCTGTTCCCCACGTACCTGTAGGCAAAACTATATATTGGTTTGAGATATTCCTTAACCAAAATTTCGAACGACTTTGCATCGCCTGCAAGATAATCAGAAATGAGTTGTTTGTCGCAGTGGCTCTTCATGATCAAATAAACTATACCATTTACCTGAATAATCTTAAAGAATTAAGAATGGGAATGAAATCGGTAATGAAGTTGTAAGCGGCGGCTCCGGAAGGGCTAAGCACGTGGATAAAAACCAAAGTAAAACCGATGATGTTTAGAATCCCCCACATTAACAAGTTCTGGCGGATAACGCTGAGGGTGGATCGGCCGATCTTCATCAAATCCGGAATCTGGGACAAATCGTCTTTCATCATGGCAACGTCAGCCGCTTCTATGGCCGCATCGGAGCCTATGGCGCCCATGGCGATTCCCACGTCTGACATGGCCAGAACCGGAGCATCGTTAACCCCATCCCCCACCATGGCAACCTTGTATTTTTTATTCAGATACTTTTTAAGATATTTCAGTTTGTCGGCCGGCAGAAGATTGGCGTGAAATTCGTCGATTCCCACGGCCTCAGACACCTTTTGGGCAATTTTTTCGTTGTCGCCGGTAAGCATTACGATTTTTTCAATCCCCAATCTTTTAAATTCTTCCATTGTTTCTCTGGCTTTCGGTTTCAATTCGTCGGTCAAGGTTAAAAAACCAACCAGTTCGCCCATGTAGCCGACCAGCGTGGCGTTTAATCCTTTGTCTTCCTCTCTCTTGATTTCCACTATCTGTTCCCTGCTCATTTTAATCTTATTTTCCTGGAAAAAGGACAGCTTGCCGATTATGACTCTCTTAATCCCGCAGGAAGCAATTACGCCCCGGCCGCCGTATTCCTCGAGCTTTTCCGGCTCTTTAAACGGAATTTTCTTTTCCGTGGCGTAATGAACGATGGTCTGAGAAATGGGATGGTTTGAACCGGAAGAAGCAATGGCCGCCAGATGCAAAATCTGGTCCTTCTTCTTTTCGTTAAAAGGAAATATCTCTTCTATTTTTAATTTTCCCCTGGTCAGGGTGCCGGTTTTATCAAGAATTATCATTTTTACTTTGGCTAAGGCTTCAAGATAATCGCCTCCCTTTATAACTGCTCCGTGCTTTGCGCTGTGGGTGATGGCTGACATTAGGGCTATGGGCGTGGCTATGGCAATATCATCGGCGCAGCTGACCAAAAGCAAACCAAGAATCAATTGCACGTCTCTGGAAAAAAAATAAATGATTAAAGAACCCAAGATCGTAAGAACAACATACCAGTTGGCGAATTTATCTATTAAAGTGTAAATTGGCGCTTTATTTATCTGCGATTGCTCGACCAAAGCAATGATTTTTTCAAATGTAGTTTCTTTTCCTATCTTTTCCGCCCGGATGATAAGATTGCCGGAAGAAACATTGGTAAAACTCAGAACCCTGTCCCCTTTTTTCTTAAAAACCGGCGCTGATTCTCCGGTCAATAAAGACTGGTCAATGCTGGCCTCTCCTTCTTCAACAATACCGTCAACCGGGATGCTTTCCCCTAAGTTAATGACTATCCTGTCGCCTTTTTTAACCCTGGCGATGGGAATTTCTACGGCCTTGCCGTCTTCCAGTATTCTTGCTTTCTGTGGCTTTAATTTCATCAGACCCTGGAGCGCGGAGTGAGACCTGATTTTAACGTAATTAATGAAAAACCTGGCTGAAGCAATCATCAGGTTGATAAAAATGGCTGATATCCATTCTTTCTCAATCAAAGAAACGAACAAAGCAATGCTGGCCAGCAGATCAATGGAAATCCTTTTTTCTTTCAAGGAAAGAATGGCGCTGTAAAAAACCGTCAGGGTTGCCAATAAAGAAACAATAATCAAAACCGATTCGCCCTTAAAAGGAAAAATCCTGAGCCAGTATAAGACAAGAGTCAGAACCAGAAGAAAACAGACCAATATATTAAGATCCAAGGAATTTTTCAGTTTTTTATCCTGTTCTCCTGTCATAAATATTTTGCCTTTAATATTCTGGACTTATAAGGAATTCCGACAATAAGCCATAGCTCAATATTTCCCTCTTAGCCCCCTTGCCGATGTAAAGCGTATAATACCAAAGACCATTCATATCTTTATAAAAAACAAATCCTAGGTAGTCGTGGCTGGATGCTTCCATTTCAGACAGCATTTTGTCATTTAAGTTTTTGCACTTATTAAGAACGTCATTCCTGGAAGCTGTTTCAGGTATGTATTTTACCGAGAAATAATCATTTACCTTAAGGGTTGCAACCCGATCGTTAAAATCGGATACGTAATAATTATTATCTTCGTAAATCAAAGTAAATACCTCGAAAGCCGGCCCCCTTCCCACGTTCTTATACAATTCAACCGAATCCGGAAACCTTTTTTTCATTTCTTCGGTATCGCTTCGGACTAGCGCCAGCATCGGCCGGCCTGCTGTTTTATTTGTTGTAATTTCTTTTTCCATATATATTAATCTTTCAGTTCTTTAGCGGTTTTATCGTCTCTGATCTGCCAGAAATAAAGCCAATCCTGCCCAATGCTGAATTCAAGAATTTTAAAAGGCGGCACCCTTTTAATGAGTTTTAAGACGCGGCCTAAATCTTCTTTTGTAATTAACCTTTTCCCAAAATGCTCTATTTCCTTAAAATCGTTCCGCCTGATCTTAATATACTCATCCAGCTTCCCCTCTCTGTTTAACAAAGTTAACGGTCCCCCCTCCATTAATTCCATCAATATATTCTTTTTAAAAATTAAAATGTTTCCTGACAACTTGTCCTCTTCGGACGGAACATGCTCCTGAAGAATTGCCGCATAACCTTTGGAAACTAACTCTTCTATAAATTTCTTCGCTTTAGCCTTCGGACAATTTAAGTTATGAGGGCAGAAGCTCATATCAACTTCTTTGTCCGACCTTATCATAACAATGTCCCTGTTCTTCAAAAAATCATCGATTTCTTTTTCCTGCTTTTTTAAATCTAAAATAAAAATCGTTGCCGGTGCCGGCAAACTGTATTTTTCGAGATTTTTAATGCCTTCGATCTTTTTAAAATTGCTAAGCTTTTTCATAGATAATCCCCCTTTCGCTGTCCAGAGATATAAAGGTATTGTTTTTTAATTTTTTTGTGGCGTCAATCGCGCCGGCGATGTAGGGTATTTTTAACTCTCGCGCCACTATCGCAGCATGGCAAGTGGTACCGCCTTTATCGGTAATTATTCCCAAGACCGGAAAATCTTTTCTTATTATCGATACCAAATCAGGGGTTAAAAAAGAAGTTACCAGTATGTCTCCTTTGGTTAGCTTTTTAACCTCATTTAAAAAATTTACAATTTTAACCTTTCCCTCAACATTGCCCGGGCTGGCCGGTATTCCTTTTAAAATGATTTTTTTGGGCATATTATTGATAGACTATATTATAATCTAAATTTATTTTTTTAATTCCTCTTCGGCAACAAGTTTTCTGTAGGCGCAATATTCACATTCTTCTCCGGGGGCGGGAATTTCATCGGAATCAAGGCATTTTTTAATATCAAGAATGGTAGATTCTATCCAAGAATCATCTCCTTCATAAGGAATAATTGAAGTCTCAAATTCCAATTTCCCGTCAAATTCCGGACGGTTCTTACCGGCGTTGGCGAACAGGAAATACCCTGTTTTGGAAACCCTGAATCCCATTTGCCTGAAAAGCCACTGATAAATCTCCATCTGTTTCTTATACCCCTGCTTATATTCATCCTCCAAAGAAATTGCCCGACTGGTGCTGGTGGCTTTGTAATCAACGATGTATAACTCTTTGGTTTTTTTGTCAACCCAGATATCGTCAACAATCCCGCAGATGTTTAAATTGGTCTTTTTATGCAATACGCAGGCCCCGATGTATTTATGATTATCATCTCTCCAGGCAGGCAAATCAGGATGGTCAAAAGGAACAGCGTCAATTTTGTATTCATCCATTAATTTATGAGACTCTTCTTTTTTTCTTAAAAGATCAAATTCATTCTTAAGCAGATTATCAACAGCAATATTCAGCGGCCAGCCGGGCATTCCCGGCCTGGGCACTCCCATCCTCCTGTCTAAATAAAAACACCTCGGGCATTCCAGGAAAAAATCAATTTTTGACCGGCTTATATTGAACGGCGTACCAAGGTTAGGATTATAAAGATTACTTTTTCTTTTTTGAATCATTTTTGTATTCTACCAAAAAACCGCTCAAAAAGCGATTTTTTTATTTGCTGCGGGTGATAGACAATATTAAAACCTGTTTTTTAGATATTCAGCAACTTTTTTATTTAAATTGGTGGTCAAATAATCCTTTAATTCAGACAGTTCAACCCATTTCACCTTTTTTATTTCCCCGTCCGAAGAATTACTCCAAACCTTATTCAATCTCAACTTGCAGGCTAAATAATAAACATGGACCGGAAATTGTGGATGTTTTCGTTCAGAAATAATATTTAAGGGATGCACCTCATAGCCAGTTTCTTCCATAACCTCTCTAATAACAGCATGTTCCGGACTTTCACCTTTTTCAATTTCTCCCCCTGGAAACACCCAGCGTAGTTTTACATTATTCGATCCTTTTTCTTCTTTGGATCTTTGAATAATTAAAACCTTGTCTTCTTTAATTACAATACCAAGAACTATTTTTTGTAATTTTTTAGACATTGCTGCGGGTCATGGACGATGTTAGAACTTGCTTAAGCTTGGCTGCATTATATAAATCTTAATGCTTAATTCTTGCTGATTATGAATTTTTCTCAAGATCTTTGATTATTTCTTCTATAGGAACCGCGTCTGACGGTACTTTAATATCCAAGGTTTTGTTAATATCACTGATTATCACTTTAAAAACAATATCTATTTGTTTGCCTTTAAGCTGTGCAGCTGTGTCTGGAGGAACAATTCTCGTTGTGTTTTGAACTATAGCCGGAAAACCCTTGTCATCGGTCCAAAAAACAAAACTGTTATTATTATTCAAGTAAGTAAAAACCTGTTCAAATTCTTCACTTTTTAGATAATCTATTAGCCCTTGATCAATCATGCTTCTGAAATTTGAAAAATCAGGATCTTTATTTATTTCGTCCTGCAATTTAGCGTAAAAAGGTAAAATTGCTTCTTTCCTCAAAGTCAATTCGTATTTTATTAGCTGTCTGCCATCCACTTTTTCTGCCTGTGGCTTATTTTTAAAGGCGACTAATTTCTCTTCATCTGCAATAGTGACCACTTTTTTTATAAACTTAAAAGCTTTTTCACTATTTTCTTTATAAGACTTTTCCATATTCGGGATCTTATCGCTAAAAGACGACAATGGAGAGTAGCTGGTTTTATTGGTTGAAGAAGCTTCCTGGGAAGAAATTTTTATCCATTTGCCTTTTACATAACTAAGGTCACCGAACAAAAACAGACTGGGGAAATTGTTTATCTTGAAATAATAGTCATCCTTCTTAAGGGCATCAATATTTACTTTGTAGGTTAAATCTCCTCCGAAATCTCCTTCGGCATCAATGTTAAACAACCACCCCCCAACCCCTTCTGTTTTTGTTTCATAAGATGCGCTAATGGCACTCTTTATGTTAATATCCGAAGGAAGATTTTTCAGCTCGTCGCCCAATGTCACTAAAAACGGTTTTGGCGGCTCACTGGACATATAGAGAGAAGAGCTGTCTTTCGTAAAGGAAACTTTTCTACCAACAATAATTGTGCTTGTGGCTTTATACGGTGATAGATAACCTGTAGTTATTTCTTTTATGGCATAATCCGTTTCAAAATTTACGGTTAAGAGAAAATTTTTCCCGCCTTCAGTCGCCTGATATTCATATTCTTTTTTAGTAACCGGATCTACAATTGACCCGCTGGAAATATTATTAAATATTTTTTTGATATTCGCCGGATATGGTTTTACTACCAAGCCCATAGAAGAATAAGTATTGTAATTGCTTAAAATATTTAATCTGGAAACAATTGATGAGGAATTTTTTAATCGCTCGTAGTCGTTGTAATACTTTTGTTTTAATTCAGCAGCATTCGATGCTTCTTTAAGAGTGAACGGTTCTGCATTGGCGTCGCGAAGAACTACTTCCAAGGCGCCAGACACAGCATAAGAAGAAGATTTAATTTGGCTAGTCTTTTCCAATAAACTGGATAGGAAATTATCTTCAGAATATTTTGGCAGCGAAAAAGGTCCAATCTTCTGGATATAAGCATAAACAAAACCGGAACCCAAAAGTACAAATATGGCCATTATTAATACCAATAAGTTTTTTTTAGAACTTTTGATTGGCTTGACCGAGGGTACTAAAAAATTAAAGGCCTCTTCAATATCATTATCTTGCCAACCAGCAGAAAGAAGTTTATTTTTAATATTTTCTTTAGTTTCTCCCCCATCTAATGACTGCTTTATATAATCAAGCAACTGTTGATTTATCATATTGTTTTATTTAATTACTTATTCTTTTATTATACCAAAAACCGCTCAATAAGGAATGCAGGGGAAATTTGCTGCGGGTCGTAGACGACGTTAGAACTTGTTCTTTTTGAACTTATTCTACCGGCAATTGCGGAATACAAGTATAAAAACTTTCATTTTCTTCTGTAGTATATAGGTATTTTGCCGTAGTGCTAGAAGGACAGGCACAATCGAAATGACCATGTTCCTGATTTAATTCGCAGATTTTCCCAACGCATTTATTGTTTTTACATACGGGCTGAACCGGACCCATGCATTTATACATACAATCGGAACAACCTTTCTCGTGATAAATTTTTGCGTAATTAGATAAAGCCTCTTCCTCTTTCTTATTTATATAATCGCCACATCCAAACGGACACGGTAAATATAAAATCATACAATCTTCCGTTGTGTCGCAGTAATTAGCCATTTCGAGTTTTTGCCAGTATTCTGTCACAATTTTATTGCACTTATACTCAGCAATTTTGGGCCTAAGCAAAAAACCGGCTCCAACAGCAACAATAATTATAATAATTAAAACAATGATTTTTTTGTTCATGGTGTATTTATTATAATATTTTTATTATTATTTTATTTTTGACCTTAATTTGCTGTCTGTCCTGAACAAAATCCGAACTTTTTTCAAAGAAAATCCGGACGCTGACTTTTGATAATTTTCGCTCGGGCGGGCAAAAAGGAAGGGGGTTGGGGGGAAGGAATTTTTGCCCGCCCTCGCTTTTCCGCCGCCGCCGAATTTCGTATTTCGCTTTGCGAAATGCGCCACAAGAAAA
>Ga0315275_10001263_pt1 | contig 22116 bp, 22 predicted proteins | sample YL17G03_0_MG_FD_205557 | JGI IMG/M metagenome (GOLD analysis project Ga0315275, IMG submission 205557) | Sediment microbial communities from Yellowstone Lake, YNP, Wyoming, USA - YL17G03_0 | ecosystem: Environmental > Aquatic > Freshwater > Lake > Sediment | place: USA: Wyoming | collected...
TTCGTCTCCTCGGCCTTCTTTTCGCCCACGTGGATCAGGCTTCCGGGCGGGAGCCCGGCCTTGCGGGAGCGCCTGTTAGCGAATTTCGCCATGGTTGACCTCGTGCTTTCGGACATAGGCATCGATATCGAATTTCCGACGCAGGCCGGATGCCGTCATGCTTCTCACTTTACCGAAAACGGGACGCGACGGCCAGGCCCTGTCGTGGCGGCCGAAGCACCAGGCCACTCCGGCGAAGCTGTTCGGGTCGCGGCCGTCGACCGCGCACTTGTTGTTGAAGTAAAGGGCGATCCGGAAGGCCTCTCCGGTCGACGACCACGAGGTCGGCCCGCTGCGCCGCCTGCATCCAGTAGAGAACGAAATCCCGGCCGCGCTCGCTTTCGTTGTTGAGGGGCCGGACCCGTTCCCGCTGGATCAAGTCGCGACGCCCTACTACAGCCTGGCTTCCGCCGCCTGCCAGTCGATGTTCTTGAAGAAGGCCTCGATGTAATCGGCCCGTTTCAGACCGTAGTCGATCATGAAGGCGTGCTCAAAAACATCCATGATCAGGATGGGCCGGCAGCCGGCCGGGTGGGCCGTGTCATGCTCGTTGATCCAGAAATTGATGAGCTGGCCGTTCGTGACGTCTTCGTAGAGGACCGCCCAGCCGATGCCGCGCATCGAACCGACGGCCTTGAAGTCCTTCTCCCAGGCCTCGTAGCCGCCGAAGCTGTCGGCCATTTTCTTGGCCAGCTTGCCGTTCGGGTCGAGGGCCGCCCGGCCCCCCAGGTTTTCGAAGTAATATTCGTGGAGGCGCATGCCGTTGAATTCCCAGCCAAGCCGTCTCTTCAGCTCGGCGAACTCCGGCGTCCCGGTTTTGCCGTCTTTGAGCATCGCCGCGAGCGCGTCCAGGACTTTGTTCGTGTTGGTCACGTAGCCCTGATAGAGCGTGAAGTGATTCTTCAGCAACGTGTCGCTGAACCCCGCCAGGCCAAGCAGCTTGGCATAGTCTTTTGCTGTGTAGGCCATGTCAGTTCCCTCCCGTATGAATTCAGGGCCCCGATGTTACGGCACCCTATTTTTTAGCTTCTTTAGCTTCTTTAGCCTCTTTGGCCTCTTTGGCCTCTTTGTCTCCCTTCTCGTCGTGGCTTAGCCCGGCCTTTTTGCGGATATCGGCCTCCAGGCCCACCGCGAGCTCCGGATTCTCCTTGAGGAGCTTCTTGACGTTATCCCTCCCCTGGCCGATCCGCTCGCCCTTGTAGGAATACCAAGTCCCGGACTTTTCGATCAGGCCGAAGTTCACGCCGCAGTCCACGAGGTCGCCCTCTTTCGAGATTCCGTGGCCGAAGATGATGTCGAACTCGGCGTCACGGAAGGGCGGGGCCATCTTGTTCTTGACGATCTTCACCTTGACCCGGTTGCCGATGACGGCATCCCCGTCCTTGAGCGAGGTGATGCGCCGGATGTCGACCCGCAACGAAGAGTAGAATTTGAGAGCCCGGCCGCCAGTCGTCGTCTCGGGGTTGCCAATGAACATGCCGATTTTCTCGCGCAGCTGGTTGACAAAAATGAAACAGGTTTTGGACCGGGCGACGATGGCCGTCAGCTTGCGCAGGGCCTGGGACATCAGGCGCGCCTGCAATCCCATGTGGGCATCGCCCATCTCGCCCTCGAGCTCGGCCTTGGGGACGAGCGCCGCGACAGAGTCCACGACAATAACGTCCACCGCCCCGCTTCGGACCAGGACCTCGGCGATTTCCAGCCCCTGCTCGCCGTAGTCGGGCTGCGAAATGAGGAGGTTGTCCACGTCGACGCCGATCGAGCCCGCATAAGGGGGGTCGAGGGCGTGTTCAGCGTCGATGAAGGCCGCCTGGCCCCCGAGCTTCTGGGCCTCGGCAATGACATGAAGGGCCAGGGTGGTCTTGCCCGTGGCTTCGGGGCCGTAGATTTCCACCACGCGGCCGCGTGGGAACCCGCCGATGCCGAGCGCCAGGTCGAAAGCGATCGAGCCGGTGGGAATGGCCGGTATCTTGACAGCCGCCTCCTTCTGGCCTAGCTTCATGACCGAGCCCTTGCCGAACTGCTTTTCGATCTGGGAGACGGCGGCCTCGATGGCGCGGCTCCGGGACTGCTGTTTCAGTTCTGTCTCTTCGATTTTCACCTTATCCATCCTTTCCTCCTCATCATAGAGGACGTCTGCCGGGAGGAATCAATATCATTCTATCATGAATTATCACGAATAAAGAATACTCAAACGGACAGCCAAAATCCACCACCCTACTTCCTCTCCCTCGACGGGAGAGGATAGAGGTGAGGGTGAAGCGATGTCGGCTCAGGCCTGCGCGTAGTTATAAAACCCCCGCCCCGACTTCCGGCCCAGGTAGCCGGCCGCCACGTATTTTTTCAGGAGCGGACAGGGCCTGTACTTCGGGTCCTGATAGCCTTCGTGGATGACCTCCATGATGTACAGGCAGACGTCGAGCCCGATCAGGTCCGCGAGCGCCAGCGGCCCCATGGGATGGTTCATCCCGAGCTTCATGACGGTGTCGATGGCTTCAGCCGTTCCCACGCCTTCCATCAGGCAGAAGATGGCCTCGTTGATCAGGGGCATGAGGACGCGGTTGGCGATGAACCCGGGGAAGTCGTTCGCCTCGGCGGTGACCTTGCCCATTCTTTCGCACAGGGCCTTGACGGCGGCGTAGGTCTCGGGCGTGGTCGCGATGCCCTTGATCAGCTCCACCAGGGTCATGAGGGGCACCGGGTTCATGAAGTGCATGCCCATGAACCTCCCGGGACGGGACGTGAGCGCAGCCAGCTTGGTAATGGAGATCGACGAGGTGTTCGACGCGATGATGAGCTCGGGCGCCATGATCTTGTCGAGCTCCTGGAGGACCCCCTTCTTGACCGCCAGGTCCTCGAACACGGCCTCGACCACGAAATCGGCGTTCTTGAAATCGGCCAGGGAGGTCGCCGGCTTGACCCTGCCCAGGATAGCGGCCTTGTCCTCCTTGATCTTTCCTTTCTCGATGAGCTTGGACACGCTCTTGTCCATGATCTTCAGGGACCTGTCCAGGAGCTCCGGGGTGACGTCATGGAGAAGGACGTCGAACCCCGTGGTGGCGGCCACCTGGGCGATGCCGCCGCCCATCGTGCCGGCCCCGACCACCCCCAGTGTCTTGATATCCATATTCCCCTCCTTTATCGAACTTGATCAGACCATCTCGACGGCCATGGCCACCGCGTCTCCCCCGCCCAGACAGAGAGAGGCGATGCCCTTCTTGAGGCCGCGGTGCTTCAGAGCATAGACGAGCGTCGTGAGGATCCGGGCGCCGGTCGCGCCGATCGGATGGCCGAGCGCCACAGCGCCCCCGTGGACGTTGACCTTGGCGGGGTCGAGCCCCAGCTCCTTGATGAGGACGTCGAGCTGGGACGAGAAGGCCTCGTTGATCTCGAAGAGGTCGACGTCCGCGATCTTCCAGCCCACGTTGGCCAGGAGCTTTTCGATCGCCCCCTTCGGGGCGTACATGACCATCGAGGGCTCGACGCCGTGCGTCGTCCAGCCCAGGATCCGGGCTATCGGCTGGGAGAGTCCCTTGGTTTTGATCCCGTCCATAGAGGCCACGACGACGGCGGCGCCGCCGTCGTTCAGGCTCGAGGCGTTGCCTGCGGTCACCGTCCCGTCCTTTTTAAAGGCCGGCCGCAGCTTGGCCAGCTTCTCGATGGTCGCGTCCCGGCGGGGCCCCTCGTCGACCGCGAAGATGACCGGGTCGCCTTTCCGCTGCGGGACGGCGACGGGGACGATCTCGTCCTTGAAGTAGCCGCTGTCGATGGCGTGGACGGCCTTTTGGTGGCTCGCGGCGGCATAACCGTCCTGTTCCTCGCGGGTGGCCCCGAACTTCTCGGCGATGACCTCGCCCGTCAGCCCCATGTGGATGTTGTCGAAGGCGCACCACAGCCCGTCGAGGATCATGGAGTCCCGGATGGTCACGTCCCCGAACTTGACCCCCTCCCTCAGGCCCCAGGCGAGGTGCGGCGCCCGGCTCATGCTCTCCATGCCGCCCGCCACGATGATATCCTTCTCCTCGAGCTGGATCGCCTGGGCGGCCAGGGCCACGGCCTTGAGCGCCGAGCCGCAGACCTTGTTGACCGTAAAGCAGGAAACCGTATAGGGGATGCCGCCCTTGACCGCCGCCTGGCCGGCGGGGGTCTGGCCGACCCCGGCCGAAACGACATTCCCCATGATCACTTCTTCGACCTGCTCGGGCTTGAGGTTCGCCCGCTTCAGCACCTCTTTGATGGCGAACCCTCCGAGCTCGGGCGCGGTGAAATCCTTGAGCGACCCCAGGAAACTCCCAATCGGCGTGCGCGCCGCGCCGACGAGAAAGACATCCCTTTTTTCACACATTGGTCCTCCTTCTGAGGGTGGTGGTTACTTTTTTTATGTATCACAAACGGGGGTGGTGTGCAATTCCAAAGTATGCCCACCCCCCGGCACCTCCAATTGACCGTCGACTGCGGAGGCGATGGCCTGCGCGCAGGCATTCCGTGCGTACCATGACGAGACCGTTGCCGACACTCAAAGACAGCGGGCGGAGAAGAGAGAGACAGATGCGTAGAGCCCAACACTCCCTCCTCCCCTTGCGGGAGGAAGTCGGGAGGAGGGGGCATACGGTGAAAAGCTTGAACTCGTTGAATCGCTGGAATTGTCGCGGGAGTCGGAACCGGATAAAATGCGAGGAGCAGCCTGATTATTTTGGCTTGGGCAGCTGAGAGGAGAAGCAGGAAATCATGGTTGGAGCCAAAGGAAGCCCCCGATCATCGTCCCGACAACAACCGCCACTAAGAGAAAAACGTCCCCTATATTTTATGAAACTGGCCGCGGCGGAGGCGTCGGCCGGGGTGAGAAAAAATCACGGCGGGCCGTTCGGGGCCGTCATCGTCCGGAAAGCGAGGGTGGCGGCCAGGGGGCACAACGAGGTCATCAAAACCTGCGACCCGACGGCCCACGCCGAGATCACGGCCATCCGCAAGGCTTCGGCAAAACTCAAGACATTCGACTTATCCGGGTCCGAACTCTATACGACATGTGAACCCTGCCCGATGTGCCTGGCCGCGATCCTCTGGGCGAGGATCCCGCGGGTTTATTACGGCTGCACGCGCCTCGACGCGGAGAGGATCGGATTCCGGGATAATCTGTTCTATGAGCAGATGCGCGTCAAGTTGGGCGCGGGCGGCATCAAGCTGATCCAGCTCGGCCGCCGGGAGTGCCTGAGAGCCTTTCGCGAGTGGACGAAAAAAGAGGACAGGATCTCATATTGATTTCGAAACACTAACGGGCCCAGCTCCACCCTCACCCCGGCCCTCTCCCATCCGGAGTGAGAGGAACTAAGCGGCTCTATTGAATACCCCCCAGGGCGATCAGGGCGCGCATCTCTTTGTACCCTTCGAGGAAATCGTCCGCCGAAAAACCGACCGACCGGGCCCCGGTCTGCTTGACTCCCGGCACGAGCATGGGCATCTCGGCCTGGCCGCTGGTGTTGAACTCGACGTCGAATTTGCAGGGTGGGTTAAGCCGGAAGAGAGCGATCCGGGCCCTCTTCGCCAGGGCCTCTTTGGCGCCCTCTCTGAGAGCTTTCCGCGCTTCTTCCATCGGATAGAGCTTCGCCGCATACCGCCCGGCCGCCTCTTTGACCGGGACGGCAACGATCTCCCGGCCCAGGATCGACCTGGCCTGCTCGCAGGTCGCCGTGTCGCCGCTCAGCATGATCACGGGGACCTTGAAATAGCCGGCGATGGCGCCGTTGATCCCAAGCTCCGGCAGCTCCTGCCCGCTGATCCTGATCGAGCGAATGGTGCCGCCCGAGATCGTGTGATCGAGGGTCGCGGGCGCCGTCCCGGCCCTGGCGTGGTACCCGACGAAAATGCAGGCCTCAAAGGTGCCGTCGATCCCCTGCATCATGGACAGGGGCTTGGGAGAGCCGGAGATAAGAGACGCCCGCGGGTCGAGCTGGTCGGCGACGATGTTCCTCATGCTTCCGTGAGAATCGTTGACCACAACCTCGCCGGCACCCGCCTCGAACAGGCCGGCGATGACGGCGTTCACGTCTTCAGCCATCCACTTCCGGGCGGTCCCGTACTCCGGCGAAGACGACGAGGTCTGGGGACCCGCGACGACCCCCCAGATGCCTTCCATGTCGACTGAAATGAACACCTTGGGGCCCTGCTTTTGCGCCGCGTTGGCAACGCTGAGCAACGCAAGAATCGAGAAAACAGCCAGGGTCTTTTTCACTCTTCCTCCTTTGTCTCGTTGTACTCTAAAGGTTGCCGGACCTAATTTCCGAGAGCGGGCGGAACCCCGCCAACCCCAGCCTCCCCCAAACGAAAGATTACGACATGAAAAATCGTTCGGAATGAGGAGCGATGGCAACACATCCTAGCAAGGCCCCTTCACGATCGATGAACAGGGCGATGGGACCATGGCGTTCGCCATCCGCTCTCAGGGTTTTACGACAGCCCGGTGATCTCTCCCGCATCGGTGATATCCACGTGTTCGGCGGCCGGCGAGGCGGGCAGCCCCGGCATGGTCATGATGTCCCCGCAGTAAACGACGACAAACCCGGCGCCGGCGCTCACGGAAACGTCGGTGACGATGAGCGTGAACCCGGACGGGCGGCCGAGAGCCTGACTATCAGCCGACAGCGAGTACTGCGTTTTGGCAATGCACACCGGGAGCCCGCCGAACCCATCGGCCTCTATCTGATTGAGCTTGCGGCGCGTCTTCCCCTCCATGGCGATGCCGGCCGCACCGAAAACTTTCCTGGCCACGGTCTCGATTTTCTCGACGAGCGGCAGGTCGAGCGGATAGAGAAACCGAAAATGCGCCGGGTCGCGCTCGACGGATTCCATGAGGGCCTGCGCCAGGTCCACCCCTCCGGCGCCTCCCCGGCCGTAGACGTCGCTGAGCGCGGCGGAGGCGCCGTCGGCCCGGCAGAGTTCGAAGAATTTCCCGATTTCACTGTCCGAGTCATCAGGAAACCGGTTGAGCGCTACGACGAACGGAACCCCGAAGAGCCGGATGTTCTCCATGTGCTTTCTGAGGTTATCGAACCCCTTCTCCAAAGCGGGGAGATTTTCGGCCGCGACGTCCGCGAGCTTCACCCCTCCGTGGAGCTTGAGTGCCCTGAGCGTCGCCACCAGGACGCAGGCGGCGGGAGGCGGGATGTGGTCGGTCCGGACGACGATGTCGAAGAACTTTTCGGCGCCCAGGTCGGAGGCGAACCCGGACTCGGTGACGACGTAATCCGCGAGGCTCAGCCCCAGGCGGGTGGCGACGACCGAGTTCGTGCCGTGGGCGATGTTGGCGAACGGGCCGCCGTGGATGAGCGCGGGCGTGCCTTCCAGGGTCTGAACGAGGTTCGGCTTCATGGCTTCCTTGAGCAGGGCCGCCATCGCCCCCTCAGCCTTGATTTGGGCCGCACGGACCGGCGCGCGATCTAGCCCGTGCCCGATGACGATCCGGCCGAGCCTCTGCTTGAGCTCTTTAAGGTCGGCGGACAGGCACAGGACGGCCATGACTTCCGAGGCGGCCGTGATGTCGAACCCGGATTCGCGGGCGATCCCGCGGAGCGGGCCGCCGATACCGAGCACGATGTCGCGGAGGACCCGGTCGTTCATGTCCATGACCCGCTTCCAGGCGATCGTCCGCAGGTCTATCAAGCCGCAGACCCCTTCGAAATGCAGACGGTTATCCACCATGGCGGCGAGCAGGTTATGGGCAGCCGTGACCGCGTGCATGTCTCCGGTAAAATGAAGGTTGATGTCTTCGCTGGGGATAACCCGGGCGCGGCCGCCGCCGGTCGCCCCGCCCTTCATCCCGAAGACCGGGCCCAAGGAGGGCTCGCGCAGGGCCGCGATGGACCGTTTTCCCAGGCGGCTGAAGGCGTCCGCCAATCCGATCGCGGTCGTCGTCTTCCCCACGCCCGCGGGGGTGGGCGTCATGGCGGTGACCATGATCAGCTTTCCCTTGATCGGCATGTCCCTGACCGGCTGCGGCAACAGGACTTTGGCTTTGTATTCGCCGTATTTCTCCAGGCATTCCCGCGGGATCCCGGCGCGGGCGGCGATTTCCTCGATCGGCCTCGGTTGAGCGTTGCTCGCGATTGTTTTGTCGTCCGGCATGTCCACCTCCGTGGCCATGAGTCTATCCCTTCTTAATTCGGGACACAATACCAATTACCGAATTTACGAAGGCGGCGGGAAAACCCATTATCGTCAATCCGAGGCAGTATGCAGAACTGAGAATCCGCCTCTGAGTGGCGGCGTAAACAGATCACATTAATTGGGTAACTGGTATTGTGTCCCGAATTTTGCCGAATTTTAGATAGGGCAATGGATATGCTGCCACCGATCGGACGGGTCAGACGGCGTGGGTGGACTGGAATTCGTACTCCTCGATGAGCCCCTGGTCGGCGAAGCTGAAATAGCAGTTGTTCCCGATGATGATGTGGTCGAGGACCTTGAGCTGCATCACCTTGGCGGCGAAAACCAGGTCCCTGGTAATCTCCTTGTCGCACAGCGACGGGTCGGGGTCGCCCGAGGGATGGTTGTGGACGAAGACGAGCGACGAGGCTTCGTATCTCAGCGCGTCCCGGATGATCTCCCGGGGATAAACGGCGCTCGAATCCACCGTCCCCTCGAACAGTGTTTTTTCCTCCAGGATCTGGTTCTTGGCGTCGAGAAACAACACCTTGAATTTCTCTTTTCTCAAGTCGCGCAGGGAATGGTACAGATAGTCGAAGACCTCGCGCGAGGACCGGCAGAAAGCCCGGCTCATCATCTTTTCCCGGAGGAAACGGCGCGACACCTCCTGGACAAACCGCAGGCCGAACACGTTGTGGGGCCCGATCCCCCTGATGCGCTGGAGGTCGTGCGGGCTGGCCTCGAGCACCCCGCCAAGCGACTTGAACTCGCGGAGCGCCTCCTTGGCCTGCTCTTTGCAGTCCCGGCGAGGCGTCCCCAGAGTCAGAAGGAGCTCGATGATCTCGTAGTCCAGGAAACCGTCCAGCCCCGCCTTCAGGAACTTCTGGCGCAGACGGCCCCGGTGGCCGGCGAGGTTCAGGTCAGCTGCGGGGAGATCTGTTTTTGTCATGGGGATACCGACAATTATTGGACGAACGGCGGGAGAGAAAAATCGCAGTGGAGAGGGGCGCCTATGAACCCGCGGACTCTTCGAGAGTCTCCCTGACAGCGAGCACCTTCCCGGGCGAAATGTCATAAGGCAGGATGCCGGTGCCCATCAGGAAGCGCGGATGCCCGCGGCCCACGGCCAGGACTTCGCGGACCTTGGACCGGATGGCCTCGACCGGCTGCGCCGCCAGGAAACCGGGGCTGATATTCGCCCGGAGGAGGACGGGCTCATCCTTTAGCTTGTCCACGAAGAAACCGAGGTCGGCGCGGAAGTCGCACAGGATGTTGTTTGTCCCCGTCCGGACGATGTCCCCGAGAAGCGCGGCCGTGTCGCCGCCCATGATATACGGGACTAGCGGTATGCCGAGATCGCGCCGGAAATACCGGATGACCTCGGCCGTCGGCGGCAGGATGATCCTCCTGTAGATTTCCGGATAGGTCAGGGGGGGAGAGGCGTGCGAATCGAAGAGAATGACGCTCAAACCCTCGCCGGCGAAGGCCTGGCCATAGGACTTGCAGACCCCTGCGGTGAAGTGAAGGAGCTCCCCGACCCAGGCGGGCCGGTCGAGCATGGACACCAGAAGCTCCTCGGGACCGGCGAGCTCGGCGGCCATGGAGAAAGGGGCGGTCAGGGCGCCGCGCACGATCCGCTCCCGGCCGAACCGCGCCTGGATGCGCCGCCCGACTTCAAGGTGGAGCGGCATCCGGCCGTCTGTCGACGGGTCCGGCGCCGCCAGGGCCGACACATCATCTCCCGGCCCGAGCGCCCTCGTCCGGACGGCGGGCACACCGGTCGAGTCCGGATAGAGGACTTCGCAGCCCGCGGCTTCCGCCTCGACGTTGTAAACGTCGCAGCCCACAACGAGCATATCGGGGTCGTAGACTTCGACCTCCCGGATAATCGCTCTTTCGAAAAGGTCCGCATCCCGGCACATCTCGGATGGACGGACCCCGATGAGCGCCGCCTTGTGCTCGTAGACAGCCGGACAGAACGGCACGCGGTCGGCGCTTTTTCCATCCAGCAGGCGCTCGACCCTTTGGCGGGGCGTGAGCGTGGCCGGCGTCATGCCCTCAATTTAGCACAGCCGGCCGGGCGAGTCACATGCTTTCAGGGTCGGCTCCCGATAAGCGGCGGAGATTTTCTTCCCAGGCACGATTCCTAAAGCCGAGTTAGTGGCCTTCTCGAGTAAACTATATTTACACCGGCGCCCCGAGGGGGGATGTTCCGAGCCTTCCCCAACAATATATGTAATTGATAATAATATATTTATAGAAGCTTCCGGGGCTTGGCATGCAAGTTGCTCTATTGTTGGTCAGAGTCACCGCGGCGAAGGCCAAAACGCGGGCCAGGAATACTCCTCGGCCCAGATTGTATAAAGGACGGGAGCACATGAGGCCCATCGCCGATGCCAACGAGCACGCCATCATTTCGAGAGCCAAGGGTGGAGACATGAATGCGTTCGAGCAGCTGGTCCGGCAGTACCAGAGGATGATCTACGCCCTTTGTCATCGTATCACCGGCGCCCACCAGGCAGCCGACGACCTCGCCCAGGACACCTTCATCAAGGCCTACCTGGCCCTCCCGGGCTTCATCGACGGCCGCGTATTCTATCCTTGGGTGCGGAAGATCGCGATCAACAACTGCTTCAACTTTATCAAGAGGCGGAACAGGGAAGCGCCTCTGGCCGACGAGGAGACTTTGGCCCTTCCCAACCACCTGTCCTCCCACCAAGAATCGCCCCCCGAAACTGCGGAGAGAGATGAGATGGAGAGGAAGTTCAAGGAGGCGCTCCAGGCCCTGCCGGCCGACCAAAAGGTTATTTTCACCCTCCGGGCGATCGAAAACCTGAGCTACGCCGAGATCGCCCGGACCCTTCAGATCCCCACCGGAACCGTGATGTCCCGGCTCAGCCGGGCCAGAAAAAAGCTCAAGGCGGACCTGGCCGGTTTCTTGAGGAGTGACCCATGAGTCACCGGAGAATCCAGGCCCTCCTGGGCGCCTGCCTCGACAACGAGCTGAAGGAGAACGAGCGACATCGCGTCGAGGAACATCTCCGGGCCTGCCCAAGGTGCCGACAGGAGCTCGCCTTGCTGAAAAAGCTGGACGAGTTCGCGAGGTCGATTTCTCCGGCTCCCCGGGAAGCCGCGTACTGGGAAGCGTTTCCCGCCCGGGTCAGGACCGCCGTCGGGCTGGCCGGCCCGGCTGGCCCGGAAAAAGAGGGCACCATGTTCAAAGATTCATTCATCGTGCCGCCGAAGAGCTTCGGGCTCAGGGCCACCGTGTTGCCACTCTCGTTCGCGGCCCACCTGATCATCGCTCTCATCCTGCTTATCAGTCCGCTCATGAACCCGGGCCCCCTGCCCCAGGTTCAAGTCTATAGTGCCTTTCTAGCTCCCCCGCCCCCACCGCCTCCCCCACCTCCGCCTCCGGCCAAGAAGCGCGCCAGCTCCCAGGCCAAGACCCGGATCAAGCCGGTGCAGGCCCAGCAACCGATCGAGCCGGGCCGGCTCGTCGCCCCTGTCGAGATCCCCGAGGAGATCGCCGAAGAGCAGATCTCCGATTTCGGGGTCGAGGGGGGCGTCGAAGGCGGGGTGGAAGGCGGTGTCGTGGGCGGTGTGCTCGGCGGAGTCGTCGGCGGCGTGCTGGGCGGCGTGGTGGGTGAGGTCGAGGCGCCGGTCCGGGCGGTGGGCGACATCAAGACGCCCAAGCTCGTCAAGAGGGTCGAGCCCATCTATCCCGAAATCGCCCGCACGGCCAGGGTCGAGGGCATCGTCATCCTGGAGGCCACGACCGACATCTACGGGCGTGTCCAAAACGTCAAGATCCTTAAATCCATCCCTCTGCTCGACCAAGCGACCGTCGATGCGGTGCGCCAATGGGTTTACGAGCCGCTGATCATCAACGGTAAGCCGCGCGGCGTCATCTTCACCGTGACCGTCACTTTCCAGCTCAAATAGCGGCAGCTATTTCTTATCGGGGTTGAAATATTTGGATAAATGCAGGCGGTCGGTTTCCTTGATCTTAAGGCGCAGCAGATAGAAGAGAACGCCGATGGACAGCCACGTCCAGCCGATGAAGACATAAATGGCCGTGCTTTCCCTGATATTCTGGGGAGCGGCCGTGACGCTCACCGGCTGCGCCTTGGCCCCGGTCAGGCTCCAGATGCTCATGGCCACGGCATAGGCGAGCAACGCCGGCGCCGCCCAGGTGATGATCCGGCCCTTCTTTTCGCCCGGCCTGGTATCGATGACCGGCAGAAAAAACACCAGCGCGGCCCCGACCATGATCAGCAGGACCGCCACGGCCTCGCCGGTCACGAAGATCATGTTGGCGGGAAAGATTTTCAGAGTTTGGAAGAGAAACAGAAAGTACCACTCCGGGGTGATGCCTTCGGGGGCTGGCGCCATCAGGTCCGCGGACTTCCCGAGCGAGGGCGGCAAAAATACGGCCACGGTGACGAGGAGGCCGATCAGCCCGGACCAAACGATCGCTTCTCGGTAGACGAAATTCGGCCAGAAGGGAAGCGCCCGCTCCGCCTCCTTTTTTTCGTCCGCCCCGAGCGGGAGGCTCATTCCCAGCTTCTGGATCAGGTAGAGGTGGAACCCGATGAACGCGAGAAGCAGAAGCGGCAGCACGCAGACGTGGAAGGTGTGGAACCGGCTCAACGTATCACCCGAGACATCGTCGCCGCCCCGCAGGAACTTAGTCGCCCAGGCCCCCACCACCGGGATAGCGCTCGGGATGTCCGTGCCGACCTTGATCGCGGCCAGCGACAGGTCATCCCACGGGAGAAGATATCCGGTGAAGCCGAAGGCCAGGGTGAACACCAGGAGAACCGCGCCGCTCATCCAGGTCAGCTCCCGCGGCGGGCGGTAGGATTTAACCATCCATAGGCTGAGCATGTGGACGAACACGGCAGCGATCATGAAGGTCGCCGACCAGGAATGGACCGACCGGATGATCCAGCCCAGCGGCACCTTGGTCATGATCTCGCCGACGCTTTTGTTCGCGGCCTCGAGTGTCGGCCTGTAATAGAAAGCCAGGAGGATGCCGGTGACGACCTGGATGCCGAGAAAGAGGAGGATGACGCTGCCCGTGTACATCCAGGCGGTGTGCCGGTTCTGTGGGATCTGCTTGTGCCTTAAAAAATCCAGGACGGCGCTCATCCCCAGGCGCTCCTCGAGCCATGACCGCATTTTTTGTCCGGCCTTGGGAAAATTCATGCCGCCGCCCCGGGTTTGATCACCAGGTTTTCTCCATCTACGGATACAGTCAGCCGCCGGAGCGGCTTGGGCGGCGGCCCGGCGATGTTGACGCCGTTCGCGTCATACCAACCTTCGTGGCAAGCGCAGAAAAATCTGTCCTTATCCGGAAGCCAGGCCACGTTGCAGTCGAGGTGGGTGCAAACGCCCACAAAAGCCATGAAACCTCCCTCCGCCATCTTTCGTAGAAATCCCGGCTTGGTCCCCCAAGCAAACTTCTTGAGCTGGCCGGGCTCCATCCCCGCGAACTCGGCCATAGGCAGGAGCACCTGGTCGGGCTCGGGCGTCGGCCGGAAGACAAACTTCAGGATCGGATAAAGGAAGGAGAGCGCCAGCGCGCCCAGCCAGCCGCCGAGAAGGCCGTCGAGGAACTGCCGGCGCGTGAAAAGCGAGTGCTTGAGCCTCATTCCCGTCTCTTGAAAAGCCTCGAGATTTTGGCGCCCACAAGCGCCCGCCTGACGCCTTCGATGCCGTCCGCCGGCCGCACGTACCGGGGGCAGACCTCGTTGCACCGGAAGACGGTGTCACATCCCCAGGCGCCGGCCTCGGTGTTGACCCGGAACCACCGTTTGTATCCTCTCTTGTCCCTTGGGTCCTTGATAAACCGGTACAGCTTGGCGAGGGCCGCGGCGCCGATGTAACGCTCGTCCCGCGAGACCACCGGGCAGGCGCTGTAGCACAGCCCGCACAGGATGCAGCTGACGTACTTGTCGATCCTCTCCATCTCGCGGTCCTCGATCCGGTAGCCTGTCTCGGGCCGGTCACCGCCCGGCTGGAGGTACGGCTCGATGGAATAGAGCGCCCGCCAGAAGGGTTCCATGTCCACGATGAGGTCTTTTTGGATTTCCAGGTTAGGCAGGGGCTCGATGACAACGAGCGTCGCCCCCAGCGACTCGAGCATCGTCCGGCAGGCCAGCTCGAACTTTCCGTTGATCACCAGGCCGCAAGACCCGCAGACGGCCTCGCGGCAGCTGTACCGGAAACACAGAGTGCAGTCCTCATCGTTGCGGATGTCCATGAGAGCTTCCAGGATGGACTTTTTCTCGTTGGTCTCGTAAGCGAATTCCTGGAAATGCGGCCGCTCGTCTTCGAGCGGGTCGAACCTCAGGATCCGGAAGCTGTACTTCATGTCAGTACTTTCTCGCCTCGGGCTGGTACTTCGTGACCCGGACATCGCGATAGTCGACGGCCGGCTGGCCGTCGCGGAGCGACACAAGCGTGTGCTTAAGCCAATTCCCATCGTCCCTCGTGGGAAAATCCAGGCGGTAATGTGACCCCCTGGTCTCCTCCCGCCGGAGCGCCCCCAGGGTGATGACCTCGGTCAGGTCGACCATATACCCGAACTCGATGAGGTTGACGATCGCCTGGCTGTATCGCAGGCACCGGCCCGAGACGAAGGCCCGCCCGTAATCGTCCCGGATCTCATGGATGGCTTCCAGGGCCTCCTCGAGCTGCCGCCGCGTCCGGAAGAGGCCGACTTTTTCGGACATGATGACCTTGAGGTTATTGAGCAGGTGATGGGCGCGGAATCCCTGGGAGCGGGCGAGCCAGGCAGCGATCCTGGCCTTCTCGCCGGCCGCCTCGTCGAGAAGGGCCCTTTCGTCTCCATCCTGCGCCCGGGAACCCTGGACGAAACTCGAAGCCGATTCCCCCGCGGACTTTCCGAAGACGACCGTGTCCAGGAGGGAATTCCCGCCCAGGCGGTTGGCCCCGTGGACGCTCACGCAGGCACATTCCCCCGCCGCGTAGAATCCCGGCAGCGACGTGGTGCCCGTCCCATCGACATCGATACCGCCCATGGAGTAATGCTGCGCCGGCTGGATCGGAATGGGCGAAGAAACGGGGTCGACACCCGCGAACTTGATGCAGATCTCCCGGATCGAGGGCAGCCTCTTGTTGATTTTCTTCTCGCCCAGATGGCGGAGGTCGAGGTGGACGTACTCGCGCTCGAACCCGTTGCCTTTGTCGATTTCCGTCTGGATGGCGCGGGCGACGATGTCCCTTGGGGCAAGCTCCATGGTCGCCGGCGCGTAGTCCGCCATGAACCGCCGCCCCTTGTTGTCGATGAGGTAGCCCCCCTCCCCTCTCGCGGCCTCGGTCACGAGGATATTTTTCGGATAGATGGCCGTGGGGTGGAACTGCACGAACTCCATGTCCTTGAGCGCCACGCCGGCCCGGTAGGCCATCCCGATGCCGCTGCCGTGGTTGATGTAGGCGTTCGTCGTCCTGAGATAGACCCGGCCGTAGCCGCCCGTGGCGAAGATGACCGCCCGCGCCCGCACGGGCAGGACCTCGCCCGTGGCCAGGTCGAAGACGGTCAGCCCGACCAGGCGGCCGTTCTCTGTCACCAACTTGGTCACCAGGGCTTCGCTGTAAAACCTGATCTGGCGCCGCACCGACTGCTCGAAGAGCGTGTGGAGGATCACCAGCCCGGTCCGGTCGGCCGCGTAGCACGTCCTGGGAAATCCCGCGCCGCCGAACGGCCGCTGGGCGATGACCCCGCCGGGGAAACGGCTGAAGGGAACGCCCAGGTGCTCGAGCTCCAGGATGGCGGCCGGCGCCCGCCGGCACATCAGCTCGGCGGCGTCTTGGTCGGCCAGGAAGTCGCTACCCTTGATGGTGTCGTAGGCGTGCTTTTCCCAGTTGTCATCACGGCCCTTAGGGTTGTTACCCAGGGCGGCGTTGATCCCACCCTGGGCGGCTACGGAGTGTGACCGCAGCGGGTGGACCCGGGAGACAACGGCCAGGGAAAGCCGCGGGTCGACGGACAGCGCCGCCATCAGGCCGGCCAGGCCGCCGCCGACAACCACGACGTCGTGCGAGAGCATCAATAATTCCTGGTGTAATAGACGGCGAGCAGCGCTGCGCTCAGGACGACGGCGAGCGCCGTGAAGATCCGGAACAGGAGCTTCTCGCGCCGGGCTCCCAGATCCATGATGATCGTCCGCACGCCGTAGAGGCCGTGGAAAACGGCCAGGACGATGAGCAGCGTATCGCTCAGGGGATTGGTGTGCAGGACGATGGCCCAATCCGGCTTCTGGTCCTTCGTCATCATGAAAAAGGAAGTGAAGAACTTGAGGGAGAGGAGGACGATGAGGAGAAGCCCGCTAACGCGATGGAAGATCCAGACAAACATGAGCGTATCCCTTTCTGAGAGACTACTTTTACTGGATATCCTTGAGGTTGTCAACGAAAAAACGGCTGCGAGAATTTTCCCACAGTCGCTCGTCTTTTATGATTGTGAATGGCCAGCGTCCGATCGCCGAAGCGCAGTTGCCGAGAAGCCGGCAGCTCTTGATATTCTCGATCGATCATAATATTGTAAAATAGATATCATATCGATCGAAGAAACGCATGGAGCCGGTTAAGATTTCTCCGAAGTACCAGATTGTCATCCCCAAGAAGGTGCGCGAAGCGCTCCGGCTTCGTCCGGGGCAGCGGGTCTATGTTATCCCCCTCGGAGACCGGATTGAACTCGTGCCCGAGCGAAAGATCAGCGAGATGCGCGGCTTCCTCCGGGGAACTGGCGTGAGCTTCGAGCGCGAAGGAGAGCGCATCTGAACCTGGTCGATTCCTCCGGCTGGCTGGAATACCTCTCCGACGGGCCGAACGCCGGTTTTTTCGAGCCGCCCCTTTCGACTCCGGACAAGCTGATCGTGCCGACGCTGTGCCTATTTGAGGTTTTCAAGGTCGTCCTGCGGGAGCGCGGCGAGAATGATGCTATCCAGACCGCGGCGCTGATGCAGCAGGGGCGGCTTATAGAGTTGTCTGCGCCCATCGCCCTCTTCGCGGCACGCCTAAGCCTGGATTCCAAGATCCCCATGGCGGACAGCATCGTGGCGGCGACGGGCTCGCTCCTCGAAGCCGTCATTTGGACGCAGGACGAAGATTTCAAAAACCTCAAGAATGTAAAGTACATTCAAAAAAAGAAACCCGTCCGCTGACATCCCTGCCGGTTTTCTTGACAGCCCTTCCTCCCCTTTGTTATATGTCGGTCTTAAATCTCAATCAGCGACAGGCCTTCGAGGAGGCGTTTCATGAACAAGGTCGTCGATATCTATATCCCCTTGGACAGCCGCGACTCCGCGAACCGGGCCGTCTGGCCCGTAGCGAAGCGGCAGCTCAGAGAGCTCACCAAGGTCATCGCAAGCTGCGGCTGGCAGGCCCACGTCCTGAACCCGGCCTGGCCCGTCGCCAGCGTGGCCGAAGGCATGAAGGCCGTCAAGAAGGCCCGGGGCGAACGTTTCATCGATTTCATGGCGGGCTGGGCCTATCCCGACTTCTCCGTCTCCCCGATGTGGCAGCTACCCGCCGACGTCCCCAAGCTCCTCTTGGGAAGCGCCATCCAGAACTTCCCGGGAAACGTCGGTCTCTTCGCGGCGGCCTCGGGAACAGCTCATGTCGGGATCGAGACGGACCGTTTGTTCGTCGAGCGCTTCGAAAACCACGACGAGTACGCCGGCGCCATCGACGCCTTTCTCAACAAGGGCGCCTATCGCCCACCGCTGCCAAAAGCAGTCGCCGTCGAGGTCCGCGAGGAGAACCGGGTGAAGGCCGGGAGGGTCAAGGCCCGGCTCAGCGGCTCGATTTACGGCGCCGTCGGGCCCCGGTCCATGCAGATGTGGAATAAGATCTCCGAGGCCGATTTCCTGCGCTATTTCGGCGTCGCGAGAGAGGGCTTCGACGGCCTGCGCCTCGCCAGGATGGCCGAGAAGGTCCCCGACGGCCGCGCCGGGAGGGCTGTCGATTTTCTCATCCGGAACGGCATGGACCTCCGGTTCGGCCCGAACCCGCGCCGCCACCTGACGCGGGAGATGGCCGTCTTCCAGATGAAGGTCTATTTCGCCCTCCTCGAGCTGAAGGAGCGCTTCGGGCTCGATTTTGTCGGCGTCCAGGACCAGCTCGACTGGATCGAGCATTATCCGGCGACCGACCTCACGCTCGGGATTCTCAACAACAGGCTCCGCCCCGAGTCCGACGGGACGACCGTGGTGGCGGCCACCGAGGCGGATGACGGGGCCGCCGTGACCATGCAGGTCCTGAAACTCGTGACCGGCGGCCAGCCGGTCGGTTTCAACGACCTCAGGTATTGGGACCCCGGACGGCGTCTCTACTGGTTCGTCAATTCGGGCGCGCTGGCGCCCTTTTTCGCCCGGGGCCGCCATGATTCGCTCGCGGGGTCCTGGTCGGCGCGGCAGCCCGCCGTGTATTTCAAGCAGGGCGGCGGGACGTGCTCCGTGGTCGTCCGGAAGCCGGGTGTCGTCACCTGGGCCCGCTTTTCTTACCGGGATCACAAGATCTACCTCGCGGCCGGGCGCGGCGTCACCGACGTCCCCAGCGAGGCCGAATGGCAGGAGCGGTCGCAGAGCTGCGACCCCCAATGGCCCCACTGGTACCTGAAGCTCTGCGGCCGCGTGGAGTGGCGCGTGAACTCCAACCATCCGATCACCGTCTTCGGCGATCACCTGGCCGACCTCAAGGCCGTCGCCGAAGCCCTGGGCATCCCCTTCGAGTGCTATGACGACCTGACCCCGGACCAGCTTTAGCCCCCGGAGCATTCAGACCGCGCCGGTCATTGGAGAAGATGGCGAGGGGCGGGGCTCGCCGATTGAAGCCGGCGGGCATTTCCCGTATAATACACGCTTCGGACAAGACCGGTGGCATTCAATCTCAAGGAGGATTCCATGAAAAAAGCCCTGACCGTCTTCTCGTTACTCCTGGTCCTGGCCGTCGCCGCCAGCGCCGACATCTACGTCAAGTCCAAGACACACACGGACGCCTGGGCCATGATGGGCAAGAACCAGCCGGCCAAGGACGATATCAACGAACAGTGGTTCAACGACAACCAGTTCGCCTTCATCAGCCCGGAGACCACGATCATCGCCGACCTCAAGAAAAACATCATCGATATCATCAACAACAAGCAAAAGACCTACATCGAATCGACGCTGCCGTTCGATTTCACCAAGATCCTCGACCCCCAGATGGCCCAGATGATGGGGCAGATGATGAAGATGACGGTGACCGTGGCCCCGAACGCCCAGACCAAGACGATCGGCCAGTGGAAGAGCGACGGCTATGACGTCACGATCAACATGATGATGATGCCCATGAAGATCGCGGTCTGGGCCTCGAGCGACGTGCCCTTCGACGTGGCGAAGTTCCAAAACCTGTACATGAACGTGATGAAAGCCCAGATGCGGCTCGACGAGGCCTCCGTCAAGGAGATGATGAAGATCAAGGGCTACTGGATCGCCAGCGAGACCTCGGTGGAAATGATGGGGACGAAGATCCGGACGACGACCGAAGTGGCCGAAATCAGCAAAAAGACCCCGGACGCCTCGGTTTACTCCGTGCCCGCCGGCTACACGAAAAAAGACAAGCTCAGCATGCAGGACATGCAGAACCAGTAAGCTGAACGGCCGGAGGCCCGATGGACCGAGTTACCCGGCTGAACGCCGTCATCGAGATCCTGCGCGGCTCCTCGGGCCGCATCCAGAAGATCTTCATCCAGAAAGATAAAGGCCCCCGGAAAATCGGGGAGATCATCCAGCTGGCCAAAGAAAGGGGCATTCCCTTCGTCTTCGTGCCCAGGCCCGGGCTCGACGAGATGGCGCCCGGACATCAGGGCGCGGTGGCCGTCCTCTCGGCCAGGGAGTTCGTCGCGGTCGAGGACATCCTGGCCCGGACGGACAAGCCGTTTGTCGTACTCTTGGACGAGGTCGAGGACCCGCAGAACCTCGGGGCCATCATCAGGACGGCCGAGGCCGCCGGGGCCGACGGCCTGGTCCTGACCGAGCGCCACTCGGCCGGCGTGACTGAAACCGTCATGGAGGTCTCGGCCGGCGCCGCGGAACACCTCCCCGTGGCACGCGTCAAAAATCTCGCCCAGGCCATGGCCGACCTGAAGGAGCGGGGCCTCTGGCTGGTGGGCGCCGAAGCCGGAAGCCGGGAGACCTGGCTCGACTTCGATTACACGGTCCCGCTGGGCATCGTCCTCGGGTCTGAGGGCCGGGGTTTGCGCCGGCTCACCCGGGAGAGGTGCGACAAGCTCCTGTCCATTCCCCTTTTCGGCCGGGTCAATTCATTGAACGTGGCGGCCGCCGCCGCGGTTTTTTTCTTCGAGGTCGTTCGCCAACGGCGCCTGGCCGGCCACCCGCCCCTCGCCGTCCCCAAGATTCTTTAGCTTGAATAAATCCGGCCGAGACCTTAAAATATCTTCGTTAGACACCAAACGAGAAATCGGGTCCGATATGGCTGAAACCGAAGATTTTTACCAACTCGAAAAAGGCATCCTGGGCCTCCGGCGGGAGATCGATGAGCTCGAGGTCTCCGAAGATCCCTTGAGAAAGGAGAAAATCGCCTCTCTCCGTGCGGAAATCGAAATGGAATGGGCCCGGATCAGCCCTCAGTTAACGGCCACCCAGATCGTCCAGATCGCCCGGCATCCCCAGCGGCCGTACACACTGGATTATATCGCCAACCTGGTCGAGGATTTCACCGAAATGCACGGGGACAGGCGTTTCGCGGACGACCCGGCCATCGTCGCCGGCCTCGGATTCTACAGGGGAAAAGCGACAGCCTTTATCGGGCACCAGAAGGGCCGGAGCACGCGCGAGAGGATCGCCCGGAATTTCGGCGAGCCCAACCCGGAGGGTTACCGAAAAGCGCTCCGCGTCATGAAGACGGCCGAGAAGTTCGGCGCGCCGATCGTCACCCTGATCGACACCCCGGGGGCTTACCCCGGCGTCGGCGCCGAAGAGCGTGGGCAGGCCGAGGCGATCGCCCATAACCTGCGCGAGATATCCCGGATCAAAGTCCCCATCGTCAACGTCATCATCGGCGAGGGCGGAAGCGGCGGGGCGCTCGCCGTGGGCGTGGGCGACACCCTCCTGATGCTCGAATACGCCTTCTATTCCGTCATCTCCCCCGAAGGCTGCGCCGCCATCCTCTGGAAAGACCAGAGCGCCGTTTCGAAGGCGGCCGAAAACCTGCGGATCCGCGCCCAGGACCTGTTGGGGCTGGGCGTCATCGATAAGATCATCATGGAGCCGCCGGGCGCCGCCCACATCGACCCCGAACTGACCTTCAAGAATGTGGACCGGAATATCAGCCAGGCGCTTAAAAAACTCGATGGGAAATCGGCCGGCGAGCTGCTCGAAGAGAGATACCGGAGGTTCCGCGCCATGGGAGTCTTCACCGAGAAGTGAGCGACGAAAAGCCCGGAAAGACGTCCGTTTCGGCCGTCAAGGGGACCCACGACATCCTGCCCCCGGAATCCGGTCTCTGGCAGAGGCTCGAACAGACGGCCCGGTCCATCTTTGAGCTCTATGGCTACCGGGAGATCAGGACTCCGGTCTTCGAGGCGACCGATCTCTTCGAGAAGGGGACCGGGCAGACCTCGGACATCGTCACCAAGGAAATGTATACGTTCACCGATAAAGGCGGCCGGTCGATCACGCTGCGGCCGGAGTACACGCCCTCCGTGGCGCGCGCCATCATCGAGCACCGGCTCTACCTCCAGCCCGAGCCGCTGCGGTTCTATTACGCCGGGCCGATGTTCCGGTATGACCGGCCCCAGAAGGGGCGCTTCCGCCAATTCCACCAGATCGACATCGAGGTCTTCGGCGAGAGCGACCCCGCCATCGACGCCGAGATCATCGAGATGGCCGACCGGCTCCTCAACAA
>Ga0315275_10001264_pt1 | contig 22107 bp, 20 predicted proteins | sample YL17G03_0_MG_FD_205557 | JGI IMG/M metagenome (GOLD analysis project Ga0315275, IMG submission 205557) | Sediment microbial communities from Yellowstone Lake, YNP, Wyoming, USA - YL17G03_0 | ecosystem: Environmental > Aquatic > Freshwater > Lake > Sediment | place: USA: Wyoming | collected...
AGTAGCCTCCCGCACCACGCACCCACACCGATGAGTGATTGAGGGGGAGCGGGAACCCGAGATCCAGCGTCGCGTACGCGCGTGGAAAGTGAGTGGTCCGGATATAGTTGCTGGATAGCGTCAGCTGGCCGCGGATGCCTTTTTCGTAGTCAACAGCCCCCAGCGACGCACGGAGATACTTGTATGTCAGCTGGCCGCGGAGATTGAGGAACCTGTCGTACCGTATGCCGATGTTTTGATAGTCCGGCAACCGGTCGAGCCCGGCGTAGCCGGAGAGAGCAACTGCATAGTCCAGTGTTTTCGGCTCGTCATAGATGAGATAGTCTTTGTATGAGGCGGCCAGCGAATATCCTTTCCGGCTGGTTTTTGTCGGGCCGAATAAATCATAAAAATCCGCTCCGTTGTAGCTCCCGGCAAAGAGAAGACTGGAAATTGCATAGGCGATCGAGGCGTGAAACCGTTCATCAGTCGGAATTGTCGGCGCTGGTGCATACGATGCGGTGAGGTTCGCAACATGGAGCATGACCGGATCGGAAAAATCCACCCGGGCCCCAACAGTGGTGTAGTCTTTGTATCCCTCCACGATGGGGTATGCCGAGACACATTGCATGTTCGTAAAGGGATGGTATTCTCCTTTGAACGTTGTCAGGGAATCAATGTTGATCCGCGTCGGAGACGGGGGAGGGACGACCCAGGTCCCGACGGCAGGATAGCGTCTAACGATGGCCTCCCCGAGATACCGGATGGCACTGACATCTTCATACGACTGGCTTTTGATTGCCACGGGAACGAATCCGTCTCCTGAATAGCGGAACGCGAGGAGAGAATCGGGCGTATATTCGATTGGTCGGAAGAGGCCCGTTTCGCCGTTGCTGAGCCAGCGCACGCTTTTGTCCTTGAGATCATACCTGACAACATTTGAGACGCCGGTATAGTACGAGGTGCCGATCAGGGCCGTGCCATCTCGCGTGAATACAAAGTTGGCGGGTGTACTGCTTTCAAAATCGTACAATTCACGGATCGCCGCACGCCCTTCACGCAAGTCCGCCACCGGCATGGTCACGAGGACGTGGCGGCCGCGGATATCTGCCAGCGCTCCCGAGAGCATCGTTCCGTCCGGAGAGAGATCGATGTCGAACAGGTCTGTTCCGTACGGCCAGGAATAGACTTGTTCCCACTCGTGATACGGCGGCGGAATTCTCACCAGCGTGGAGATACCGTTGAAATGGCGAATGCCCCAGATGGAGGAATCCGCCCTGCAGAAAACGAGATCACCCGTTCGCGCATCTTCGCTGAGCATGGTTGTGGCACCGGTTTGGAGATCCAGCGCGCGAAGATCCCGCCAGCCGTTGTTGTCGCTGGTGTAGAACAACGTTCCGCGGGAGGAGTCGTACGCAAGAGAACAGACATCATAGAGTGTCGCCCCTTTGACCTCGCAGAGGTGCGTGATCGAGCCGTCAGCGATGTTGATTGCCGCGATGTGGGGGACCTGCCCCGGGTAGTTCACGGCCGCGAACATCCTGCCGCGCCCTGCATCATAGTACGCCCTTGAGACGGAACCGAGAGCAGTGGAAGATATCGGCCGGTCCGTCGTCGTCGGGTGAAGCCTGATAGAATCCAGATTCTGCTGTTGCCAGTCGTGTTCCCACGACATCCAACGCTCCCATTCTTCGTCGAGCGAGGCTCCATACACACGGTCAAACTGTGATGCGAAATATCGTGAGCTCCCTTCCGTCCGTGCGACCCATGCGATCAGCTTGTCAGGCCCATACGTGTACAGAAGATAGCTCATGAACCGTGTCCCATACAGATACGAATTGGCCCCGACCTGGAAATCGATTGCTGTGCCTTCCGCTTCAAGCCCGACCACATCGTACATTCTTCGCCCGTCCCGCACCATGGCGCGGAACACCATTTCATCGTACGCCCCCTGCGCCCGGCCAAGACCACCGGCCATCCAGGTCTCCATCTGCGTTGCGATGCCCTCGTGGTACCATCGGGGTGAATAGCGCCGCGGGTTCGTGAAGTACGAATAGACCATGGAGACCGGATTGTCTGCCGTCGGGCTTACTTTCCCGAAGAAGATTGTCCTGAAGAATCGGTCTGCCGAGGTCGCCTGGTCGCTCGTCACAATGTGGACAACCTCGTGGTTCATCGTGGAATTCATGCGCTCGTTAGCCGGTGCGGTATCATACACATAGCTTGCCGGTGCGAGGCCGATGTTGATCATGTTCCGCGGGACGGCTGTCGCCCCCGCATTGTGGAAGTCGCTAAAGTCATGGAGAAAAACAACGACCCGTTGATCGGGAGTGTAATGGAAGAAGGCTTCGTGAAACGTCAGGGAGTTTTCAAAACAGCGGGCAAGATGGCGCTCAATGAAATCATGCATGGAGGTGTAAGAGATGAGTCGCATGTCCTCCGTTTCAAGCGTGTGGAGTTGTGCGGGGACCCGCACGGACATGCCGAGCAGACAGAGGCCGACAAGCAGCAACCGTCGCTGTGGATGCTTCATGGATGAGCTTCCCCTGATGCCTGCCGGTATGGGCATATGAGAGCCGGGATTCGCCTGGATACGGTGGTCATCAATATGCCGCCCCGCGACCTCGAGGTCGCGGGGCGGAAACAGGCGCGCACAGTGCAGCGACAAGCGCCACCGCACTGTGCGTCGTTACGACCACTGCGACATTATCGCGCGACGTGTTCCAGTTGTCCGCTCCCAATTGCCTTCGCAAACGTTTCGCTCTTCATGGCCAACGCAAAATCTGAGCGCGCTGCAGCTTGCCTGAACGCATCAGAGGTGACCGCGTTCAGAAACGCGTCTGATGCGATTGGGGTCCGCATTTCCGATCTCGCCAGGACTTGACGGAGATTGTCGGACACCAACGCCTTCATGAGGTCTTCCGACTGGATCGCCTTGCGAAAATCGTCCTTCGCCGCCAGCATCTGGAAGTCGGCATTCCCGATCGTCCGGAGCGCATCCGCGTTCTTGGAGACCCTCTCGAACTCGGGAACCTTGGCTATCCGCTGCAGTTCCCCGCTGCGGATCACACTCTGGACATCCGCCACCTGGATCGCGCGGCGGAAGTCGTCATTCGCCAGCGCTTTCACAAACTGGTCACTCTCCAGCGCCTTTCGCAGGTTCTGATCGGAGACCGACCGGTAGACATCCGCATAGGCGGTGGTGTTGCGGTAATTGTCCGAAGAAATTGCCCTGAGGAAGCTTTCGTTGGATAAAACCTTCATCAGTTCGGGGCCTCGGACCACTTTGCTCAAATCTTCCTGACGCACTGCCAATAAGACGTCTTGCGACGCAAGTGCTTTCGCAAACGACTCGTTGGCGATTGCACGACGGTACGCATCGCCCTGTGCAGCCCTCAGCAATCCCGCCGACATCGCAGGCTTGAGCTGCTCGCGGTTCTGAAAGACAAGGGCGACACTTTGCACCTGGATTGCCCGTGCGAAATTATCATCCCGTACGATAGCCCTCCCCGCGTCCGTCCGCAAAGCCTTCATCACCTCCGCGTTGCGCATAGCCAGCAGGAAATCTTCATTCTGTGCGGCTTTGAGGAACTCGGGATTCTGCATCGCCTTCATAAAGAGATGGTTCTGAAGGAGCTGTTGATACTCGGGAGTGTCCAGGTTCACGTCCGCCTCCGTGATCTGCTCGGCTCGATACGTTGTGGCCTTACCGATCGTCCCGGTCACATCCTCAGCTGACGGCGGGGGATAGAAGAACGCAAAGTACACAACTGCGACCAGCGCGACACCGATGCCGGCAATCATCAGCGCTGTCCGTTGTGAGCGTTTCGGATTCACCTGCTGTGTGTTCATGTACCCTCCTTCAAGCGTTAATGATAGTAATAAATGGAAACTCGATGTGCGGCAAGCCCTCAGCGCATTACATGGTTGACGGTCCCCTCAAAGAGGGTCCGTCCATCAGACCAGACGCTGAGCGTCACAGGAGAATGGGTGGATTTCACCGGCTTCAGGTACAAATCGCAGACGATGTCGCCGTGGACCCGGATCGCCGTGGAATCCGTTGTGACGGTAAACGAGTTTGCCGTCCCGGATTGTTGGCGGACCGCTGTGATTGTCTGAAACTGGGATTCGACGTGAACCACCACCACAATGTCCGACTCCGACCGGAGCGACAGCCGGAGAACGTCATGGTCCTCTCCAAATTCCATGGCTGCCGAACCTTGAAGGTGGTCTCCAGCAATCGGAGTGTTCAGAACCGTTCCGCTGACCGGCCGGGAATGAGCTGTTCCCATGGTGCCGACAGCGTCCCCTTCGGCCACATGCAGAGTAAAGAGCAAACGCGATGCGGCAGCATACACCATCACACCGGCGAGGATACCGGCGGCAAACACCAGCGAGTACCGGAAACCCGGTGCAGGAAGAATTTTTTCGAGCGTCCTCCTCACGAGCCATCCGGAGCCCCTGGGCTGCCTCAAACGCTTCTCAATAGTGTGAACAACAGACGGTCGGAGGGTCGACGGTGGTTCAGCCGATTCAATACCGGCCAGCGCGAAAGAAAGTGCCCGAAGTTCCTCAAAAAGGCGCATCGCCTCGGGATCTGCAGCAATCATCCCCCTCACCTTTGCGCTTACCTCAGGCGGGTTCTCGCCGTCGATTTCGTTTTGAATCCATTCCTGTACACTCCTGTCAATCATGTGCCCTGATCCCTCGTTTGACTAGGATTTCTCTCAGCGTCGTTCGTGCTGTGAACAACCGCGACTTCACCGTTCGCGCCGGAATGTCCAGCACCTGTCCGATCTCCTGATACGAAAGATTCTGAAAATGCCTTAGCACAATCACCGCCCGAAGGTCGAGCTTCAATTCCTGAAGAGCCACAAGAACATGCCTTGCTGTTTCCTTTTGCCCGACCGCATCATCTGTTCCCGCATCCTCCACCGCGACATCTCCCCTGATCGGCTCCCTCCGGTTCAACCTCTCGCAGGCACTCAACGACTCATTGACTGCAATCCGATAGAGCCAGCTAAAGAACTTCCGTTTCGTATCGAATGTCTGGAGCTTCTCAAACGCCTTGACAAACGTGGCCTGTGCAACATCGTTGGCCTCATCCACATCGTGAATCAGCCTGAGTGCTATGTTAAAGACCGGCCGCTGATACTTCCCGACGAGATCCCCGAACGCTCGTGTATCCCCCCCCAAGCTCCGTTCCACAAGCACGGTGTCGTCAAGGTCTATCATAAATACAGGTGAGGCCCGAAAAAGTTGGTGGGGTCAGGATTCTTCAATCTGAAAAACCAGGTCAAAACGGGCTATTCTGAACACATCCCTGACTAATTTGTTCATGCTGGTCAGTATCAGGGAGTGGCCGGATCCGCCCAGGCGCTTCTGGGTCTTCAGCAGCACGCCGAGACCGGCGCTTGAGATATACTCAAGGTTCTTGAAGTTGACACGACACGATCCACTCAAGGCATCGAATACCGCGTTTGCCTTCTCCGCCTGCGATGCATCGAATCGCCCGCCCAGCATGACCTCGTTGTTCTCACTCACCGTGATACTGAACATATTACCGTTCCCGATGTTTTGTGATGGTGATGATACTGCACCGGTTGATGTATTCGTAGTCTATTCCGTCCAGAAGATGCCGCGAGAGATGGATCCCCAACCCTCCCACCTTTCTTCCATCGAGAGACTTCAGTGTGTCGACATGAGGAGCCTTCGTGACGTCGAACGGCTCGACGTTCTCATCTTCCAGCTTCACGCGCACTGAGTCCTCTCCGAGGTCTAGACTGAGCTTGATCCCGTCAGTCCCGCCAACGTCGTACTTCACCATATTGGTAAAAAACTCTTCCACGGCAAGATTGACAGCGTACATCGATGCGGCATCGACCCTGTGGGATGTCATGTATTCCGCCAGAAAGGCAAAGACGTGCTCCAGCGCCGCAATCGTTCGTGGGAACCGCCGTTCAATCATGGCAGCGCAACGATTCGATAGTTGCGTGTCAGCGTTCGGCGCAAAGGATCACGCCCCCACGTCGAACGCAGGAGCTTCAACGGAACGAGGAAACCCCCGGAAAACTCCGTCGCCTCCACGTGCCCGCAACGCCCTTTCAACATGATTGCGCTCCTGATTGCCTTCACGTTGCCGTAAAACCCCGGCCGGGAGTGAACCACTGAGGTCCAGCATACCTCGTGAGGACCCAAACGGAAAACCCCAGGCAGTCATCTCACGCAGTGCCTGGGGCTCATCTCCAGCTTGCTGCATCCCCGGTGCGCGAGCATGATCCCGGCCTGGAGTGTTGTGCTATGTCTCAGGGATAAGGCGACATCACTGTTTGCCCAACCCCGGGAAAAGCCCCGGGTCCGGAATACAACAGCCGGGACATTGTGTGACGCCAGTACACCGGCAGGCCGGCGTCCCCTTCAATCAAGGATTGAGACCTACTGGAAACTCTTGATGGCGTCTTCCTTCGAGTCGTACACATCGAACACCAGCGTGAGCTTCGTAATCACAAAAATATTATTGATGTTCTTGTTCACGCCGGCTACTTTGACCTTCCATCCTTTTCGGCTGTAGGTTGTGTGCGCCGAGACGAGCACTCCTATCCCCGTGCTATTGATGTACTCGACGTGGCTCAGGTCGATAATGAGTTTCTGATAGCTGCGATCCACGAACCCCGCGACAGCCTGGCGCAGTTCAACGGTTTCGTCGCCGCCGATGAGCGACCCTCGGGCTTCAATCAAGCCGATGCCGCCGTCCAGAGTAGATGATTTGATCGACATGCTGCCTCCGGTTAAGTGTGAGTGTCAAGCCTCAACGATGCAATATACTACGATTTCGGTCTCTTGCCAATATTCCGGCCCTCGTGGATCGCCAGTCACCCCCCCGCCCTAGGGGGGCATGGAATGGCCATCCCTGACGAGAACCAGCTCTCGCAGTTCGTGTTCCCGTAATGCATCAAGGAATTCCTGAAACTCCTGATAACGGGCCGGCTCCACCATAGTCCCGGGGAGGGTGGTGGAACTCCGGAAACGGAGCACGTCGTCCCGGGCATCCCATGTTCGTTCGGAGATCCCGAACCCCGATACAACGGAGTCACTGCCCTGAGCGGTTCCCGGCGCCCACTGGCCAGGCAGCCGGATATCCATCGCCAACTCCTTCCGCATGCCAAATCGGAATTGTACCGGGTGGATACGCTCCCGTGGGCGGAAGTACTCGGGGAGATCTGTGGGCTCAATCAGGCCGGGACGAAGCACCAGCATCGCCTGCCGCACCGGGGCAATGGTCGGCGAACGGAAAAGATACGAAATGCAAAGTGTGTCGTCCGATCCACCGAGATCGCTGAACGATGACGAATCAATCCTGGCTCCCGGACAATCGCGCGCCAGCCGCGTTTCCAGCCACTGGAGCCGCTCCTCCCGACGCGCATCGGACAGATCCTCCCTCAATTCCACCGCAGGAGCGCCGAGGAACATCGTTGTTCCGCGAACCATCCCGGCCCCCGCCGAATCCAACTGCACGTCCCAGCGAACCACGACCCGGTTCGCCTCTGGAGGGACTCGCGGTGTGGTCATCCACTCCCCCATCCCCTCGGCGTGTACGACAAACACCGGAAGCCCCTGATCGTACCAGGGGAGTTGACCGAACGGACACCCCTTTTCGGTCGCATCCATCCAGACCCCGGACGTTCCGACGGAAGGTGCAAAGGCGATGACATGATTGAAATGCAGCGGTGAGACGAGTCCCGTATCCGGGGTGCCGTTCTGCCATGTGCTCACAAGAACCTGATCTGTCTCAATCCCCGCCTCCCGCGCCATAGCACAGAGCAAGGTTGTCATGTCTTTGCAGTCGCCGTAACGGTTTCGGCAGACATCCCCAGCTGCGTGAGGCTGGAACCCGCCGATATCGACTTCTACCGCCAGGTATCGCACACGTTCACGGACCCAGTCGTACAAGCGCCGGAGTTTCTCCGATTCACCCGGGACACCGTCCGTCAGCCGCCGGACGATAGCACGGATGTCCCCACTCACCTTTGTTCGAGGCTCGCTGAGGTGAGCATACCAGGAGGAGACATCAGACCATTGACGGAAGCCGAGGGGAGACAAAGCAAGTCTGGCCAGCATTCTCCCCTTTGCCGGCATGCCAAACTCCAAACGCAACGCGGGCACTTCTCGCGCTTCCCAGAGATGCGTCGATTTATACCCCTCCGGCACACGTTGTTGCCGGGGCTCGATGGTCAGGCTGTAGACTTTCGAGTTGACCTGCCACTCGGAGGGTTTAACGAGGGTGAATCGTGAGAGCATGGTGGGGACGTCATCCTGGAAATACCAGGAATGCCAGAATGTGCGATCCTGGACCGTCAGCTCATAGCGGTATTCCAGCACAGCGCCGTCTTCCACGGCCGGCATGGTAAAGAGCTTTGCCCGCTGATCCGAGAAGAACACGAAATTGGGATAGAGACTGACGTCGTACACACTCTTCGGGTCGAGTTCCGTTACGCTGCCGTCCGGTGCGACGGTGCGTGCCACGATGTTGTCAACGGAGCTGCGCCCCGCATAGGGAACAACAACATTCGCATATTTCTGGCCGCGGGAGTCAAGCACCTTCACCACCTTGTGGTGTTCGAACAGGCTGAACCCCACTTCTCCACTCCCGATGATCTCCATCTTCCCTTCATCGAGGAGGACAATGGCGCCTTCTCCTGCAGAATCTTTGCCGGTGGCAGACACGAGTGAATCGATCCGTCTCCATTCACCCTCGTCTTTCCACGCATCCCGTGAGGCACACGACCCAAGAAGCACAGGAATGCCGAGACACTGCAGAAGGCAGCAAACGCATTTTGCCCGGGCAGTCAAGCCGCACCACACCTTCGTTCCACCGATTTCGCGAAGATACTCGATTGCATGCGATGTTGCCGTTCCCACCTGGCAGGACGGGCAGACTGCCGCTGCCTGGAGGAAAGCCACAGAAAGCGACCAGCGTACCGTTCCATGCTCCGTGTCAGTACCGCGAGCCTTCAGGCCGCGCGTGATGTGGTGTTATCAGGCGGGGACACCGCGGACAACCACAAGCGTCATATCGTCCATTTGTGCGGCGGTGCCGGCATGGACCTTGACGGCGTTGATAATGCTGTCGATCAGATCCCCGGGAGAGCCATCACGGTGTTGTCGGATGACTTCGGCCAGACGGTCCTGCCCGAACTGCTCCTGATCCGGATTTATCGCTTCCACGATGCCGTCGGAATAGATTACGAGAAGATCCCCCTCGCCGATCGGGATCGTTTGTTCCGAATAGGGAAAGGTTTCCATGATGCTGAGGACGACACCGCCCACGCCCAGGCGTGCGGGTTCTTCATCTTGATGGAACAGAAACGGATTGTCATGTCCGGCGTTCGAATAGCTGAGCGTTCTGGCATCGGGGTCCAGCACTCCATAGAAGAGAGTGACAAATTTTTCCGAGCTCGTGCTCTGATAGAGCAGCCTGTTGGCACGCTCGATACAGACGCGGGGTGACGACTCCATCAGCGACACGCTTCGAAGGGTTGCTTGCAGGTTCGCCATCAGGAGAGCCGCGGGAAGGCCTTTCCCTGAGACGTCCCCGAGAGTGACCGCGACGCGCTTCCCGTCAATGGGGATGAAATCGAAATAATCACCCCCGACGACCTGAGCGGGAACGCTTTTCCCCGCGATTTCGTACCCCGCGACCCGCGGAGACTCTTTCGGAAGAAGGTCCGTCTGGATCGTGGCTGCAAGGCGGACTTCCTCCTTCATGCGAATCAACGACTGCTCAAGCTCGTACAGCCTGGCGGTCTCGATCACCTGTGCCGATTGCGCAGCGATAATTGCGAGCAACCGCTGGTCTTCCTCGGAAAACTTCCCCCCTTCTTTCTTGTTATAGATGGTCAGCGCACCTCGGAGGGCGGACTTGACGATCATCGGGACACAGAGCAACGAGCGGACGGACTCATCCCACTTAACGCCCCGGAAGCGTGGGTCATTCTCCGGGTCGTTGAGCATCAACGGCTTCTTGTTATTGTGCATCCATCCGAGCAGGGCCTGGTTGAAATGATATTGCGAGTGCCCCGCGGAGCTCACCGCGGTTCGGATTAACGTTTTCATTGGTTGGTTAGCCTGCTCGTCCACGAGCGTGATGACTCCCTGCTCTGCCCCCATCGCCCGCAACGACCGGTGGATAATCGTGTGCATGATCTCCTGCGAATTGAGCGACGCTCCAATTGCCCGGGCAAGATCATTGAGGACGGACAATTCTTCGACGGCCCGCCGAAGTCGCTGGACTTCATCCTGCTGGGCAGGCGGAGGTGCGGCTGTGGACCCATGCGATGACATATACTCTGGACTCCGGTTGTGTGACGGGCATATCCCGCCGAATATACAGAAATGACCACCAAAAACAAATCAGTCGTCCAGACCCCAGACTGAACGGGCGACCATCACTTCCGCGGCCCGATCGCTTGCGGTGAGAACATGCCGGTATTGACCGTCGCCAAGGCGGGAGGTCTCCACCGAAACTACGCTGCCGTATCTTACCTGGCGCTTGTATTCCACCTGGAGCTCTCTCACAGAGGAGGATCTCCAGACTTCTTCCGGTACGCTTTCCGTCAGCCATTCGACATAATGGATATTGTTCACATGCCCGTTGAGATCGATATCGGACAACCGGACCGGGAACTCCTTCCGGAAGAACACATCTCCGGTGCGGGGCAGCGGGGGGAATGCCGACGGAATACCCGGCGTTGTTCTGCTGATGTGACGGCCGTCGAGGACCGGCTGCAGGAGAATAGGACGTCCGTTCTCCATGTTAAGAAGCATCCATATGCTGGACGCCCGCGCGAAGGGATCAGGCACGCCCGGTTCGAACACTGCAAACTCCCTGTGTGCGAGTCGGCTGTCGACCTTCGATGGCCACGTTTCGACCTCGAGGGGCTTTCGGCCAACCACATAGCGATCGATCTGCATATGCATCTTGAACAGCACCCACGTAAGTCCGCGGCGAAGGAGTGTCTCTGTGTCAAATCCAAGCTCGACCGCATTGTTTTCAGCCGATTCCTGCAAGAACCGGTAAAGGACCGCTACCGGAATCCGCTTCCGGAAGTCAAGTTCGTATGATTTCAGGAGGTAACTGTACCGCCCGACAGACTTCATTTGTCCGATGTCCTGTTTGCGGGCTCGACGACTGCGCTCATGGAGCCCTTGCAGTGCTGAATGCGCCAGTCTGCGCCGTAGGATTGGATCTGGTCGCGTTTCAATTCCGCCCGCTCTTTGTGTGAGTGGTGTCAACGATTACCCGTCCCTTCGTGTCCACCATGACCGCCATTGTATATGCCGTGCTTAGGCTGTGGCCGAAGAGGTCGGCCAGCATTTCGAGGACATAGTCATACGTGTGGTCGTCGTCGTCCAGCAATACTACGTGAAACTTCGGAATCAGGGAGGTAACGGGGACATCCTGAACGGCAGTTTCTGTTGCCTCTTCCGTGCTCTCCCCCGGCACTTCTGCTGCCAGCATGTCTGAAGTCCCGACCGTAGTTCATTCAGAATCCTTATCAATCTATCAACGTCCGTGGTCATGGTCAAGCGGGATTGCTTATTTTGCACGAAATGAGCCATTTCTTGGGTCTTGAACCTTGAAATTGATTTTGGTAACTTTATTCGCTATGACTGAACCAACATCTGGAGCAGATATGCCCGCTGCCGCGCTCACCTTGCGTGAAGTACTGAACAACAGTGCACGCACATACCCCGACCGAACCGCCCTCACGATGATCGACGGGGCTTGCATGACCTACCGGGAACTCCACCAGCAGTCTGGAGCTCTCTCGCGTTTCCTGGCAATGCAGGGAATCGGCTTCGGCGACAGGGTCGCGATCCTCGGAGAGAACATGACAAACTGGGGTGTCGCGTATTTTGCGATCACCGCCATGGGGGCGGTCGCGGTACCGATTCTGCCCGACTTCCATTCGTCGGACATCATGCGGATACTTCTCCACGCGGAACCCAAAGCAATTTTCGTCTCCCGGCGTCTCTTCGAGAAACTGGAGGTCGGCAACTCCGGCGGCCCGTCATTGACGATACTGCTGAACGACTTCACCATCGTCCCACAAGGCACCAGCGGAGAGTCACTCGATCGTCTCCTTGCGGACGGAAGTCGCGCATTTGCGCACCTTGCAGTCCCGTCGGACGCAGCAGGAAGCAGACCGGAGGCGCCACTTCGACACAATGATCTCGCAGTGATCGTCTATACATCCGGCACCACCGGCCACTCCAAAGGCGTCATGTTGACACATGGCAACCTCGTATCTGATGCCGAGGCACTCATCATGATCACCGGCGTCAACAAGGATGACAGGCTTCTCTCTATCCTTCCCCTTCCCCACACGTATGAATGTACGATCGGTCTCATCACTCCCGTCCTGGTCGGCGCGTCGGTGTACTACTTGGACAAGCCGCCGTCAGCCGGCGTCCTCCTCCCCGCCCTGGCGAGGATCCAGCCGACCATCATGCTTTCGGTACCCCTCGTGATCGAGAAAATCTACAAAGGGAAGATCCATCCTGAATTGACCCGATCGGCGATGCTTCGGAAACTCCTCGAAGTCGGCATTACGCGAAAGCTTCTCCATCGTGTTGCAGGAAGGAAGCTGTTGCAGACATTTGGAGGTAAGTTGAGAATCTTCGCAATCGGGGGTGCTCCGCTTGCGCCCGATGTTGAATCCTTCCTGCGCGAAGCCGGGTTCCCTTATGCCATCGGCTACGGGCTCACCGAGACCGCCCCGCTGGTGGCCGGGACCCCGCCATGGAAGACCCGCTACCGTTCAACCGGGCCTGCCCTGCCCGGGACGCAGATCCGCATCGACAATCCCGACCCGGTAACCGGTGAGGGAGAGATCCTGATCAAGGGCCCCACGGTGATGCAGGGATACTACAAAGACCCCGAGCGTACGCGGGAAGTCTTCACGGGCGACGGCTGGCTGAAGACGGGCGATCTGGGAGTCCTCGATAGGGACAACTATCTCTATATTAAGGGACGTCTGAAGAACATGATCCTCGGGCCGAGCGGGAAGAACATCTATCCCGAGGAAATCGAAGCCATCATCAATGAATTTGACAGCGTCAGCGAATCCATTGTCTATGAGCACCAGAACCGCCTTGTGGCACTGGTTCACCCGGACTACGAGAAACTACAACAGGCCATCCATTCCTTCAGTGATTCGGATCTGGGAAAGCGGATGACGGCAATGATGGAGGACCTGCGCCAGCAGATCAACGAGCGTGTCCCGCAGTACGCACGCCTCCACAAACTCATCGAGCACGCTGAGCCGTTCGAGAAGACCCCCACGCAGAAGATCAAACGGCATCTCTACCTGCAACAGCTCAAGCGCACCGGGTAGGGGGACAGACGGACAGAATACCTCCGGGAACCGGTCGCAGTCAGCGACATCGCCTCCCCGGACGGGCTGCAGTGCAGGCGGACGATGTCACCGGGACAAGCCACCGGGGATACACTCGCCATCTTCCTTACGCTTCATCCCCGGGTTCCTGACGGCGCACATTCGCATGCGTGCCCCGCGCACAACCGTCCTCCCTCACTGGTCTCTCACTCACCCTGGAGTGCATCGATGATTACGGTCAGCAATCTCACCAAGCAGTTTACCCTCTCCCGGCAACAGCGCCGAGAAATGGGCCGTGGCTGGACGGGTTCCACCATTGACGCGGTACGGGATGTCAGCTTCACCTGTCAGCCCGGGCGCGTTTTCACGCTGCTCGGGCCAAACGGCGCCGGGAAGACCACGACGCTTCGTCTGATCGCGACGATGCTCAAACCGACCTCGGGCACAATCACCGTTGCAGGATTTGATGTGCTCCACGATCCCGTGGAGGTCCGGCGCCGCGTCGGCTTTCTCACCGGCAACACCGGGCTGTATGACCGCCTTACGCCGGACGAGCTTGTGAAATATTATGCGGATCTTCACGGCCTTGACCCGGAGACGTACCGGCGGCGGCGAGAAGAGATCTTCACACTCCTGGGCATTCACGAATTCGCCCGGCGGCGCATCGGGAAGCTGTCCAGCGGAATGAAACAGAAAGTCTCGATTGCCCGCACCATCATCCACAATCCCGACGTTGTGGTGTTTGACGAAGCAACCGCGGCACTCGACGTTGTAACGTCACGCAGCATCATCCAGTTGATCCGCCATTGCAGGGAGCTGGGGAAAACGGTCATCTTCTCGACCCATCGCATGGGGGAGGTCAGCCTCCTGAGCGACGATCTCGCGATTATCCACAACGGTCGTTTGATTTTCAACGGCAGCTACCAGGATTTCCAGAACCAGATGCAGACCCCATCTGTCGAGGATGAGTTCGTCCGACTGGTGGAGGCGGCCTGACATGAGCACGTTCATCACCATCTTCAAGAAGGAGTTCACCGACACCATTCGCGACCGCCGGACATTGTTCGTCATGATCATCTTCCCGCTTCTCCTGTTTCCCCTTCTGATCACGGCAGTCATTACCCTTCAGACCTCTCAGATGCGGAAAGCACAGGAAAAGGTGTTGCGGCTGGGACTGGTTCTAGACGGGAATGCACAGTCCTTCAGGCAGGAGCTCATATCCATAAAAGGATTCCGCATCGCAGAAGGCATTTCTCGCGACAGTGCACAGGTGATGATCGAGCGAGACAGCCTGGACGCCGTGATTGTGTTCGCGCCGGATTTCGACCGGAGGGTGGAGTCTCGTCAGGCCGGCACCGTACACCTCTACTTCAAATTCTCGGACGAATACAACATCTCCCAGCGGCGCCTCCGGGAGTTGATCACCGCATACGAACGGACCCTGATTGCACGACGGTTCGAACAATTGAACCTCGACAAATCCATTGTCGACGCGGTCAGCATCGATGAGCACGATGTCACCCCGCTGAAAGAGAAAATCGGGAAGACCATTGGGGGGTTCATCCCGTATCTCTTCGTCATCTTTTGTTTCATGGGAAGCATGTATCCCGCGATCGACCTTGCCTCCGGAGAAAAGGAACGCGGCACGATCGAAACACTCCTCACCGCGCCGGTGAGCCGCTTTCAGATTCTGCTCGGGAAATTCGCCGTCGTGGTCCTGACCGGCCTTCTGAGTGCCTCCGTCTCTATGCTCGGGCTCTACGCGGCTGTGCGCCAGAATGCGGAGGTTCCGCCTCAGGTGATGGACACCGTCCTCGGAATCCTCAACGCCGGGTCAATCCTTCTGGTGCTCTCGCTTCTTCTGCCGCTCGCCGTGTTCTTCGCCGCAATCCTTCTGTCGCTCTCATTCTTCGCAAAGTCGTACAAGGAGGCGCAGAGCCTGATCAGCCCGCTCACGATCGTCGTCCTCCTGCCGGTGGCAATCGGGATGATTCCGGGCATAGAGCTGAATGCCTCAACCGCTTTGATTCCGGTGCTGAATGTCTCCCTTGCCACCAAAGAGATCATTGCCGGCACCATTCAGCCGTTAATCCTGGCCGAGGTCTATCTCTCGCTCACGATCCTCGCCGCCGTCAGCCTCCTGGCATGCGCGAGATGGTTCGAGCGCGAGGAGACAATCTTTCGAGGGGCCTAGCGAGCGCCACTGCAGCACGGATGGTGCTGTGCCGCGCCTATGTGCTGGTCTCAACAGCCCCGGACGCCCCGTCTGCCAGTTCCGGCATCGATATTCTGAAGGCGGCAGTCGATGCAGCCTCTCCCCTCCCACGCTGGCCGCCAGCAGCGGTGGCAGGCGATTCCTTGATTCGCTGACCGGAAAAAGCGATATTCCAACAACGGCGCCTGCGCCACAGCACATGAACGAGCGACCAATCCTGTCAATCCCCCGTACGCCATTTGAAACGTCACTCACGATCATTTCTGCGTCCGGAGTGATCTTCATGGGTCTGATGGTCGGTCTTTCCTGGCATGAGCTTCCGGAGCAGGTGCCTTCGCATTTCGGCATTTCAGGCCAACCGGATGCCTGGTCCGGACGCTCCACCCTTTTGATTCTCCCCGCCGTGGCCATCGTTCTCTGGATCGGGTTGACGTTGCTGGCCCGGATTCCCCATCGCTTCAATTATATCGTAACAATCTCGCGCGAGAATGCCGCCCACCGGTATCTGCTCGCCCGCACACTGCTGTCGACACTCAACGCTGAGATCATCGTCTTGTTTGCATACCTCACGTGGCAGACCATCGCAACCGCACGGGGATCATCCGAGGGGCTGGGGACATGGTTTCTCCCGGTCTTGCTCCTCATGATTTTCAGCAGCCTGGGAGTCTATCTCTACCGGTCGCTGCAAACACGATAGGAAACGCTGTGAAGCGGTGCCAAACGGCGGCCACAGGAACCACATACACTCTGGAGGAATCGATGAATATCATTCTCTTCTTGATCATCGGCGCGCTCGCCGGATGGCTTGCAGGAAAGATCATGAAAGGTAAGGGTTTTGGATTTCTCGGGAATCTGGTGGTCGGGATTATCGGGGCGATTGTGGGAGGATTTGTGTTTGACATCCTCCATATCTCCGGGTATGGGCTCATCGGATCGCTCGTCACCGCAGTTGTCGGCGCGGTGATTCTTCTCTGGGCTGTGGGACGCGTGGCAAAGAAGTGAGCGCCTTCCCTGCCACAGGGCGGGGACGCGAGCGGAGCAATGACAAGACCATTCATGGAGTGGAGGACGATTCCGATGCCCCTTGTACATCGAGTGTGCCGTGCATTCCTGTCCCTCCCGATCGCACTCAGCATCCTTCTCCTTCTCTCAAGTTGTGCAGCTCCTCCGCTCGAGGAGCCGCGAACAGCAATCCCTTCCACCTGGCGTTTTCCATTGCGGAGCGAACCCTCCATCGGGGAGCATGCAATGCTGGTGTGCGACGCACCACTCGCCACCGATGTCGGCGTAGATGTGCTGCGATCGGGCGGAAACGCAGTCGATGCCGCAGTGGCTACAGCGTTCGCGCTCGCTGCGGTCTATCCGGAGGCGGGGAACATCGGGGGTGGTGGTTTCATGGTGGCACGGCTGGCAGACGGACGTAGCGCCGCACTGGATTTTCGCGAAACCGCGCCGTCCGCTGCATGGCGGGAGATGTTTCTCGACTCATCCGGCAGATCGACAGACCGTTCGCTTCTCGGTTGTCTCGCATCAGGGGTTCCGGGGACAGTGGCCGGACTCTGGGAAGCCCACCGTAGCTACGGCAGACTTCCCTGGGCCGCGCTCCTGATGCCGGCGATCCGCCTTGCCAACGATGGGTTCATCATCGACGAACATTTTGCGCAGATCATCCGTCAGGAAGAATCCACCCTGAGGCGTTTCGCCGGATCGGCAGAGCTCTACTTCTCGAACGGTAGGCCGCTCGTAGCCGGGATGCTATGGCGCAACCCCGAGCTTGGCGCGACGCTCACACGCATCGCATCGGACGGGAAGGCCGGGTTCTACAAAGGACCCACGGCGTCACTGATTGTCGCAGAGATGAAGCAGGGCGGCGGGCTGCTCACCGCCGCCGATCTCGACAGCTACACGGCGCGCTGGCGCGACCCAATCCTCTTCACCTACCGGGACCACACCATCATCGCGATGCCGCCTCCATCGTCAGGCGGAATCACGCTGGCGATCATTGCAGGTATTCTCGGCGGCTTCGACCTTCGCGCGCTCGGCTGGCATTCCCCGACAGCCCTGCATCTTTCGGCAGAGGCGATGCGCCGTGCATTTGCTGACCGAAACAGTTACCTCGGCGACCCGGATGTTGTTCGCATCCCCCAGACGTTGCTGCTCTCCAGGGAGTACGCCGATGCGCGCCGCAGCACCATCTCCCTGCAACGCGCAACACCCTCCTCCATGGTCCCCGCCGGCCCTCTGGAGCCCGGCCACGAAAAAATTCATACTACCCATATTTCCGTTGTGGACGCCGAAGGCAACGCCGTCTCCCTGACTACTACGCTCAACGATTACTTCGGCTCACGAGTGACGGTGCGCGGTGCGGGCTTCGTCCTGAACAATGAAATGGACGACTTCTCCGTCAACCCCGGACATCCCAATGATTTTGGGCTCGTCCAGGGCGAAGCCAACGTAGTCGCTCCAGGCAAGAGAATGCTTTCATCGATGACTCCGATCATCGTTCTTGATGAGAACATGAAACCTCTTCTGGTCACCGGCGCCCGGGGCGGCCCGCTCATCATCAGCAGCGTGTTCGCAGTCCTCTCCAATATCCTCGATTACGGAATGGAGATCAGTGGGGCAGTGCGGGCCCCTCGGATCCACCATCAGCATCTGCCCGACGAAATCATCTACGAGAAAGGTGGTATTGATCCAGCAATACTCGCAAGCCTGCGGGGAATGGGACACGTGGTCCGTGAATCCTTGTTGTTCGGGAGCGCCCCGTCGATTCTTCATCACGGGGCCGCATGGGAGGGAATTGCAGACCCGCGCAAAAGCGGAAAAGCTGCCGGCTACTAGCAGGACTGCCTCATCGCCTTGCAACTCATCATTCTGTCCTCTATCTTCCAAACAGTTCATCTCGTCTCACAACTCTGTCGGTCAAACCATGTTCTGGCTCAAGCTCGTCCGCGATTTCATTTCCATCTTGCGTGAAGGACAAACACCACCGCAGGTAGCGGGGGGATTCGCGCTGGGATCCATCATCGGCTTTTTCCCCTTCTTCACGCTGCAGACCCTCGTGGTCTGGCTGATCATTCTGATCCTGAACGTGAACCTCTCCGCCGCACTGGTTGCGCTCACGGTCTTCAGCCTGATCGCCTACCTCCTCGATCCGGTCTTTCACTGGCTCGGGTATGTGCTGCTGGTCCAGATCGATGCGCTCCGTGGCCTCTGGACACTGATGTACAACGCCCCCATTGCACCTCTGACACGCTTCAACAACACCGTTGTCATGGGAAGCTTCGTGCTTGGCATTGTGCTCGCGTTCCCGATCTACTTCGGCATGAAGTCGTTCGTGATCGCCTACCGCAAACACCTCCACGCGCATGTGGAACAATGGAAGATCTACCGGGTGATCAAGAAGAGTACACTCGTGCAGTGGTACGAAAAGATCCGCAGCCTGAAGCCGGGGGTGTAGCCATGAGAAAGAACTTCGTGTTATTCGTCCTGATCCCTCTGCTGATCTTGTTGGTGGTGGTCTATCTCTTCATCGACCGATGGGTTGAGGCAGGCCTGGAAACAGCAGGCGAGGCAATCGTCGGCGCCAACGTGGAGATCGACAACCTGCATCTTTCCCTCTCGCCACTGGGTATTCGGTTTTCCCGCATGCAGGTAGCCAACCCCAACGACCCGTGGAAGAACGCGTTCGAAACGGGGACTGTTCAGTTGACCATGAACTTCGGGCAGCTGCTCCGGGCCAAGTATGTCATCGAGACCATGGAAATCAACGACCTGATCCTCGGGACCAAGCGGACGACGGATGGATCTCTTCCTGCCGGCAGGAAAAAGGCGGAGGAGCCATCGTCCGGAGGACCCTCGTTCAGTGCAATGGCACAGGACCTGCTCGACAAGTCGGTAGAGAAGACTCCTCTCTTCGACATCGCACAGTTGCGCAAGGGAATCAACATCGACAGTCTCATCAAGGCACAGAATTTTCTTTCGGTCAAGCACATTGATACACTGAAGGCGAGGGCAACAGCCGCGACACAGCAGTGGCAGGGGATCCAGACCGACCTGGACAAGTCCAAGCAACGGATCACCGAGATCTCGAAGAACGTTCAGGCGATCAATCCCTCCCAGTTGAAAAGCCCTGATCAGATCGTAACTGCGATCAGCGCGGCCGACAATGCCTACAAGAGCATCAACGAGACCGTCGCCACGCTGAACACGAGGAAGGAATCCGTCGCCGGAGAAATCAAGGATATCGCCGCTGCCGTCGATTCCATCGATGATTTTGCGCGGCAGGACCTGCAGAAGGTGAAGACCCTTGTACGCCTGCCCGACTTGAAAACCTCCGGCATTGCCGAGGCGCTGCTGGGGCGGAAGATGCTCGAAGATATTCATCAGTATATGTACTGGATCGATTTCGCCCGAACGCACATCACAAGGTACCAGTCGAAACCTGAAATGGAAAAGCCAGTCCGCATGCGGGGACAGAATATCCATTTCCCGGTCGAACGAGCCTATCCGAAGTTCTGGATCCAGAAAGCCTCGGTCTCCGGAGGAACAGACCGGAAGCAGGATCCCGATTTCATTTACGTCCGAGGAGAAGTACGGAACATCACCAACGACCAGACCGTCACGGGCCTGCCGATGACCGCCGCACTGGACGGCACGCGGGGTGCCGACCTCGCGCTGGCGCTGAAGGCTCTGTTTGACCGAACCAAAGACCTTCCTCTCGATGAATACCATGTGACCGTGTCCGGTATCCGGCTTGCAGAGGTCACACTGGGGAGGTCCGATTTCCTCCCGTCAACGATTTCCCAGGCACGCGTCGCCTCCGGTATTGACATGAGCATTCCGGGAAGCCGGTTCGACGGCAGGTTGAAAGCGCAATTCCGCAACCTGACGATGAAGTTTGGATCAGATCCAAGGAACGTCGGCGAACGCATCGCGCGACAGGTTCTGCAGGGTGTTCATGGATTTGACGTCGATCTGCGCCTCTGGAACACACGGAATGCCTTTGACATGGCGTTCGCTACGGATCTTGACGATCAATTCGCGCGGGGGTTGAAGGACGCTCTCGGCGCAGAGTTGACACGACTCGAAGGGGAAATCCGCGCGAAGGTCGAGGCAAAAGTGGCGGAGAAGAGGAAGGAGTTTGAAACCCTCTATGCGACAAAGCGCCGGGAGGCCGAGAAACAGCTTGCAGCCTATCAGAAGATGGTCAACGACAATCTTGCGATCGTCGACTCCAAGAAGGCAGAGTTGACCGCGCAGCTTGAGAAGCAGAAAAAGGGACTCCTGGACGATGCCGTGAACAAGCTTTTCAAGAAATAGACCAGGTGCCCCTCAACAGACGAAAGCCACGGCGCCTGCCGTGGCTTTCGTCGTTGTGAAGCGATGCTGCGTTATGCAGGCGCTTGGACTACAGGCGGTGGTGGCATGGTGCCAGGTTTCGGCTTGTAGACCGCATAGCCGATCAGGCCTCCGAGAAGACCGAAGAGGGGACAGATGATGAAATTCGTGACAACGGAGATCGCGCTGAGATGTGCCTCCTTCAGTCCCTGCTCCATCTGGTCAAGCGCTTCGGGCGGCATTTGCTTGGTGATTCCCATCGAGTCAAGCATATTATAGATCGTCTCGCCCCCGATGTTCCCGACGGCCATCATCGTGACGGCGGTGACGATGCTCTCCAGAATTGCGCCGACGACCCCAGCGAGAGCCCCCAGCTGGATGGCATCGCCGCTTGTCAGGAGAGGGGAGCCAGGAGTGAGATCTTTCTTGTAGAAGAACACTGCCATGAAACCGCCCAGTAGAATGCCGGCACAGCAGAGGCAGTTGACCAGATTCAGAACCGGAACGCCGGAAATCACACCCATGATGATGCCGCCGTAGAGTGCCGGCATAAGCTTGCTTGGTCGCTCAGGCATTGGTCAGTCCTTTCTGATTGTGTGATGTCGATTGTGGGGATTGCGCTGACAGCTGGACAATTCCTTCGATGGCAGCCGGAATGACAAAGAATGGAACAACAAGACCGAACACTGCGCCGGTCAGCAGGCGTGTGGTGATGGTGATTTCGTGAAGACCGACCATGCCGGGGACTGCATCCAAGACCATCGGCAGAAGAGCGAGAACGAGCATCCACCGCGGGGGGATGACGGGTCTGCGGACATCGCGGACAAGAGGATAGAGCAGTGTGGCCGCCAGGAATGCAAAATAGATGGCTGAACATCGCGAGCAAACGGCAAACGGGTGGCCGGCAACCATCAGCGACCGTTCTGGAATCTGGTGGCAGATAGGGTGAAACAGGGCATACACCACCGCCCCTCCCGAGGAGAACGGGGCCGGAAGGGTCATGCACACAGGGGCCAGTACGATGGCCAGACACCAGATGCTCGTGCCAATAAGTATCGAGAGGTAGGTCAGCCTGGGAAGGTTCATGGATCTAGCCTAAGTTCGACACAATTAGTCGCCTAAAATATATTTTCTGTGGAATCTCGATTCGGTTCAGTGGTTTCAGTTCAAAAGTCC
>Ga0315275_10001266_pt1 | contig 22098 bp, 19 predicted proteins | sample YL17G03_0_MG_FD_205557 | JGI IMG/M metagenome (GOLD analysis project Ga0315275, IMG submission 205557) | Sediment microbial communities from Yellowstone Lake, YNP, Wyoming, USA - YL17G03_0 | ecosystem: Environmental > Aquatic > Freshwater > Lake > Sediment | place: USA: Wyoming | collected...
CGGCCCGGGCGCCGATGTTGGGGCGGCGGGGCCGCCGGAAATACGGACACGATGGCGATTCGGAACCTTTTCGTGGCGGGGCTTGCCGTGCTGGCCGCCTTCGCCGCTCCGGCGAGTGCCTGGGCGGCTTCGGCGCCCGCTGGCCCGTCGGCTGCGGCGGCGACGGCGGGCTCCGGCCAGCCGCCTTCGCAGCCTCCGGCTGCTTCGGCGAGCCAAGGGGCGCCCGCTCAGCCTCCGCCGCCGGCTCCGAAGCTGCCGCCAGCGGACTCTCCGCCGTTGCTGCGCTATATCGAATTGCGCTTCCCGACCCAGGGTAACGTGTCGGTCATCGATCCGCAGACGTACCAGTTCTACCTCAAGAGCAAACCGAGCCGCTCGAGCGACGGCGTGTGGGAACCGTACGACGAGAAGACCGTCCTCGCGGATTTCAAGAATCTCTGGGGCACGACGTTCCTCGACAACCTCTGGGTTGAAGTGAAGGACGCGCCGTACGACAACGGGGTCATCGGCAAGCACGTCATTTTCAACATGGAGGAGCGCCAGCGCGTCAAGATCGTCGACTACGCCGGGTCGAAGAAGATCGAGCAGTCGAAGATCGAGGAGAAGCTGCGCGAGGAGAGCGTCACGATCCGCCTCGACTCGTTCATCGACCCCGGCCTCATCCGTAAGGTCGAGGGCATCGTGCGCACCATGTTCGCCGAGAAGGGCTACGAGTTCGCGAAGGTCACCCACACCATCGCGGAAGTGGCGGGCGGCCCGAAGCTGGTCAACTTGACGTTCACGCTGGACGAGGGGCCGAAGGTCAAGATCCGGAAGGTGGACTTCGTCGGGAACAAGGCGTTCGCGGACGGCACGCTGCAGCGCCAGATGAAGAGCAACAAGGGGCAGAACTGGTACTCGTGGATCACCAGCGGCGGCACGTACCAGGCGACGAAGTTCGAAGAGGACGCGGACAAGGTCGTCGAGTACTACCGGAACAACGGCTACGTGATGGCGCGGGTCGGCCAGCCCGACCTGAAGTACATCGAGGACTCCACCGACCGCCGGATCCGGTACATCGAGCTGCGCATCCCGGTGACGGAAGGCGAGAAGTACCGCGTCGGCGACTTCAGCGTCGACGGCAACACGATTGTGAAGTCCGAGGGCCTGAAGGAGATCTTCAAGGTCAAGAACGGCCAGGTCTACAGCGACAAGAACCTGAAGAAGGGGCTGGAAAAGGCCCGCGAGGTCTACGGCTCGCTCGGCTACTACGAGTTCACGGCCTACCCCGACATCAAGCCTCGCGAGGCGCCGACCGCGGACCAGGCGGCGCTGGCGCCGAAGGCGCCGGGGCCGCCGATGGTCGATGTCGTGATGCGGGTGCAGGAAGGCAAGCAGTACTTCATCAACCGCATCAGCTTCGTCGGCAACCACACGACACGCGACAATGTCATCCGGCGCGAGATTCGCCTCTTCGAGGGCGGCGTGTTCAACACCGAGGCGCTGAAGTACAGCGTCAAGCGGCTGAACCAGCTCGGCTACTTCAAGTCGCTCGAGGGCAACAAGGACCTCACCATCGACAAGACGCCGGGCGTCGACAACAAGGTCGACGTCAAGCTCAAGCTCGAGGAGCAGAACCGCAACCAGCTGACCTTCGGGGCGGGCGTGTCCCAGTACGAGGGGTTCTTCGGGCAGCTGACCTTCCAGACGGCGAACTTCCTCGGCCGCGGCGAAACGCTGACCGTGTCGCTGCAGCAAGGGTCGCGGGCCCGCAACTATCAGATCGGTTTCAGCGAGCCGTTCCTCTTCGACCGGCCGATCACGCTGGGCGGCGACGTGCACCGCCAGCAGATCCGCTACCCGTACACCTACACGCAGAACAGCACGGGCGGGTCGGTGTCGGCGGGACTCGCCATGCGGGCGTTCTCGCGCGTGTTCCTCACCTACAACTACGAACTGATCACGATCGCGGATCTGAACCAGGGCTTCCTCGGGCCGCCGGTCATCACGCCCGAGGACCCGGCGCTGGCCGTGCCGCCGCTGGGCGGGTATCCGACCGGCAGCGGGGGCTCGGTGTCGACCGGGAACCCGTACTACGACGACATGCTGCTGCTGGCCAGCGGCGGCAAGCGGACGATCAGCAAGATCGTCCCGAGCTTTGTCCACAATACGGTGGACGACCCGATCTTCCCGAAGGCCGGGAAGCGGTTCACGGCGTCGGTGGACCTGGCGGGCCTGGGCGGCAACACGAAGTACATCAAGCCGACGCTGGAAGGCGTCTACTACTATCCGGTCAATCGCCGGATGTCGGCCGGCGGGCGCGCGCAGTGGATCTCCATCACGCCGATCGGCGACACGGTGTCGCTGCCGCTGTTCGAACGCCTGTTCCTGGGCGGCGAGTACAGCGTGCGCGGCTTCGACATCCGCAGCATCGGCCCGCGCGACCCGATTTCGGGGCTGGTCATCGGCGGCAACACGAGCCTCCTGTTCAACTTCGAGTACCTGATTCAGATCGCGGGTCCCGTCCGGCTCGTGCTGTTCTACGACGCGGGCCAGGTGGGCATGAGGGGCTACGATTTGCGGTTCGGTGGATTCAAGACGTCGACGGGTGCTGAAATCCGGTTCTTCATGCCGGTGCTGAACGTGCCGTTCCGTCTGATTAGCTCCTGGAATCCGCAACGATCGGGCGTGCTGAACAACTCGCTCCAGCCGCAGAAGGCGTTCACGTTCCGGTTCGCCGTCGGTTCGACGTTCTAGAGGGACAGCCGGCGGCGCCGCCCCTGGCGCGCCGGCTCCGTGCAGTCGCTACTTAGAAGAAAGGGACAGGACGAATGAAAGCGTTTATGGTTGCCGCTCTCGTGGGATGTGTTCTCGTGTCGGGCTCTGCGTATGCGCAGCAGCCGCCGACCAAACCGACGCCGCCAACCGCCGCGCCGCAGGCTCAGCCCCCGGCCCTGCCCCCGGCCCAGGCTCCGCCAGCCGTTCCGACGGCTGGCCCGGCGGTGAAGCCGGTGCCGGAGGTCAAGTTCCTGGATGGCGTGAAGTACGCCTTCATCAACATCCAGCGTATCGCCGCCGAGTCGGCGGAGGGCAGGATCTCCAGCGCGAAGATCGAGGCGCTGCGGACCAAGCGCGCCACCGAACTGAACGACAAGAACAAGCAGATCGAAGGGCTCCAGGCCAAGCAGCGCAGCGCCGTACTCGGCGATGACACCCGGGTGCAGATCCAGAAGGACGTCGACCGGCTCACCAAGGAGATCGAGCGCCTGACCCAGGACGCGCAGGCCGAGCTGCAGGAACTGCAGAACGACCTCCAGGTCGACTTCCAGCGCAAGGTCGCGCCGGTGATCGAGGCGGTGGCGCGGGACAAGAACCTGCAGCTGCTCTTCAGCCAGGCGGACTCGGGCCTGGTGTGGGCCGACAACGGGCTGGACCTGACGCTTGAGGTCATCCGCCGGCTCGACGCCGCCACCGCGGCGGCCACGCCCGTCAAGAAGTAGCGATGGGCGCCGTGGCCCACGCGGTAGACGTCGCCTCGGTGCTCGACCGTCTCTGCCACCGGTACCCCGCGGGGCTGGTGGACGGCGTGACGGCGTTCGAGCCGGGGCGGCGCATCTCCGCCATCAAGAACGTCTCGGTCAACGAGGACTACTTTCCGGGCCACTTCCCGGGCGTCCCCCTGATGCCAGGGGTGCTCATGATCGAGTCGCTGTCGCAGGCGGCCACCCTGCTCCTGCTGCACGACGGCGAGCAGGTGCGCAACGCGCGCACCGTCCTGCGCGGCGTGAGCGACACGAAGTTCCGCCGTCAGGTCACGCCCGGCGACCAGATCGCCCTCGAGGTCGAGGTGACCCGCCGCCGGGGCGCCGTGGTGCGCCTCTCTGCCGTGGCCAGCGTGGCGGGCCAGGTCGTGACCGAGGCGCACCTGCACATGGCGGTGCTCGACGGGGCGGCCGTGGTCCATCCGTCGGCCATCGTGCACCCGGCGGCCGTCATCGGCCCCGGCACCGTGGTCGGCCCTCACGTCACGATTGGCCCGAAGGTGCGGATCGGCCGCCACAACCGCATCGGGGCGTCGTGCGTCATCGACGGGGACACGACGATCGGCGACGGCAACACGCTGTACTCGCTGGGCTCGTTCGGCCAGGCGCCGCAGGATCTGAAGTACGGCGGCGAGGCCACGCGGCTGGTCATCGGGAACGGCAACGTGTTCCGCGAGTTCGTCACAATTCATCGCGGCACCGTGACCGGCCGCAGCCAGACGACGATCGGCGATCGCAACTACGTGATGGCCTACGCGCACGTCGCCCACGACTGCCTCGTCGGCAACGACACGATTCTGTCGCACGGGACGACGCTGGGCGGGCACGTGGACGTGGACGACTTCGCGACGCTGGGCGGTTACGCGGGCGTGCACCAGTTCTGCCGCGTCGGGCAGTACGCCTTCATCGGCGGATTCTCGGCGTGCACGAAGGACGTGCTCCCGTATTCGAAGACCGTCGGCAACCGTGCGATGATCTACGGGCTGAACAGCATCGGGCTGGTGCGGCGCGGCTTCACCACCGAGACGGTCCGCAAGCTGAAGTCGGCCTACCGCTACCTGCTCGTGTCGAAGCTGAACACGGCGTGCGCCCTCGAGCACATCGAGCAGGACGCGGCCATCGACTGCGCCGAGGTCCGCTACCTCGTCCAGTTCATCCGCGCGGCCAAGCGCGGCGTGGTGCTGAAGCGCGCGACGCGCCGGACCGGGGAGTCCTCCTCGGACGACTGAGAGGCGGCGCATGCGGCTCGGCCTGATCGCCGGTAACGGCCACTTCCCCTTCCTCGTCCTCGACGCCGCCAGGCGGCTCGGGCACGAGGTCACCATCATCGCCGTCCAGGAAGAGGCGTCGCACGACCTCGAGGCGGCGGCTGCGCAGGAGCCGCGTGCCGCGATGCACTGGGTGTCGCTCGGGCACCTGGGCCGCGCGATCGAGATTCTGCGCGACGCCGGCGTGACGCAGGCCGTGATGGCCGGCCAGGTCAAGCACGCAAGAATCTTCTCGGGCATCATGCCCGACCGGGTGCTGTTCGCCGTGCTCCTCAAGCTGCGCTCGAAGAACACCGACGCGCTCATCTCGGCCGTGGCCGAGGTGATGCGCGAGCACGGCATCGAACTGCTGGACTCCACGGCGTTCCTGACGCCCCTCCTCGCGCGGCCGGGCGTGCTCACCCGACGCGCGCCGACGGCCGAGGAGGATGCTGATCTGGCGTTCGGCTACCGCATGGCGGACCAGATCGCCGGCCTCGATATCGGCCAGACCATCGCCGTGAAGAGCGCGGCCGTGGTGGCGGTCGAAGCGATGGAGGGCACCGACGCCGTCATTCGTCGCGCCGGGCAGCTCGCCGGCCCTGGCGTGTCCATCGTCAAGGTCGCCAAGCCCGGTCAGGACATGCGCTTCGATGTCCCGGTGGTCGGCCTGGCCACGATCGCCGCGATGACCGAGGCGGGCGCGGCGGTGCTGTCGGTCGATGCCGGGCGCACCCTGATGCTCGACGGCGAGGCCATCGTCTCGGCGGCCGACCAAGCCGGCATCAGTATCCTCGGGCGCCCCCTCGAGGCACAACCGCGGAGGCCGTCGTGAACGATCGGATATTGAGAGCGGCAGTGGTCGGCGTGGGGCACCTCGGGCGGCACCACGCGAGGATTCTGGCCTCGGTCGCCGGCGCCACGCTGACGGCCGTGGTGGATACGAACGGGCCGCGGGCGCCGGACATCGCCGAGTCTCTGGGTGCGAGGGCCTTTACCAACGTCCGGGACATCCTGGGCGAGGTCGACCTCGTGTCGATCGCGGCGCCCACCGAGGTCCACGCGGAGATCGCGACGCTCTGTCTGGGCCGCAGGATTCCGGTCCTGGTCGAGAAGCCTCTTGCGAGGACGGTGGGGGAGGCCGATGCGATCATCGCCGCGGCTGAGAAGGCCGGCGTGGTTCTCGCCGTCGGACACACCGAGCGGTTCAATCCCGCCGTGATGGCGGCCCGGCCTGCGGTGAACAATCCCGGGTTCGTCGAGGTCCATCGGCTCGGGACGTTTCCGGAGCGCAGCCTGGACATCGACGTCGTGTTCGACCTGATGATCCACGACCTCGATCTGGTGCTGTCGATGGTCGACTCTGAGGTGACCTCCATCGAGGCCGTCGGCGTGCCCGTGCTGACCGACCGCGCCGACATCGCGAACGCACGCATCAAGTTCGCGTCCGGTTGCGTCGCCAACATCACGGCCAGCCGCATCAGCCGGGACCGTACGCGCAAGATCCGGTTCTTCCAGCGCGACGCGTACATTTCCATCGACTGCGGATCGCGCGAGGCCGAGGTGTACCGGCTGGTGCGCTACCCCGACCGGCGACCGGCGATCGAAGGCGGACGCATCGAGGTGCCGGATTCGGAGCCGCTGCGCAACGAGCTGCAGGATTTCGTCGATGCGGTCCGCTTCGGCCGGGCGCCCCTGGTTGGCGGGATCGATGGCCGCCGGGCCGTCGCGCTGGCCGCGGAAATCACCGAGCGCATGGCGGCCGTGGTGCGGGCCTGAGGAGAAGCGAGCCGATGAGTGATCGTATTCAGGTGCTCGCCGCGCGCGTGTCGGCCGGCGACACGCTCTCCGACCGCGACATCGACATGCTGGCGGACTCTACCGACATCCTGACCCTGGGGATGCTCGCCGATGACGCCCGCCGGCGGGTCCACGGCACCGATACGACCTACGTGCGGGTGCACCAGGTCGAGTTGGCCACCGTGTCCGGCGGCGTGACGATTCCGCCGTCGGCGGGGGAAGTGCGCGTCAGCGGAGCGTGGACGTCGGCGCCCGAGACCCTGGCGGCGCTGCGTGCGGTCGTCGCGGCCGCCGGGCAGACGCCGGTGTCTGCCTTCTCGCTGGCGGATCTCGAGCAGGCGGCCGATGCCGGCGAAGAACTGACACTGGCCGACATCCTGCACGCCGTACGCCACGCTGGCGTGTCGCTGATTGCCGACGCGCCGATCGACCAGCTGACCACGGCGGAGGCGAGTCTCGACACGGTGCGCGCCGCCGGTCTCGGGCTGGCCCGGCTGACCGTCGCGCACAACGGGGACCTCGCCGCGCGCATCGCCGTGCTGAAGCGCGCGGCCCAACTGCAGCACGCCCTCGGCTGGATCCGCAGCTTCGCGCCGCTGCCGCGGCAGTGGGACCTAGCGTTGCCGACCACCGGCTACGAGGATGTCCGGCAGGTCGCCCTGGCGCGCCTGGTGGCCGACAACATCCCGTCGATTCAGGTCGACTGGGCGCTCTACGGCCCCAAGCTCGCACAGGTCGCGCTCACGGTGGGCGCCGACGATGTGGACGGCGTGTCGGCGAGCGACCAGGCCCCGGACGGCCGCCGGCGCTCGCCCATCGAGGAAATCAGGCGCAACATTCAGGCGGCGGCGCTCGTGCCCGTCGAGCGCGACGGCGCCTACGGGCGCCTCGGCGCATGAGCCGACTGCGCCTCGGCGCGGTGGAGTACCTCAACGCGCGGCCGCTGGTCTACGGTCTGGGCCGTCACGCCGGCCGCTTCGACGTCCGTTTCGACATCCCGGCGCGCTGCGCAGCCTTGCTTCACGCCGGCGAGGTCGACGTCGGCATCGTGCCGTCGATCGAATACCTGCGCGGCGACCGCTACGTCGCCGTGCCGGGCGTGGCCATCGGTTCGGACGGCGACATCGCCTCGGTGGCCGTCTACAGCCGCGTGCCGATCGAACGCGTGCGGACGGTGGCGCTTGACGCGAGTTCGCGCACGTCGGTGGCGCTTTTCAGGGTGCTCTGCGCGCGCCATTTCGGCATCGCGCCCGAGGTTCGCGAGATGGCGCCGGAGCCGGAGGCCATGCTGACGGCCTGTGACGCCGCGCTGCTCATCGGCGACGTGGCGTTGCTGTTCGACCACGTGGCCGCCGGGGTTCAGAAGACCGACCTCGGCCTGGCCTGGAAGGCCTTCGCGGGCCTGCCGTTCGTGTACGCCTTCTGGTTCGGGCGGCCGGGCCTGCTCACGCCGGACGATGTCCGGTGGCTGGGTGAGGCGTGCCGTGAGGGCGTCGCGCACGCCGACGAGGTGGCCGCGCAGCACTTCCCGGGGGATGCGGTCCGGGCGGCGATCGGCGCCCGATACCTTCGTGATAATGTGGATTTCGGGTTCGGCGACCGGGAACGGGCGGGGCTGACCCGGTTCTACCGGGAGGCCGCGGACCTGAGCCTGGTGCCGGCGTTCCGCGAGCCGACGTTCGAATGGTGACCATGGCGATCGAGGCACTGGCGCAGAAGGTTCGTGACGGCGGGCGGCTGAGCGACGCCGACGCGCTGGACCTGTACCTGCATGCGCCCACGCATCTGCTCGGCCGGCTGGCCGACCAGGTCCGCCGCCGCCGCCACCCCAAGCCCATCGTCACCTACATCATCGATCGCAACGTCAACTACACGAACGTGTGCGTGGCGCGCTGCTCGTTCTGCGCCTTCTACCGGCCCGTGGGCGCGAGCGACGGGTACGTGCTCGGGTTCGACGAGATCTTCCGGAAGATCGAAGAGACCATCGAACTGGGCGGGGGACAGCTGCTGCTGCAGGGCGGCCACAATCCCGACCTGCCGCTGCCGTGGTACGAGGATCTCTTCCGCGGCGTGAAGGAGCGCTTCCCGGGCTTCAAGCTGCACGCGCTCTCATCGCCGGAGGTCCTGCACATCTCGCGGCTCTCGCTGCTGCCGGTGCCGGAGGTGATCCGGCGGCTTGTGGATGCCGGCCTCGACAGCATCCCCGGGGGCGGCGCCGAAATCCTGGTCGATCGCGTGCGCAAGCTGCTGCACTGCTACAGCAAGGCAACCAGCGACGAGTGGCTCGACGTGAGGCGCCACGCGCACCGCGCGGGCCTGCGCACGACGGCGACGATGATGTACGGGTCGGTCGAGACGCCGGCGGAGCGGATTGAGCACATGCGGCGGCTGCGGGACCTTCAGGACGAGACCGGCGGGTTCACCGCGTTCATCGCCTGGAGCTACCAGCCGGAACACACCGAGCTGCAGGGAGTGGAGGCCACCGGCGTCGACTACCTCCGCACGCTCGCCACGGCGCGTCTCTTCCTGGACAACTTCGACAACCTGCAGGCCTCCTGGGTGACCCAGGGCGGAAAGGTCGGGCAGCTCAGCCTCTCGTATGGCGCGAACGACATGGGCAGCGTCATGATCGAGGAGAACGTCGTGCGGGCCGCCGGGGCCGCGTACTGCATGGACGAAGTCGAAATCGTCCGCAATATCGAAGACGCCGGCTACGCCGCGAAGCGCCGGAACATGCACTACGAGATACTCGGGGAGCCCATCTTCCGCGAGCGCAGCATCCCGCGCCTCCTGGAACTGGCGACCGCCCGCAAGGACGGCGATGCCTCCGTTCCCGTCGAACTGGTCAACTATCCCGCCCGCAGCCGCGCCGAGCGCGAGCGCCGGGCGCAGTAAGCTCGCGTCCTCGTCAAGCGGTCCCCGCGCCCCCTTCGGGCCCCGCGTGTTGGCGCGCGATTTGCTTGTTCTATTGATAACGTAGGGCAGGTCCCACCTGACGTGTGGCATCCGCCCGCCCGGATGAGCGTCGTATGCGATTGATTCCAGGGGACTTCACGCCGTGTGGCACCGTTGCACAACGCGTCACGCCATTTGTGGGGGACCTACAAAATCGGCTGGTGGACGGAGAGATTTGTGCGGTAGTCACCGATATATCTGGAGAGGTGAGTCCATGTGTCGAGTGGTGAAGTCCGCAGTCATGCTGGCCTGTGCGACCGCGCTGGTGGTGGGTGCCGCCGGATGCGACGTGGCCAAGAGCGAGAATCCGACGAGTCCCTCGGTGGCGGGCGCCATTGCAGGCGTGACCATTACCGCGCCGTCCCTACTCGATCCGTCGGCGGGCAAGAAGATCGAAGTCACCCAGTTGCCGGTCACCCTGACCATCCAGAACTCGACGACCAACGGTCAGCGGGTGGTGAAGTACGTGTTCGAGGTGGCCACAGACGCCGCGTTCACGTCGAAGGTGATCGACCCCGTGACCGTGGCACAGGGCGACAACGGCCAGACCAGGTACACCGTCGACAAGGTCCTGGAATCGGGCAAGACCTACTACTGGCGCGCGAAGGCCGATGACGGCGCCAACCAGAGCGCCGTGGCGGCGGCGAAGGACTTCCTGATCTACACGCTGTCTATCACCGCGCCGGCGCTGGTCTACCCGACCGCGAACCTGCACATCGCGGCGAGCGAAGTGCCCGTGACGGTGACGCTGCAGAACTCCCTGACCAACGGCGACCGATCGCTCCGGTACATCGTGGAGGTCGGCACCGACCCGAGCTTCGGCACCAAGGTGTATGCCATCGAGGTGGCGGGCGGCGGCAACGACAAGACCTCGGTGAAGATCGACACGACCCTCGAGTACAGCCGCATCTACTACTGGCGCGCCCGGGCGACCGATGGCGTGGCTCAGAGCGCGTATTCGAGCGCCAACGCGTTCTCCGTCGATCCGCCGGTCGTGGTGACGCCGCCTCCGACGACGCCGCCGCCGGGAACCCCGCCCCCGTCGGCGAACGATGCCATCGACCTGCGCACGGTCAGCTTCGTCAAGGGCGAGAACACCAGCGGCTGGGCCGTGACCTCGACGATGATCAGCGCGGGCTGGTCAGCCGGCACGCTGTGCACGAATCACACGAAGGCTGGCCAGTGGCCCATTCTGCCGTTCTTCGACGATCCCTACACCACCGTCGAGGGCAACCAGGTCGTCTTCGCGAAGATCAACGGCAAGTGGTACGGCGGGTCGGGCGAGTGGCTCAGGCCCGGGCAGACGTGCAAGGGCGTGCCGTACGACATGGGCCCCGACACCTTCTACGACGCTCCGCCGCTGTCCTATTGGATTCCCCAGTCGGGTGAGTGGTACGGGCTGATGGTCAGCACGCCGTCCCGCGCCGGCCGGTGGGGTACCGCCGAGCGTTCGAACGTCGTGCTCGTGCAGTGGAAGTAGTGTAGTTCCCCGAGCGGGCCGGTCTTCGGGCCGGCCCGCTCTTTCTGTCCTGCCCGTTCCTTCCTCACGTCCCGTCCCGCGCGTCCCGCCTGTTCCGCCCCGCCCTTCCCTCCTCCTGCGTCCGCTCAGAGTGGCTCACCATCGCTGGACTCAGCTAGACTGAGGCAGACATGTCCTGCGTCTGCCACGGCGCGCTCCGATGAAGCGGCGCGCGCTCGATGCCCTCAAGGTCGTGCTGGCCGTCGCGCTGCTGGTCTATCTGGTGGTCGGGATCGGTCCCGCGCGGCTCGGCCTCGTGCTGCGGTCGTTCGATCCTCGCTACTTCGCGCTGATCTACGGGCTGCAGGTCGTCGACCTCTTCCTGCGCGCCGCCAACTGGCGAGCCCTCCTGCAGGCGCGACACGTCCGGGTGCCCCTGGTCGAAACCGTCCGTCACTACCTGGTTGGCGGGTTTCTCGGGAGCGTCATTCCGTCCAGCCTGGGCACGGACGTCGGCCGCGCCTATCAGGTCGCGCAGCGCCATCCCATCACCGTCCAGGACGTGTCGCTGGCCATCGTCGTGCTCAACCTCGTTGGCCTGCTGGCGACGTGCCTGATGGCGCTCGCCGGTGCCGCCCTCTGGGTGGTGCGCGGCGGCAACCCGGCCATCCTGTGGGGCATCGTGCCCATCGCGGCCGGGTACGTCGTGCTGTTCCCGTTCCTGCTCGGCGGGTGGATGCCTGTACTGAGCCGCCCGGGATGGCCTCGGGTGGAGCGCCTGCTCGCGATGATCGGCGGGTTTTCGGCCGCGCTCCGGGCCTTTCGCGGTGACCGGCGCGCGATGGCGACGGTGCTCGGCATCGCGCTCCTGAACCAGTGTCTGGCGGTCACGATGGTCTTCACCACGTCGCAGGCGCTGCACGCCGGGGCCGAGTTCACCTCGTTTGTGGCCCTGGTGCCGATGATGACGCTCAGCCGCCTGATTCCGGCGTCGGTCGCGGGGTTCGGCGCGGAGCAGGGCGTGTTCGTGCTGCTGTGCTCCCAGGCGGGGGTGCCGGCGGCGACGGCCTTCTTGATTTCACTTACGCTCTCGCTCACCGCGCTCACCTTCGTGCTGCTGGGTGGCGCCATCTATGCGATCGAGCAGGCCGGGCGGTTGCGCCGCGGAGTAGTATGACGACGATGAATGACGTCACGGTTCGACGGCGTGTGGATCCTGTGCCGGGGCTGGTCGCCGCCGCGCTCCTGTTCTGCATCTACGCCGGCATCGCCGTTGCGGTGGACTTCTCCAAGGCCTCGTTCGGCTTCCAGAGCGACGAAGCCACGTACTACATGATGGCGCACAGCCTGGCGAGCGATGGCGATCTCGCGTATCGCCGGGACGATCTCGCGCGCGTCTACCGGGAGTTCGACAGCGGGCCGTCCGGCGTGTTTCTGAAGCGCGGCCGCGACCTGGACATCCGCACGACGTCCGCCTTCCCGTTCGTCTCGGTCGCCTCGACGCCAGATCGCGACAGGACGGAGCTGTTCTACGGGAAGTCGTACATCTATCCGCTCGCGGCCGCGCCGTTTGTGGCGGTGCTCGGCACCAACGGGTTTCTGCTGCTGCACGCGGTGCTGCTGGCCGCGATGCTCCTGGCGGCCTACCTCTTCCTGAACGCGCGCTCGTCGCCGGCGGTGTCGGTCATCTTCGCGGCCGCCTTCGTGATGGCCTCGGTGGCGCCGGCGTATGCCGTCTGGATCACGCCCGAGCTCTTCAATCTGTCGCTGGTGGTGCTGGGCTACTTCTGCTGGCTCTACAAAGAGGTGATCGATCCCGCCGACGCGCCACGCGGCACGCGCTGGCTCCTGACGGGGCGCTCGGACATCGTCGCCTCGCTGTTGCTGGCGCTCGCGACGTTCTCGAAGCCGTCGAATATCCTCCTGATTCTCCCGGTTCTGATCTGGCTCACGATCAGGAAGCGGTGGGCGTCGATGTTCGCCGTCGGCGCGCTGTTCGTGGTGACGGGCGCCGTACTGCTCGCGGGCAACATCTGGGTCACCGGCGAATGGAACTTCCAGGGCGGCGATCGGCGCACCTATTACGCGACGTACCCGTTCGAGGACGCGAAGGTCGCGTGGGACGACATCGGGCAGGATCGCGCCACCGACGGCGTCGACATTTCGTTCGGCAGCCCCACCTTCAGCCGGTACCTGGCCCACAACGCCGTATATTTCTTCGTGGGGCGTTACTCGGGGATGGCGGCGTACTTCTTCCCCGGGCTGTTCGCGGCGCTCGCGTTCCTGCTGGTCCGCCAGAGGCGCCGGCCGTGGCAGTGGCTGGTGCTCGGGATCGGCGTGGCCGAGATCCTGTTGCTGATCATCTGGATCCCGGAGAACTACTTCGGCGGCGGCGGGGCGGTCGGCAACCGCTACTTTATGAGCGCCTACGGGGTGTTCCTCTTCACGCTGCCGCCGCTCGAGTCGGTGGCGGCAGCCGCCGTGCCGGGGATCGTCGGCGCCCTGTTCACGGCGGCGATCGTACTGAACCCGTTCTTTGCCGCCGTCAATCCGGCCGAGCATGCGAAGCAGGGGCTCTTCCGCCTGCTGCCGGTCGAATTGACGGCGGTCAACGACCTGCCGATCAACACGCGGGCCGACCGCGTGCGGATCTGGTTCGGCACCGAGCGGCGGTTTCAGATCTACTACTTCGACGACAACGCCTACCTGCGCGAGGACCTGTCGTTCTGGACGCGCGGCCGCGCGGTGGCCGACATGCTCGTGAAGACGGTCGAGCCCGCCAGCCGCCTCGAACTGGTGCTGCAGGCCGGGCCCGTGCCGACCACCGCGACGGTCCGCCGGGGCTGGTGGAGCCAGCGCGTGACCCTGGCGGCCGGGCAGATCGAGACGGTCAACGTCCCGCTCGACGAGGGGTTTCCGTACAAGGGCACGCGGGTCTGGCGCGTCTCGATCGCGAGCGGCGACGGGTTCATGCCGGCCTTCCTCGACCCTTCGTCGTCGGACCGCCGGTTCCTCGGTGTGCGCGTGACGCCGGAACTCAGGAAGTGATGGCCCCGGCCGATGACCCCGGAAGGGGAGCGGATCCGATCGGAGGGCCGTGGGCGCGTGCGGACGTTCGTGTCGTTCATCTATTGATCGATTGACGGGGCGCGGCGGGCCGGACCTGCGCCCCAGGATCTGCGGCACCGGTCGGTGTGAGGAGCCACTCTGATGAACTGCCCACAGTGCGGAAGTCCCTTGTCGTCGCTGTCGTCATCCTGCTCGTCGTGCGGGGCCGCGGGTGGGGCAGGAGCCACCGGGTTCGTGCGTCCCGGGCTGATCAGCCTCATCGCAGTGCTGCAGTTTGGCGGCGCGGGTATGTTGCTGTTCGTGGCAGCCGCTTACATCGTCCTCGACGCGACGGGCGACGCGCCTCCGGCAGCCTTGATCCTCGCCGCTTTGTGCGGGGCGGGCGGCGCCTTCCAACTGGCGTGCGGGATCGGCCTCTGGCGGCTGAGGTCCTGGGGTCGGACGCTGGCGTTGGTGTCTTCGTGGGTCGGACTCATCGGGTTCCCCGTCGGCACCGCGGTGTCCGCGCTGATGCTGTACTACCTGTACAGGCCCGGCATCAAGCTGATGTTTTCCGGACGAGCCTTCGGCTCGCTGACGCCCGAGGAGCGCGAACAGGTGGCGGCCGTCAGCGGCAGTTCACGCACGGTCGTGATCGCCATCGTTGCCCTGCTGGTGCTGTGTGTGGTGGCGGTGTTGGGCATCATTGCGGCGATCGCCGTGCCCTCGCTCATTCGGGCCAAGGTGGCGGCCAACGAGACGTCCGCGGTCATGTCGCTGCAAGCGGTCCATGGGGCACAGCTGGTGTACTCGGCCGCCTGCGGCGGCGGTTACTATGCACCCTCGCTTGCGCGGCTTGGCATTCCCCCTGACGGCGGCTCGACGTTCGTGCTGCCGGACCTGGCCGTGGATCCGGCGCGAAAGGGCGGGTACACCTTCGTGCTGACGCCCGGGCCAGCGGTCGCCGAGGCTCCGGCGTCCTGCAACGGCGTGGCGGCGGGCGCGCTGGTGCGCAGTTACTTCATCAGCGCGGCGCCGACCGATGTGCCGGGCGGGAAGTTCTTCGGCGTCAACCAGGACGGCACGATCTACGAAAGCGCCTCCGCGATGCCCGTCACCCAGAGCGGCGCCCCGTCTGGCGGGGTCCCGCTGCGCTAGCGGGTATCGCGCATGCGTGTCGTGACGCCGTCATGAAGGTCTATCGAGCCGCCTGGGTGCTTCCGATCGTGGCCCCGCCGATTTGCGACGGCTGGATGGTGACCGACGGCGGACGGATTGTCGCCGTCGGTACGGGCCGTGACCCGCTCCCGGCCGGCGCGGACGGGGCAGCGTCGATCGATCTCGGCGACGTCGCGGTGATGCCAGCGCTGGTGAACGCCCACACACATCTGGAACTGTCGTGGCTGCGCGGGCGTGTCGCACCCGCCGGGAGCTTCCTGGGGTGGGTGTCGGCCATGATGCGCGATCGGTTCACGTCGGCGGACGGCCGCGATGCCGGCACCGTGCGCGCCGCGATGGGCGCGGCCCTGGACCAGATGCGCGCGACGGGAACGGGCGTCGTCGGCGATATCAGCAACGGGCTCGAGCATCTCGACCTGCTCGACGCGAGCGGCCTCTCGGGGGTGGTCTTTCACGAGATCATCAAGTTCCGCACACCAGACCCGTCCGGGACCGTGGCCGACGCCGAGGCGCGGATCGCCGCCGCGAACCCGGGCGCACGGTGGCAGCTCGCCCTCGCGCCGCACGCGCCCTATTCGGTGTCGCCGCCGGTGGTCGAGGCCCTGGGCCGCGCCCGCGGGCCTGACGGCAGACGCCCCCTCTCGGTGCACGTGGCCGAGTCGCCCGACGAGGTGGAGTTCATCAGCCGGGGCAGCGGCGGGTGGCGCGATATGCTGAAGCGCCTCGGGTCGTGGGACCAGGCCTGGCGTGCGCCGGGATGCAGCCCGATCGCGTACCTCGATCGCCTCGGGTTCTGGGCGGCGCGCACCCTGGCGGTGCACGCGGTCCAGGCGTCCGACGACGACCTCCGGATCCTGGCCGCGCGCCAAGCGACGCTGGTGACGTGCCCACGGAGCAACGTGCATGTCGGGGTCGGTCCTCCGCCGGCCTCCCGCTTCTACGCGTCGGGCGTGCCGGTGGCCGTCGGGACCGACAGCCTGTCGAGCGTGGAGGATCTCAATCTGTTCTCGGAGCTTGCCGAACTCCATCGGCTCGCTCCGGAGGTCGCGCCTGCGCGGCTGCTGGAAAGCGCGACGCTCACCGGCGCCCGGGCGCTGGGCCTGGACGGCGACTTCGGAACGCTGCGGTCGGGTGCGCGCGCCGCGCTGATTGCCGTCACGGTTCCGGCCGGCGCGGCGGATGTGGAACAATACCTGGTATCCGGGATCACGCCTTCGGGAGTGCGGTGGGTGGAGACGGGTCTGTCGTGCTGAAACGGGTTCTGACCTACGCGTCGTTCGTGCGGTTCAGCCATTCGGTGTTCGCGCTGCCGTTCGCCCTGACCGGGGCGATGCTGGCGTCGCGCCGGGTGCCGCTGACGCTGGGCCGCGTGGGGTGGATTATCGCGGCGATGGTGGCGGCCCGCAGTGCGGCGATGGGCTTCAATCGGCTCGTCGACGCGCACTACGACGCGCTGAATCCGCGGACCAGGAACCGGGAACTGCCGGCCGGCCGGATGTCGAGGGCCGAAGCCATCGCGTTCGTGATCGTGACGTCGGTCGTCTTCGTACTCGCGGCCTGGGCGCTCGGGCCACTCTGCTTCGCGCTCTCGCCGGTCGCTCTCGGCATCGTGTTCTGGTATTCGCTGGCGAAGCGGTTCACGTGGTCGACCCAGGCTTTCCTCGGGCTGGCGATGGCGGTGGCCCCCATGGGCGGATGGCTGGCCGCGGGTGGCCGCGACGGCTGGGAGCCCTGGCTGCTGGCGCTGGCGATCGGCACCTGGGTGGGCGGGTTCGACGTCCTGTACGCGTGCCAGGACGTCGAGTTCGATGCCGCGCACGGCCTGCGTTCCATCCCGCAGCGGTTCGGCGTGGAGACCGCGCTGGGGATCTCCCGCGCGCTGCACGTGGTGACGGTGGCGTGCCTCGCGCTGCTGGCCGTTGCGGCGCCGCTGGGCCCGATCTACCTGGCCGGCGTCGCGGGTGTCGCCGCGCTGCTGGTCTACGAGCAGTCGCTCGTCTCGGCGGCCGATCTGTCGCGCGTCACGTTCGCGTTCGATCTGAACGGCTACGTGGGCATTTTGTATTTCATCACGACGGCGGTGGCTATCTATGTCCGCTGAATCGACTCCCCGTCAGCCGCGCTACGTGGTGGCCATTACCGGGGCCAGCGGGGCCCTCTACGCCGTCCGCACCGTCGCCGCGCTTCTGCAGCGCGGCTGCGCGCTCGACCTGGTCGTCAGCGACTTCGGGCGGCGGCTGCTGCGCGACGAACTGGGCCAGGAGGCCTCCGTCGATCGGCTCCTGCCGTTCCTCGAGTCCCGCTACGGCGACGGCGTGACGCGCGGCAGCCTGACGATTCACGGCAATCGCGATCTTGGCGCGACCGTGGCGAGCGGGAGCCAGCCGGCCCGGGGCATGGTGATCGTGCCGTGCTCGATGAAGTCCCTTGCCGGCGTCGCCAACGGCCTGTCCCGCAATCTGGTCGAGCGCGCGGCAGACGTGATGCTGAAGGAGCGCAAACCGCTGGTCATCGTGCCACGCGAAACGCCGATGAGCCTGCCGCAATTGCGCAACATGGTGGCGTGCGCCGAGGCCGGGGCGATCGTGCTGCCGGCCATGCCCGCGTTCTACCAGTTGCCGCGCACGATCGACGATCTCGCCGACTTCCTCGCCGGCAAGATCCTGTCGGTGCTCGGGTTCGAGCACGATCTCTATCCGGCGTGGACGGGGCGCGCCGAACCGTGACCGACCACCGTCCACTCGCACAGGACAAGCAGCCCGCGCGCATCGCGGGGATGTTTGATGCCATCGCGCCGCGCTACGACCTGTTGAACCGGGTGTTGAGCGTGGGGCTCGACGTGCGCTGGCGAACGCACGCCATCAGATCGCTCGGGCTCCGGGGCGGCGAGACCCTGCTCGATCTGTGCAGCGGCACCGCCGACCTGGCCATCGCGGCGACGGGCGGGGCGGCGGGGGCAGGCCGGGTGGTCGGCGTCGACTTTTCCGGCGAGATGCTGCGACAGGGGGCCGTCAAGCTGCAGGCGCGCGGCCTGGACCGCCGGATTCACCTCGTGCAGGGCGATGCCATGCGCATCCCTCTACAGGACGCCTCCGTGGACGGGGCGATGGTGGCGTTCGGCATCCGCAACGTCCAGGAGCCCGACGTGGCCTTCCGCGAGGTCCTGCGGGTGCTGCGGCCGGGCGGGCGCTTCGCGATCCTCGAGTTCGGCCTGCCGCGCATGCCTGTCGTGCGGCCGGCCTACCTGTTCTACTTCCGCCACATCCTGCCGCGGATCGGCGGGCTCGTATCGGGGCATACCTCCGCGTACGCGTATCTGCCGGCGTCGGTCGGGACGTTTCCCGAGCCGGCCATACTCATGTCACGATTGCTGGACCGCGGTTATTCTGACGTGAAGGCCGTCCCATTGAGCTTCGGCGTCGTCTATCTCTATAGCGCGACGAAACCGCTCCGGTCCTGACGACAGCCCACCTGCCAGGGCGTGACCCCTCAGGCGCATCCGACCCGGATGGTATAATCGAGTCAGTTTCTGATGTACTTTGATTTCGACGATCGACATCCCGACTACGAGGGGCTGCGCAGCGGCGTCGGGCGAGGCGGCGTCCTGGTGCCGTGGTGGGTGGTGTGGGCGTGGGCGTCGGTCATGCTGCACGTCCTGTTCGTGCTCATGGCGATCTTCCTGCCTGAGTGGGTCGCCGTCCTGATGCCGGCCCGTTCCGACGCGGCACGCCAGGCGGCGCTGATGCAGCAGCGGCAAGCCGAGGCGCAGCGCTTCGTCTTCGTGCAGCCCCGCGCCGAGTTCGAGGCGCGCCAGCGGGCGCAGACGCGTGACTTGTCCGACCGCGATCGGTCGATGATGACGCCTCTCAAGCCGCCAGATCCGAGGAACGACTTGCCGTTTTCGCGCGGGAACACGCCGGAACGGATCGATCAACCCGGGACGGAGGCGCTTGCCAAGCCGCAGCCCGACCCGCCGCCGAACCAGGCCGATGCGCCGCCATCCCGCGAGACGGGTTCGCCCGCGCCGGGTCCGCCGGGCCAGACCCAGGCCGACGAGTTGGCGCTGCGCGGCCTGACCGGGCCGGCCCCGAAACCGCAGGCCGGCGACAGCGGCACGGGCACCGGCGGCAGCCTGGCGAACGCCCTGAAGGACCTGACCCGGTACGCCCCGGCGCAGATCTTCGAGAACGCGCAGGGCAGCGGGCAGTTCGGATCGGCCATCCAGTTCGACACCAAGGGCGTGGAGTTCGGCCCGTGGGTGCGGCGCTTCATCGCGCACATCAAGCGCAACTGGTTCATTCCGTATGCGGCGATGTCGCTGCGCGGGCACGTCGTCGTGACGTTCAACGTCCACAAGGACGGCTCGATCAGCGACATCACCGTCGTCGGGCCATGCCCGGTGGACGCGTTCAACAACTCGTCGTACAACGCCGTGGCGGCCTCCAACCCCACGCAGCCGCTGCCGCCCGAGTATCCGGCAGACAAGGCGTTCTTCACGGTGACCTTCTTCTACAACGAGCAGCCGCCACGCTGATGGCGGCCCCCACGCGAACCCAGCAGCTCGGATGGCTGATCCTGCTGGCCGCGCTGGCCACGTGGGCGCTCCTGCGGCTGGGCGGGGTGTTGTGACGCCAGCCGACGGCCGCGTGCCGGCGGTGGTGGCCGTGCTCGGGCCTACCGCCAGCGGCAAGAGCGCCCTCGGGCTCCACCTGGCCCGCCGCTTCGGCGGCGAGATCGTGGCCTGCGATTCGACGGCCGTCTACCGCGGCTTCGACATCGGGACCGACAAGGTCGCGCCCGCCGATCAACAGGGCATCCCGCACCACCTGGTCGACGTCGTCGACGCCGCGACCGACTATACGGCCGCCGACTATGCGCGCGACGCGATGGCGGCCATTGCCGGCATCCACGCCCGCGGCCGGCTGCCGATTCTGGTCGGCGGCACCGGGTTCTACTATCGCGCGCTGGTGCGCGGCCTGTTTCCCGGGCCGGGCCGGGACCAGGCCGTGCGGGGACGGCTCGACGGCCTGGTGGCGCGCTACGGCGTGGCCCGCGTGCACCGGCTGCTCGCACGCATCGATTCGACCGCGGCGGCGCGCATCCAGATCAACGACGCCATGCGCGTGGTGCGGGCGCTGGAGGTCTACTTCGTCAGCGGCCGCACCCTGACGGCGCACTTCGCCGAGACGACAGCCCCGCTCGAGGGCTGGCACGTGATCGCGATCGGGGTGCGTCCCCCGTGGGACGACATCACGTCGCGCATTGCGCAGCGCGTCGACGTCCAGTTTGCGCGCGGCATCGTCGACGAAGTGCGCGCGTTGCGGGCGTCCGGCGTGCCGGACACGGCGCGACCGTTCACCGGGTATGTCTACAAGCGCGTGCTGGAAGTGGTGCGCGGGGACCGTGACGAGGCGTCGGCCCGCGAACTGATTGTGCGCGAGAACCGGCACTACGCGCGACGCCAGTTGATCTGGTTCCGCAAAGAGCCTAATCTAGTCTGGATTCAACGGGCAGGAGAGCGGGACGAGAGTATCCGCGACGCCGAGCGGATCATCGGTGATCGGCTCGTCATGAACCCGCCGTGCTGCCCGGCACCGGAGACGCACACGCATGTCCCAGATGCCTGATTCGAAGGCGACGTTGACTCCCAACATCCAGGACGCGTTCCTGAACCTCATGCGGCGCGAGCATCTGGTGGTGCGCATCCGGCTGATGGACGGGGCCGATGTCGAGGCTCGCATCAAGAGCTTCGACCGGTTCGCGGTGATCATCGAGCACGACGGCGTCGATGCCCTCGTGTTCAAGCACGCGATCGCTTCGATCACGTCTCCGAAATCGACGCCGAACGACTACGCCGCGCCGCAGTCCTAGCGCAGGCGCGTCCTCTCCCGGGTTTCCGATGGCAGACGCATTGTTTCGCCGGGTGTTCCTGCTCGTCCTCGACAGCGTCGGCGTGGGCGAACTGCCCGATGCGGGCCTGTACGGCGACGAGGGCAGCAATACGCTGGGCAACCTGGCGAGCCGGGTGCCCCTGCGCATTCCCCATCTCAATGCCCTCGGCGTGTCGCGGATCCTGCCGCTCGACAGGCTGACGCCGGCCCCGTCGCCCCTGGCGGCGTTCGGACGGATGCTGGAGGCCTCGCCGGGAAAAGACTCGGTCACGGGCCACTGGGAATTGATGGGCATCGTCCTCGATCACCCGTTTCCGACCTTCCCGTCGGGGTTCCCCGAGGACAGCGTGCGCGAGTTCGAGCGGCGCATCGGCCGCGGCACCCTGGGCAACACCGTGGCATCCGGCACGCAGATACTCGACCATCTGGGCGACGAGCACATGCGCACGGGCAAGCCGATCGTGTATACGTCGGCCGACAGCGTGTTCCAGATTGCCGCGCACGAAGAGATCATCCCGGTTCCCGACCTCTACCGGATGTGCGAGATCGCCTACGAGATGTTCGGGGAAGGGATGGGCGTTGGCCGCGTGATCGCCCGGCCGTTTGTGGGCACCCCGGGTCACTTCACGCGGACGCCCAACCGCCACGACTACGCGCTGCCGCCGTCGGCGGAGACGCTGCTCGACCGCCTGACCGCGCGCGGCGTGCCGGTCCTGGCCATCGGGAAGATCAGAGACCTGTTCGCCGGCCGGGGCATCGGTTCGGCGATCCACACGGTGTCCGACGACGACGGAATGGACAAGGTCCTGCGTGCGGTCGACGACGTGCCGGGCGGGCTGGTGTTCGCGAACCTGGTCGACTTCGACGCCAAGTACGGCCATCGGAACGACGTGGCCGGCTTCGCGGCCAACCTGGAGCGATTCGACATCCGGCTCGGCGACCTGCTGCCCAGGCTGCGCACGGACGACCTGCTGATATTGACCGCCGATCACGGCAAC
>Ga0315275_10001268_pt1 | contig 22092 bp, 19 predicted proteins | sample YL17G03_0_MG_FD_205557 | JGI IMG/M metagenome (GOLD analysis project Ga0315275, IMG submission 205557) | Sediment microbial communities from Yellowstone Lake, YNP, Wyoming, USA - YL17G03_0 | ecosystem: Environmental > Aquatic > Freshwater > Lake > Sediment | place: USA: Wyoming | collected...
CCCGAACTGTTCGAGCTGTTGGGTGTCCGACCGGAGCGCGCCATCTGTACGCCCACGAGCGGATATGTCTTCGTGGCCCAATTGCGGGATTGGCTGCCGCACGAGATCGGCGATTGCCTTTGGTTCGCCTACGGGCCGGCGTACACCAGTTGTTTTGTCCCGGTCTACGGCGGAGTCACGGATTTGCCCGATGCCTGGGACCATCCGGCGGACTTCACCAGGGCCGACAGGACACAGGCACAGTGGAACTTCCGGTTTGTGTACAGCCTGGCCAATCACCTGAGATATCAGGACGCCGTGCGAGACATCCAGCGTGTCATACGGCCTGCAGAAGAGAAGTTCCTTGGTATGCAGCCGCAATTGGAGAGGGCTGCCGCCGAGGTCTCTGCGAACGCCGGCGCTCGTGCGGCGGGGACGTTCGTGGCGGAGTATACGCAGCGCTGCATGAAACAGGTGGGGTACGCCTACCACGAACTCATTGACTACCTGATGTTTCAGTACCTGCTGGGCGATGCCGAGGTCGCGCCGCCCAGCCTGCCGGTGATCGCAGTGCCGCCAATCCCGGACAGGCCAGCTTCTGCCTCCGACTGATCAGAATTGCCTGGCCTTGAGACTCGCGCGTCTTGGAATGGACACATGGACCTACGAGTAGAGGCGTGAAGCCGTGACACAATTCCAACAAGGTTCAAACCATGCCCGTCGCGTGCTGTTGGGTTTTGCCATGACCTTGGCGGCCATTCTTTACGTCGACCGCGTGTGCATCTCCCAATCGCAGCATTGGATCAGTGCGGATCTCGGGCTGTCGAAGCAGCAGATGGGATTGGCATTCACCGTCTTTGGTATTGCCTACGGGCTGTTCGAGATCCCCGGCGGTTGGCTCGCGGACCGCTTCGGTCCTCGCAGGACGCTCACCAGCGGGGTGTGCTGGTGGTCCCTCTTCACCGCCGCCAGCGGCTGGGCGCGAGGCTTGGCATCGTTGGTCGGCTACCGTTTTCTCTTCGGTCTGGGGCAGGCCTGCTGCTTTCCCAGCTTGACGCGTGCCTTCAGCAGTTGGTTCCAGGGAGAAGATCGGACCAGGGCCCAAAGCCTGATGTGGCTGGCGGCTCGGTGGGGCGGCGCCTTCACGCCTCTTTTGGTTGTGTTTGCGCTTGACTTCGTGACTTGGCGGCAGAGCTTCTACCTGTTCGGCTCTATCGGTTTCGTCTGGGCGTTCCTCTTTTGGGGATGGTTCCGTGACCAGCCGAACGACTGCCGGCCGGCCAGCGGCGCCGAGCAGCAGCGGCCGGCCGAACCGGCCGGAGTGGCGGACAAACGGTCTGACCTGAGAGTCCCGTGGAAGCGTTTTCTCTCCAGCCGCTCGCTTTGGCTATTGTGCCTGCAATATGCCTGTCTGAGCTATGGTTTTTGGTTCTACCTGACGTGGCTGCCGACATACATTCGCGAGCAGTTTGGCCTGGAGCAGGCCGATCGGTATGTTGCTGCCCTGTTGGCGGCACCGCCTCTTTTCCTGGCGGGCATCGGCTGTGTGTTGGCCGGTTGGCTCACGCCACGCTTGGTCCGGCGTTTTGGTGATGTGCGACGCGTCCGCCGCGGTCTGGGTGTGCTCGGCCATGCCGTAGCGTGTGCCATGTTGCTGCTCTCGATCTGCCTGGAAGACCCTGTCTTGTCCATGATTGCCATGGGCTTTTCGTGCTTTGGCAACGATATCGCCATGCCTGGCTCCTGGGTGGGCTGCATGGACATGGGCGGTCGTTTCTCAGGCACGTTGTCCGGCACGATGAATATGTGGGGCTGCATCGGGGGGCTGCTCGCCCCCTGGACAATCCCTTACATTCTTGATGCTGCCGGTGGTCAGTGGCGTGTCGTGATTCTCGTGATTGCCGGCTGGTATGCTGTTGGGGCCCTCTGTTGGCTGGGCATTGATCCTGTCACCCCGGTAGCGGCCCCTGAAGAAACGAGCGGAGACCGAGATGAGTTCCCAATCCCCTGAATCACTACTGCCGAGACATGAGGCCTTCCTGCGCTGCGAGAAGGTGGACCGGCCGCTGCTGGGTGCTTGGATTGGCGGCTATTATCCCGCCGAGCAGTTCCCGCAGGGCCATCACTCCTGGCAGCTCGGGCAGTTGCTCCAGCCGACAGATGTCTGCTTTGACGCGTTTCGCAATGACCATGAGACGCTGTATCGCACGCACCAGGAGGCGGAGGATGACTTCTTCTACGTCGGCTCACCGTATTGGGGTATCCCCTGGCTGGAGGCCATTCTCGGATGTGCCATTCAAGTAGGAGAAACAAGCTGCTGGACCGAGATGTGCTCTCTGGATCCGCGCGACTTGTCGCGGCTTCGCTTCGATCTGCAGGACAATGCCTGGTTCCAATGCCTCGTGCGCTTCACCCAGGATTTGGTGCGGTTTGCAGGAGGACGTTTCCCGGTTTGTGTGCCTTTGCTGCGTGGTCCCGGCGATGCCGCTTGTGCTCTGTGTGGGCCGGAGACTGTGGCGATGGCCTTGATCGATGGCGAGCCATGGATGGACGAGCTACTCGCTTGCTGCGCGAAGATCCGGCTCGAGGTGTTGGAGCGTCTGCACCGCATGATCCCTGCCTGGCTGGGCACGCATGCAGCAGGGGGGTACCCCAGCAAGTTATGGACAGCACGCACGGTTGCCTATTACCAGGAGGATTCCGCTGCGGTTCTCAATCCGCGGCTATTTGCCGGTCATCTCCTGTCGCTGGCCCGCCTGACGAAGCCGCTGGCGGACATCCACTTCATTCATCTTCATTCGAGCTGCCTGTACATGATCGATGCGATGCTGGCGGACGATACGTTCGCAGTGATTGAGGTGAACCTGGATCATCCCGGCTCCAGTCCTCGACTGGCCCAATACCTGCCGGCACTGCGGCGTATTCAGCAGGCTGGCCGTCCCCTGTTGCTCTGGGGTGAAATCGGCCTATCCGATTGGGATCTTCTCCAAGGGGAGTTGTCGCCCGCCGGGCTGAGCATCCAACCAATCGTAAGGCTCCCAGAGGACATTCGCCGTTATCGGTGGCTGTAGGACGATTGTGAACGCGGATGGCGGCTATTCGTTACCCGCTACATAGAGCCCAACATAACCTTTACGTCCTGTCACGGCTCTCTTTCCAAGGGTCGAGAAAAAAAAGCCTGTCTCCCCGCAGGTACGCAACGGGTCGGCGATGGAGGTGCAACGGAGTCACGGCAATCGCAGGAGACCCTCATCCAGCGGCAAGTGATGATACCGCTCTCGCCTATGAAGTCATGAGGCATGACGCGTGTCCAGCGGCACCTACAAGCCGAAGGCTTTTTGCATCTGCTCGCGCACCTGGGTCAGGCGTTGGAGATCGCCACCTTTGACCTCGGCGGTTGCCCAGCCGGCGAAACCGATCTCGTCGAGCGCCTTGCGAACGTCGGCCCACGGCAGATCATCGTTTTCGCTCGTGATGTCGCCCCCCTTGTTCTTGGCGCGGCTGTAGCCCTTGGCATCCATCTTCACGCAGCGGCGGCCGAACGCCCGGATCCACTCGCCCGGCTGGCCGTACCTCCAGTGGTTGCCCAGGTCGTAGTACATGCCGACCCACGGGCTGTTGAAGCCGTCCACGAATTTGATGAACCGTTCGGGCGTCTGCTCCGGCGGCTTGTCGTAGTCGTACATCATCCTGTTGCCGACATTTTCAATCAGGATCATCTGGCCCAGCGCGGCGGCCACCGGAATCAGCTTCTTGATCTCCTGCCGGCATCGCTCCTCGATGACCTCCGCCGGTCCGTCGGTGCCCTGGCCGACCACGATCAGGACGCCGCTGCCGCCGGCGGCATGGGAGACGCGCAGACAATGCTCGATGTTGGCCCGGCCACGATTGCGGTCTTCTTCTTTTTCGCTCGTAAGCCGCTGCTGCCAGTGGGCATGGTTGATCGCATTGTGAACGAACACTCCAGACTCGCGCACCGCGTCGCGAGCCTGCTCGGGGGTAAACTCGCCAGCCTGGTCGAAGTCGACGCCATCGAACCCGGCCTCACCCGCCAGGCGCAAACGCTCCACGACCGATCGCTTTCTGCCCTCAAGCTCATTAGGGATCATACTCAGCTTGCAGGCCAGCAGGATACGCTTACCCTGGGGCGGGCTGACGACACGCGGGATATCGGCGTTCGCCGCGTGAATCGTGCCGGTGCCGCTCACGACGGTGGCCACGGAGCCGGCGCCGACGGTCAGAAAATGACGGCGACCGAGAGACAGAGCCTGGTTCTTTGCCGATTCGCTTGCCATGAGCAGTCCCCTCTTCTAACGCGTTATTACCTGTCCTTTGATCCATCCATGAAAGCTATTGTAGTCCTGCGACGAGAAAGTGGCAACAACGATGGCGGTTCGTTTTCACGCGAACCGGCATCAGAGCGGTCCGGAGGTGGTGGACATCGCAGATGCGGTGGTGTGACAGCGGCCCGGTACGAACGGCGGAGCCGTGGCCGAGGCTGGGAGGGCGCCTCCTCCTTCGCTCCGTGCTGACGCAGCGGGTCGGCGATGGAGGCCGCCCACGGCGCGCGACGGAGCCGTGGACGGACTGTGGTATTCGCGCGGTTGTGGTTCACTGCTGTGTTTGTAACGGAGTTTCGCAATACCAAGATCCGACTCTTGGCCGGCTCGGGGAACAAATGAGGAAAGACCATGTACAGCAGTCGTCGCGGCGGTGAGGGACTTTAGAATTGACTTCGGCTGCCATGGCTGCGTACCATCGGCGCTGAATCCCGACTCGAATCAAGGTGGGGCAACGGCATACAGGCCAAACCCATTTGCAGAGGTGACACCATGAGAGACACGGTGAAGGGCGAGAAACCACAGGAAACACGGCGAACGTTCCTCAAGTCCACCGGGGCATTTGCGGCGGGGTTGTATTTGACGGGCGAATCGTACGCTCCAGCAGCCGCAACACCCAGGGCTGCCAAGGAGACCCTGGCGCTATTCAGCGGACCGAAGACGGTTACGGCCCCGCATGGCGACGCGGCGCGCTGGCCGCTCTACGGGGCCCAGGAGGAGAAGGAGATCGTGAGGCTGCTCCATGAGCCCAGCTACACCCCGATTGAGGAGTTCGAAAAGGATTGGAGTGAACATTTCAAGGTTCCCTATGTGAGGGCGTACTGCAACGGCACGAGTGCCCTAACGACGATGTTCTTCGCCTTGGATCTTCCACCAGGCAGCGAGATTATGGTGCCCAGCTATACGTTCTTTGCCACGATCACGCCGATGCGGTTCTTCGGTCTGGTTCCGGTCTTTGTGGACATCCATCCGCGGACGCTCAACTTCGACGTCGAGGACGCCAAACGCCGTTTGACGAAGGATACCAGGGCGCTGCTGCCGGTGCATTGGATTGGACTGCCCTGCGAAATGGATCGGATTTGCGAGTTCGCCAAGGAGAAGGGATTGATCGTGCTGGAGGACGCCTGTCACGCTCACGGGGCCTCCATGCAGGGCAAGTTCATGGGGTCGTGGGGCCGGATGGCCGCCTTCAGCTTGCAGGCCTCCAAGCCTCTGCCTGCCATTGAGGGAGGCCTGGCCGTCTATCAGGAGAGAGAGGACTACGAGCGTGGTTCCACGTTGGGGCACTATGACAAGCCACAGAGTTATCCCGCTGATAGTCATTATCGCAAGTATCAGGGGTCGGGCCTGGGTCTGAAGCTGCGGATGCACCCGATGGCCGCTGTCTTGGCCCGCTGCCAATTGCGGGGGCTGGACGAGCGCAACCGCGAAGCAGCCGCACAGGTCCGCCGGCTCAACGACCGCCTCGCGCACTTGCCGGGTCTCTACGAACAGGCCGCCCGGCCGGACATGAAACGCATCTACTATGCCGAGAACATGTTCTTCCTGGACGAAGCCCAAGCCGGCATGTCGCGCGAAGCGTGTGTCAAAGCCTTGCAGGCGGAAGGGGTGCGAGCCAGGGCCCACACCTATACTCTCCAGCACAAGCTGCCGTTGTATTCCGAGGCAGCCTGGTGGCACCACAAGCCGATCATCCCCGAACTCCCCGGCTCCGAGCAAGCCAACCGCACGGCGATTGCTTTACCCTTATTCACCTCCGCGGCGCCGGAACTCGTGGACCAGTATGCCAAGGCTTTCGAGAAGGTCTGGGCGCACCGCAAAGAACTGGGGAAAGGCTAAAGACGGGAGATCTAATCAATGTTCAGCGCAAGAGTCAAATTCACTTCTTCACGTGGATTGTTGCTCGCCATCTGGGTTCTCGTCTCCCTCGCCACGACGCTGCAGGCCGAAGGTCTGCGGCTGGCCGTGTTCGACGTGGACGTCACCCCACCCGTGGGCAGTATGATGGCCTATGACCCGGTCAAGGCGCAGGGTGAACTCGGCTTACGCGGCCGCGGCGTGGTTCTGCTGGGCGCCGGCGAGCCCATCGTCTTGTGTGCGGTCGACTGGATTGGCATCAGCAACGAGGCGCACGACGTGTTCCGGCAAAAACTGGCGGAGGCGGCCGGGACGACGCCGCAGCGCGTGGCGGTCCATGCGGTGCACCAGCATGATGCGCCGGAGTGTGACTTTGGGACCGAAAGACTGCTCCGCGAGCGCGGCCTGCCATTGGGCCCCCGCGAGGGTTCCTTCGCCCGCGCGGCGTTGGAGCGGCTGACGGCAGCGGTTCGCGCGGCGCTGGGCGAGAGCAAGCCGGTCACTCACCTGGGCCTCGGGCAGGCCCCCGTCCGGGAGGTGGCCTCCAATCGGCGGATCCTCGGGCCGGACGGCAAAGTGCGCGCCACGCGCTGGACCGCGACCCCGGACCCCGCTCTCCGCGCCGAGCCGGAAGGGACTATCGACCCCATCGTCTCGCTGATCAGCTTCTGGAACGGCGACCAGCCGCTCGCGGTGCTCAGTTACTACGCCTGTCATCCGCAGAGTTACTATCGCACCGGCATTCCAAACCCGGATTTCCCCGGCATCGCCCGTTTTCTCCGGCAGCAGCAGGTTCCGGACGCGTTGCACGTCCATTTCAACGGCGCCGGCGGCAACCTGGGGGCCGGCAAATACAACGATGGCTCGCACGCCACGCGTTGGGTGTTGGCCCAGCGCCTCGCGGACGGAATGAAACGCGCGTGGGAGGCAACGGAGAAGTTTCCGCTGGCCCCGAAGGATGTCGGTTGGAAGGTCGTGCCCGTGGCGCTGCCTCCCGCGGCTCATCTCAAAGAGGCCCAGCTCGAAGCCGACCTGCGCGGATCGGACAAAGGCCTCCAATCCGGCGCGGCGGCGCAACTTGTCTGGTTGCAGCGCTGCCAGGCGGGACACCGAACGGAGCTGTCCTGCCTCCGCCTCGGCCAGGCCCGCGTGCTCCACTTGCCGGGCGAGCTGTTCGTCGAGTATCAACTCGCCGCCAAACAGATGCGGCGCGACCTGTTCATTGCGATGGCCGCCTATGGCGACTACGGCCCCGGCTACATCGGCACGGTCCTGGCCTACGAGCAGGGCGGCTATGAAACGGGCCCGCACGCCTCCAACCTCGCCCCCGGCGTCGAGGCTATCCTGATGGAAGGTCTGCGCGAACTGCTGCGCGACGACTAAGTCGATCCCACCCAAGTACGCCGGGGCACAGGTGGTGGGTTATCTCAAAGGCAAGAGTGCGATTCCCATCGCGCGGACGGCAGGAGGCAGGCAGAGGAACTTCACAGGAGAGCACTTCTGGGCCCGGGGGTATTTTGTGTCCACGGTGGGCGGAGACGAGAAGGCGATCCGGGGCTACATCCGGCGGCAGGAACGGGAGGATCGCCGGTTGGACCAGATGAAGATGTTCGATTGACCGCCGCTGCAGGCGGCTCCCAAACAACCCGCTTTGAGCGGTTCACATTTCAAGCCTCCGCCTCTGGCGGAGGTATTGACTCCGCCTGTGGCGGATCGCTTCGAAGATCGCCTCACGGGTCAATTCCGTGGCCAGTACGGCCGCCAGGCCCTCGCGGTATGCGCCGGGATAGCCAAGGTGATCGTCCGTGCTGGCGATGACGCCAAGACGGTGCCCCTGGGCGAGGAAGTGATGCAGGGTGTTCTTTGTCCAACGGCCGCATTCCGTATGCCGGACGTAGGGGTAGGGCGCCCGGTCATGCTCGGCATTGCCCCATTCCGAGCAGATCTCGATCACCGGGGAAACCTCGGGATCAAGCCGATCGAGGTTGGCCCCGCGACGGCCACGAACTTGCCTGCCTGGTCGTACCTGCGCACCATCTCCAGGACCTCGGGCCACCGCTTCTTCGTCACCTCGAAGCCGTCGAGCCATTTCTTCTCGATGCCATTCTCGTAGTGGCCGATGTCGTGCCAGTAGCCGTGGGGCGTGAAGGCGAAGAAATCGAGGTGGTTGCGGGCGACCTCGGTAGAGTTTCGGGCGAGAATGGAGTACGATACCGTCAACGGGTGTCGAAAGGATTCAGAGTGTGCCGAAAACAACCGTCGTTCTTGTCTTGCGCCGTCACATGAGCACTCGGGGAGGATAGACTATGATATCCAGGCGTGATACGCTGAAAGCAGCGGGAGGATTCCTGGCGGCGGGGTTTGCGTGGCCCGACGAGGCGGGCGCGGAACCGGCCCCCGGCGGGAGAAGTCCTGCTGTGACGATCAAGGACGTTGAGATAGGGCGCGGTGTCGTTGTCCGAGCTGACAATGGGACACGAGGCAGTTTTGCGGGCAGCCCTTCCCAGGACCTTCGGAGCCTCGAGCCGCACTTGGCTCGCATCCGCGAACTCTTGATCGGCAAGGACCCGTTCGACCCGTCGTTGGGCGGGGAATCACTCTGGGAATTGGTCTATCCGGGCAAAGCGAAGCTCTACGCCGAAGGGCGCGATCCCCTTACGGGTGAGTCTATCATTAACAAGCCCCGTGACGGCCGCCACACCAAAGCCGGCCAACTGTTCATGGCCTTTAGCACTATGGACATCGCCCTTTGGGACTTGCGGGCCCGACTGACGAATGTGCCCGCGTACCGGATCATCGGCAAGGCCGACCGAAAGCGGGTCCCGGTGTACTGGCGGCCGGGTGAGGCTGACCAAGGCCTCCGTGACGCCCGCCGCCGTGCCCGCGAGGCGTTCGATCGGGGCTACAAGTATCAGAAATGGTACTTCACGAAGAGTGCCAAGGACGGCGACGCGGGCCTGAAGGAGAACATCGAACTGGTGCGGGTCCTGCGGGAGGAACTGCCTGATGCGCACCTCATGTTCGACAACCACAGTATCCGCTACTACGCCGACGTGGACTACTCGGTCGCACTGTGCAAAGCCGTCGTACCGTACAAGCCGTTCTGGATTGAGGAACCCATCTGCCCCGAGCACCTGGACGGCTACGCCCGGATCAAGCAGGAGACGGGCGTGACGATCGCCGGCGGGGAGCACTGGTACACGCGCTGGCCCGTCAAGGCCTTCCTGGATCGCAAGTGTGTGGACTATGTGCAGTCGGACCCGGTCTGGTGTGGAGGCATCTCGGAGTGGTTGAAGGTCTGTGAACTCGTCCGCCAATACCCTGGGGTCAAAATCGTTCCGCATATCACCAGTCCGTGGACTGCCGCACCACACTGCGTAGCCTCGCAGCCGGAAGACCTGTGCCCTCTGCTGGAGTTCAACTACGAGGGCGGGCGCGAGGCTCTGGAGAGCCTGATGGCCCTATCACCAAGGGGTGACATGCTTATGCGGATGCCCGATGTTCCGGGGATATCGTGACGTGCGGTTGCCACGGTGAGTTCTGAATCCGCGCTATCCCGACCCCTTTTTCGTTCTGGGTCAACGGTTCTCCTGGGTACGTCCTTGGCTTCAGGGCCCCGTCATAGGTCCCGCCGGCTCGCGCAGAAGCCCAAGGTCAGACCTCCATCGACTGTGATACTCGCGCCGGTGAGGTAGTCACATTCGTTGCCGGCCAGAAAGGCCACGACCCTGGCGATCTCGTCAACGGTGCCGACTCGGCCCGCAGGGATGGCGGTGGCGAAGGCGGCTTGCCGGTCCGGGGGTGTCAGCTCGGTCGCCACCGCGCCAACCACGACGGCGTTCGCTTGGATATTGTACTCGGCCAACTCGAGAGCCAGGCACTTGGTCAGTTGTTCGAGCCCGGCTTTGGCCGTGCTGTAGTGGGCATAATTCCGCCGGGGGGTGTAGGCATGAACGGAACTGATGTTGACGATTCTGCCGCCCTTTCCGCTTTCACGCATCAGGCGAGCAGCGTGCTGCGCACAAAGAAATGGCGCCTTGAGGTTGACCGCCAGCACGTAGTCCCAGTCCTCTTCTTCGAGGTCGACAAGAGGGCTTGGGGTTTGCGTCGCGGCGTTGTTCACCAAGACGTCCAGGCCGCCGAGTTGCTGCTTGACCATGTCGAACATGGCCGCAATCTGCTCGCTCCGGGATAAATCCGCACATAGCATGATCGACGAAGGGCTCCGCTTGCAGACGGCCCGATAGGATGCCCCCAGTTCGTCGGACTCTTGCGGACCGTGTACCACCAACGTCGCGTCTCTGGCCGCCAGCTCCAGCGCGATCGCCTTGCCGATGCCCCGGCTCGATCCCGTCACCAAGATGCGTTTTCCTTTGAGGTTCATGACTGACAATCCAGAACAATCTTGATGGCGCCGGTCTCGCTCTTGTTGCAGGCGGTGTTAAAGGCTTCGAGGGCTTGCGTGAGAGCGAATCGATGGGTGATGAGCGGATCCACCTGGATTTTGCCCGTGGCCAGGAATTCGACGGCTCGCGGGAAATCCGCATACAGGGCGTTCGAAGACGTCCTAATGGTCCGCTCGCCGCTCAACAGCAGGGCCGGGAATCGGATGTCATCCTCTTTCGTCGCCATCAGAACGAGTGTCCCGCCCTTTTTCAGAATGCCCAGCGATTCCTGAATGGTCTGGGTCGTACCCACCGTGTCGAAGACCAGGTCAACACCCTCGTTGCGGGTGTGATTCATCACCAGTTCGCGGAAGCGGTTTTCGCCGGTTGACAGCTTCAGAGGAAAATCCACGCCGACCGTCCGGGCGACGGCGATGTTCTCATCGGCCACGTCGGTGATGAACGTCTGGACGGCGCCGTAGACCTTCACGAATTGGGCAATGAGCAGGCCAATGGGGCCGGCGCCGCAGATGGCCACCTTGTCAAGGACCTTGGGCTTGCCCACATCCACGGCGTGGAGCGCCGCGATCATCGGGTCCAGGAAGGTGGCCTGGTCGTCGGTCACATGTTCCGGCAATTCATAGACCTGGCTGCCGAAGGCCAGACAGCGCTCGGCCATCCCGCCGGGGTAGAACTTCATCTTCCCCCAGCCCTGCCCATGCCCCAGATGCTTGGTGTTGGGACACAGGTTCTCCCGTCCACTTCGACAGAACGAGCACCGCCCGCACGTGATGAACGTATTGACAGCCACGCGTGTGCCGACGAGCGCGGCGTCACGACTATCACAGACCTCATCGACCACACCCACGAACTCGTGCCCGAGGATGATGTTCGGCGGATTCGGGATTTCTTTCCCCAGCGTCTGTTTCGCCCACGGATTCTCTCCGCAGAAATACCGGATATCGCTGCCGCAAATACCGCACTTGCTCACCCGAAGGATGACCTGTCCGGGACCGGGCTTCATCTCCGGGACATCCATGACCGCCAGGGTCTTGGGAGCCTTCAAGACCAGTGCTTTCATGTGCTTACTCCCACGCTGCGCACGTCTTCTTTCATTTCGCCCTCGCCACGGGACAAATCGTCACATGGCCTGCCTGTTTATGGAGCAGCATACCACCGTGTCGGCCGAATTCAAGGATAAGCCGCGAAAGCAATGTCCTCTGATCTCCGGGAGTCGATGTGATTCTGCCATTTGCACGCGTCCGGATCCTGTGCTACAAAGGGAAACGGAAATGCCTTGCCAGTGTGTGCAGGACAAACGGGAATCACTTGTGAGTAGATAGGATCTTCTGTAGCAGAGGACAGGGCTGTCGGCGTTTGCGGGTTCTGGCCCGCGTCATTGTTGGGGATCGCGTTGTGGGCACAAGACCAAGAAGGTAAGAAAGTATGAGAAGAGATTCCATTCTGATGACAGCAATCATCCTCGTGGCCACGCTGATGAGTGCGTCGCTTCTTCGCGGCGGCCAGCCTGCGGATCCTGTGGACAGGCATCGCACCTTTGGCGAGTGCATCGGCCTGTGTGTCAAGTTCTCGCAGGGACAGCCACTGAAGGACTTGGCCCTTCTGAAGGACCTCGGTGTCCGCTGGGTCCGCGACAGCGAAGCTTGGGCCAGGGTGGAGCGTGCTCCCGGCAAGTATGAGTTCTCCCCGGCCCTCAAGGAACGGTTGGCCTTCTATCGACAGATCAACGTTGCCGTCGTGTTCATACTCGCCTACGACAATGGAACCGCGTATCCGCCCACGCCGGACGACCCTCGCCGCAACATCAACCCGGAGGCGTTCGGCCGCTACGCCGCGGCGGCGGCGCGCTTGCTGAGAGAGTCCGGCGTCCGCTTCGTGCTGGAGATTTGGAACGAACCGCACAACTTCGTCCTGGGCAAGCAACTGGGCGGCCCCTGGCACGGAGGTCCGCCCTGTCCCTGGCTCGACCACTACGTGAAGATGGTGACTGAGGCGGTGAAACAGGTAAAGGCCTTTGATCCCACGATCCCGTTGTTGAGCGACGAGGACTGCACCATCATTCATTACCGTTTGTTGGAAGCCGGTCTGCCGCGGGAGCTGGATGGCTTTGCATTCCACCCCTATCTGAGCCGCAAGAACACGAACCCGGAGATCGCCAAGGAGGGTTACGGGGCCTCTTGGGAGCGGCCCTTCACGCTCACCGATGAGGACCATTCGTTCCGTTCGATGGTCCGCAGGTTGCGGGAGCAAGGCGAGGCCAAGCTGGGCAAGGCCCCGGAACTCTGGATCACGGAATTCGGCTGTCCGGTCCAGGAAAATGTCAACGCCAACGTCACCTTCGAGCTCGGTAGTGCCTCCGAGGAGGGGTTGGCCGCCATCCTCGTGCGGGCCTTCATCGGGGCCGAGGCCGCCGGGGTGAAGGTGATGACCTGGTTCAGTTTCTGGGATGGTCCCGACGGTCCCATGGGGCTATTGGCCAAGGATGGACGCAAGCGGAAGTCGTACTATGCCTTCGAAACGATGAGCCGGCAACTTGGGGACTATACCCTGGTCCGGCAGGTCGCCGGCGGCGGGCATCTGACCACAGGGGTCCAGGCCTATCTGTTTCGCAAGGGAGGTGACTGGAAGCTGGTGACCTGGGCGCTGGATGGGCCCACGCAGATGCTGGCTCTCACAGGTGCGCTGCGTGAGGCGCAGGCCACGGATGTGCTGGGCAGGCCGGTGGATGCCGGGAACGATTCTGCAGGAGTGCGGCAATTGGAACTTGGACCATCGCCCTTGTACCTTTCTGGAGTGGGGGGCGAGGAACCGGTGGAGGAGTGTTTTCGGGGACTGGAGTCCTTGTCAACGGCCGGAGTATCCCAGACCTACAGCACCACGTTTGATGGTGATGAAGATCCACTTGGGGAAGGAGGAAAGTGGATCAATAATGGTCTCGATTGGACGAAGATCAGGAAAGCGCGCGGCGTGGCCCATGGGACGCAGACGGGCACCAACCAAGGCATTTATCGATACGACGACTCCTACGCGCACCTTTCGGGATTTCCACCGGACCAGGAGGCGTGGGGAGAAGTGCAGATCGCCAAACCCGATCCATCCTGCCATCAAGAGCTCGAGATTCTCCTACGCTGGACGAGCTCAGCCCGCAGCACCACCGGGTATGAGTGCTTTGCCAGATGTGTGAACGATGGCTCCTCTTACGTGCAGATTGTCCGGTGGGAGGGCCCGCTGGGGAAGTTTACGTATCTGGCCGACAAACGCGGCACCGGCTATGGACTCAAGAGTGGCGACATCCTCAAGGCATCCATCATCGGCAATGTGATCACCGTGTACATCAACGGCGTCGAGAAAGCCCAGGTCAAAGACGATACGCATAAGACGGGAAACCCCGGCATTGGGACATTTCTGTCCTGCGATGGCGGTCGGGGTGTTGGGTCCAACGCCGACTTTGGATTCAGGAATTTCACGGCGCGGGGACTCGGGGAAAACCAAGGGACGAATCCTCGTCTCGTCAGATCTCAACCGGAATGACTGCCGACTCTGACTGCATGAGACTGCCACGTACACTCTCTGGATTCCCGACCGCGTCGCCGCGATCTGGATGCGCTCCGGCTCGGCGTTCATGTTCCGCCCCAAGCCCCATGAGGCCGAGTTGCGGGTAGGCCACCCGGACGGCATCTTTCGGTGAGTAGGAAACTGAGCAGTTGTAAGCACGTGAAGGAGGATCGATCATGGCAGACAAGCAACGTACGGTCAGCCGCAGGGACTTGCTCAAGGCCTCGGCCGCCGCAGCAACGCTAACGATCATACCACGGCACGTTCTGGGAGGCCAGGGCCTGCCCTCGGCCAACGAGCGGCTGAACATCGCGGCGGTGGGCGTCGGCGGCATGGGCGCCAACAATCTGGCCGCCTGTGCCGGGGAGAACATCGTCGCCCTCTGCGATGTCGACGCCGGCGGCTATGCGGCCAAGACCATCGCCCAATACCCCAAGGCCAAGACCTACAAGGACTTCCGCGTCATGTTCGACCGGCAGAAGGACATCGACGCGGTCATCGTGGCTATCCCCGACCACACCCATGCTGTCGTAGCCCTGGTGGCCATTCGGCTCGGCAAGCATGTGTACGTCCAAAAGCCCCTCGCCCACAGCGTCTATGAGGCACGGGTGCTCACGGAGGAGGCCCGAAAACACAAGGTCATGAGCCAAATGGGCAACCAGGGGCACTCCGGCGACGGTCCGCGGCTGATCTGCGAGTGGATGGCCGACGGCGCCATCGGCGCCGTGCGCGAGGTCCACTGCTGGACCAACCGCCCCGTCTGGCCGCAGGGCATCGAGGTCGAGCGACCGAGGCAAACGCCGCCCGTCCCGCCGACGCTTGACTGGGACCTCTGGCTCGGCCCGGCGCCCCTGCGACCGTATCATCCCTCCTATCATCCCGGCACGTGGCGGGCGTGGTGGGACTTCGGCACGGGGTCCCTCGGCGACCTGGGGTGCCACATCATGGACCCGGCCTTCTGGGCCTTGAAGCTCAAGTACCCCGTCAGCGTCGAGGGCTGCATCTCGACCTACTGGCAGGGTCTGTGGCAGAAGACGGAGCCGAAGAACGAGCAGTATCCCCGCTCGACCATCGTGCGTTACAAGTTCCCCACACGGAAGGGCATGCCTGAAGTCAAACTGACGTGGTGGGACGGTGGCATGATGCCCGAGCGGCCGGAGATTCTGGAGAAGGGCCGCCGTATGGGGGACGACGACGGCGGCGTCCTCTTCGTCGGCGACAAGGGCCTGCTGATGTGCGGCTGCTTCGGCAAGGGCGCGCGTCTGGTCCCCGAGTCTCGGATGAAGGAGTACAAGAAACCCGCCCAGACGCTGCCCCGCGTGCCCGGCGGCGAGAGTGGCCACGAGAAGGACTGGGTCCGCTCGTGCAAGGATGGCAAACCGTCGAGTGCTAACTTCGACTATTCCGGCCCCTTCGCCGAGACCGTCCTCATGGGGAACCTGGCCATCCGGTTCCCCTTCCGCGAACTCCAGTGGGACGGCGAGAAGATGGAAGTGACCAACGATAAGGACGCCAACGCGTACGTCCGCCGCCAGTACCGGGATGGGTGGACGTTGTAGAAAGGACACCGTATGCCAACACGAAGGCAGATGACTCGACGCGAGGCCATCCGGGCTTTGGCGTCAACCGCGCCCGTTTTGACGGCGGTCCAGGCTCTCGGCGCTACCAAAGGCGACATTGCTGGCACCCGTGCCCTCAAGCGGCACGGGCCGACGGGGCGACTCGTATTCAGCGCCGAGGAATTGCTGGAGCAACTGGGAGTTTTGGGAATCGACCGGACGGTGTTCTACTTCCATTTTCGTCCCGCGCGTCCGGCCGACATCGTGGTGACGCGCGATCCCGACACCGGCGAGATGGATTTCACCCCGCAGACGTTTGGGCCGCTCACGGACCATCCGCTGACCATCTGCCTGCACACCAATCGCAGCGCTAGTCCCCACTCCACCCGAAACCTGGGGCGGGTGGGTGCGGAGGCTGTCGTGGCGCTGCCCGGGCCGGAGCTGGTCCGGCAGACGTGGATTTGTGCCGTGCCGATGCCCCGCGGCATTTGTGAGGGCGAGGCGGCCGGGCTGACCCTGCTGCCGTCTCGCGTGGTGAGCGTGCCGGGCATTGCCGAATGTCCGGTGAACCTGGAATGCCGCGTGGAGTTCGTCCGGCAACAATACTCGCACAATGCGGTGTTCCTGAAAGTCGTCGGGGCCAGCGTGGATGAGGAGCTTTTGCGGATGGACCGTCTCGACATCATCCGCCGTGGCCCCACCTACGAGGTGGATGACGCTACGAATAGATGGGGTGGGGCGGTCGAGCGGTTGGGCACGAACCATGAACTGCTGGAATGCCCTGGCTTCCCGGTGGGACCGAAAGCCGGCCCGGAGGCGGGCGCCGCCGCGTGGATACGCGATCTGCACGAGGCCGGTCATCTTTCAAAGGCGGAATGCGACCAGGTTCTTGCCTGGTTGACCGCGCTGGAGGAACTGCCGGCCTTGCCGTCGCATGAGGCTCGCCAGACCCTTCAGAAGCGGCTGACAAGGGTGTTCGAACTGGCCGCATGGGAGGAATGGGATGCGTTACACACGCATCTTTCCCTGCGGTCAGAGCTTTGATCGCAAAGGCTTCCTGAGGAGATCCCCGTTATGGCTAAGACCTTTCTGACGGAATCGCAAATCGCCGGCTCGACGCCCAAGAGCGAGCACCTCCCCAACCTGGCGCGAACCCTTACCGCACCAATGCCGCAGGTGCTGTTCGTCGTACGGGACCCGCGGCTCGGTGACGGGGGCGTATATGTCCGCACCGCCACCATGGGGCCGCTGAGCTGGAGGCCCTACACCAAGTCCGTCGCCATCCCACGGGATGACGAAAAGATAGTCCGGTGCCTCCAGCCAGCGACGCCGTGTGTCCTTGGTCTGCCTTCGCGCAAACTGCTCCGCCAACTGGCCATCTGCCGGCAGCGGTTGCCACGAGGCATCTGCGAAGGCACAGTGGCGCGGCTGCAACTGTACCCATCCGAGAATGGCCCGGTGCCGATGGTCCACGATTGCCCGGTCAACTTCGAATGCGTCGTGGAGCACATGGAACCTTACCACACGCACCTGGTCGCCTTCGTGCGCGTGATCGGGGCGAGCATTGATGAGAGCTACGTGGCCTTGGATCGGGCCCGGATCATCCAAACGTACCCGACCAATTTTGCCGACGAGGTATTTGACGAAGATCGCGGCTTGCGGATGCGTCTATCTCTGCTCAAAGATATCTATCGTTGCCCCGAGTTTCCGGTCGGGCAGAAGGTCGGTTGGGGTAGCAGTTTCGACCAGTGGATGAAGGAACTGACCGATGAGAAATACCTGTCGAGAAAAGAGCAGGAGCAGATCGTCGGCTGGTATCGGCGGTGGAAGGAAATCTATCGCGACGTGAAATCGGCCGAGCGGAAAGAACTGAAGGAGAAGCTGACAACGGTCTGTCGTTTGGTGAGCGCGGAACAGTGGGAAAAGGTGCATGCCTTCCTCACGGCAGGATGAACGGGTACACGCTGAGCCCGAGCGTTCCCTTTCGAACTGCGCCTGCCGAGGTCCCGCCGCCTGCCTGAAGCCGCGGGGATCACTTCCCGTGGGCGTTCGCTTCGCCCGTGAGGAGTTCAAGATGAAGACTACGAGATGCCTGATTGCCTTGGTTGCGATGATAGTCTCAACCGCCATGGGTCGGCGAGACTGGAGAGGCTGTTCCCCGTTGTCCACGACATAGTTGCCGAACGGACCCTGGGGGGCGACGAGGAGCTTGACGGGGGGTATCGGACTTGTTGTACTCTTCCCTTGTATAAGCATGCATTCGTAAAGCATTGCCATATAAAGACTTGCAGGGGGATGGATCTTGTCAGTCTTCCCCGTGTCTCCGTTTTGATTCCACTCGTTGCGCCGCAGGTCTGCCCCGATGGCTTGGGCGGCCAGAACTGCCGATATGATGGAGACTAGGAAAAAGCCATGGGTATGCAAGCACAAGAACGTCAAAGGATGGTGGACCGGCTGGCACGAAAACGGCAAGAGGAAGGCCAAGGTGTTCCCGAACAAGAACTTGGCCGAGCACTTTCGCCACATCAAGTACACGCAACTCAACTCCGACGTGTTCACCAGCATTGTCGATTTCGACTGGCACCAAATGGTCGAGGAGTACAGACGATTCAAGCAGGTGGAGGGCTTGGTGGATGGGTCCATCTGCGAGGTCCTGCTGACACTGCGACACTTCAGGCGTGTGGTCGAGGCCAGTTCCTCCAAGGAGATCACGCAGCAGAGCCTGGATACGTTCGTTCTCAGACGAGGCGAAGAGGCCAAGAAGAACACTCTCAACAAGGACGTGTGCAACCTGAAAGCATTCCTCAACTGGGCGGTCAAAAATCGTTTCGTGGCCGCGGGCTTGCAGATCAAGAAGCTGAAGGTGGCCCAGAAACCCGTGACCGCACTGACGCCGCGGCAGGTGAGATATCTCCTCACCGCCGCCTCACGCTATCCGACTCTGCGATTGAGGGTGTTGCTGGCCGTGACGACTGGTCTTCGGCGCGGCGACATCGAAGCCATCTGCATTGGCGACATCCACTTTGACCGGAATACCATCGCGACTCGGAACCGCAAGGCAGGGAAAGCGATGCCGGAACGGCCGATTCCGGAGCAGATTATGACGGAACTGGCCAACCATGTCGCCACACTCCCAGAGGGGCAAGAGAGACTCTTCACAGACAAGTTCAGTCCCAAGAGATGGGAGAAGACACGCCAGCAGGTAGCACTACCCGACCTGAAGTTCCACGACCTACGGAAGACGTTTGCCTCTCTGCTGGCGCAAAGAGGTGTATCGACCGCAGTGACTCAGAGGCTGCTCGAACACTCCAGCCCGCAGCTTACGAACGATGTGTACACGAACGTGGATCCGGTACTGCGGCAGGCAATCAGCCTACTGCCGGTGGCAGATTGGATATAGGCACCATCCCACTGTACTCGAGATCTTGAAGGCTTGCGGTCTACTTGCCTGCATACAGGTCCGTCACGACTCCTACTGGTCTCCCGGCGGCATGACCCGTCTATGATCCGCCTGTCCTGAAATCTCACGCACCGGAATATCAGGATCGAGTATAGGCACCTCTTTCTCCAGCGGCTGGGACTCCCTTCCTGCCGACACTCGCCTGAGTAGCGCTATGCGGCCCTGCTCATCGTGCGGTGATATGCCGGCTGTCGGTGCCGTTCGCTCGGAAGGATCACGAGGGGTGTTGCCTGCGAATCTCCCGGCGACAGGCCGTAGAGCCAGTACCCCTATGAAGACCTGCAAGGCACATAGCGTCAGGTACACCAAGATTCGCGTTGTCCTTCCGGCTCCGCTGTTTCTTGTTGAAGAACGTACACGGCCGCCCGGGTGCTCCTTGGCAGATGTAATGGATCCTTTCCGGTTACGTGATGCAGCGACACAACTGGATGTCTGAGAAGTATTCTCCACGCACTCCTGTTGCGGCAGTCTAAAGCAGAAGGCGTTCTTCGCGATGACAATCGTATCTCCGTCTGCGAGAATCGTTGGCCGCTGGATCCATCTCCCGTTCAACGTCGTCCCGTTCTTGCTCCGAAGATCCGCGACCTCATAGCTACCACCGACCGCCGTTATCTGCATATGAAAGGCAGATACCGCCACATCCGAGAGATGCACGTCATTCTGAGGATGCCGCCCCAGTCTCGTCCTGCCGGACAATTCAACAATCTGTCCTCGGCACTCTCCGTCGATGCCAACCAAGCAGGGGCGTTTTCCCCGAATGTCCATCCCATCTGTAAACGAAATCGCGTTCATAATAGGCACTATGACCTTATTGTTGCGGCCCACCAAGGCCCCTATCCACGTGTATATACCCTTATCGGAGGGCCATCTTGCGCCGAAGCAGGCCCTATTTCGACGGTTCGCCTCACGATTTTGCCGCGGACGCAGAAAACGTTTTGGGGAGCCGCTTGCGCTGTGAGATGGTGCCGGAGGGGGTAGACTGGCGGAGGATCGGGGAAAGGCTGCGAAATGCCGAAGAAAAGGCTGTGTCCGGGACAGGGGCAAAGCGTGGGAAGAGAAATCGGGGCTCCTCGGCGCGCATCTTCATCGCCGTCGACGGTTCCTTCCTCACCGAACCGCCGAGCAGAACGGACGCTTCCGGGACGTCCCTCGAATTCCTACGGGTGGTACAACGGCGGCAAGGCCTCCTGGATCGGACCGAAACGCAGTTTGCCCAGTGTTCCTTCCCGACGCGGGGCCGCCGCTCCGGGTCGTCTTTCCACAGCCGCCGGTTCTCGATGACCGGACGAATCCCGGCCTCGGCCAGGACTTCATGGATTTCGCCGTCATCCGCCGCTCTGTCGTAGGCCAACGTCTGGATCCGACCCTCGGGCATCACGGTCTGGTCCGCGCTCTTGGGACACGCATGCAACGCCGTCGAGTCTCCGGCCGTTCCGGCCCAGGTCCGGCACCCCCCGGCCCAAGCGACGGACCATCTCCTCGAACAGCTCCCGTAGGCCGGTGTTGCGTGGGAGTTCCCCCAGCATGGCCTCGAAACTGACGTGCCGCAGGAGAATCCGCAGCAGCACGACGCCCCACAAGGCATGCCCCGGGTAGTCATCGCGGCCCCGACCGCGATACTGCCGCAGCCCTTCCAGGAGCTTGGCGTCCGGGAGTGAAGCGAGCCGTTGCCGAATCGTGCTCAGGCTGGGACGGTCCTCCAGGCTCTCCCAGGCAAACAAGGGGTTGGGGATGGCGATACGCATCGCAAGTCTCCTTTCTTGGGGCGGCCTCCCTTGTACGAAGCAAGGAATCCCCGCATCAATCCCCGTGTGGTCGAAAAATCCCAAAGAATATCTGCGAGGGCCAAAACCCTGCTGAAATCAGGCCCAATTGCGGGGAACCCCCTCCATCTCAACAACTTCCGCACAGCGCAAGCGGCTCCGTTTTGAGTGCAGGGTATTGCACGCGGGTTTCTCAGGTGCTATGCTGAAGGTACTGGGAAAGCATTATTGACAGGTTGCTTCAGAAAATGGCGATTGGTTAGTCCTTTAGAGGCCCATTTGAGGTGGTGTCTCAGATAGGTTTCCGGGGCGCATCATCATGGCGAAGCTGTCGGATAGAACTGCGGTCCGGATTCATCCGCCCCCACGTACGGTTCCTGGATGAGGGCCTCCCGCAGTTCCGCATAGGGCTCGGCGAAGGCCGCCGAGGCCTTCTGGATGACGTTGACCAACTGCGCGCGGCTAATGGGAATCCCCAGGACATCGGTCCAGAACCGTTGGATGGTGGTATACGACATGTGACAGTCGCCCTTCTGGTAGGCCGCCAAGGCCGAGAGCTTCGGCCCCACCAGGCCGGCCGCCTTGACGGCGACCGGGAACGGGGCGATCACGATCCGCCCGGTACGGGGATTGAGATACTTGCGGGCCCGATGCTCGGTCACGAGGTAAGGCTTCTCAACAAGATCGACCTGTTGCAGGACGAACCACTCGTCCAAGGGGATCAGACCCTGTGCCTGCTTCGGGGACAACTCATAGGGAATGATGGGACCGATGTCCTCCGGGGCAAAGGGGATTCGTTCATGCCGCGGATGCCCCTTCTGGCCGCCGATCTTGCGTTTGTGTCTTCCCCCACGAGTTCCCTTCTTCTGGGGCTTGACAATGTCACTGGAAGGCGGCTTGGACGAGTTGGAGGAGTTCCGCTTCAAGCGAGCGATTTGGTCCTGGAGCTTCTGGTGGTCCGCTCGTAATTGTCGGATGTCACTTTGGAGTTGGGCATTGGTCTGCTCCAGGGCCAAGACCTGAGAGCGAAGCAGATCGTTCTGCAAGCTCAACTGCGATATCGTGACATCCTTGTCTACCATAGACGAGGATATACCAGCTTACCCAGCTTCGCGCTACTCCAAAATCACCGTTCAAAAATGTTTTTTTGCCGCACCTCGTGAATGGCTACGA
>Ga0315275_10001270_pt1 | contig 22078 bp, 21 predicted proteins | sample YL17G03_0_MG_FD_205557 | JGI IMG/M metagenome (GOLD analysis project Ga0315275, IMG submission 205557) | Sediment microbial communities from Yellowstone Lake, YNP, Wyoming, USA - YL17G03_0 | ecosystem: Environmental > Aquatic > Freshwater > Lake > Sediment | place: USA: Wyoming | collected...
AAGCAGCTCGCACTCAAGATAATGGCCAATGCGTCATACGGTTATTTTGGTTATCCGAGGTCCAAGCTTTACTGCCTTGAAATTGCGAATTCGATAACCGCCTTCGGCCGCGACACTATAAAGAACATGAAAGAATTCATAGAGAAAAAATATGGCTACAGGGTTGTTTATGGTGATACTGATTCTCTTATGGTCAAGGTCCCGTTCGACGATCTTGAAGAAATGAGGAAGGCTGGTGAAGAAGTTTCAGCCGGTGCCAAAACAATACTCAAAGGTGTTATGGAACTCGATTTTGAGAAGATATTCAAACGCTTCCTGCCGCTTACAAAGAAACGGTACGCTGCATGGTCATTCGAGATTGCTAACGGCGGCTGGAAGGAGCGCATAGAAACAAAAGGCATCGAAACTGTCAGGCGCGACTGGTGTGAACTGACATCAGAGACGATTGAGAAGGTCCTTGATATAATACTGAAAACGAATGACATCAAGCTTGCCGTGAAACATTTCAAGAAAGTCGTTGATGACATGGCTGCTGGTGAAATACCCATAAACAAGCTAATAATAACCAAAACAATGACCAAAAGGGCGGAAGGCTACAATGGCATCCAGCCGCACGCAGAACTTGTTAAGAAAATAAGCAAGCGCAGCCCGGCTGAAACGCCCGGCATAGGCGACAGGATTGGCTACGTTATAACAAAGGGTCTGGACCTGCTTTCCAGAAGGGCTGAAGATCCGGTGTATGTTATTGAGAAGGGGCTTGAGTTAGATTCAAAATATTATCTGGAAAACCAACTTCTACCGCCACTTGAAAGGATATTCGACGCCCTGGGCATTTCGAAAACAGAGCTCTTGGGTAAAGGAAAGCAAATCGATCTTTTCGGGGCGCTAAACAGCGCGGCTGCCAAGAAAGCAGAAGATCTGAAAGATGTGCCTTTTGACCAGATGACGGGTTTTGTGTGTAAAAAATGCAGCAAGGCTTACGCTCTCCCTCCCCTGGCAGGTGCATGCGAATGCGGCGGGCAGCTATTGTTCTCTTCGATACAGGGCCCTGCAAAAAACATCATCGTCTGATTTTTCATGAAACATGGCACGAACTTCACCATGAAGTATGAACCCCTTTGTTTCCAGTGGAGGTTTCCGTGAACGTTATGAAGGAAATCTTCATTTTATCCGCGTTAGTTTCACTATGAATATGAAACATCCTTCATTTCATGTGGAAGTTTTTGCAAAAATACCATTCTACGTATATCGTTTTTTATATTTTTCACAGGAAATGATGGGGTTAACTGTTTCACGTCTTTTTCATCAGCACCACAACAGGCACGTAAAAGCAGGGTTTAGACCAGAGAAGTAAAGAATGGTTGGTAAAACAAGGAAACCCATCAGATGAGTTCGCTTGACGCCTGTAGAGATCGCAAGCAGTCCCATGAATACCCCTGTTATTGAAATAATGACTCCGGTTGGGTCTGAAAGCAATACCACAAGGGCAGCGAGCGTTAAAAGTATTCCCATGTTCACTTTCATATAATTCACATGCCTGAGCCGCAGCAGCATGAACTTCGCCAGTTTCAGTGTGAATACCGCGGAGACCAGCGACACCATGACGCCAACCGTTATTATGAGACAGATGTCGGTTAGCGTAAGTTTCTCGGTGACCTGCGATACCGCCCAAACAGCGCCGGACCTCGTTTTTCCTATTGTATAGAAGACTATGAACGTGAAGAATACGTTTGACGTGCTTATGCCACCTAGCGCTATGAGAAATTCCTTCACCTTCGCTTTCAGCGCCTGTGATGCTATTATGCCTGTTTGGGATGAACCAAGACCCGGTAGGAAGCCTGCCATCAACCCTGCCAGCAATCCTACAACACTCCCCTTCAACCAACCGCCGTGAATTTCATTGCTGATTTGCTGTTCAGGTATGTTTGTTTTCGACATTAGACTGGTTAGTATCGTACTGATGCCGAAAAGCCCTGTAAGCGCCGGGAACAACGCTGTGTCTGAGAGCAGCGAGCTCAGCGAGATGAAGCCAAAAATACCGGATGCGAGGAATATCAGAGCCGCAGTAAGCCGGTTCTTTTCGGTATAGACCATCCAGGAAACCGCTAATATGAGTATTATGTGGATTAGTGGTCTCAGTGCTATTTGTATGAGCGGCATCATAAAAAAGAGCAACGGTAGGCTTATTGTTGCCAGCAAAATCACACCAAGACCTCCCATGACCGTAAGGAATACTGCCTCATACCCATTGCCTTCCAGAAGCAGCCTGTGTCCTGGCAAGACTGAAAGCACAGACTCCTCCTCAGGCGCACCAAAAATAATGGAAGGTATAAAATCGAAAAACGTGTTCGATATCGCAAGCGAGACTATGAATGCCAGGAGTGCTTGGGCAGGAAGCCATGCAAAAGCGAGCGGTGCCGAAAGCAATATGGCAAAAACCGTGTTAGGATGTATGCCTGGTGCGAGCCCTGTAACCAGGCCGATTGCTAACCCAAGAAGAATTGCCAGCATGATTTCAAGGAACATTATAAAATTTTTCACTAGCGGCTAAAGAAGTTATGTTTAAACATTTTTAAAACCGCTATGCAGCGCTGGTAGGAAGATATTTAAATAATCAACGTAAATTGTTACTATGGTTGACGAAACACGCATGTCTATGGATAAACTCGCAAAGGATATAATAGGAGAAATCATACTCTCAGAAACGCCTGAGCAGGTTCTCAAGAAATGGAGGGTTATATTCGGCTTTTCACAGAAGAAACTCGCCGAGCATATAGGCATAACGTCTTCGGTCATATCTGATTATGAATCCGGCAGGAGAAAATCGCCGGGCATAAAGGTGATAAAGCGTTATGTCAATGCGCTGCTATCGATAGATATGAAAAGAGGTGGCATGGTCATAAAAACATTCGCGCAAGCGTCAAGCCCGGCCACACTATCGAAAGCAATAATAGACATACGCGAGTTTTCGAACGGCGTACATGTCGAAGACTTCTGTAGAAAGATAAACGCCCCCATAATTACAAAAGGCGCCCCGACTGACAGGATAATATACGGTTATACTATTGTCGACTCCGTGAAGGCCATACTGGAACTTTCACACACCCAACTCATACAACTGTACGGAGCGACGACACAGCGAGCGCTACTGTTCACGGGCGTGACAACGGGCAAAACGCCGCTAGTTGCCATAAAGCTCACTGGACTCCAGCCTGGCCTGGTAGTGCTTCACGGCATAGACAAGGTGAATGAAGTTGCCATGAACATCGCTGAAGCAGAGGCGATACCAGTCGCTTTATGCAGGATCGAATCCATAGAAGAGATAATGAGCATGCTGAAGGAGATACAATAAAAGGCGATGTTCACGCTCACATCTTCTTTATTTCACATTTAACTTCATCGCCTATCTCGACTATGCCGTAATACCCTTCGTAAACAACGCCCGGATAGAATAGTGTGGTTTTGCCGAGTTTGTCTGTACCACCGGCTTCATGTATGTGTGCGGATATGGCAAGCAGCGGCTTCTTCTCTTCTATAAACTTGCGCACCGCCTTCGAGCCGACGTGCTCACCGGTCTCAACTTTGTCCAGATTAGTGCCGAAAGGCGGGTTATGAACGATTAACACAAACTCACCTTTCACGTCCTTTACCCTTTTTTCAAGCGCAGCGTCTATCTCCTCTTCGGTTGGCTCGAACTTGGTGTTGAACGGCGTGGCCGCTCCGCCAAAGCCGACAAACTCCATGCCTTTGACTTTTTTGATTTTTTCATGAAGGTTTACGTCATATTCTTCAAAAAGGTCCACTATTTCGTATGGCTCGTGGTTGCCGGGTATGCAGAGGACAGGCTTTCCGAAGGAAAGTAGCTTGTGAATAATAAGCTCCGCGATGTCGGCTTGTGTGAAGCCTTCCGGGATGTTGTACATGTCCGTGAAATCGCCCGGACATATGATAAGATCAAAATCCTGCCTCATGAGCTTGTCGACAATCCCTGAAAATTTCTCAAACTCACCGTGTATGTCGGCAACAACAAGTATTTTCAACATAATAATTGTTTGGCGAAACTAATATTAAATCATAGCTTGCCGAAGCCGACTTCTTCACCGTCATATTCGGCAAAGCTTTCGCTGTCCGTTGATATTATAAGCACGCCCCTGTAGTTCTTTGTCCAGTTTCTCTTGTTATTGAACAGCCAGAACATGTTCGGTATATCGTCTATCAGGTTGTCTACCACACCATCTTCGGGTATGAGCCTTTTCTTAAGAATTCTGACAGCGTCCTCTTCTTTTATTTCACCAGGAGCGGAATAGGCAGTTATTGCCATTTCGCTGCTGCCTTTGGATATTTTTACTGTTCCGAGCCTCCCAAAACCCGTTATTATGTTGCACTTCCTCTCTGTTTCAGGGCAGACTATCACACCAGGCATGCCTTCGTCTTTCACTTTCGTCGTCAGTGTTATTCTTATACCAACAGGCTCCGGATTGTTTTCCAGTGGTATATCCGGCCATATTGTCTGGTTTGGGAAGAAGCTGTTTTCTTTAAAGAATCCCTTAACTCCAAGCGTGTCCCCGGGTTTTATGTCCCTGTTTTCTGAAACTACTTCCGCTTCGCCGGTCACGTCCTCGAGCGTGAAGCCGCGGCCGGTGATTTCCTTGACCCTGCCTATTATTGTAACCTCGGAAAACACCTTCTTGCCCTTGTTTATGGAGGTCGCTTCGGTTTTCTTGAGTATCGCATCCCTGAGGAATTCGAATTTCCCGCCGGAGATTTTTATGAATTGCTCGCATGATATCCTGCCGGACTTTGGTTTGACGATGGTGAAATCATCCTTCTTTCCCCCGCCCAGTTTTTTTTCCAGCAGATGCATGTAATTTTTTTCATTGACTTCCACGAACTCTTCCGGTGAAAGCATGACGCCGTTCTTAAGAAAAAGCTCAAGTATGTCCTTTTTTTCCATAATTATCAATGCCACGCTCAGGCAAACTCCGTACCGAAAAGTTTCTCGATTTTTTCTATTGTTTCATTGGAAAGACCGACGTTTATCTCCCTTGTCCTGCCGTAGCGCCCCTTTGAAATGACTTTTGCGTTGACTATGCCGAACATGTCCAGTTCTGAAATCAGGTCGGAAATCCGTCGCTGTGTGAGCGGCTTCAGGTTGTTTTTTTTGCAGGTGTCGACATAAACGTCGTAAATATCGCCGGTCTGCACGCCTTTGCTGCCGCCCTTGAACAGTTTGATTATGGAAACGAGAACGCACTGTGATTGCTTGGGTTGGTTTTGTATAATCTCGATGGTCTTGTCCATGTCCAGTTTGCGCTCTGCCATGTCGACGTGTTCCTCAGTGATGATGTTATTACCTAGGCGCTCAGCTATTTCGCCGGCGACTCTTAACAGGTCCAGTGCTTTCCTTGCGTCACCGTGCTCCTGGGCGGCAAGCGCGGAACATTTGGCTATGACGGACGGCGATACCACGCCTTCATTGAACGCCAGGGCGACACGCTCTGTTAGTATGTCCCTTATTTCATTCGCGTTGTAAGGCGGGAATACTATTTCCTCTTCAGAAAGCGATGATTTTACGCGCGGATCAAGGTCGTTTATGAAGGATATGTTATTTGATATGCCGATGACCGTAAGCTTTGCATTTTTTAGATCCTGGTTTATCCTGGTAAGATTGTAAAGCACGCCATCGCCAACCTTGCTTACAAGAGCATCGACTTCGTCTAGTACGAGCAGAACGTTCTGCTTTTTTTCATCGATAAGTTTATAGAATTGGTTGTAAAGCTGGTTCGTCGGCAGGCCAGTGAAGGGAACTTCAACGCCAAAATTTAATATAAGCTGCGAGAGCATGCGGTATTCTGTGTCGGAAACCTTGCTCATCTTGCAGTTTATGTAGATTGTTTTGATGTTTTCGCTGCCGTTCTTCTTGGCGGCCTCTAGAAGCTTTGATGTTGTGTGCTGCGTGCACAGCGACTTTCCGGTGCCGGTTTTCCCGTATATGAAAACATTTGATGGTTTTTCCGCCCTTAAAACAGGAGCGAGTATCATGCCAATCTGATTTATTTGCGCGCCCCTGTGTGGGATTGTGTCTGGTGTGAATTTGATTGAAAGTATGTCTTTTTGCCTGAATATTGATTTCTTTTCAACATAGGTTTGGAATATTTCCCCCAATGATTTCTGGGCCATGGTTTTCCATATGAAATCGGGGTTTAAATGCTTTTCTCCATAACACCTACGTTTCTTGTGGAAACATCTTAAAATTTCCTATGGAAAAATATAACATTGTTATAGTACGTATAGTTAGAAGTGAATTAAGAAGAAGAGAAAAAAAAGAAAGTTCCATGAGAAACGAAGGTCATATGGTCTTTTTCTTATATTTTCTTATTTTTTTAGTAGCATCTTCGATGCGATCCATGGCCTTCTCTATTTTTTTATAGGAAGTCGCGAAAGAGCATCTAATATAGCCTTCACCACACCTGCCAAACTCTGTACCAGGGACGACAGCAACCCTTGCGTTTTTTAAAAGCCACCTGGAGAAATCAAACGAAGACATACCAAAACTCTTTATGTTGGGGAAGGCATAAAACGCGCCTTTGGGCTCAACACAAGAAAAACCGGGGATTTCGTTCAGCCTTTCGATAATGAGTCTTCTGCGTCTGTCGTATTCCTTTACCATCTTGGCAACATAATTTTGCGGGCCGCGCAAAGCCGCGAGCGCCGCCTCCTGTGATATGGTTGGCGCGCAAACGCTCGTGTAAATGTGCACCTTCTTCATAGCATTTATTATGTTTTCGGGGCCGGCGGCGTAGCCTACCCTGAAACCAGGCATGGCGTATGTTTTCGAAAAAGACTGCAGCGTCAGGACGCGGTTTTCCATACCATTAAGCGAACCGAGTGATATGTGTTTTTCGCCGGTATATATGAGTTTTTCATAAGCTTCGTCAGATATGGCCAGCAGGTCGTACTCGCAAACAAAATCAGCGACCTCCTCGAGCGTTTTCTTTTTGTAAACAACACCGATCGGGTTTGATGGCGAATTTATTATCATAACGTTCGTTTTTTCCGGGAGTATCGCCTTCTTCGCTTCCTCGATGTCAAACTGGAAGCCATTTCTTTCATGGTGCGGGATACACAGAGGCATACCATTAAGAATTTCCACCGTGGGCGTGTATGCAAGGAAACCCGGGTCAGGGACAAGCACACCCTCACCGGGATCGATGGTGCACATGAGCGCCATCATTATCGCCTCGGTCGAGCCGACTGTCACAATAACCTGGTCCGGGGAGATGTTGATTTTGTTGTCCTTCTTCAGCTTCCTGGCTATCGCTTCTCTCAGTTCATGCCTGCCAGCTGATGGGGAATAATGTGTGTAGCCTTCTCTCAGTTTTTTGCACGCGAAGTCTATCACGTGTTTAGGGGAATCGAAATCCGGCTCGCCGGGACCGAGAGAAATTATATCCTTACTCTCCTCTGCAATCTTTATGAGCTCGCCGATGGTTGAGAGCGGAAGTTCCTCCTCACGCTCTGAAATTATTTTGCGGGAAATTATTTTTCTAAGTGGCATAATAATATATTCTCCTTGGCAATAATATCTCTGAGGGCAAATTATGGGCAAGCTTGATGGTTTCTTCAATCCGAAATCAATCGCTGTTATCGGCGCTTCCAGAGATCAGAGCAAGATAGGCCACGTTGTCATGCGCAATATGGTGGAGGGCGAATTCAAAGGCAAGGTATTTCCGGTCAATCCAAACACGAACAAGATACTTGGCATTAAATGTTACCCCAGTGTCACCAAGATAAAGGAGCGCATAGACCTTGCCGTCATATCGATACCTGCGGCGTTGGTGCCCAAAGCGCTGGAGGAATGCGGTAGGAAGGGGATAAAGAACGTCATCATAATAAGCGGAGGCTTTAAGGAAATCGGGAACGTCGAACTCGAAAAAAAGCTGAGCGAAATCGCCAAGAAGCACAAGATAAGGATAATCGGTCCGAACTGCCTCGGTGTCTTTGACCCCAGCAGCGGGGTCGACACGGTCTTCCTCCCGCGCTATAAACTCGGAAGACCCAAAGGCGGCGATATTGCGTTCATAACCCAGTCCGGCGCAGTCGGCTCCGTCGTAATAGACTGGATGGCGAGAAAAGGATACAAAATGTCGAAATTCATATCATATGGCAATGCCATCGATGTCGATGAAGCGGATATCATCGAATACTTAATCAACGACAACAAAACAAAGGTCATATGCGCCTATTTCGAGGGCGTAAAGGAAGGGCGCAAATTTTTCGACATAACCAAGAAAATGGTTGGCAAAAAGCCCATAATAGTTCTCAAGGGTGGTACCACATCCGCAGGGACGAAGGCGGTCTCGTCGCACACTGGTTCGCTTGCAGGCTCATCCGAAGTTTATTCTGCCGCCTTTAGACAGGCAGGCATTATACAGGCGAATGACATGGAGGAGCTTTTTGATTATGCCCGCACGCTTAATTCGCTGCCTAAACCGAAGTGCAACAGGGTCCAGATAATCACTGACGGAGGCGGTTTCGGCGTTCTGCTCACTGATAATATAATAAAGGATGGTTTATCGCTCGCAACGATGACAGATGAGAAGATAGAAGAGATGCGCAAAAAAATGCCGCCTTATGTGGTGCTGAAAAACCCGATTGACCTGACAGGAGACGCCGATGAAGAGCGGTACCAGTACGCGATCACTGCCGCCATCGAGGACCCGAACGTTGACATAATCGGGCTTATAGTCCTTCTTCAGGTGCCCAGGCTAGGCGGAGAAATAGTTGACACCATAATAAACGCCTTCAAAACCAGCAGCAAGCCAATATTTGTGATTTCGGCTGGAGGCGATTACACAGAAGTCCTGAAAAAAACGCTTGAAGACATAGGCATCCCAACATTTTCCTACCCGCAGAGCGCTTCAAAAGCCATGAGGGTTCTTTATGAATTCGGCAAGGAAAAAAACAACAAGAAGTGCAAGAAGAACAAAGGCAAGTAGGGCCATAATAATCGGAGCAGCAGGCCGCGACTTTCACAACTTCAACGTTTTCTTCCGTGGCAACCGTGATTACGAAGTAGTGTGCTTCACCGCGGCTCAGATCCCCGACATTTCCGGGAGAACGTATCCCAAGGAGCTCGCAGGCAGGCTCTACCCCAAAGGCATTCCAATATTCGATGAGAAAGACCTGCCGCAGCTTATCAAAAAATACAGCGCAGATTTGGCCGTGCTTTCATATTCCGACCTTTCTTTCAATGATGTCATGCACAAGGCAAGCTTGGTAAATGCATGTGGAGCAGATTTCGTGCTACTTGGCAACGAAAAGACAATGCTCAAGTCAAGCAAACCAATCATATCAATTTGTGCTGTGCGGACAGGCTGTGGCAAATCGCAGACCACGCGCAAAATTTCCATGATACTGAAAGGCATGGGGCGCAGGGTTGTTGTGGTCCGCCATCCGATGCCTTATGGCGACCTGAGAAAACAGGCATGCCAACGCTTCGCTTCGTATGACGACCTGGCAAAAAACGAATGCACCATCGAGGAACGCGAAGAATACGAGCAGCACATCGCGAACGGTATAGTTGTTTATGCCGGCGTGGACTACGAAGCGATTCTGCGCGCAGCCGAGAAGGAAGCCGACATAATTCTATGGGACGGCGGCAACAACGACACGCCTTTCTACAAGCCGGACCTGCACATCGTGGTCGCGGACCCGCATCGCGCAGGGCACGAACTCGCGTATTATCCGGGGGAAACGAACCTGCGCATGGCGGACATCGTGATAATAAACAAGGAAAACACGGCAAAACCGGAAAATATTCAAAAGGTGCTTGAAGACATAAAGAAAGCCAATCCCACCGCCAAAATAATGCACGCGGACTCTGAAGTCTCAGCGGACGACCCGGCGAAAATAAAGGGAAAGAACGTGCTCGTCGTGGAGGACGGCCCGACGCTCACGCATGGAGAAATGGCATATGGCGCTGGCTGGGTCGCGGCCCAGAAATTCGGAGCGAAGTCTGTTGTCAAGCCAAAGCAATACGCCATCGGCACAATAAAAGAGGCTTATGAAAAATACAAACAGATTTCCGACGTGCTGCCGGCGCTCGGTTACGGCGAACACCAGACCAGAGAACTTGAAGAAACGATTAACAAAATACCCTGCGATTCAGTCATCATCGCGACGCCATTCGACCTCACGAGACTGATAAAGGTAAACAAGCCAGTGGCCCGTGTAACATACCACCTCGAAGAAAAAGGCAGACCAGACCTCAAGGATATTCTAAAAGATTTTGTGAACAGGCTGTAAATATAAAACTTTTCAATAAAGCTACTTCATGCCAATGTCCCTGAAAATTAAATTCCCTCTAGGGATGAATACACCCGACAATGTAAACACTTTGCAAGAAACCATTATACCATACTTCTCCCATCTTGGCGTTGACATTTTCGCGTATAACTTCAATCACGTTAATCCTGATCACATGATTTGTTACAGAGGGCCTTTAAACAGAAAGGCTGAAAAGTTTTTAGAACATTTAAGGGACGAAGGTTTACAAATCGAGGTAAATGAGTATCAACCGCCATCTTTGGATTAAAATTCTAAAACACAGCTTCTATTTTTTTGACTTCATCAATCGGCGCACAAATCGTCAGAATGTCGCCCTCCATGATTTTTGTTTCGGGTTTGGGGGTGTGAAGCTTTTCGTTCCTGTAGATGCAGGTTATTGAGAAGTCTTTCGCGGCTTCAGCAACAGTCTTGTTCACGAGTTTCGATTCTTTGCGCACGCTGATTTCGAATATTTCCGCCCTGCCCCCGGCGGTGAAGCCGACAAGGGGCTTACCCGGCCTTTCAATCGCTTTCTTGAAGGCATGCACAACAGTAGCGGTCGCATCGATAAGGCTTTCGATACCCGCCTTTGAGAATTCCTTTTCGCTTTCCTGCCTGTTTATTCTTGAAACGATTGTCGGAACTTTGGCTTCTTTTGCTAGCATGCAAACCAAAACATTAACCTTATCGTCGTTGGTGGCGGCTATTACAATGTCAGTCGAATCGATGTTAGCGTCCCTAAGCATGCCCTTTTCAGAGCCGTCGCCCTGTAAGACAAGCGCATCCAGGCTTTCGGCGAGTTCTTCCGCCACCCGCTCGTTTTTCTCTATGAGAACGACGTCATTCCGTTCCTTGACAAGGACTTTTGAAAGTGCCTCACCAATCTTCCCCCCGCCGACCACTATAATTTTCATGTTAATACATTAACTCCTTTATTATTTAATTTATTTCCGGATGCTTTCACCAGACAGTTACGCTCAGTCTCGCTACATTGCCCTCATACAAACCCATCCTCCCAACCTCGGCCTTTGTGGTGTTTCTTGGCATTCTGGGTCCGCAATCCAGCAGCAAAAAACCGCTACTGGGGACGCTAAGCTCGATTTTTATATCATTAGGTAGTGTGCCGAAACTAGCGGTTTCATACATATAGAACGCCTCCGCGAGTTTTTTGTAGTTCGCATCTCCGCAGTAAGTCGAATTGAAAAAATAAATCTTTGATGCGTTGAAGCGTTCGCCGTCTGTCAGGCTAAGGTTAGTCCGCCCTGCCATAAGAATTTCCGATACCTGAAAAGCCTTACTCTGGAGCCTGTTCTGGTAGAATTTGTTCTTGAAATCGGATACGTTGAAATTGAGGTAATTTATGGAATAAATTATTATGGTGAAGAAAATCAGGCCCGCTATTATGAACTCGAAAACCATCTGTCCCTTCATAGTTTATACTTTTCAGGCTGTCAATAAAAATAAATGCTCACACACCAAATAATATATTGTCATGAAAAAGATGATAGCCATTTTCGCGCTGCTTCTGGTGGTTTTCAGCTCCGGCTGCACGGTACCCGGCCTTGGCATAGAAATACCCGGCCTACCTGACATATTCGGTACAGGTGTTAACGTGAACGAACAGAGGCATGACATAATTTCGATAGAAACGCTGGACGCGATTCCGTCGACGACCGTCCGCTCGGGCCAGTCCATACGCCTGCGCGCGGTTGCCAAGGACCTTCAGAAACCCGAATACAACCCCGTGGAGGACGTTGAGATAGGGCTTTACAACTCATGTGACATGTTTGAAGTTAGTGGCGAGTTCTGCTCCAACTCCGACAAAGGAAAACCCGACTGGGACGACCAGAGCACGAAAAATTATAATTACTGCAAAGTCAAAATGTATCCGCAGTCAACTGTGCTGGTCGAATGGAAGCTTACCGCTAAGGACATAAATGTCGAAACCCCATGCAAGATAGGCGTGATGACAAGATACAAATACAAGACATACGCTTCGGCATCAGTCACGTTCGTAAACAAGGCGGAACTTGAGAGACTTGTGAACGAAGGCAAGAGTTTTTCTGAAACAAGCACTCTCACGGTAGGCGAAGGCCCGGTAAAACCTTATATTGAGGTCCTCAACCAACCGATAGTGATTGATGTTACTAATGTCAGTGACCAGAACAAAGGCAGTGGTATAATGAGCTTCTGGGTCGAGAACAAAGGCGGCGGAATAATAGACATGAAGACAGCGTCATCCGCAGATGGCAACACCATATTTGAAAACTGCCCACAGAACAAAGATACAAAAGGTCCGCAGCCGCTATGTCTTAACATAAGCACATCAGCTTCCGGCGTTAGTGAAAACATCATGGCAATATCGGCCGATGGCAAAACAGACACCATAGAAAATTGCATGAAGAAGCACATTGAAAAAACGGGCCAGGCCTACAGCCTCAACTTCATAGGCAAGGCGACACCAAAATATTCCTGCTCCATAACGGTTCAGGACTCGAGCAGAATAAAGCAGGAAACGACCTACCAGATAATGGCGGATATCAGCTATTATTACAAGTTCACGAAAGAGTTGTCTATCACGGTTCAGCCAAAAATAAAGCTCTGAAAGCTATAAAAGCTTATTCCTGTATAAAATAAATATGGCAGACTTAATCAAAAATGCGAGATTCCTTTTGCTGTTATGCGTAATAGCAATAGTAGTGACAACTTCTGGTTGCACAACAGGAACAACAGGAACAACGACAGGAGGGCCAGGTTTAGTCATAGAGACATTTCAGCCATCGCTCGCCAACATCGATTCGGGCGAAAACGTCGGACTGCAGTTAGAAGTAAGGAACATGGGAGGCTACAATGGCCAATTGGGTAATGGTGTACCGGCGATCGCCGAGGTTATGTCAATCGATCCAACTGAATGGATGATCAGCCCGTCTACAGTCGTAGACCTTGGAGCATTGCTCATACCCGACCCTGATTCCCAAACACCAGGCGGTCTCGGCAAGGCCAATTGGCAGCTCATTGCACCGCCCCTTAAGAGAGGCAACACGAAACCATACGAGATTAGAGCAAGGGTTTACTATCCATATGAGGACAATGTGAGAAAGTCTGTATGGTTCGTGACAGCCGAAGAACTCAGAAGAATAGTCCAGTCTGGGGATGCCCTTGCAAGCGAGGCTCAGACACAATCTGCAGGACCTCTTACAGTGACAGTCAACACAGGAACATTCGTAAAGGCTCAGGAATTCAAGGATTCCCACTTCCAGCTACAAATAAAGATAGACAATACAGGTGGAGGCCAGGTGAGGGGAAAAGATTACCCGGTTGCGATATCAGTGGAATGGCCGCAATGGGTAATGCCCGTGGGAGGTTATTGCCCGGCACAGACGCAATGGATAATACCTCTTTACAATGATGTACCAGCAGGGCTTCCTCAACCAGCAGGAACTTTCGTGACGCTTTGGAACGGAAGATCAACAGACGTCACGTGCGAGTTCAGCATCCTTGAACCACCTTCCAGCAGGACTTCAGGGGAATTCAAGATACACCTTGGCTACATCTACTCCATTGACGAAGTAACGCAAATAACAGTAAAAGGCACGGAAGAAATCTAGTCATTTGTCTTTTATCCTTTTTTATTTGTTTTTTCAAATTATATAATATGCATTACAAAAAGCCCGCGGCGTTTTTACCAGTTATTTTTTTAGCGGTCATTGCTATTTCCGGCTGCACCTTCCAGTTACCAAGCGGCTTAGATCCTTTCAACTCAAACACGCCTTCACAGACCGGTGCCATGATAGAAGAATTCACCCCGGATTACAGCAGCGTCCACTCTGGCGAGGAAGTGACTTTCAGGATGAAGGTCAAAAATACCGGTTCCTTGAAACTGGAAAATGGGTTTGCCGAGCTTCTTGGTCTTGACCAGGTATGGCAGAAGGGTCAGGGAGTTTTAATAAATAACGGCGAGACATTCCCGGATGAGGAGGCATGCCGCTACACTGCCAAAAAAATAATGCTGCTGCCGGAGGATGCGGAAGCCGGAACAACGGGAGGCGAAACCACATGCACGTGGAGATACTCCGCGCCTTCTGTCGCGACCGGCCTAAGCATAGCTGCAAAGCCGAGGGTAAGATTTTACTATTCATACAAATCATCCACAGTCAAGACAGTCACGCTTGCGTCAAGGGAAGAGCTTAAGGCAATTGAACAACAGGGCAAGGCGCTCCCGATGGAATCATATTCGAAAACAAAATCGCCAATATCAATAGAAGTTGAAGCCACGACACCCATAAGAACATATGGCGAAAAGGTGGAATTCCCGATTGTTATTACCGTTAAGAATGTCGGCGGAGGCACTGTTTGCAGGGGAGGGAGTACCGACTGCAAAAAACAGAACCCGGCAGGAGCCGGAGAAAATGACAACTGGAACAAAGTCGACATAAAAATAATTTTGCCAAATGGTCAGAGCTTCGCCCAAGGTTCATGTGACGCAACTGGCTTGCAACTGATAACATTTGTCGGCAATGATCCCCAGACGTTCTCCTGTAAAATAGTTGCTGACATGGCAAACCAGATTGGCATAGTTCAAAAACAAATAGAAGTCACTTCAAGTTACGGTTATTTCATCGACAAGACCACTGAAATCAGCGTTTTCCCTTCGGCCGAGCCCATAACGTCGCCAACACCGGCCGGTAATAAATAAAAACGTTCGAGTGCATGTTATAAACATGAACAATAAAATGGCAGCTGTTTTTGCAGTATTGTCTATTTTAGTAGTCATCTTATCTTCGGGATGCACAAGCTTTGGTAGCACCAATACAGGAAGCGGTCAGGGCGTCATCATAGAAAATTTCGAGACTGATTTCCAGAAGGTCTATTCCGGTGAAAAATTTCAGCTGCAAGTTAAGGCCAAAAATATAGGTTCAGTCGACGCTGAAAAAGTATTACCAACACTCTATAACATAGGAAAAACTGTTAGCGGAAAAAACGTCGAAATTTCATGCACCAATACATGCCCGGAAAATTTTAAAATGCTCGCGCCCGATTTAGAGAGAGGAACAGAAGGTGAAACAAAAACATGCTCATGGGATTGTACCGCTCCCACCAGCGTGCCAAAGGGGCTTTCTGTCACTTTCAACCCAAGCGTCAGGCTGTATTATTTTTACAGGACAAGTACGATAAAATCAGTCACTCTGGCTTCACGTGATGAACTAAGATCAGTACAAAACCAGGGGAAAACTCTGCCGAGCGAAACCATAAGCACTAGCATCGGACCTGTCCAGCTCAATGTTGTTGTGAATGGCCCCATAAGATATTCCGAAACTGATGGAAAGGTAGCGTTCCCCATAAACATAATAATACAAAACACTGGGGGCGGTGTGGCATGTGAAACGCTGACAAATGGATGCCAGGACAACAAAAACTGGGACAAGGTCGCATTATTTTTCAACGAGGACGGCGAAAACTCTGCAAGGCTCCTGTCATGCGACATAAGCGGAAGCTCCGGGCAGGGCATTACGGCCGATCTTTGGAAAGGCCAGTCAAAAACACTCGCGTGCGAAGTGGAGATGGACGTTCCAAAAACCGCAGGTTTTGTGCAAAAAAACCTGAAATTTGACATTGAGTATGACTATTTCGTGGACGCAAGCACAGCCATCGAGGTCATAGGTAAATGAATTTTCAGAAATCACCGAGTGTTTTCTGCGGCTTTTTGCTCATATTTTCATATTTTGATGTTTTTCTGCTCTGGCCAGTGTCTATTTCCCCATAAACACCATCGTAACCCGGCTTTATCTTCATTTTGCCGTTTCTGGCGCATAAAACCATGGCGGCAATTTTCTCATTTGTCGTGTTTTTTATTTCTTCGCTCCCTGCATCCAGCAGAACATTCAACTCTGAGCCGAATGCATTTATCAGCTTGTTATATTCCCCCCATACTTTTGCCGAACCCACGTTCGCTCCCATAACCGATGAAATGATTTCAGAGAGCGGCACAAGCGAGCGGAATGGTCTGGCGTTTTCAGGCACGTGGCCGTCATTCCTGTCAGCAAGCTCCTCGATTCTGTGCAGCACGCCTATCGTGAGTTCGCGCTTGCAAACCGGGCAGATATTTCGCAACTTTTCGCTTTCCTTCGGAGCGAGCGAGATGTTGCAGTCCCTGTGGCCGTCGAAATGGTATTTGCCGTATGAAGGGTCGACCTCTATGGTTTCTGCAAGGCCCTCCTTTGTTTTGAGCGCCTTTATCATGTTGTCATAACTCAGTTCTTTTAACTCAAAAATCGTTGCTTCCCTGCCTATGCGCCATGGCCAGAACGAGTGCGAGTCCGAAAATGAAACCAGCGCGAACCTGTCCAACTGTGAGAGCCTCCAGTTCATTGCCGGGTCTGATGAAAGCCCCGTTTCGAGCGCATGGATGTGTTTTGTCTGATCCTGAAAGCAATCCTCAATACGATTAAATCCCGACTTCGAACCGAACAAGGAAAACCACGGTGTCCATATGTGCGCCGGGATTATCTCATTCCTCGGGTTTATTTCCTTTAGCATTTCAACCAGTTCAGGCGAAGGAATGCCGCATATGGGTCTGCCGTCGGACTCGATGTTGACCCTCCTCCTAATAAGCGCTGAATTTACCTGCTCAACAGTTGCCAGATCAGGGGAAAGAACAACGTTATGAATTCTTCTTACTTGCCCGTCCTGGCTGTATATGCTGGATATTTCTGCAGAGAGAATGAAGTGGAAACCATCTTTTGTTTTAAGAACTCCGCTCCCATCCTCTTCCATTTCATCTTTCACTTCACGCAGCCATGAAGGATGTGTGAAATCACCGGTTCCAAGAAGGTTCACGCCCTTGATGTGCGCATACTTCACGAGATTGGCTACATTGAGATCGCTGCTTGTCGCTCTCGAGTAGCGTGAATGGATGTGAAGGTCGGATATAATCTTCATAGCAAGTTTTTCTTTTTATTCTTTTTATAAGATGTTTAGCAGTTCTGGTCATGACAAACCAACAATATTTAATAAAATCCACATAACTTATCTTTATGGAGCACTTGATGTTTTTCGTCATTATTTCCATACCGCTGATTGCGCTTTACATTTATGACAAAAAAAACATCACCAAGTATGCCGGTATAGGGGTTCTTGCAATAATTTTTGATTTGATATGGGATCCTATAGGAATGAGCTTTGGTCTATGGTACTACAGCTCACAACCGCAGGTGCTGAACATGTCGATTTACATGCTTTTGATGTATATACACTATCTTTCTTTCTGCTATTTTTTGGGCAATAAGACAAATGAATGGGTGATTAAAAAATGGAAATAGGTTCAGTGCTTATATGGTATTTGCTTTTTTTCCCACTCTTTGCATTAGGCTTCACTTTTGTGATTTGTAAAAAAAGGGAGATGCGCTATATTTTTTACTTCATATTTGGCACCGCCTTTGGCTTCGGTGTTTTTGATGCACCATCTGTTGCATTGGGTTATTACACGTATTCAACAGACCCGTATTTATTGCCGGTATATGGCGTTCCATTAACAATAGCCCTAGCCGAAGGTTTCGCAGTGGCCGTAACTATATACGTTTATGAATATCTGGCCGGATTAAGAAAAAAGTGGGCTCATGGGGATTCGAACCCCAGACCTCCGGCTTTCCTAGTTTAATAGGTTAAAGCATGTCAGGCTAACGCCTGACGGTCATATAAGACCGGCGCTCTAACCAGCTGAGCTATGAGCCCATTCAGCAGTGGACAGCTTATGAAACAAGTGCAGGTTGCCGCCCAATCTTTACTATATTGGGTTAGTCGTTTAAATTGCTTGCCGGCCCATTATAGTTAACAGGATATTGAGGAAAAAATTTATAAATAACCCATATATATTCTCTATATCTCTCGTTTCATTACAAACCGGCTAAAAACCGGCATAGTGGATGATTAGAGGAAAATAAAAAGAGGTGATTTTATGAATGGAGTGCAATCGGTACAGCCGATTTTTATACTACCTGAAGGAACACTGAGGACTAGGGGAAAGGAGGCGCACAAGAACAATATAGCTGCAGCGAAGCTCGTCGCAGACGCAGTGCGCACGACGCTCGGACCCAAGGGAATGGACAAAATGCTCGTGGATTCACTTGGCGATATCACGATAACGAATGACGGCGCGACCATACTCAAGGAGATGCAGATAGAGCATCCGGCCGCGAAGATGATGGTCGAGGTCGCGAAAACTCAGGATGAGGCAGTAGGCGACGGCACTACGACGGCAGTCATACTTGCGGGAGAATTACTTGCAGAGGCGGAGAAGCTTCTTGACCAGCAGATACACCCCACCGTCGTGACCAAAGGTTACAGGCTTGCAAAAACGAAAGCACTTGAAGTCGTGGAAAAGCTTGCAAAAAAAGTTACCATAGAAAATGAGGAAACGCTTAAAAATATAGCTAATACCGCCATGACCGGGAAATCAGCTGAGCGCGCATCAGAAAAACTTTCGGATCTTGCTGTGAAAGCCGTCAAGAAAATCGCCGAGGTCAAGGACGGAAAGGTATATGTTGACACGGAAAACGTAAAAATAGAGAAGAAGCAGGGCGGTTCTATGAGTGATACTGAGCTTATAGACGGAATAGTCCTTGATAAGGAAGTCGTTCATTCCTCGATGCCCAAAAGGCTCGAGAAAGCTAAGATAGTACTCATAGATTCTGCGCTAGAAGTCAAGGAGCTCGAAGGCGACGCGAAAATAAGCATAGACTCTCCAGAGAAGCTACAGGCATTCTTGGACAGCGAAGAGCGCACAATACGCGACATGGTCGACATGATAATAAAATCCGGGGCGAATGTCGTTTTCTGCCAGAAAGGAATAGATGATGTCGCGCAGCATTATCTGGCGAAAGCGAACGTAATGGCTGCCAGAAGGGTCAAGAAATCGGACATGGACAAGCTGTCAAGAGCGACAGGAGCGAAGGCCGTGACTAATCTCAAGGACATAAGCAAGAACGACCTCGGTTTCGCTGGTGTGGTCGAGGAAAAGAAAATAGCCGGCGAGGAAATGATATTCGTGGAGAAATGCAAGGAACCGAAGGCGGTTACGATACTCATCCGTGGTGGTAGCGAACACGTAATTGACGAAGTCGAAAGGGCGATGGAAGACGCTGTAAAGGGCATAGGCGCATCGCTTGAGCTCGGCAAAATCGTCGCTGGCGGCGGCGCCGTTGAAGTCCAGCTGGCGAAAGAGCTAAGGAAATACGCGGAGTCATTCAAGGGCCGCGAGCAACTTGCAATAAACGCTTTTGCGAACGCTATGGAAGTTGTGCCAAGAAGCCTCGCTGAAAATGCAGGACTAGACCCCATAGACAAACTTGCCCTGCTGAGATCAGAGCATGACAAGAACAGGCTTACAGTAGGCCTTAATGTCATGACGGGCGAGGTCCAGGATATGATGGCGCTTGGTGTCATAGAGCCACTCAAGATAAAGATACAGGCGATAAAGAGTGCCGGTGAAGTGGCTGAGATGATACTCAGGATAGATGATATCATATCCGCAGGATCAGGTGGCAGCAAAATGCCACCCATGCCTGGTGCAGGTGGCATGCCTGAGGACTATTAATAACAATCAAAAAGTGGCCGGATAACGGCCCTACCTTCTTTTTATCATGAAAAATTATTTATATGGAGAGAGCCAACTATTTATTATGGCATCAGACATTTCCAGTTCGGACGATGAATTCGAGATAATACCAACTTCGCCTATCAGAAGGCTTGAAAAAAGGATTGAAAAAGTGGAGGGTGGTTCCTATTCTTCCGAGGTTAGCAGACTCATAGAACAGGTAGTGGACCTTATAAAGTCAAACCAGAAGATAATAGACAATTCGATAAAGGCCAACAACGACCTTATATCCGAGGTCTCAAAGCTGCCGAAAAAAATTGATGACCTTATTCTAGAAATGAGGGAATTCATGAAACTCCTTAAGATATCGGCGGAAGAGGAAGAGGTCTCTAACGTTTCGAAAGAGGTAATGTCACCGCTTGTTGATAAACTGAGTGAACTAATAGAGCAGAACAAAAGGAACTCCGAAACGAATCAGGCAGTTCTGACTACGTTGGGAATCATAGAAAAGCGACTGAAAAGGTTTTATGCACCATCGCCACCAATGGCCCCAATGAGACAATCCTCTGAATACAGGGTATAATACAGTGTATAATCCGAATGATTAAAATATCACAATATAATAAAGGAGGTCAAACATGAAGGGTATAACGCCAATAATATCCGTAATAATACTTTTACTAATAACCGTAGGCTTGGCAGCTGCTGCGTGGACTTACATGGGCAATTTCTTCAGTTCAATAACAGCCAAAACCATAGAAGTTCCGACGCAGAAGTGCATAAATGGTAATGATGTCATGGCAATAATCCATAACATGGGCACAGAAAGCATCAGCCTGACTAACGATGTGGTTGTTCTGTCGAATGGTATGCCACTGGCCTCGCTTACCCCAGCGCAGACACTCAACTGGTGCAGCGTGAATGAAACATGCAGTTCAACAACATTGGCAACTGTCCTGGCTGGCGGTTTTGCAAAAGCACTCATCACCCATTGTACAAGTGCCGGTGTCGCCAAGACATGCAACTATGATTTCGTGGTCGCCAGCAGAACACAATCAATGAATGTATACTGCACGGGTTAAACCTCTTTTTATTATTTTCCGTTTTATTTATTCAATTTTTTAATGTCCAGTTTACCCTGCGCCAGCCGTCCTTTACCCCCGCCCGAACCGTAGCACCTTTCGCAAAGATTTTTAATCTCTTTTGATATGTCCTTTTTTTCGCTGGCGCCGACCACATCTCCTTGTTTGTTCACAAGGATTATAGTCAGGTTCGGGTGTTTAGAAACAGCAGAGTCGCAAAGCTTAATCATCTCTTTTCTTTCCATATCAACAATTTCAAATATTTCGTTATTTTTCGCCTTTTTTAAAACGGTTTCCACTTCAGAATCCGCCTTCTCTTTGAATCCACTTTCATAATCTTTCTTCATGTTCTTGTACAATTCGAAGATGGTTTCACAGGCTTCTCTCATCGTTTTCACATTTTTTACTTCTATTTTTGAGTGCAACTTCTCGTTGTAAACATCTATTTCCTTCGAAAATTTTTCAACAGTCTTGCCAAGCTGGTCCACCGGAACCGAGAAAAAATCCGCACACTCCCTTAGCTGTTTTGCAATGTTTTCTTCTGGTATGAAATGAGCAAAACGCTTCAGGTTGCCTGCAGTTTCTTTGAACAAAGCAGACTCTTTGTCGCTTATTTTACCCGCCGCTTCGCCAGCAGTGAATTCAATCCTGTCTATTCCGTCCTGTATCTTTGCGACCTTGAGTATTTTTATTTTACCAACTTCCATCGTGTTGTTAAGATGCGTCCCGCCGCATGCCTCGACATCCACACCGATCACATTAACTATCCTAAGCATCTTGCCAGGTACGGCGCCGCCCTGATAAATCCTCATGCCAAACCTTTTCTCTGCCTCGTTTCTGGGTATCAATAATTTCTCAACATTAATTCCTCTTTCAACCAGCTTGTTCGCCAGCTCTTCAATTCTCTTAATTTCGTCTGTGGTTATAGGCTGGTAATGGGTTATGTCAAGGTGCGATTTCTCCTCCGTCTTCTTCGCTCCTGACTGGTTAACATGCTTGCCTAAGACTTCTCTGGCAGCGGCGTTCAGTATATGAGCGGCTGTGTGCTGCTGCGAAAGCTTTAGCCGTCTCTGAC